>Ga0209573_1000565_pt1 | contig 75335 bp, 73 predicted proteins | sample TNRBio252014_DNA_FD_185870 | JGI IMG/M metagenome (GOLD analysis project Ga0209573, IMG submission 185870) | Wastewater treatment Type I Accumulibacter community from EBPR Bioreactor in Madison, WI, USA - TNR Reactor_6/25/2014_ DNA (SPAdes)... | ecosystem: Engineered > Bioreactor > EBPR >...
GCCCCACACCGCGCACCGGGGCCTGACCCCAGCCGCCGTCTATTGGAATACCGTTCAACCCGACCAGCAGCTCCGGAGAGTAGCTTAATCCGTCACGAAATCTGTCCAACCAATGGGGAGTAGCTCACTATGACAACATTCCATATGCCGACTTGTCGGACTTTTTCTATGTTTGGCTCCGCCAATCGCTTAAGGGTGTTTGGCCGGAATTGTTCAGGAGACTTTCGGTTCCAAAGAACGAAGAACTGGTGGCCGACTCCAAGCGTCACGGAGGAAGAGACGAAGCTGATCTGTTCTTCATGAAGGGGATGGAGCAGGCGCTGACCGCCATGAGTAGAGCAGCGCATGACGACGATCCGCTAGCAATCTATTACGCATTCAAACAAGCTAGCGAAGGCGACGACGGTGTCACCTCCGCTGGTTGGGCTTCATTCCTTCAAGCGATCTTGGATTCTGGTCTCGCGATCGCGGGGACGTGGCCTATCAGAACGGAACGTCCTGGGGGTGGAAGAAACGCCAAGAGGAATAGCTTGGCATCTTCAGTTGTTCTCGTCTGCCGAAAGAGGCACTCGGACGCAGCGGTCACAACACGTTCAGAGTTTCTGCGCGAACTTCGGCGCGAACTGCCGGATGCAATTGAAGACATCCGAAAGGCAGGTGTGGGGCCGGTTGACATGCAACAGTCTGTGATCGGACCCGGAATGGGTGTGTTTTCAAATTACTTGAAAGTTCTCGAAGATGATGACAGCGCAATGCCGGTAAGGACAGCGCTCGCACTCATCAATCGGGTTTGGGAGGAAATCGATCAAGAGCTCGATGCAGCCTTCGACGCTGAAACGCAGGTCGCTCTTGCGTGGTTTGCGACCTTCGGTTTTGACGCACGCCAGTCCGGGGAGTTAATCACGCTGGCGAACGCGAAAAACATCTCGACGAATGCCCTCTTTTCATCTGGCGTGTTCAAAGACCTAAAGGGAAAGACTTCTCTTACTGCGCGTGAAGACCTTCCGAAAGACTGGCGACCTGCGAATGACTCAAGTCTCACCGTCTGGGAATGCGTTCAACACACCGCCCGCGTCCTCAACGCCGAGGATGGCGGCGGCGCTGCCGCCGGTCGACTCGTCGCCGAAATGGGGCCGAAGGCCGCGGAAGCCCGCGCGCTCGCCTATCGCCTGTTCGAAATCGCCACGCAGAAGGGTTGGGCCGCAGAGGCGCTGATCTATAACGAACTCGCCCAGGAATGGCCGAAGCTCGAAGATCTGGCTTCAAGCGCCCAGTCCCAGGCGACAACCGCAACCGCGCAAGCGGAACTGTTCTGATCGGTCGGGGGGAGGATCGCGATGTCGGCCGAAAAGGAAACGCTGCAACGAGTTCAAGGCGGGCTTTTCCATCTGCAGAAGGGCCTCACGCCGTTTGTCGAAGCGCGGATGAAGGCGGTCCATGGCGCGAACTGGCTACACTATGCCAGCCGAGCCGCCGGTGGGGCGCCGAACGCGCCGCTCGATGCCTATGGCCTCGTCAAGACCATGATCGATCGCTGGCGCGAAGTGTTCGACGACGCATTCGGCCGCAACGACAAACACAAGGCGCGCAATTTCACCTCGATGGCGCTCGAAGCCCGCAACGCGATTTCACATCTGGCGATCGGGCTGCAAGACGACGAGGCGCTGCGCTATCTCGACGCCATGCACCAGCTGCTGAAGCTGGTGAAAGGCCCTGAAAGCGAGATCAACGAACTCAAAAAGATTTATGACCAACAGCGCCAGTCGGGCCTTGCCCGCGCGCCTGCCGTTCCCGTTGCGCCGCCCGCCCCGCAAAAGCTCGATCTGGCGATTGGCGATGCGTTGCTGAAGCCGCTGAAGCCCTGGATCGAAGTCGCGCTGCCGCACCCCGATGTGATCGCGAACCGGTTTAAGGAAGCGGAGTTCGCGGCCGATCTCTTCGCAGTCGATGCGGGCTATGCCGGCGAAGGCTATGCGACGCCGAGCGCCTTCTACGGCATCACGTTCCTCACCGAAGGCCTGAAGCGCGTGCTGACGACCGCCACACAACGTCTCGTCGGCGGTGGCGGCGATCCGGTGATCGGCCTGCAAACCGCCTTCGGTGGCGGCAAGACGCACACCATGCTGGCGATCTTCCATCTCGTGAAGCATCTGCGCGATGGCGGCGATCCGCGCGGCCTTCCGGGCCTCGGCGAGATATTGGACCGGGCGGGCGTATCGTCGCTGCCGAAGCCGAAGATCGCCGTGTTCGTCGGTTCGTCGAAAGGCGCCGATGTTTCGCTGAACCTGAAGGATGGGCCGCGCGTCAATACGCTCTGGGGCTATATTGCCTGGCGGATCGCGGGCGATGCCGGTTTGAAGCTGATTGCCGAGGCAGAGGCCGCGCGAACCAGTCCCGGCTCCGAACTGATGGTCGAAGTGTTCAAGCTTGCCGGGCCGAGTGTGATCCTGCTCGACGAACTGACGATGTTCGCCCGCCAGCTCGACGACGACCGCTTCGAGGCATTCCTATCGTTCATCCAGTCGCTCACCGAAGCGGCGAAGATGGTGCCGGGCATTCTGATCGTCGGCTCGTTGCCGGAAAGCAACGCGGAGGCCGGTGGCCCTCGCGGCGAAGCGGCGCTGCTGCGGCTTGAGAAAATCTTCGGCCGCGTGCAATCGGCCTGGCTGCCCGCGTCCGGCGACGAAACCTATGAGATCATCCGGCGGCGCCTGTTCCAGCCGCTCGATGCCGAAGGCGAGAAGGCGCGCGACGAAACCGTCAAAGCCTTCCACGATCTCTACAAGAAGAACCCAGCCGAGTTTCCGCCCGAGGCGAAGGAAGCGCGCTATCTCGAACTGCTGCGCCTGTCCTATCCGATCCACCCAGAATTGTTTGATCGGCTCTCGAAGGATTGGGCGAGCCTTGAGAAGTTCCAGCGGACGCGCGGCGTGTTGCGCTTCATGGCGAACGTCGTCGGCGTGCTGTGGCACGGCCAGATGCGCGATCCTTTGATCACCCCTGCGCGGGTTCCCGTCGCCCACGAGCGCGTGCGGGTGAGCGTTCTTTATCCCCTCGACCCGGCTTTCGGGTCGGTGGTCGATAAGGAAGTCGATGGCGAAGGATCGCTGCCGAACCGGATGGAAGCGAACCCCTCACGGCGAATCTCGCAATTGCGGGCCGCGACCCGTGCTGCAAGGGCCGTCTTCATCTGCTCGGCGCCGCTGGTGGGACAACCGAATGCCGGGCTCACCGGCCAGGGCTTGCGCCTGGCCTGCGCTGAGCCGGGCGATCAGTTGGCGATCTTCGGCGAAGCGCTCCGTGAGCTCACCGAAAAGGCCACCTATCTCTATGAAGAGGCCGGGCGCTATTGGTTTTCAACCCAGCCGACGTTGAACCGGCTGGCCGATGATCGCGCCAAGGCGCTGCCCGATCACGAGGTCGATGCGGCAATCGCGGACGTGCTTCGCGAAGACGCGGGAAGCAAGGGCGGCTTCCATCGCGTCTTTGCCGCGCCGGACGATCCGGTGACGATCGACGAAGCGCAATCGCTTTCCCTCGTGATCCTGAGCCCCGCGCTGGCGCATGCCGGCAAGGGCACGGCAAAGTCGCCCGCGACCGATGCCGTAGCGGACGCGCTGATGCGCTGCCGGGCCTCACAACGCCGACTGCGCAACACCCTTGTGTTCGTCGCGCCGGATGAAGCGAATCTCGCCACCGCCCGCGAGGTGATGCGCAAGGCGATGGCCTGGGCATCGATAGACAAGGACGGTCGGCTTCAGCAGCAGATGACGCAGGCCCAAGCGGCCGACGCGAAAGACAAGGCGAAGACGAACCGTGAGTCGGCCTTGAAGGCGATCCGGACGGCCTGGAGCCACATCCTCTATCCCGTGAAGAGCGAAACCGCCGGCAAGCCGTTTGATCTCGAACACAGCCTGATCTCGTCCCGGGATCGCGCTGCGATCCCCGTCGTCGTTTACGACAAGGCGAAGGCGGATGGCATCGCTCTCGAGAAGCTGGGCACCGAGCGGCTATGGCATGCGCTCAAGCCGATTTGGCCGGATGATCGGCCGCATTTGACGATCGCCGAGATCGCCGATTGGTTCGCGGCCTACGTCTATCTGCCGAAGGTCCGCGATAGGGTCGTGCTCGAAGGCTCGATCCGCGATGCGGTCGCGAAACTCGATCCGCAGTTCGGCTATGCTGAAGGATTCGACGAGGCGACCGGGAAGTATCACAAGCTGATCTGGGCGAAGAACCCACCCGAGTTCACGACGCCGACCGCAATGATTGTGCGGGAAGCTGAAGCGCAGAAGCAGCTGAGGGAAGAAGGCGTTCCGGCACCACGGCCGGAACCGGGATCGTCGCCCGGGCCTGCGCCAACGCCGGGAGATCCGACGCCGGTCGTTCATGGACCGGCTGCACCCGCCAAGCCGCGGCGCTTCTATGGTTCTGTCGAGCTCGACATGGTTCGGCCTGTGAAATCCTTCGATGCGATCCTCAATGCCGTGGTGATGGAACTACAGCGCACCCACGGCGCGAAAGTGAAGCTCACCCTTGAGATCGAAGCAGAAGCGAGCGACGGCTTTGCCGAGGGCGAAGTAAGCGTCGTCCGCGACAACGCGCGCCAGCTCAAGTTCAAGTCTGAATCGACAGGCTTTGAGGAGTGATCGTGTTTCTGAATGGCCCCAAAAACGGACACAGTGCGGACACAAGCAAAAGCCCCGCTGGCGAGAGCCAAGCGGGGCTTTGCATAAGCTGTTGAATTAGCTTTGGTAACTTGGTTGCGGGGGCAGGATTTGAACCTGCGGCCTTCAGGTTATGAGCCTGAAAGGCAGCGATTCTTCAGGGACGCTCCGAAACCGGACATTCTGTAGTCCTCCCATCCCGGTCATGGATTTTCGTCGCAACGCATGTCTTACGCCCGAGGGTGGGTTAGACCTCGTAGTCTTGTCCACTTGCGTGGCTCAATCCCACGCTGCAATCCTGATTGTTATGGTCCGCGGCGTGTATGCGAGGGCTTGTGCGATGGAATCAACCTGATCGTCGTGGCGTGATCCGGGAAAGGCGAAGAGTTCGGCTTCGAGGTCGGGGAGCCATGGGGCGGAGCGGGGGAAGAAGACGCGGCCGGCTTCGAACTTGGCGGATTCGATGGACATGCGGGCCTGTTTGGAGAGCTGCGGGGTGACGGCGAGGGGGGAGTGGCCAGCAGCGCGGAGTTCGTGGATGAGGCCGGTTCCGACACCGGTGTCCTCGACGAGGATGCGTTCGGGGCGCCAGCTGTCTGCGAGGGTGATGGCTTTCGACCGGAGTGCCGGGAACTCGACGCGGCCGCGGTAGAGATCGAGGAGGAAGTAACAGCCGTTCTGGACGAGCCAGGTCGTGCAGACCGACCAGTCGTTGGCAGCGCCCGCTTTTGAGGCGGTATCCCAGCTCTGGAGGATGGACGAACCGGAGGTGCGGGCGGGTGGTTCGGTATAGCGCTGGATCCAGGCCCTGGCGATCATGTTGCCGCCGGGAGGCACGGGTGTTTGAAGGTACTGGGCGGCGAAGGCTTCGGTACCGATGTCCCGGCGGATACGATCGAGGACGTCGGCGGGTTCACGCTCGGGGTGGAGGAGTGCTCCTGCAGCGCGCCGATGGATGCGGCCAGAACCGATCGGGATGGCTGCGGGTGCAGGGGCAATGGCGGCCAGGTCGAGGATGGTCCAGTCATCGCCGCCGCGTTCGAGGACATGGCCGACGAGATCATTTGCATGAACGCGTTGGCTGACGATGATGATGGCGCCCCGGCGCTTGTCGTTGAGGCGGCTGATCAGAGTGGATGAGAACCAGTCGTTGACGGCCTGGCGGCGGGGTTCGGACATGGCCTCGGCGGGCTTGAGGGGATCGTCGATGATGATGATATCGCCGCCACGACCGGTGAGGGTGCCGCCGATCGAGGTGGCAAGGCGCGAGCCGCGGCGGGTCAGCATGACCTCGCTTTCGGCGTTCTTGCGGTCCGAGATGCGGGTTGCGGGGAAGAGGCGCTGGTACCAGCCGGCTTCGAGGATGGCGCGATAGTCGTTCTGGAGCTTGGTGGCGAGGTCCTGTGCGTAGCTGACGGCGATGATCGAGGCCGTAGGATCATGACCATGAACGAAGGCTGGGAAGGCGATCGAGGCGGAGAGCGACTTCAGGGACCGCGGCGGCATGTTGATGATGAGACGCGTGCAAAGGCCAGTGCGGACCTGCTCGAGGGCATGGGCAATGGCGCGGATGTGCCAGTTCGGCAGGTAGCCGACACCGGGGTTCAGTTCTGCGAAGGCGCGGGCAATGAAGCTTGCCAGATCGGAGCGCAGGATGGCGCTGAGAAGATGGGGCGCGGGCAGGGCTGAGGTCATGCTCTGTCCCTGCGATCAGCCGGCATCATGGCGACCGGACGCGGCGCGGCAACGAGAACTGTCGGTCCCTGGACTTCGGCCTGGAGGGATTGGGCGTCGGGCGCGCCGGAAGGGGGCGCAGGCGGGCTCGTTGCAATGGCCCCGGTCATGCCGGCTGCGGAGGGGGGGACCGGCAGCGGTGCGGCATCCGTGTCCGGGGTGGCGCCGGTGTTCGCGCCGGACAGGGATGCGGCTGTGTCAGGAGAACGCCCGTCCGGGGCAGGAATGCGGCTGCCGGCCTGACCACGGAGGAACTCGGCGATGATGGCCTGATCGGTGTCGCTGAGAACCTCAGGGGTGAGGGTTGTTGCAGCGCTGTCGCGGAACCGGTCCTGCAGGGTGAGCAGGAAGGCGACGCACTTGAGGTCGCCCTTGGCGGCTTTTGCGGCGATCGAGCTGAACATGACCTCCTGCAGGGTGAGACGGACGGGCCGGTTGTTGCGGGTGACAGTGATCTTCTGGGTGAGAACATCGCTGATCTGGCGTGCCACGGATTTGAGGCCTCTGGCGCGCCCTGCGGGATTGCCGCTGGTGCCGGGCCTGAAGCGGGTGGCGAGCGGCGGGCGGCAGTAGCCGACGCCGGAACCCTTCCGGGTCTTGTCAGCCATGGTGACCGTCCTCCTGTGCGGTTGCTGCCTCAAGGTCTGCAAACAGCGCTCCATCCCTGTCACGGACGGCATCCCTGCCAGTTGCAACCTGCCAGCGGCGGATGATGCCATCGACATAGATCGGATCGATCTCGAGGCCGTGGCAGAGGCGGCCGGTTCGCTCGGCGGCGATCAGGGTGGTGCCGGAACCAAGGAACGGATCGAGGATGATGTCGCCACGGCGGCTTGCGTCCTTGATGGCCTCGATGACGAGGGCAGCTGGCTTGACCGTGGGATGGGCCATGAGTTCCTCCATCCGTCCCTTGCGGAAGGTGTTGACGCCGGCAAAGGTCCAGACATTCGAGCGGTTGCGGCCGTGACGGCCAAGTTCGATGTTGTTCCGGTGTGGTGTCTGTCCCTTGCGGAAGACGAACACGAGTTCATGCTGGCTCCGGTAGAACGATCCCTGACCGGCGGTGGTCTTGGCCCAGACGCAGAGGTTGACGAGCTCATCGTAGGTCGCGCGACCGGCCTCGAGAATCTCGGTGATGTGGCGCCAGTCCATGAAGTGGTAATGGAGTGCGCCATCCCGGCTGAACGCTGAGAGATGCCCCATGACAGTGGTCAGGAATGTGGTGAAGGCCTGCGGTGTCATCTCGCCGGAGGCCATGGCGAACTCGCGGTGGCGGGTTCTGCCGCGCCCGACGATGCCGGCAACGCGAACGTTGTAGGGCGGATCGGTGAAGATCATGGCGGCGCGCGTGTCGCGGAAGAGGGTGCTGTAGCTTGCGGTATCCGTGGCATCGGCGCAGAGCAGGCGGTGGGGACCGAGCCGCCAGAGATCGCCGAGCGCGGTGATGGCCGGACCGGACGGGGCTGGCAAAGGCGTATCGTCGGGGTCGGACTGCTCGTCGATGGACTGGATCAGCCCGTCGATCTCGCCGGCCTCGAAGCCAGTGACGGTGATGTCGAGGGTCCCGTCATCCAGAGTGGCGAGGGCGTCGAGTTCGCGGGCAAGAAGATCGAGGTCCCAGCCGGCATTGAGGGCGATCTTGTTGTCGGCGATGGCGAGGGCACGGCGTTCGGTCTCGGAGAGATGGCCGAGGGTGATGACCGGCACCTCGGCAAGGCCGAGCCGGAGGGCGGCGGCGTGGCGGCCATGGCCAGCGATGATGGTGCCGTCGGGATCGGCGAGCACCGGGTTGACGAAGCCGAAGGCGCGGATGCTGTCGGCGATCTGGCCGATCTGCCGGCTCGAATGGGTGCGGGCGTTACGGGTGCTGGCCTTCAGGGAGGCGGGTGGCAGGAGTGTGATGGCGAGAGGGACTGCGGGAGGGGACATGGAGAGGCTCGGGTCTCAACCGGGACATACCGGCATACCCGCAAGCCTGGCCTCTTCCTCTCCCTTGTGAAAACCCCCGGCATTGCGCTGGCAGACTGCCAACGGCGCTACCAGGTTATCGCCAATGCGCTGAAGATAAACACTGAATCAATCTGCGCATTGATCGACCGGCCGTGCTGTTGGCAGCGCCGTCCGCCATCATGATCGTGGGGGCGCAACGCGCGAATCGCGTGTTTGCAGCCGGGCAGGGACGGCTGTTGCATCTGCTGGCACTGCGTTACCTGCGATACCCAGACTTGCGGGTTTTGCCGTGGATGAGCCGGTAGCGATGGCGCAGGCGTTCGGCGCGCGAGTTCAGCGATCCCGTGCCGGCGGCCTTGCCGGCAAGAGCGCGTGCAGCGGCACTGATGCTGGCGATCTCTCCGGAGGTGATGAGGCGATGCATCTCGTTGATCAGGGGGAGGTCGGCCTCTTCGAGCGACGAGGGCTGTTTGGCAGGCGTTGATCCATCCCCCCGTACGAAAACGATCTGGGTGATGCGCACCGGGCTGTGGTCAAAGGTAATGCTGGTTTCGAAGAGATTGAGGCGGAAGTGTTGCTGGAGGGTCTGGAGCTTGATTGGCTGGATGCCGGCGATCGGGTCGTTCGTGACCATGCCGTGCACTCTGAGGCGTCCGCTGCGGACAGCGTCATGGAGCCTTCCCGTGATCAGCCCGCAGGCGCGCATGGTAAGGTAATCGAGCATCCTCCCGAGGTCGCGGATCGCGCTGCGGTCGGTGGGTGCGGCCAGTGCCTGATCGAGAGGATGGTCATGGCTCCACTGCGGAGAGTATGTGGAAAGAGTATGGGGCAGCGGCAGCAATCTGGTGGAGGTGACCGGCTCGCTGCGACCGGGCAACACCAGCGATACTTCCGGATAGGCGACCGTCACATCAACGCCGTTGAGGTCACTGGCCTTGAATGTTCCGGCTCCGTCCAGGGGCCTGTTGGCATCAAACGATCTCGCCATCAGCTGGTCGAGAATGACGGACCTCAGGTGTTGGTCGAGCGGTCTGCTGTCAGGATCAATCAGATCCCAGCAGGCGGTGATGACAGTGCCGGGGGTGAACAATGTGGGCAGAGTCTTGCCGGGCATGCGCATGTTCCCATTGTGTTCCTGCCTTGGAGTCTTTGCTGCCAGCGCGCCGCGGTCAAGCCTTTGCAAGGGCACGGACCCCGGCCTTCCTCCGGAAGATGATTGTTGTGGCGCGGGAACGCACCAGCCGGCAGGCAGGTCCGGACCGAATCCTTTCTGAGGTCGCCCGGCGCTCTGCCCCAATGCATTGGGGCTGATCTTCGGGCTGGACTGTCCGGATGTTGCAAGCATCTGTGCGATCGGCACCAGCGTGTCTCTGACCCGCAGCGCCGGTGCGGAACCCCGGCTCCGTCAGGAGTTCGGGGTCGGGCTGGTGAGAGCACAGGGCTCTGTCACTGCAAAAGGAGGTCCCGCCATGCCTGAACATCCTGCTGAACCCGATAGAGCCGTTCCTGCCGGCTCTGGCAATCTCGAGCAGCTCCGGCGTGCCTGGCAACCCGGTTGGGGGCCACTGCCCAAATGCCGGTCGGTCGACCTTCTGGGGCTGATGGTCACCTGGAAGCAGCAGGCGAGGGAGGGCGGAGGTCTTGATCCGGAGACGCGCCGGATGCTGCGTCGGCCGCCGGGCTCCGGTGCGGGCCGGGTGGCGCTCACCGGAGCGCGGATCGTCCGGGAATGGCAGGGGGAAGAGCATGTGGTCACGGCGCTGGGGCGGGAGGGGTATCTCTATCGCGGCGAGACCTTCCGGAGCCTGTCGGAAGTTGCGCGGAAGGTCACCGGGACGAGGTGGAACGGTCCGCGCTTCTTCGGCCTGCGCGATGCCCAGGAGGTGGCCCGATGAAGTGCGTGAGCCAGCAGGCCATCGCCAACCCCTGCGCCATCTATACCCGCAAATCCTCGGAGGAGGGTCTTGAGCAGAGCTTCAACTCCCTCGATGCCCAGCGGGAGGCGTGTGAGGCCTATATCAAGGCGCAGGCCCATGAGGGCTGGACGCTGGTCAAGACCCATTACGATGATGGCGGTATCTCCGGCGGGACAATGGTGCGGCCGGCGTTGCAGCGTCTGCTTGCCGATATCGATGCCGGCCGGGTCAAGACCATTGTTGTCTACAAGATCGATCGCCTGACCCGCTCGCTTGCCGACTTTGCCCGGATCGTCGAGCGGCTGGACCGGGCCGGGGCCTCCTTCGTCTCGGTGACCCAGAGCTTCAACACGACCTCCAGTATGGGACGGCTCACCCTCAATGTGCTGCTGTCCTTTGCCCAGTTTGAGCGTGAGGTCACGGGCGAGCGCATCCGCGACAAGATCAGGGCGTCAAAGCAGCGCGGGATGTGGATGGGCGGGGTTGCGCCGCTCGGCTACGATATGCCGACAGACCCGGTGACCCGGGCGCTGGTCCCGAACGAGGCGGAGGCGGCGACGGTGCGGCTGATCTTCCAGCGCTACCTCGATCTTGGTTGCGTCTCCCGTCTGAGGGACGATCTCATCGAGCGGAACATCCGCTCCAAAACCCGGGTCACGAAGGCGGGCCGGGTCATGGGCGGCGCCCGCTTCAGCCGCGGGGCCCTCTATCACCTCCTGCGCAACCGCATCTACCTCGGCGATCTGAAGCTCAGTAATGGCTTCCGGGAGGGCGCCCATCCCGCCATCGTTCCCGCCGAACTGTTCGAAGCCGTTGCCCAGTGCCTTGACCGGCAAGCCGTGGATCGCTCCCGCAATAGGACACTTCAGTCCGCAGCCATGCCGCTGACCGGATTGCTGTTCGATCGCGACGGTCACCCGATGAGCCCGAGCTTTGCCTATGGCCGGGGTGGCAGGCCTTATCGTTACTATGTCTCAGCACCGCTCCAGCAGGGCCATCGCCTGTCACCGTCCTCAGGAAACCTGCGCCGGATACCGGCCGGGCTGATCGAGGAGGGGCTGCAGCGCCACCTCGTCCAGCTGATGGAGACGGGCAGCGACACGCCGCTCGCCGAGCTCGTGCCATCGCTCGCAAGGATCGACCTCGATCTGCGAAAGGTTCATCTCACGTTGCGCAAGTCCCTGCTGCCGCGACACCTTCAGGTGCGCCTCGTTCCCCATCCCGCCGATCCCGCTCTTGGCCAGATAAGCCTTCATCTTCACTGCCGCATCCGGGGTGGGCGATCCTTCATCCAGTCCGCATCTCTGCCCGACGGACCCGCCCGGCCCGATTCCGCCCTCATCGGCGCGCTGTTGAAGGCCCATGCCTTCGCAGCCAGTCTGGGCTGGACCGATGGCGTGGCAAGATCCTCCCCATCCGTCCTGCCACCCGCCAACAGCTATGAGCGCAGGCTGACCCGGCTCGCCTTCCTCGCCCCCGACCTTCAGCGCGCCATCCTCGAGGGGCGCCAACCCCGGCATCTCACCCTCAAGGATCTCATCACGCGAACCATACCCGGCGACTGGTCAGCCCAGCGCGCCATGTTCGCAAACGGCACCGACCGCGAGGACCTCGACGCAAGGTGCCGTACCTGAGCGGGATCGGCACATCACCGGAAAAGACTGGCGCCCATTGCCGGCCCGATCCAAGTGCCATCATCAGCGCTGCGGCTCCAGAGCCATCCAGGTCGCGATGGTGCCTTCGGGCGCGTCGCCTCGCTGGCGCTCGATCAATCCCTGATCTTCCCTGATCATTCCCTGCTACCTGCGCAAAAGTTCCCTGCTCCCCCGCGCAGGGAATTTGCATTCCGGCACCATCTGAAAAGCCTCCGAATCCGCAGATTCGGCTTGAATCAGGCCATCTGCACCAGCACTTCGCCACCTCCGGAATCACCGGAAAACCGAAAATCCCTGCACGTTCCCTGATCGCTGGGAAAACGACGTTCCCGGCAAGCGTCCCGCAAAGGGGCTCCAACCCCGCGTCTGGCCACCGGAAACCCAAAGGGTAGTTCCGCCCGGACAGCCAGAGACCGCCACGCCAAAGCCGCCAGAAATGTCGGAAAACAGCAGCCGATCCCTGCCGCCAAACATCCGCTTCAGCGCAAATCCGCACGCAACTTCCGCGCCTTGTGACGCCGAAGCCAGATCAGAGACAAATTGGAAGACTGAATGGCGGAGACGATGGGATTCGAACCCATGATACCCCTTTCAGGGTATGCTCATTTAGCAAACGAGTGCCTTCAGCCTCTCGGCCACGTCTCCGTTGGGCTTGCCCGCGCGCTGTATGCCTGAGCCGGGCGAGGCTTGCAAGGGTTTCGGGCGCGCGCCTGGGCAATTCCGGCGCGCGGTGGCTTGCTGTCGCGCGGTGGGCGGATAAGCTGGACGCAACATGGAGGAATCGCCCCGATGAAGCTGTTTTATTCCGCTGCCTCGCCGTTTGCCCGCAAGGTGACGATCACCGCGCATGAGGTCGGCCTGTTCGACAGGATCACCATCATTCCCGGCGCGGTCAGCCCGATCGAAAAGGAAAAGGCGATCAACCAGCACAATCCGGCCGGCAAGCTGCCGACGCTGGTGACCGATTCGGGCGAGGCGATTTTCGACAGCCGCGTCATCTGCGAATATCTCGATGCGCTGGGCGGCGGCAGGATGTTTCCCGTGGGCGAGGCGCGCTGGAAGGCGCTCGTGCTGCAATCGCTGGCGGATGAGGCGATGGATGCCTGCATTCTGACCCGTTACGAGTCCGTGCTCCGGCCCGAGGCGCTGCGCTGGAGCGAGTGGCGCGAGGGCCAGATCAACAAGGTGCTGATCTCGCTCGATACGCTGGAAACGGCATGGATCCACTATCTCGGCGCCCATTTCGACATCGGCGTGCTGACGGTGGCCTGCCTGCTCGGCTATCTCGATTTTCGCTTCCCCGAACTCGACTGGCGCGCCGGCCGGCCCATGTTGACGGCCTGGTTCGAGGGGGCTTCGCGCCGCCCCAGCGTCGCGGCGACCGTACCGAAGGTGTGACGGCGGCCGCCGTCGCAGGGGCAGGGCGCTCGTTCTGGCGGGGCGGCTCAGTCGATCCGCTTCATCCCGGCGGCGAAGCGTTTCCAGTTGGCGACGTAGCTTTCAGCCGAACGGCGAATGGCGACGATCGCCGCCTCGTCGAGCACGCGGATGGCCTTGGCGGGCGCGCCGACGATCAGCGAATTATCGGGAAAACTCTTGCCCTCGGTCACCAGCGCGCCGGCACCGACCAGACAGTTGTTGCCGATCCTGGCGTGGTTGAGCACGATCGCGCCCATGCCGATCAGCGTGTTGTCGCCGACGATGCAGCCGTGCAGGATAGCCCGGTGGCCGATGGTGCAATCGCGGCCAATGCGCATCGGTGCGCCCATGTCGGTATGCAGCATGGCATGTTCCTGGATGTTGCTGCCCTCGCCGATTTCGATCAGCTCGTTGTCGCCGCGCAGCACCGCGCCGAACCAGATGCCGACATCGGCGGCAAGCCTGACGCGGCCGATGACATGCGCATCCGGCGCGATCCAGTAGCGGCCGGCGGCGGGAAGTTCGGGCTGGACGACATCAAGGCTGTAGAGCGGCATGGGAAATCCTTTCCGGACAGAAGAATATCTGCCCCGGCGCGGCGAGGCCAGCAGCAAAACGACAGTTGCGTGGCGGCGATACTCGGTCAAAATACGGGCCTGACAGCGGCGGCCGTGAGGGCGACTCGCCGAGCGCGAAGGGACATGCATGCAGACCCTTGCCACGATCCCATTTTTCCGGGAGGCCGCGGACATAGAGCTTGCTGCCTTCGACCGGCGTTGCACGTGGCGAAAGCTCGATGAGGGGCAAGTCGCGGTCGATTTTCAGGACCCGTCGAGCGATGTCTATTTTCTGCTGTCGGGCGATGTGCGCATTCTGGTGCGCACGCCGGGCGGCAAGGAAGTGATCCTCAACGATCTGCATGCCGGCCAGTTTTTCGGCGAACTCGCTGCGCTCGACGGCACGCCCCGCTCGGCCAATGTCACCGCGCTCACCCGCTGCGACCTGTGCATCATGCCGGCGGCGGTATTCCGCGACATCGTGTTTGCCTCACCCAACCTCTGCGACCGGCTGTTCCGCCTGCTGGCCGGGCGCATCCGCGAACTCAACAGCCGAGTGATCGAGAACACCGTGCTCGATGTGCGCCACCGGCTCTATTCGGAACTGTTGCGCCAGTCGCAGCCGCGCGCCGGCAATGCGGCTGAATCCATTGTCTCGCCGCCGCCGTTCCATCATGTGCTGGCCGGACGCGTGGGGTGCCGGCGCGAACAGGTGACGCGGGAGCTGTCGGCCATGGTGGCAGAAGGGCTGGCGGAGAAGACGCGCGGCGGGCTGGTGCTCTGCCGCCCGCAGGTGCTGGAGGAGCGCATCCGCCACGCGCTCAGGGACACGGGTTGACGCATGAGTGACGGAGCCGCCGCTTCCGCGCTGATCCGCATCGAGGGGGTGACGAAGCGTTTCGGCCCGTTCAAGGCGGTCGATGGCCTGTCGCTCGACATCGGGCGCGGGGAGTTTTTCGCGCTGCTCGGCCCCTCCGGCTGCGGCAAGACCACGCTGCTGCGCATGCTCGCCGGCTTCGAGACGCCGGACACCGGGCGCATTCTGCTCGACGGGGTCGATATTACCGCGATGCCGCCCTACCGGCGACCGCTCAACATGATGTTCCAGTCCTATGCGTTGTTTCCGCACCTGTCGGTGGCTGGCAACATCGCTTTCGGCCTGAAGCGCGCCGGTATGGCGCGGGATGAGATCGCCCGCCGCCTCGCCGACATGCTGCGCCTCGCCCGGCTGGAAGGGCTGGAACAGCGCAAACCACACCAGCTTTCCGGCGGTCAGCGTCAGCGGGTGGCGCTGGCCCGCGCGCTGGCGCTCAGGCCGCGCGTGCTGCTGCTCGACGAACCGCTCGCTGCGCTCGACAAGAAGCTGCGCGAGGAAACCCAGTTCGAACTCAAAGCCCTGCAGCGCGATCTTGGCCTGACCTTCGTCATCGTCACCCACGATCAGGATGAGGCGCTCTCGCTCGCCGATCGCATCGGTGTGATGGAGAAGGGCCGGCTTGCGCAAGTCGGTACGCCGGGGCAGGTCTACGACCGCCCGTCAACCCGCTACGTCGCCGAATTCGTTGGCGATATCAATATTCTGGAAGGGCTGGTTGAATCAACGCGCGAGGGGCTATTTCTGAACACACCGGCCGGGCGCGTGGCCTTTCTGGCCGATCCCGCGCCCGCTGCCGGCGCCCGTGCGGCATTGGCGGTGCGGCCCGAGCGGCTTGTCCTGCTCAGTGAGGGGAGCACGTCCGATACTGTGCTCGTCGGCACGGTGCTCGACAGCACCTATCTGGGCGATACTTCGCTGGTGCGTGTGCGGGCGGGCGAGGGCACGCTGTTGCGCGTTGCGCTGCATCATGCCGGCGGGCAGCCGCCGCTGCGACCGGGGCAGGCGGTTCGGCTGGGGCTGAGGCGGGACGCCGGCGTTCTGTTGGGGGATGCACCATGAGTGCGCGCGATCCGCGCCGGCTGGTGCGGGCGGCGCCGCTGGCGTGGCTGGCGGTGTTCGCGCTGCTGCCGTTTCTGCTTGTCGTCAAGATGAGCCTGTCGAGCCAGGCCACTGCGCAGCCGCCGTATCGCCCGGCCTTCCGCTGGGAGGAGGGGATCGAGGCCTGGCTGAGCAAGCTTGGCCAGTTCTCGGTCGACAATTTCGCCACGGTCTTTTCCGATGATCTGCTGTGGGGCGCCTATCTCAATTCGCTCAGGCTGGCGACGCTGGCGACGCTGCTGACGCTGCTGATCGCGCTGCTGCTGGTGCTGCCGATGGCGCGTGCGCCGCGCCGCTGGCAGCCTATTCTGGTGATGCTGGTGGTGCTGCCGTTCCTGACCAGCTTCCTCATCCGCGCCTATGCCTGGATCGGCATTCTCAAGCCGGAAGGGCTGCTCAACCAGTTGCTGCTCAGCCTTGGCCTGATTGGCGAGCCGCTGGTGATCCTCAACACCGATACGGCGGTCGTCATCGGCATCGTCTATTCCTACCTGCCGTTCATGGTTCTGCCGCTCTATGCCAGCCTTGAGAAGTTCGACGGCACGCTGATCGAAGCGGCGGCGGATCTCGGCGCCCGACCTGCGGCGGCGTTCTTTCTGGTGGTGGTGCCGAACCTTTGGCCGGCGATCCTTGCCGGCTCGGCGCTGGTGTTCATTCCGGCGATGGGCGAATTCGTCATTCCCGACCTGCTGGGCGGCTCGGACACGCTGATGGTCGGGCGGGTTATCTGGAATGAGTTCTTCGCCAACCGCGATTGGCCGCTGGCTGCCGCCATGTCGCTGGTGCTGCTGGCGGTGCTGCTGGTGCCGATCCTTGTCATGCAGCGGCGCGGAGCGTCGGCATGATGGCGGGGCGGCCGGCGCGGTTCGATGTGGTGCGGATCGCCGCCGTGCTCGGCTTTCTCTATCTGCCGATTCTCCTTCTGGTGATCTATTCCTTCAATGCCTCGCGATTGGTGACGCTGTGGGGCGGCTTTTCCACCCAGTGGTATCGCGGCCTGCTGGCCAACAAGCCGCTGATGGACGCCGCGATGGTCTCGCTCGGCGTCGGCGTGCTGTCGGCGACGGTGGCGACGGTGCTCGGCACGCTGGCGGCGCTGGCGCTGCAGCGGCATGGCCGCTTTGCCGGCCGCACGGCGATGGCGGGGTCGATCTACGGCACGCTGGTCATGCCGGAGATCATCACCGGCGTCGCGCTGCTGCTGCTGTTCGTGGCGGTGGGCATGGATCGCGGTTTCTGGACCATCACCATCGCCCATATCACCTTCACCCTGTGCTTTGTCACGGTGATCGTTCAGTCGCGGCTGGCCGGGTTCGACCGCAGCCTGGAGGAGGCGGCGCTCGATCTTGGCGCGACGCCGGTCAAGACTTTCTTCCTCGTCACCCTGCCGCTGATCGCGCCGGCGGTGGGGGCGGGCTGGGTGCTGGCCTTCACGCTGTCGTTCGACGATCTGGTGATCGCCAGCTTCACCTCCGGCCCCGGCGCGACCACGCTGCCGATGCGCATCTACAGTCAGGTCCGCCTGGGCGTAACACCGGAGATCAACGCCATATCGACGATCATGATCGTGATGGTCACCGCATCCGTGCTTGTAGTCTCGGTGCTGTTCAAGACCAACCTGGCGACCGGCGCGACCCTGCCGAAGGCCTGAAGCAGGCGACGGCAGAGCGGATTACAAAAAACACTCGGAAACAGAGCGTTATCGCGCGTTGTTGATTCTGCTTGGAAGGCGGCGGGCGCTCGCCCGGCGGCGGTCAGCTACGCCGCAACAACGCCGAGACATTGGGCACGATGCGCGGCTCGCTGATCGGGCCGGTGATCGTGAAGTCGAGCACCGGGCGCGGTTCGGTCTGGAAATTCTCCAGCGGCAGCTGCACCACCGATCCGTTGAGATCGCTGACGCCTTGCGCGAAATCCACCGTGCCATTCACCGAGCCGACCAGCCCGCCGCGCTGCATGTAGCCATCCACCGGCTGGGCATTGCCGCGCCGGATCTCGGCTGTCAGCGTGGCGCTGTCGAACGGGGTCTTGCCGCCCAGCGCCTCGATCAGCGTGCGCTCCGGCCGGCTGGCGCGTCGGGTGGTCAGGCGGATGAGGTCGATGCCCATCAATTCGCCTTCGCGGATGGCGACATTGAGCTTGCCGTCGGCATTGCTGACGAATTCCGCCACCGAGCGACCGCTGGTGTCGAGCGTCAGGTTGGCATTTCCCTGACCGCTGAAGCGCTGCACGCGCGTCACCTGCGCCACCGCCTGGCCGATGTCGACGCGCTCGAGATTGCCGTTGACCTTGAGATCGATCCCCTCGCGACCTGGGGTCGCCAGCAGTCGCAGCCGCCCCTGCGAACGGTCGCCTCCCGCATCGGCCAAGGTCAGTTCCGCCCGCTGCGGGCGGGTGGAGACGGTCACGCCAAGCTTGCGGAGCTTCTGGCCTTCGACGACCAGAGTGTCGGCGGAAATCCTGAGGTCCATCGAGGTGGCGAACAGCATTTCGGGGTCGAAGCGGAAGTTGTTCCAGCTGCCATCGCCCCCGCGCAGCCGCGCCAGCGAGCGGAAAGCCTGCGTCCAGTCCGCCGTGCCGGCCGCGAGGGTGCCGCTCAGATGCCAGCGCTGGCCATCGTGCCGCACCGCGCCGACGCCGTCGAACCGATCGGCGCCGATCTGCAGCTTGAGATCGCTGACGCTGACACCGCGCTCGGTCCCCTCGATCTGGCCTGATCCTTCAAGCGGCGGCAGCGCGCCGATCCCAAGGCCAGCCAGCATGCCGGCAAAAGGCGAAGGGCCCTGCGTGCCGGTCTTGGCGATCAGGTTGCCGGAAAATGCCGGGCGGCCATAAAGGCTGCCCTTGCCGTCAAACTCAAAGCTGAGCCCCGGCGACCACAGGCGGAATGCCAGTGCTTCCGGTTGGCTGTCCTGCCCCGGCCGCGGCATGGCGCCGTGATAATCGAAGCGCAGGTCGGCCCCGTTGCGCATGCCGGCGAGCGAGAACGCCAGCCGCGAGAAACCGGAACTGGCGGTATAGTTGAGCCGCGCGTTGTCGATGCCATCCACCTGGCCGTTCGGCAGCCGGACGGTGATCCGCGCCTGTTCCAGCGCGATCTTGCCAAGCCCGTTGAGCGGCGTGCCGCCGGAGAGCGCGTCGCCGACGCGGGCCAGAATACGCCCGGCATTGCGGAAGATCGCGTCCTCCTGCTGGCCGGCCCGCACTTCGAGGTCGACGCCTGCGAGCACCAACCCGACCGGCTTGGGCTTGCCGCGCAGCAGGCTGCTGAAGCCGAGATCGACCTGCGCGGCATCGGCGCGTGCCTTCAGCCCGCCGCCGTGTTGTTCCATCGCCAAATTGTCGATCGTGAGTCGTGGCCAGGGCAGGGCCGAAAAATGCATGTCGGCAAAGGTCAGCGAGCGCGCATCCAGCGCCAGCTTGAGCCGGTCCACTGCCGCCTCGCGCCAAGGATTCGATCGAACTTTCCAGGGAATAAAGCCCGCAACGATGCCTGCGCCGGCCAAAACGGCCATCGCCAGCAGCACGCGTCGCTTGAGCAACGTTCCCGAACCCACGCTGTTCACCTCTGATATTGCGGCGCGCCGACCGTCAAAATCACCCCAACCGGTCGGGCCATACAGGCCGCCAATCCTAAACCTCTCGCATGATCTAGCACGCCGGCGCGCCGCGCGCATCACCGTTTCGGCGTTTCAGCGCGCCCGCGCCAGCAGCCACACCGGGATCAGCCCGATGGCAAACAGCAGCAACGCTTCCGGCGCCCCGTTCTCGAATGTGCCGCCAGAAGCCTGCGCATAGAGGCTGGTTGCCAGCGTCTCCATGTTCAGCGGCCGGAGCAGCAGGGTCGCCGGCAGCTCCTTCATCGCATCGACGAAGGCGAACAGCACCGCCAGCCCGACGCCGGTCTTCACATTGGCCGCCAGCACATCGAACGCCAGCCGGTTGACCCCGCAGCCCAGGGTGCGCGCGGCATGATCGATGTTGCGGGACAGCCGCGCCAGGCACGCTTCGACCTGCGTGATGCCGATGCCGGAAAAGCGGATCAGATAGGCAAGAATGATCGCTGTCATCGAACCGGAAACGATCAGGTTCGTGGAAATCCGGCTCAGCGCCGCGTCCATGAAGGCGAACACCGGCAGCAGCGCGATCACCAGCACCGAGCCGGGAATCGCATAGCCCAATGTCGCCAGCCGCGGCGCATAGCGGGGCAGGGTGCCCTTGAGCAGGCGCGCCGCAATGCCCACCGCCCCGCCGATCAGCCCGACCAGCAGGCCCGCCGTCAGCGACAGCAGCAGGCTGTTGCCGAGTGCCGACCACAGCGCCGGCGACAGCCCGTGCCGGCCGATCGAACCCGCCGCCTCGACGATCAGGAACACGGCCGGCAGCAGGAAGCCGAACAGCACCGGGATGAAGCACGCAAGGCTCGCCCAGAACGCCTTGGCGCCGGACAGCCTGACCGGCGCCAGCGGCGCGCCGGCCCGTGCCGAACTCGCATAGGCCGCATGCCGGCGCATGGCATATTCGGCCACCAGAATGGCCCCCACCAGCACCAGACTGCCGAGCGCCACCTGTGCCGCACCGGGCAGGTTGCCGCGGTTGAGCCACAGCGAGCGCACCGCCAGGCTGAGCGACTGCACGCCGAGATGCTCGACGGCGCCGACATCATTGAGCGTTTCCAGAAGCGCGAACGCCACCCCCGCCGCCACGGCGGGGCGGGCCAGCGGCAGGCCGATGCGGAAGAACAGCCGCGCCCCGGTGGCGCCGTGCAGGCGCGCCGCATAGATGATCCGCCCCACCTGCCGCTCGAACATCAGCCGCGCCGGCAGATAGACATAGGGGTAGAGCACCAGCGTCAGGATCGCGATGGCGCCGGGCAGCGAGCGCACCTCGGGGAACCAGTAATCCTTGCGGGAGGACACCCCGAGCAGCCAGCGCAGGAAGCGCTGGATCGGCCCGAAATAATCGGTCATCTCCACCAGCACATAGGCGGCAAGATAGGTTGGCAGCGCCAGCGGCAGCACCAGCATGATCGCCAGCGCCTCGCGGCCGGGGAACCGGTAATTGGCAATCAGCCAGGCCGCGCCGACGCCCACAGCCGCCGTCATCAGGCCCACGCCGCCGAGCAGCAGCACGGTCTCGATCAGCGTCGCGCTCAGCCCGGCGCTCCAGATCAGGCCGCTGCCGCTGCCCGGCACGGAGGCCAGAACGAACAGGCCGATCAGCGGCGCAGCCAGCAGCACGGCATAGGCGATCAGGGCCAGCCAAAGCGGCAAGCCGCCGCGGGAGCGATGCCCCGCGACGGCATATCGGCCGGCCGGTACGGCAGTGCCCATCAGCCGGGGCCGCCGTTGAAGCCGATCTTGTCGATGATGTCGGCCGCGCGGCTGCGCTCGCGGATGATCGCGGCGAACGGCAGGGTGTCCGGCTTCAGCGCGCCGAACCCGGCCACTGCCGGATCAACCGGCGCGCCGGTGCGCACAGGGAACTCGAAGTTGCCTTCGGCATAGAGCTTCTGCGCCTTCTCGCTCACCAGAAACTCGGCGAGCTTCACCGCATTGGCGGTATTCGGCCCGCTCTTGGTCAGCGCGATGCCGGACAGGTTGACATGCGTGCCGCCGCCCTCGAACGTCGGCAGCACCACGCGGATCGCATCCGCCCACGGGCGCTGCTCGGCGCTCTTGGTCATCAGTCCGACGTAGTAGGTATTGCCGAAACCGACGTCGCACAGACCGGCAGCGATGTCCTTGGCCACTTCGCGGTCGCCGCCCGAGGGCTTCTTGGCAAGATTGGCCTTGAGGCCCTTCAGCCAGGCTTCGGCCTTCTCCGCCCCCATATGGGCAATACCGGCGGCGAACAGCATGTTGTTGTAGATGTGCTGGCCGTCGCGCAGGCAGAAGCGGCCTTTCCACTTGGTATCAGCGAGGCTTTCGTAGGTGAGGGCGGTGTCCTTCACCCGTTCCTTCGAGACATAGGCGACGCGCGCCCGGTAGGAAATGCCGAACCACAGGCCCTTGGGATCGCGCAGCTCGGCCGGCACAGCGCCGAGCATGACCTCCGAGGTGATCGGCTTGACGATGTCGAGTTCGACGGCGCGCACCAGCCGCGCCACGTCGACGGTGATCAGCGCATCGGCCGGGCTGCGGCTACCCTCGGCCGCAATCCGTTCCTCCAGCCCTTCCTTGGCGAATACCACATTGACGCGAATGCCGGTATCGGCGGTAAACGCGTCGAAAATCGGCTTGATCAGGGCAGGCTCGCGGTAGGTGTAAACGTTGACTTCCTGCGCAGTTGCAGAGCCGGCGGCCAACAGAAGGCCCAGCCCGGCAAGAATATTCCTGGTCATTGTCAGTGCTCCAGCAACTCGGGTTCAAGGCCCGGTGACAGATTATGGCTTGCAGCCACAACCGGGGGTCTAGAGCGCGACTGCCGGGTTTGCAACAAAAATCTGTGCAATTTCAGTAACTTATAGAAATTCTAAACTGCAGTAGTTTGGAATAATCCAAAAATCGCGGCCAAACTGCGGAGCGGCAAGGGAAAATCGGGCTGGCCGGCAAACGGCTGGAGCCGCCCACAAAATCAACCCGCGCGGCGCACGTTGGCTGCTGGCCGGACTTGACCCTGGAAAGGGCAGGGGGTGTCTCATGCCAAAGGTCATTGAACATGACTCTTTGGGGGCCTGTCCTGCATGTATCAACCCATTGAGTGTGTTTGATAAATTCAGGTCCGTTCAAAGGCCCCATGCGTCAGCATCCGGGGCCTTTGGCCGGAACTGGTCATCGCAATGATTCAATCTGGTCGGAAAACGCTCCAAACGCTCAGCGCGCGCGGTCGATCTCGCGATCCGGGCCGATGTAGCGCAGGTCCCGGCCGTCCTGCCCGGCGACGCGGCGCATGGCGACATCGACGCCCTTGACCTCGATGTCGCGGGTGCGGGTCGCCTTCAGCGTATTGGCGATGCGGTTCTTGAGCGACTGCGACAGGTTTCCGCCGCCCATGCCGCGCATGCTGGCGGCCTCGGCGGCCTGCAACTTGCTGAGTTCGGCGACGCTCATGCGGGCGGTGCTGGCGGCACCGAAATCGGCCTTGCGCAGCGGATAACGCTCGGCGCCGCGGAACTCCTTCAGCCCCTCGGCGCTCATCACCAGATCGCCCTTGCGCAGGGTGAAGTCGTTCATCACCGAATAGTTGCGCGGGGTCGAAGCGCTCGTGCAGGTGCAGGCGCTGTCATACTGGGTCCGATGGTTGAACGCGGTGCGCAGCACGTCGTAACGCTGGCCCTTGCGGTTGATCGCTTCCTCGATGCCCTTCGAGCCCGCCGCTGCCACATAGACCTGTGTCTCGCTGGCCGGGCAGGCGCGCGCGCAGGCCGCATCGTGGGCGGCAAGATCGTTGCTGGAGTCCGGGCGGCCGACGGGGAAGAAGAAACCGTCGCAACTGCGCACGCAGTAGGAGGTGCGCGCCTCAAGGTAGGACTCAGCAAAATCCTCGTCGCGCTCGCGCACGCTCTTGCCGGGTTTCGGGGCCACCTTGATCACCTTCGGCGAGCCAGACAGCGGCTTGTCGCCGACATGCGAAGGGGCGGAGCGCGGCATCAGTTCGTGGAACACCGGCGCATAACTGAGCGAGGTCGTCACCACCGGGCGCGGCGCCGGGTAGAACACCTGCGGCAGCGCCTGGCGGGCAACCTTCTTGGCGGTATTGTAAACCTTGGCCACCTCGTAAACGGACGCGGAATCATTGGCCTGCACGACGATGGAACCGAAGGCCACGGCGCTCGCCGTCATCCCGGCGATCATCGCGCGCTTGCGCCAGTTCGGCTTCTGCACTCGAGGAGACCGGTCGCGGTAGGCGCGCACCACTTCAAAACCGGACATGACACAACTCCCTCACCAACGCGGAAAGTAAACAAAACGTTAACGACTTTCCGAGGCGGGTTGTATCACAATGGAGCGGCCGCCTCAACATCGTTGAAGCGGCCGTCATCTGGCAAGGTTACTGCTGCGAAATTATCTCGCCGGCGAGGCGGCGGAGGACGCGGGCGCCACCGCCGCGCCTGCGGCCGCGGGGGACTCTTCCACCGGCTGCTCGATGACCTTGAGGGCCTCCTCGGCCGAAACCGCGGCTTCGTCTTCCAGCCGCGCGCGGCCGGAGAAAAATGCATCGATCTTGTCGAGATAGAAGTAGATCACCGGGGTGATGTAGAGCGTCATGACCTGCGACACCGCCAGGCCGCCGACCACCGCGATGCCGAGCGGCTGGCGCAGTTCGGCGCCGGCGCCGGCGCCGATGGCGATGGGCAGGGCGCCGAGAGCGGCGGCGAGCGTCGTCATGATGATCGGCCGGAAGCGCACAAGGCACGCTTCGCGGATCGCGGAAAGCGCATCCACGCCCGACCGCCGCCGTTCGATCGCGAAATCCACCATCATGATCGCGTTTTTCTTGACGATGCCGATCAGCATAAGAATGCCGATGATCGCGATCACGCTCAAATCCATGTTGTAGTATTTCAGCGCCAGCAGCGCGCCGAGGCCGGCCGAGGGCAGGCCGGAAAGGATCGTGATCGGGTGAATGAAGCTCTCATAGAGCACGCCGAGCAGGATATAGATGACCAGCACGGCGGCGATGAGCAGCATGTCCTGACCGGCCAGCGCCTCCTGGAACAACTGCGCCGAACCGGCGAAGCGGCTGGTCACGTTCTGCGGCAGCACGGTTTCGCGTTCGAGCTTGCCGATGGCTTCCACGGCCTCGCCCAGCGATACGCCCGGCGCGGTGTTGAACGAGATCGACACCGCCGGCATCTGCGCGATGCGGTTGACCGCCAGCGGTCCCACCGTCGGGGTCAGCTTGACGAACGTGTCGAGCGGAATGTTCTGCACCTGGAAATTCTGCAAGATTGCGGCCACGCCCGGTGTCGCCGTGCCGATCGCCGGCGCGGTTGCCAGGTTCTGGCTGCGGATATAGAGCCGCGACAGCGCGTCTGGGCTCGCCTGGAAATCGCGCTCAGCCTCCAGAATGACCGGATAGTCCGATCCCGAGGTGTAGATGGTCGAGACCGTCGCGCCGCCGAAGGCGTTGTAGAGCGAGGTCTTGATCTGCGCCACCGACACGCCGAGCCGCTGGGCCTGATCGCGGTCGATGTCCATGCGGATCTGCGGGTTGCGCAGTTGCAGGTCGAGCGCCGCGTCGCGCAGCTGCGGAAGGCCCTGCAGCTTGCTCAGGAAGCCCGGCGCGAAGTCGATCAGATCCTGCAGGTTCGGTCCCGACAGGGTGTATTGATACATCGAGCGCGACTGGCGGCCGGCATTGAGGTTCAGGTTCTGCACCGGCGAGGCAACGAAGTTGATGCCGGGCACCTGGCTGGTGGCGGAGCGCAGCCGCTGGATGATCTTCTGGATGTTGTCACGCTCGGCGCGCGGTTTCAGGGAGATGAACATGAAGCCCTGATTGACCGCGGAGAAGCCGCCGACATTGCCGGCCACCCGCTCCACCGCCGGATCGTTTTTCACGATCTCGATCAATTGCCGCTGGCGCGCCGCCATCGCCTCGAACGAGGTGTCGGGCGCGCCCTCGGAGGTGGCGCGCAACAGTCCGGTATCCTCGATCGGGAAGAAGCCCTTCGGGATCGTGGTGTAGAGATGCATGGCATACCATGCGCTGGCGAAGGTGACGAACAGCACGATCAGCCGGTGGCGCAGCGTGAAATCCAACGTTACCCGGTAGAAGGCGAGGATGCCGTTGAATCCACCGTCGACGATGCGGTCGAACAGGCTCGGCTTGCGGCTGTGATCCTCCTCCTTGAGGAAGCGCGCGCACAGCATCGGCGTCAGCGTCAGCGAGACGAAGCCGGAAACCAGGATCGCCACCGAGATCGTCGCAGCAAATTCGCGGAAGATGCGCCCCACCACGCCCGACATGAAAAACACCGGGATGAACACCGCGATCAGCGAGAAGGTGATCGACAGGATGGTGAAGCCGATTTCCTTCGAGCCGATCAGCGCCGCCTCGAACGGCTTTTTGCCCTTCTCGATATGGCGGACGATGTTCTCCAGCATCACGATGGCATCGTCGACCACGAAGCCGACCGCCAGCGTCAGCGCCAGCAGCGAAATATTGTCGATGGAATAGCCGAACAGATACATGAAGGCGAAGGTGCCCACCAGCGACACCGGCAGCGCCAGCGTCGGAATGACGGTCGCCGACAGCCGCTTGAGGAACAGGAAGATCACCAGGATCACCAGCACCACCGACAGCACCAGCGTGAACTCGACATCCTCCACCGCTTCGCGGATCGGCAGCGAGCGGTCGTTCATCACGATGAGATTGACCGACGGCGGCAGTTGCGAGCGATAGACCGGCAGTTGCCGCTTGATCCGGTCAACCGTCTCCACGGTGTTGGCATCGGACTGGCGGTACACCGCGATCATCACGGCGCGGGTGCCGTTATACCAGGCGGCAGTCTGGTCGTTCTCGACCGAGTTGACCGCCCGGCCGACATCGCTCAGCTTGACCGCCTGTTGGCCGCCGCGCGAGGAAATGACGATGTTCTCGTAGTCCTCGGCGCGCGGCAACTGGCCCGACGCTTCCAGCGTGATTCGCCGCTGCTCGGAGCGCAGCTGGCCGACCGGCGAGTTTGAGTTGGTGTTGGCGATGGCATTGCGCACGTCCTGCGCGGTCAGCCCGCGCACCGCCAGCGCGTCGGGGTTGAAGAACACCCGCACGGCGTATTTCTGCGCGCCGAAGATCTGCGCCTGTGCCACGCCCAGGATCTGTGAAATCTGCTGCTGCAGCACGTTCTCGGCATATTCGTGCACGCTCGACAGCGGCAGCGTGTCCGAGGTCAGCGTCATGAACAGGATCGGCTGATCGGCCGGGTTGACCTTGCGGAAGCTCGGTGGAGTCGGCAACTCGGCCGGCAGGCGCCGCAGCGTCGCGCTGATCGCCGACTGCACATCCAGCGCTGCGCCGTCGATATTGCGGTCGAGATCGAACTGGATGGTGATGTTGGTCGCCCCCTGCGCGGAGACGGAGGTCATCGAGGTGATGCCAGCGATGGTGGCGAACTGCCGTTCGAGCGGCGCCGCCACGGAGGAGGCCATCGTCTCCGGGCTGGCGCCGGGCAGGTTGGTCTGCACGTTGATGGTCGGATAATCGACGCGCGGCAGCGCCGCCACGGGCAGTTTCTTGAAGGCGAAGAAGCCGAAGATGATGAACGACAGCGTCAGCAGCGTCGTCATCACCGGCCGGCGGATCGACAGTTCGGACAGGGACATGCCGGTTCTCCTGGCTCGCTGCCGTTCAGAGCGTTCCGCCGGGGGCGGGGCTGTTCAAGGAGGACGATTTCACCGGCCGCGGCTGCACGCGGGTTCCGTCCACCACCTGCAGGTGACCATCGACGATGACCTGCTCGCCTCCCTTGAGGCCGTCGATCACGATGGAGGCGTTATCGAGGCTGCGGCTCACCACCACCGGTTGGAGCTTCGCCACGCCGCCGACGACAACGAACACATAATTGCCGCGCTGGCCGAGCTGCACCGCATCGCGTGGCACCACCACGGCATCGGCATCCTCGCGCAGGTCCACCTTGACGCTGACGATCAGGCCGGGCCACAACTTCTCGTCCTCATTGGAAAAGCTTGCACGCACGCCGAGGGTGCCGGTGGCATTGTCCATGGCGTTCTCGATCAGTTCGAGCCGCCCGGTCGCGGTGTCCTTGCCGCCTTGCGGCGTCGCCAGCACCCTGCCGCCGCCGCTCTGCAGCGCGGCCTTGAGATCCGCCAGATAACGCTGCGGCAGCGAGAAGCTGACATAGATCGGCGACATCTGGTTGATCGTGGTCAGCGCGATGCCACCGTCCGAGGAACGGGCGATATTGCCCGGCCGCAGGTTGGCGACGCCGGCCTTGCCGGAGATCGGCGCGCGGATTGTGTAATAGCTGAACTGGGTTTGCAGAACTTTCAGCTGCGCCTCGCCGGCGATCACCAGCGCCTGTTGCTGGTTGACGGCGGCGCGGTTCTCGTCGAGCCGCTGCTTGGTGGCAAAATTCTGCTGCGCCAGGTCTTCGGCGCGCTTCAGCGTCGATTGCGCCAGCACAAGCGTCGCCTTGTCACGCGCCAGATTGGCCTCCGCCTGCGCAATCTGGGCCTCGATGACGCGCGAATCGAGCTTGGCCAGCACGTCGCCTTCCTTCACGTAGGCACCGTCCTTGAACAGGATCTGATCGATCTGGCTGTCGACGCGCGAACGCACCGTGACACTGGCGATCGCCTGCACGGTGCCGATCGTGTCGATCCGGTAGGGCATCGTCTTGCGCACGACATCGGCGACCACCACCGGCACCTGCCGGTTGCCCTGGCCTCCGCCTCCCTGACCGCCGCCTTTCGCAGCCTGCGCTTTGGCCGGCTCGGACGCCTTGGGAAGATTGAACTGGCTTTCGAGCACCGGGCGGATCTCAACCGGAATCGAAGCGGTCAGCGATGCGGGCACAAAGCCCCAGAATCCGGGCAGATAATTGCCTGCTGCCCAAAGCCCGCCCACGAGCGCGAGCAAGAACGCGGTGAATTTTTTCATGACCCCTCGGCGCCGGTGCCTCGCGAGACACCTGTCGTTATCGGGTCATCATACCGCACGGCGCGCAGGCGCGTAAGCGGTGTGCAGATTAAATCTTCGTTATTGTAAAGGCTGCCGGTTCCGCTTCGTCAGCGGTAGTAGCCGTAGTGGTCGTTGTAGGGGTGGAAGCCGGGCTGGTAGGCGCGCGGCGGGAACCCGTATTGCGGGGCATAGCCGTTATAGCCAACCACATAAAAGTGGCGCGGCGGATAGCCGGTCCAGCGCTGGCCATGCCGCGCGGCGTGGCGACGGTGGCGCTTTGCCGGATAGTAGGCGCCCGGACCGGCCGTATAGACCGCCGGGATCGAATAGGGGTAGGTGGAGGGATACTGCCACGGATAGGGATGGTTCGAGGCCGTCCAGTTGGAATAGGTGCCGTCGTCGGCAAGGCCCGGCGAAGTGCCGAAGCCGCCGGCGCGGGCCGGCTGCTGGGCCGCCATGCCGCACAGCACGGCAAGCGAGATGATGGCGCTGGTCTTGAGCATGCGGGGTCCCCTGATCCCTGGAATTCAGGGGTCTACTCTGGCGGTTGACCGGCGAGCACATTGCTAACGCGGCACGCGACCGGGCAGGGAATTGCCGCTGAGGTTGAACAAAGCCTTAGTCGGTAATCTTGATGCTTCGTTACCTGTTGAGCCGCACCCGTCCGCTCTCGCTCAGGTCATAGCCCCCGAGCAGTGCCGCCTGTCGGGCAAATTCCGGCTGGCGCATCACCGCGAGCAGCCCCTGCGGCCCCGGTTCAAAATAGCTGCGCCGCCGCATCACCAGATCGAAGGCTTCCCAGCCGATGGGCACGAAATCGAGTCCCAGCGTGCGCGCCACCGCCGCCGAGGCGATCCCGCAGTCGACGCTGCCGGCGCGGATCGCCAGCGCCAGATCGCTGCCCGTCGGATGGGCTCCGGGCGCGAGGTTCAGCCGGTCGAGGGGCAGGGCCGCCCGAGCCAGCAGCCGTTCGAGCATCAGTTGCGCCCCGGCGCCGCGTTGGCGCATCCCGAACGTCAGACGGCCCGCCACCGCATCGGCCAGCGAGGTGACGCCATGGGGATTGCCGGAGGCCAGCAACAACCCCACCTCGCGCCGGGCAAACCCGATCACCACCGCGTCGGCAAGGTCGGCGCGCGCCGCCACCGCCGCCTCGTTAGTGGCGATGTCGGCGCCCTGATCGTGCAGATGGATCGCGGCGATCGCGATCTTGTTGGCGCCGAGCCTGTCGAGCCCGGCCTCGGAGCCCTCGCTCATCAGGGCAAGGCCACTGGCCGCGCGCCGCGCCGCCCAGTCGAGCAGCGGGTCGTGGCTGCCGCCGATGATCGGCGGCGGGGCAGCGCTGGCCGCTCCCTCCGGCAGGTGCAGCCCGGCCTCGACCCAGCGGTCGAGCGCGGCGCGCGGAAACAGCCACTTGCCGGTCACCTTGGAGCACGGCACGGCGCCATGGGCGGCCATGTCGTAGAGCTTGCGTTCCTTGAGGCGCAGATAGGCGGCGGCCTCGTCGGTGGTCAGGTAGGGCGTTTCCTGCATAGGATTGCTTCTGGCTGCAATGTTTCCGTTGTTGCGCGATTGAAGCCAATATTGAACATTCCTGCAAGAAAAGAACGATGCGGCCCGCCGGTGGGCGCGCTCTTTGGGGAGTGATCTTGGTCGAACAAGGCGTTTTCTCCACCGCGATCGGCCTGATCGTCGGGCTCGATCCGGACTTTCTGGCCATTGTCGGCCTGTCGCTGGGGGTGACGCTGTCGGCGCTGGCGCTGGCGGCGCTGGTCGGCCTGCCGCTCGGGGCGCTGCTGGCGCTGGTGCGTTTCCCCGGGCGCTCGCTGGTCATCGTCGCGGTCAATGCGCTGATGGGGCTGCCGCCGGTGGTGGCGGGGCTGGTGCTGTTTCTGCTGTTGTCGCGCTCGGGTCCGCTCGGCGGTCTGGGCTGGCTGTTCACGCCGCGCGCGATGGTGGTGGCGCAGTTCCTGCTCGTGCTGCCGATCATCGTCGCGCTGACCCGCCAGATCGTCGAGGATCTCTGGCGCGAATACGCCGAGATGCTCACCTCGCTCGACCGCACGGGTCTGGCCGCCATCCCGACGCTGTTGTGGGATGCGCGCTTTTCGCTGGTGACAGCGTTGTTGGCGGGGTTCGGCCGGGCCAGCGCCGAGGTCGGCGCGGTGCTGCTGGTTGGCGGCAACATCGCCGGCTACACCCGCACCATGACCACCGCCATCGCGCTGGAAACCTCCAAGGGCGATCTGCCGCTGGCACTCGGGCTGGGGCTGGTGCTGATCGGTCTGACGATGCTGGTCAATGCGGCCATTTTCTTTGCCGGTCGCATTTCCGAGCGGCAGGCGGGCGCGGCATGAGCGCCGGCGCGTCGATCCTGCCGCTGACGGTGGCGCGCCTCGGCTATGCCGCAGGCGGCACGCAGCTCCTGCACGGGCTGGATTTTGCCCTGCCGGCGGGCGGCATGACCATCGTTCTGGGCGCCAATGGAGCGGGCAAGTCGCTGCTGCTGCGGCTGTGTCACGGGCTGATTGCGCCGAATGCCGGCAGCGTCGCCTATGCGATGCCCGGCGGGCGCCGCGATGGGGTGAAGCGGCACGCCATGGTGTTCCAGCACCCGGTGATGCTGCGCCGCTCGGCGCTCGCGAACATCGTTTTCGCCCTCAGCGCACAGGGGCTGGATGCGGCCACCGCGCGCCGGCAGGCAGAGGCCGTGCTGGAACGGTTCGGCCTTGCCGCATTGGCCGGGCGGCCGGCGCGGCGGCTGTCGGGCGGCGAGCAGCAGCGGCTCGCCATCGGCCGCGCGGCGGCATTGCAGCCCGATCTGATGTTTCTTGATGAGCCGACCGCGCATCTTGATCCCGCCGCCACCCGGCAGATCGAATCAATGCTGGCCACCCTCCGCGCCGAAGGCATGACGCTGATGATGACCACGCACGATCTCGGCCAGGCCAGACGGCTGGCCGACCGGATCCTGTTTCTGCATCGCGGCCGGCTGCTGGAAGCCGGTCCCGCCGCCCCATTCTTTGCCCAGCCGGCCACGGCCGAGGCCCGCGCCTTTCTGGCTGGCGATCTTATCTGGTAAATCAACCAAGGGAGAACCTGATGAACCTGCTGAAAACCGCGTTTGCTGCCGCCGCCGCACTGCTGAGCCTTGCCGGCGGCGCTGCGGCACAATCCGCGCCTGCGGAGCGCTTCATCACCGTTTCGTCCACGACGTCGACCGTGGATTCTGGCCTGTTCAAACACCTGCTGCCGCTGTTCAAGGCGAGGACCGGGATCGAGGTGAAGGTGCTCAGCCAGGGCACCGGACAGGCGCTCGATACCGGCCGGCGCGGCGATGCCGATGTGGTGTTCGTCCATGCCCGCGCGCAGGAAGAGAAGTTCGTCGCGGACGGTTTCGGCGTCGCCCGCAAGCCGGTGATGTATAACGATTTCATCCTTGTCGGCCCCAAGGCGGACCCCGCCCGCATCGCCGGCGGCAAGGATGTCTCGGCGGCGCTCAAGGCCATTGCCGATGCCGGGGCGCCGTTCGTCTCGCGCGGCGACAAATCCGGCACGCACGCGGCGGAACTGGCGCTGTGGAAGGCGACCGGGCTCGATCCTGCCGGCGCGCGCCTCGCCTGGTATCGCGAAATCGGGCAGGGCATGGGCGCGGCGCTCAACACCGCCGCGGCCATGGGTGCCTACGTGCTCGCCGACCGCGGCACCTGGCTGAGCTTCCAGAACCGGGCCGATCTGACAATCGTCGTCGAGGGCGACCGCAAGCTGTTCAACCAGTATGGCGTCATCCTCGTCAATCCGGCCAAACACGCCCATGTGAAGGTCAAGGACGGCGAGGCGTTCATCGACTGGGTCACCGGGCCGGACGGGCAGGAGGCGATCAAGGGCTACCGGATCAACGGCCAGCAACTGTTCTTCCCCAACGCCACCCAGCCGGGCGCGTGACGACGGCGAAAGGCTGGGGTAGGGAAGGCGCCATGAGCAACCGTGATGCCACCCGCCCCGGCGAGATCGAGGCCCCGCTGCCGGCGCGCAGCGATGCGCATCTGGTGTTCATCGGCCGCATCCGCACGCCATTCCCCGATCGCGATGCCTGCCCGCGACAGGGCCGGCTCGACGGGCCGGAATGCCGCATCGAGATCGACGATCCGTGGCGGCAGGGGTTGCGGGGGCTCGAAGTCTACGGCTTCGTCGAGGTGCTCTACTGGATGCACCTCGCCCGCCGCGATCTCGTCGTGCAGAACCCCAAGTGCAGCGGCGAGACGACGGGCACCTTCGCCCTGCGTTCGCCGCTACGGCCCAATCCGATCGCCACCCAGCGCGCGGCCATTGTCTCGGTGGGGGCCGATCATCTGATCGTGCGCGGGCTCGACTGCATCGACGGCACGCCCTTGCTCGATCTCAAGCCCGAGCGCTGCGGTTACTCGCCGCCGGCGCCCGACCATGCTGGCAAGACCTCCGGCCCGTAGTACCAAAGGTCATTGAAAACAGCTCTTTGGTATTACAGCCCCGCGTAGTCGCCGACGATGGGCCGGCTGGCGGGCGCATCCTCCTCGATGCCGGGAAAGCGCGCGACAGGTTCGAGAAAGGCGTTGTCGGTGCGGTCGTCGTTGACGGTGGAGACCTCGCCCACGAACACATCGCCGCCCTCGGCCCAGAACGCATGCGCAAGGCCCGGCGTCAGTGTCACGCTCTCGCCGTGGCCAAGGCGCAGGATGCCATGCGCGGGCAGGCGCCGCTCGATCCCGTCGGTGCGCACGATCACCTCGCGGGCAGGATCGACCTTGCCGTCGGCGCCGGTCTCGACCAGCTCCAGCGCGAGGATGCCGCCACCGCGGTTGATGATGTCCTCGGTCTTGAAGAAATGGTAGTGCATCGGGCAGCGCTGGCCGGCGCGCACGATGATGACCTTCTCGGCATAGACCATGCCGGGCCCCTTGCCGGCGCCGCGCGCCGCCTCGAAGGCGGAAAGATCGCCGTTGCGCACCGTGAACAGCGTCAGCCCGAGATCGGCAAAGCGCCCCTGTCCGAAATCGGTGATGTCCCAGCCAAGGCCGGCGCGGATGATCTCCTGCGTTTGCGCCGCTTGGGCCCGCCACTGCGCCGGCGACCAGCGCGCGAACGGCGGCAGGGCAAAGCGATACTCGGCCAGCAGGGCTTCCGCATGGGCGATGGCGGCGTTGATCTCGGAGCGTTTCATGGGGCCTGCGGCGTGGTTCAGCGGAAATGGTCGAGAATGCCGGAATAGAACGGCGACGGGCACTGGCCATGTTCCCACCGCGTCGAGCACATCGCAGTATCGTAGAGGAAGGTGCCGAGCGGTTCAAACGTCGCGTTGAACAGCAGGCCGAGCAGGAACAGCAGGATCGCCGCTGGCGGCAGGCCGAAAATCCACAAACGCTCCAGCTTGAAAATCGCGCGGGCCACCTTTTCCGCGTCGGTTCCTTCCAGTCTCGTGGAAGCGTCGGCAGGGATCAGCTTGGCTGCCTCGGCAAAGGAAGGAAAAGCCGCGCTGCACGTCGCGCCGATGCCGATGGCAAGATGCAGCAACGTGGGGAAAAAGGTTGTGAACAGCATCAGCGTCACCGACAGGCCGGCGGAGAAGGGATAGGCCCGCGCCGTCTCCATGTAGCTGCGCCAATCCACCGTGCCGATGCCCTTGAAACTAAAAAGAAGACTAGCAATTGACATGCTATTGGAAAGCAAAATAGTTAATAACCACAAACATAGAAAGGCAACTAAAATATCAAAAATCATTTCAAGAAAAATGAAAAATACGGAAAGCACTCGAGATGGAGTTTGATAAATTACAACACGTCGCAGAAAAAGCCTAGTAGTGCCCCAAGAAATCCAATCACAAGTAGCGTTTACTATTGGCAAAAAAACAACTACTATAATTACAAATGCAAAAACAACTGAAAAAATCAAAATATCCGTGTAAAGTCCAAATAAACCAATAAACAATATACTAATTATTACAAAAGAAAACATGTTAAAGGCATCTGTAATAGAAATTTTATTGAACAAAAAAAACAAAATAACTACATATGTATAAAGTTAAAATCAAAACAATTACACCAACTCCAATGAATAGAGCGAGATACAATATTGTATAAAAACAAAATATTATTATAATTGTATAAATTATTGCTAAATAATCATTACAATTATCTATATAATTCGCAAAAACGATTATATACCCTTTAAGAAAAACATTTATCGATAATATTATATATATAAAAACGAGAAAGCAGCTCACCAGGCGTCCAATAAAATAATTATTATCTGCTAAAAATAAAATTTTACTATCACCAAAAGTTCCCAATACGGCTGGGCCGCCAAATAGCCAGCCCAACATGACGACAATCAACGGGTAGACCAAGGCGATTAGTAAACAACCATCAAATGCCTGACGGCTCATAAGTAGACGCTCGCCAAAAAACGATCCAGCCCGGCGTTCAGACCGCCGATCATCGCCCTGTAGCGATCCAGCACGCTGGGGGCCTGCAACGCCGCCGTCAGTTCGCGCCGCTTGACTGCTATATTCAGGTCCTGCCTGAGATTGTCGAGGATGCGATTGCGCCAGGTCTGAAAGACTGGATAGAGCGCGAAAACGGCAACGATGCCGGCTACGCCCGCCCACCAAGGTTTTCCCAAGAAATCCATTGCCGTTCAAATCGCCATTCAGTGCTTGAGGCGATTTCATAGCAACCCAGGCAATGTTGCAAGCCTGCTTGGCGCTCGCGTGCCCCTCAGGACGGGCGGCGCGGCCGCGGCACGTCGCAATAGGCCGACTCGTCGCCGCTCTCGCAGGGCAGGCAGCTCATCCGGTTCATTCGCACCAGCGCGATTCCGGTGCCGATGATCGACATGGCGAAAACGATAACGACGACGGCGGTCATCCGCGTGCCCCCACGGGAAAACAAAGGAAATCTGTAGCATTGACCCGTCTGGGGGCAAACAAAGCTCTGGAAACGTGCTTTAGCAATTCTTGACCTCTTGCGCCCTAAAGGGGGCCTTCCTATATCGGCCTCGAACGTGACGGCGAGGGATCGCGGCCAGCCATGGCTCCGGTTCGGCCCGTCGCTAGCGCCGGATGCTTCGGGTCCGGCAACAGGCTCCGCTTCAAGAAGGGATGAAAGCCATGGCTAAAGTAATTGGCATCGATCTTGGCACCACTAACTCCTGCGTCGCCGTGATGGACGGCTCGACGCCGAAGGTTATCGAGAATTCCGAAGGCGCGCGCACCACCCCGTCGATCGTCGCCTTCACCGACGATGGTGAGCGGCTTGTCGGCCAGCCGGCCAAGCGCCAGGCGGTCACCAACCCCGAGCGAACCTTCTTTGCCATCAAGCGCCTCATCGGCCGCACCTATGCCGATCCGATGACGCAGAAGGACAAGGGTCTGGTGCCCTACAAGATCGCCAAGGCCGCCAACGGCGACGCCTGGGTCGAGGCGGACGGCAAGTCCTATTCGCCCTCGCAGATCTCCGCCTTCACGCTGATGAAGATGAAGGAGACGGCGGAGGCTCATCTCGGCACCACGGTGACGCAGGCGGTCATCACGGTTCCCGCCTATTTCAACGACGCCCAGCGTCAGGCCACCAAGGACGCCGGCAAGATCGCCGGGCTTGAGGTGCTGCGCATCATCAACGAGCCGACGGCGGCGGCGCTCGCCTATGGCCTCGACAAGAAGAAGGCCGGCACCATCGCGGTCTATGACCTCGGCGGCGGCACCTTCGACGTGTCGATCCTCGAAATCGGCGATGGCGTGTTCGAGGTGAAGTCGACCAACGGCGACACCTTCCTCGGCGGCGAGGACTTCGACATGCGCCTCGTCGAGTATCTTGTCGACGAGTTCAAGAAGGAGCAGGGCATCGACCTGAAGAAGGACAAGCTCGCCCTCCAGCGCCTCAAGGAAGCGGCGGAGAAGGCCAAGATCGAGCTGTCGTCCTCGACCCAGACCGAAATCAACCTGCCCTACATCACCGCCGATGCGTCGGGCCCCAAGCACATGACGCTGAAGCTCTCGCGCGCCAAGTTCGAGAGCCTCGTCGATGACCTGATCCAGCGCACCGTCGAGCCCTGCCGCAAGGCGCTCAAGGATGCCGGGCTGAACGCGGGCCAGATCGACGAGGTCGTGCTCGTCGGTGGCATGACCCGCATGCCCAAGGTGCAGGAGGTGGTGAAGCAGTTCTTCGGCAAGGAGCCGCACAAGGGCGTCAACCCCGACGAGGTGGTGGCGATCGGCGCGGCGGTGCAGGCCGGCGTGCTGCAGGGCGATGTCAAGGACGTGCTGCTGCTCGACGTGACCCCGCTTTCGCTGGGCATCGAGACGCTGGGCGGTGTGTTCACCCGCCTGATCGACCGCAACACGACGATCCCGACCAAGAAAAGCCAGGTGTTCTCGACCGCCGAGGACAACCAGCAGGCCGTCACCATCAACGTGTTCCAGGGCGAGCGCGAGATGGCGCGCGACAACAAGTCGCTCGGCCGGTTCGATCTCGACGGCATTCCGCCGGCCCCGCGCGGCATGCCGCAGATCGAGGTGACCTTCGACATCGACGCCAACGGCATCGTCTCGGTGACGGCGAAGGACAAGGCGACGGCCAAGGAGCAGCAGATCCGCATCCAGGCCTCGGGCGGTCTGTCCGATGCCGACATCGACAAGATGGTCAAGGACGCCGAGGCCAACGCCGCCGAGGACAAGAAGCGGCGCGAACTGGTCGAGGCCCGCAACCACGCCGAGGCCATGGTCCACTCGTCTGAAAAGGCGCTCAAGGAGCATGGCGACAAGGTCGGCGCCGCCGAGAAGGAGGCGATCGAGAAGGCCGCCGCCGATCTCAAGGAGGCGCTCGCCGGCGAGGACAAGGATGTCATCGAGGCGCGCACCAACGACCTGATGCAGGCGTCCATGAAACTCGGCGAGGCGATGTACAAGGCAAGCCAGGAGGAGACGGCCCACGCCGACGCCGCCAAGCACGCCGCCAAGGACGACGTCATCGACGCCGACTTCAAGGAAGTGAAGAAGGACGACAAGAAGGGCGCGTAAGGCGGATACCGCGCGCCGCTGCCGCCAATGACATGCCCGGCCTCATGCCGGGCATGGACGATTGTCCCTTGGCAGTGGATCGTGTATCGCCGGCCATCGCCGTTTGATGGGCTGAGGCCCCGGAAATGTCCGAAGGCGATTGACGCGGCAGTGGCGCGGTTCTCGGGGGCAATGGCAATCCTTGCGAATCTCGGCCTTAGACCCCATTAAAGTGGCAGCATCGCCGTCAGCTTCAGGAGGCGTCAGTGAAAGCCGGCCTCGCGCTCGAAACCCATCGCGCCGCGATCCATGCGGCGGTCAACCGCCACAAGGCCGCCAATCCGCGCGTCTTTGGGTCGGTGCTGCATGGCGAGGACCACGAGGGCAGCGACATCGATATCCTGGTCGATACGTTGCCGGGCGCGACCTTGTTCGATCTCGGCGGCCTGCTGATCGACCTGGAGGCGCTGCTCGGCCGCCGGGTTGACCTGCTCACGCCGAACGAACTGCCGCGCCAGTTTCGGAATGAGGTGTTGGCCGAGGCCAAACCCATATGAAGACCCGCAGCCCGCGTGTCCTGCTGGAGCAAATGCTGGAAGCGGCAAGAGCGGCGGTGTCCTTTGTTGAAGGCTTGGACAAGGGCGCCTTTCTAGCGGACCTGCGCACCCAGCACGCTGTATCCATGGCGCTGCTGACCATCGGTGAAATGGCGGGTCGGCTGGTCCGCAGGCACCCCGATTTCATCGCGGCCAGCTCGGAAATCCAGTGGGACAGAATTCAGGCCATGCGCCATCGCATTGCCCACGGGTATTTTGAACTGGACTTCAACATTGTCTGGGACACCGTTCAGCATGATGCTCCGGACCTTTTGGCGCGCCTTCCGCCTCTGATCATGGCAACTGCCGCTGGCGGCGACGCCTCCAAACATTCTTGACCTGTTGGCACCTCACATGTCCAAACGCGACTATTACGAAGTTCTCGGCGTTGCGAAAAACGCGGACGAAGCGGCGCTGAAAAGCGCTTTCCGCAAACTCGCCATGCAGTATCACCCGGACAAGAACCCCGGCGACAAGCAGGCCGAGGCGAAGTTCAAGGAACTCAACGAAGCCTACCAGTGCCTGTCCGATCCGCAGAAGCGCGGCGCCTATGACCGCTTCGGCCATGCCGCCTTCGAGCAGGGCGGGGGCGGGGGCGGTGGTGGGCCGTTCGGCGGGGCCGGTGGTTTCGGCTCCGTGCATGACATCTTCGAGGATCTGTTCGGCGAGGTGTTCGGCGGCGGGCGCGGGCGCTCGGCGGGCGGGCGAGAGCGCGGCGCCGATCTGCGCTTCAATCTCGAAATAACGCTTGAAGAGGCCTTCGCCGGCAAGTCCGCCACCCTCAAGGTGCCGACGTCGATCACCTGCGAGACCTGTTCCGGCACCGGCGCCAAGCCTGGGTCCAAGCCCAAGAAATGCGCGACCTGCGGCGGGCATGGCCGGGTGCGGGCGACGCAGGGCTTCTTCTCTATGGAGCGCACATGTCCCACCTGCCACGGGCGCGGCGAGACCATCGACGATCCGTGCCGCAACTGCTCGGGCGGCGGCCGCGTGACGCGTGAGCGCACGCTGTCGATCAACGTTCCTCCCGGCGTCGAGGACGGCACCCGCATCCGCCTGTCGGGCGAGGGCGAGGCCGGGCTGCGGGGCGGCCCCTCGGGCGATCTTTACGTGTTCCTGTCGGTCAAGCCGCACAAGCTGTTCCAGCGCGACGGGGCGGACCTGTTTGCGCGCGTGCCCATCTCCATGGTCGCCGCCGCGCTCGGCACCGAGATTTCCGTTCCCACGCTTGACGGCAGCGAAGCCAAGGTCAAGGTGCCGGAGGGCACCCAGTCGGGCAAGCAGTTCCGCGTCAAAGCCAAAGGCATGCCAGTGCTGCGCTCCAAGGATCGCGGCGATCTGTTCATCCAGATCATGGTGGAGACCCCGCAGAACCTGACAAAGAGGCAGAAGGAACTGCTCCGCGAATTCGAGGAAGGCTCGTCCGGCGCCACCCAGCCGGAGACCGACGGCTTCTTCGCGCGGATGAAGAAAGACTTTTTTGGCGGCTGAATCCCATTTGCACCGGTCTGCATCAGCCGAAATGCGGCGGGTCCACGCGGTTTCATGGGGGGCGGTTGTGGCGGCGGGCGGCTCTCTTGCTGTCCGGCGGGGACTGACGTAACCTTGGGATAGCATGTGAGTGTCAAGTTGCCCGTGAATTCCCGCTCCGAACCTCCGTTCAAGTTCGAGAAAGCCGACATCAAGATGTCGGTGGAGAAGGGGGAGTTCCGCCTTCAGCTCAAGGGCCCGGTCATCAATCTCAAGTTGAAGAAGCCGGACTTCAAACTGAAGAAGCCGGACATCAAACTTGATGACGACACCCGCTTCATCCTTTCCTGGCTCGGCAGCCCGCTCAAGACCGGCGCGGTGTCGCCCTCCGGCAAGGAGCTGGCGCGCGTCATGGCCGAATGCGTCGATCCGGCGATTCCCGGCGATGTGGTGGAGCTTGGCCCCGGCACCGGCCCTGTCACCGAGGCGCTGATCGCACGCGGGATCGCGCCCGAGCGTCTGGTGCTGGTTGAGTTCAACCCGGGCTTCTGCAAGCTGTTGCGCGAGCGGTTCCCCGGCGCCCGGGTGATCGAAGGCGATGCCTACAATCTTGCCCACACGCTTGAGGGGCACCTTGCCGGCAGGCTGGCGGCGGTCGTCTCCTCGCTGCCGCTGATGACCCGGCCCGATCCCGAGTGCGTCGCGTTGGTGCGCTCGGCTTTTTCGCTGATGGCGGAGGGCGCGCCGTTCGTGCAGTTCACCTACGGGCCGACCTCGCCGGTGCCGCTCAAGGGCCAGCCGTTCCGCGGCCGGGCGACCAAGCGCATCTGGAAGAACCTGCCGCCCGCCCGCGTCTGGACCTACCGGGCGGCGTGACAGCCGCTCTTGCGGCATTGCAAACAAGATCGGGTATTCTTGCAGCGATGCGGGGCTGGCCAAACCGCCGGGCGCCTCCTATCTCTCGGTTGTTGTTCCCTTTCGATCGGATTGCACCCCAATGGCTGCCAAGATTCTCGTCTTTTCCGGTTCCTCGCGTGCCGGCTCCATCAATGACCGGCTGGCCGGCATTGCCGCGCGCGAATTGCAGGCGCTGGGCGCCGAGGTCACCTACATCAATCTGGGCAAATATGAGCTGCCGCTGGTCGATGCCACCGGCTTCGGCAATGCGCCGAAGAACGCGCATGACCTCAGGGCGCTGTTCGATGAGCACGACGGCATGTTCATCATCTCGCCGGAATACAACGCCGGTTATGCGCCCGCGCTCAAGAACGCGCTCGATTGGGCGTCGGTGGCCAAGCCCGGCGCGCCGGCCAGCACGCTTGCCGGCAAGGTGGTGGCGCTCGGGGGCGTCTCGCCGGGCGCAATGGGCGCCTATCGCGGCCTGACGCAGCTCCGCACCGTGCTGGAACTCGGCTTCGGCGCCACGCTGGTGCCGGAGATGGTGGCGGTCGGCAACGCCGGCACCGCCTTTTCGGAGGATGGCAGGCTCACCGATGAGCGCACCGCCGGCTTCCTCAAGGCGACCCTCTCGCGTCTGGTGACGATGGCGGCTAAGCTGAAGGCGTGAACCAACGCCATGTCTACCTGACCCATCCGCAGGTCGCGATCGATCCGGCGGTCCCGGTGCCGCGCTGGGGCCTGTCCGATCTCGGCCGCAGTCGCGTTGAGGTTTTGGCGCGCGCCGGCTGGCTGGCGGGCGCCGGGCGCATCGTCGCCAGCGACGAGACCAAGGCCATAGAGACGGCGGAAATCCTCGCCCGCGCCGCCGGTTTGACGGTGGAGGTGCGCGATCATCTCCACGAAAACGATCGCAGCGCCACCGGCTTCCTGCCGCCGCCCGAGTTCGAGGCGACGGCGGATGCGTTTTTCGCCAGCCCCCTGCAGAGCGTGCGCGGCTGGGAGCGCGCCATCGATGCCCAGACCCGGATCGTCGCCACCGTGCGCGCGATCGTGGCCGAGCGACCGGCGACGCCGACCCTGTTCGTCGGACACGGCGGGGTCGGCACTTTGCTCAAATGCGCGCTGAAAGGCATCGCCATTTCCCGGGTCGAGGATCAGGGACCGGGGGGCGGCGGCAACCATTTTGCCTTTGCGCTTGCTCCCGATTCGGTGCTTTACGACTGGCGGTCGATGGAAATGTCACCTTCAGGAGAGCGACAATGCCCAGAACCAAGGATCGATTGATCGTCGCCCTGGATTTGCCCGGCATCGAGCAGGCCCGCGCGATGGTGAAGCGGCTCGGCCCGGCGGCCAGCTTCTACAAGATCGGTAAGGAACTGGTCTATGCCGGCGGGCTGGATCTGGCGCGCGAACTGGTGAGCGCCGGCAACAAGGTGTTTCTTGATCTCAAGCTGCACGACATCCCGGCCACCGTCGAGCGGGCGACAGCGGTGGTGACCGGGCTCGGCGCAACCTATCTGACCGTGCATGCCTATCCGCAGACGCTGGCCGCCGCAGTGCGCGGCAAGGGCGCCTCCGATCTCGGCATTCTCGGCGTCACCGTGCTGACCTCCATGAACGACGCCGATCTTGCGCAGGCCGGCTACGGCATGGGCGTCGCCGATCTGGTCCGCCGCCGCGCCCGCCAGGTCTACGAGGCGGGGGCGGCTGGTCTCATCTGCTCGCCGCTCGATATTGCGCTGGTGCGCGAGGTGGTGGGGCAGGGGCTGGAGATCATCACGCCCGGCGTGCGCCCTGCCGGGGCCGATGCCGGCGATCAGAAGCGGGTGATGACGCCGGGCGAGGCGATCCGCGCCGGCGCCGACCGGCTGGTGGTGGGCCGACCGATCACCGCCGCGCCGGATCCGCGTGCCGCCGCCGAGGCGATCCAGGCCGAAATCGCTGCTGCCGCCGCCTGATCGGCGTTGACGACCATCCGGCGCGCATGGCCTAATACCAAAGGTCATTGAAAATGACTCTTTGGGGTTCTGTCCTGAATTTATCAACCCATTGAGTATGTTCTATAAATTCAGGCTCTTTCAAAGGCCCCATGCGTCAGCATCCGGGGTCTTTGGTACAACTGGTGTCCGGCAAGGAGAGAAGCATGGCCAAGGGCTACTGGATCGCGCGCGTCGATGTCTACGATGTCGAGGCTTACAAGAATTACGTGACACACAACGCCGCCGCCTTCAGCAAGTATGGCGCGCGGTTTCTGGTGCGCGGCGGCGCCTTCCAGCTCAAGGAAGGCATGTCGCGGGCGCGCAATGTGGTGCTTGAATTCCCCAGCTATCAGGCCGCGCTCGACTGCTTCCATTCGCCCGAATACCAGCATGCGCTGAGCTTCCGGCGCGGGGCGGTTTCGGCCGCCGACATCATCGTGATCGAGGGCTATGACGGCCCGCAGCCGGAGTGACGGGAATGTCCGATCTGAGACTCGCGGTGGTCGGGGCAGCCGGCCGCATGGGTCGTATGCTGATCCGCGCGATTTACGAGACCGAGGGCGTGGCTTTGGCCGGCGCGCTGGAACGGCCGGGCACCCCCGCCTTGGGCAAGGATGCCGGCGTGCTCGCCGGATTGCCGGCGCTGGGCGTGCCGATCCTCGCCGATACGACGGCGGCTTTTGCCAAGGCGGAAGGCATTCTCGATTTCACCGCGCCGGCGGCGACGCTGGAGTTCTGCCGGATCGCCAGCGAACGGCGCCTGCTGCATGTCATCGGCACCACCGGGCTGGCCGAGGCTGACCTTGAGGTGATCCGCAAGGCCGGTCATCACACGCGCATCGTCCGGTCCGGCAACATGAGCGTGGGTGTCAATCTGCTCGCCGCGCTGGTGCGGCGGGCCGCGCGGGCGCTGGGCGACGATTACGACATCGAGATTCTCGAAATGCACCATCGCCACAAGGTCGATGCGCCTTCGGGCACCGCGCTGCTGCTCGGTGAGGCGGCGGCGGAGGGCCGCGCCGTGGCGTTGGCCGAAAAGTCGGTGCGCGTGCGCGACGGCCATACAGGCGCCCGCCGCGCCGGCGACATCGGCTTTGCCACCCTGCGCGGCGGTTCGGTGATCGGCGAGCACTCGGTGATCCTGGCAGGGGCGGGCGAGCGGATCGTGCTCAGTCACCATGCGGAGGATCGCTCGCTGTTCGCCGCCGGTGCAGTGCGCGCGGCGTTGTGGCTGCGTGACCAGCCGAACGGGGTCTATTCGATGGCCGACGTGCTCGGGCTGGGGCGCTGACATGACCAACGTGCGGCAGTTGACCCCGGCGGAGGTCGCCCGCCATCTCGACGATCTGGCCGAAACGCTGGCGGCCTGCGTCGCCGGCGGGGCCGGCGTCGGCTTCGTGCTGCCGTTCACATCAGCCGATGCGCGGAAATGGTGGCAGTCCATCCTGCCGGCCATCAACAGCGGCGAGCGGCTGCTGTTCGCGGCCCTCGACGGCGATCGCGCGGTCGGCACCGTGCAGCTTATTCCGGTGATGCATGCCAACCAGCCGCATCGGGCCGACATTTCCAAGATGCTGGTGCATCCTGATGCACGCCGCCGGGGCTTGGGCGAAGCCCTGATGCTGGCCGCTGAAGCCGAGGCGCGCCGCCTCGGCCGCTCGTTGCTGACGCTCGATACGGTCACCGACAGCCCCGCCCAGCGGCTCTATTCTCGCATCGGTTGGCAGGTGAGCGGCACCATCCCCAACTATGCGCTGTCGCCGACGCGGGGCTGGGACAGCACCACGGTGATGTGGAAGGCGCTTTGATCGAGCTGCAGCCCGGCCTTCTCTATTTCCCCGGCTATTTCGACCGGCCGGCGCAAGAGGCGCTGCTGGCCGACATTCGCGCAGTGGTGGCCGCGGCGCCGCTGTTCACCCCGCGCATGCCGCGCACCGGCCAGCCGTTCTCGGTGCGGATGAGCAATTGCGGCCCGCTCGGCTGGGTGTCGGACGAGGCGGGCTACCGCTACCAGCCCAGCCATCCGGTCACCACAGCGCCGTGGCCGCCGCTGCCGCCGGCACTGCTGGCGCTTTGGCAGGCGGTGGCGGCCTATCCGCATCCGCCGGAGGCCTGCCTCGTCAACTACTATGCGCGCGGCACCCGAATGGGCCTGCATCAGGACAAGGACGAGGCCGATTTCGCCGCGCCCGTGGTTTCGGTGTCGCTGGGGGCGAGCGCGCTGTTCCGCTTCGGCGGCAAACGGCGCAGCGATCCGACCCGGTCGCAGCGGCTCGACAGTGGCGACGTGGTGGTGCTCGGCGGCGCCTCGCGCCTCAGCTTCCATGGCATCGATCGCCTCTATCCCGGCACTTCGACGCTGGTGCCAGAGGATGGCCGGGTCAACCTCACCCTGCGCCGGGTCAGTGCGCCGTGAACCCTTGCCCTGCGCGAGGAGAGGATGCCGCCCCCTCCCAACCCTTCCTCGGTGGGGAGGGCTGCTGCCGATGCGGGGAATGCCCTCTCCCCGCGTGCGGAGAGAGAGTGAGGGGGAGATTAGTGCATTCTCCGGCCAAGTGGATACCAGTTGGCGACAAGAAAATGCGAAAAAACAATGAGTTAGAGCGGTTTATCTGATTCATTCCGATCGGAAACCGTTCTAGAAATCCGTGCCGGGCTGCCCCTCAGCGGACCCCGCCGGGGTTGGTGAGCACCTCAACCGCAAAGCCTGCATCGGCAAGCTTTTGCACGGTCGCCTCAAGGTGTGCCCGGTCGCGCGTCTCGATCACCACTTCCAGCAGCGTGCCCTTGGCCGGCAGGTCGGAAAACACCCGCTGGTGCGACACTTCGACGATGTTCGCCCCCGCTTCGCCGAGCAGGGTGGCGACGCGGGCCAGTTGCCCCGGCCGATCGACCAGATCGATGGACAGCTGGCTGAGCCGGCCCTCGCGCGCCAGTTCGCGGGTCAGCACCGAAGCGATCAGCCGCGTATCGATGTTGCCGCCGCACAGCACCAGCCCGACGCAGCGCCCGGCGAACAGCTCGGGATGGGCGAGCACCGCCGCCAGCCCCGCGGCGCCTGCGCCCTCTACCACCGTTTTCTCGATATTGATGAGCATGGACACCGCCCGTTCGATGTCCGGCTCGCTGACCAGCAGGATGTCGTCGACCAGAGCGCGCACAATTTCGGTGGTCAGCACGCCCGGCGCTTTCACGGCAATACCTTCGGCCAGCGTGTCGCCGCGCATCGGCAGGTTCTCGCCCTTGATGACGTTGAACATCGACGGATACAGCGCCGATTGCACGCCGATGATCCGGATATCCGGGCGCATCGCCTTGGCGGCCACCGCAATGCCGGAAATCAGCCCGCCGCCGCCGATCGGCACCACCAGCGTGTCGAGATGCGGCGCCGACGACAGCATTTCCGCCGCGATCGTGCCCTGGCCGGCGATGATCAGCGCATCATCGTAGGGGTGAATGAAGGTGAGCCCGCGCGTCGCGCCGTGCTCGCGGGCATAGCGCGCCGATTCTTCCAGTGTCGCGCCGGTGATCACCACTTCCGCCCCATGCCGGCGGGTGTTCTCCACCTTAACCATCGGCGTGCCGACCGGCATCACGATGGTGGCGGGAATGCCGAGCCGGTGCGCGTGATAGGCGACGCCCTGCGCATGATTGCCCGCCGACATGGCGATGACGCCGCGCGCGCGCTCCTCGGCGCTGAGGGCGGACAGCCGGTTGAGCGCGCCCCGCTCCTTGAACGCGGCGGTGAACTGCTGGTTCTCGAACTTGAGCCAGATCTCGGCGCCGACGATCTCGCCCAGTGTCTGTGCGCGGTTGCAGTCGGTACGGATCGTCTGCCCGGCGATCACCCGCTCGGCGGCACGCACCATCGCGGCAGTAACGGGAAGTTCGGTCACAGCGTAGCCTCCACCTTGGCGCGCAGTTGTGGGGTGACAGCCGGCAGCACGCCCCACCAGGCTTCAAACGCCGGGCGCGCCTGATGCAGCAGCATGCCGAGCCCGTCCACCCCCTTGTTGCCGCGTGCCCGCGCCGCCGCAAGCAGCGGCGTTTCCAGTGGCACGTAAACGATGTCGCAGACTGTGGCGCTGCGGGGCAGGGCATCCAGCGTAATATCGAGCGGCGGCTGCCCCTTCATGCCGAGACTGGTGGTGTTGACCAGCAGCGCCGCGCCGTCGAGCGCCGCCGCGCGCTGTTCCCAGTCGACCACGCTGACGACGGCGCCGAATTCGCCCGCCAGCGCCTCGGCCGAGGCGCGCGTGCGGTTGGCAAGGCGGATCGCGGTAACGCCCGCCTCGATCAGCCCCCTCAGCACCGCGCGTGCCGCGCCGCCCGCGCCCAGCACCACAGCCGGGCCGGCGGCGGGCTGCCAACCCGTGCCCGCTTGCCAGAGTGCTTCCATGAAGCCGTAGGTATCGTAGTTGTGCAAGGACAGCCGCCCGTCAGGCAGCACCACGCAGCAGTTGCCGGCGCCGGCGCGGAGGGCGCTTGCCTCCACCTCGTCGACCATATCCATCGCCAGCACCTTGTGCGGCAGGGTCAGGTTGCAGCCGGAAAAACCAAGCGCCGGCAGCGCCCGCAGCGCCTGGGCGAGCCGTTCGGGCCGCACTTCCAGCGGCACATAGGTGCCGGCCAGACCATGCTCGGCCAGCCAGTGATTATGAATGACGGGCGAGCGCGAATGGGCGATCGGAAACCCCATCACGCCCGCAAGGCGAAAGCTCCTGGTCTGGCTCACCGGCATTTCCTCGCAAGAAACGTTCTCGCGGGGTAAAGCAGCGGCGCGACGGCGGCAAGGAGTTTCCGGCGGGTGCTCAGCCGCGCGCGGCGCGGCTGGCAACCAGATCCGCCAGTTCGCGCGTCGAGGGCATGCGATGGCCGCGATCGTCGGCGCCGATCTCGTCGGCGGCGAGGTTCTCGATGATGGCGAGCAGGGTGCGGCGCGTTGCGGCGATGTCGGCGGTGGAAACGCCGTGCACCATGATCTCGTTGACCTCCACGGCGAGCGGCACCAGCTTGTCCTTCAGCGCGCGGCCCTCGGCGGTCAGATAGACATAGACGTTCTTGCGGTTGTCGGGCATCTGCCGGCGGCTGATGTAGCCGAGCTTTTCCATCGCCTTCAGCGCCGAATAGGTGGTCGGCTCCATCACGCCGGCCTTTTCGCTCAGCGCGCGCTGGGTGATGCCGTCCTGCTGCCAGAGGATGCGCAGGAACGCCCAGTAGCCGTAGGACACCGAATGTTCGGTCAGCCGCATCTGGAACGCGCGCTGGATGCCGCGCATCGCGTCGCGGATCATGTGGCCCAGCCGGTCGTTCGGCACATCCTCGCGCCAATGCTGCAAAATCGCCTGGGTACTTGGCGACAACAGTTTGGTTGCCGCTGCCTCGTCTGCGGCCTGGCTGGCGCAATGCCGGATGGTCTTGGCTGACTTCAAAACACGGGCCCGATAGTTGGTTTCGACGCGCGCAGCCTTATTCGTTCCGGTGATAGTTTCAATCAAAAAGGGAGATACTGCGCCATTTGTCGCCGGCAGTTGTCCTGAATCAAGCTATTCTCGACTGTACCCCGCCGATCAGGAGGCAAGATGTCTGACAACGCGGTGCTGAGATGCGACGACAGCGAGGCCGAAATCGCTGCCTGCGGGGCCGAGGTGACGGCCTGGCGCGTCGGCGGTCACGACCTTCTCTGGCACGGCGATCCGGCATTCTGGCCGCGCCGCGCGCCGGTGTTGTTTCCGGTGTGCGGCTGGCTGAACGGGCGGACCTTGCGCGCCAAGGGCAGGGCGGCGGCCTGCCCGGTACATGGCTTTGCGCCCGAGGCGGCGTTCGCCCTCGACCGGACCGGGCGGGACCGCGCGCGCCTCCGCCTTGCCGACAGCGCGGCAACGCGGGCGATCTACCCCTATGCCTTCCGGCTGGACATCGAGGTTCGCCTGTCGGCGCGCGGATTGAGCTATGATTTCACCGTCGCCAATCCCGGCGACGAGCCATTTCCCTACGCGCTGGGATTCCATCCCGGTTTCCGCTGGCCGTTCGATGGCGAAGGCCGCGCCGGTCATCGCCTTCTGTTCGATGCGCCGGAACGGCCGGCGGTGGAGCGCATCGCGCCGGGCGGCCTGTTCACCGGCGAACAGCGCCCCGTGCCGCTGCGGGGCCGCGAACTGGCGATTGCCGCCGCGCTCGCCGATCAGGACTCGCTGGTGTTCCTCGATGCCCAGAGCCGGGGTCTGACCTTCGCCGCGCCTTCGGGCGCCGGCATCCGGGTCGCGACCGAGGGCTTCCCGCACTGGGTGCTGTGGTCGCCGCCGGGCGCCGGTTTTCTGTGCATCGAGGGGTGGACGGGCACGGGCGATCCGGTCGGCTTCACCGGCGACATCACCGCAAAGCCCGGCCAGATCATGCTGGCGCCGGGGGAGCAACGCCGCGCGCGCTTTTCCATGGAATTTCTGCCGCACCCCTTGTAAGCCGCGCCCGCTTTATGTCATCGGTTGTCTGACAACACGGCACCTGCCTGGGGAATTGCAATGCATGTTCTGATCATTGGCGCGGCCGGCATGGTCGGCCGCAAGCTCACCGCCGATCTCGTCCGCTCCGCGACCCTCGGCGGCGAGAAGATCACCGCGCTGACCCTTGCCGATGTGGTGGCGCCGGAGGCGGTGGCCGGCATTCCATCGATCACCATGTCGGTGGATATCGCCGATCCGAAGATGGCCGCAACGCTGATCGCCGGCAAACCGACGGTGATCTTCCATCTCGCCGCAATTGTCTCGGGCGAGGCGGAACAGAACTTCGACAAGGGCTATGCGATCAACCTCGACGGCACCCGCTACCTGTTCGAGGCGATCCGTCAGGCCAACATGGCGTCCGGTGGCGCCTACAAGCCGCGCGTGGTGTTCACCTCGTCGGTGGCGGTTTTCGGCGCCCCGTTCCATGAAGCGATTGACGACGAGTTTCTCTCCGCCCCGCTGACCAGCTACGGAACGCAGAAGGCGATCGGTGAATTGCTGCTGTCCGACTATACCCGCAAGGGCTTCTTCGACGGCATCGGCATCCGGCTGCCGACGATCTGCGTGCGCCCCGGCAAGCCCAATCTCGCCGCGTCGGGGTTCTTCTCGAACATCATTCGCGAGCCGCTCGCCGGCAAGCAGGCAGTTCTGCCGGTCGGCGAGGACGTGCTGCACTGGCATGCTAGTCCGCGCTCGGCGGTTGGCTTCCTGCGGCATGCGGCAGAGATCGACGGGGCGAAGGTGGGCAACCGCCGCAACCTGTCCATGCCCGGACTAGCGGTAACGGTGGGCGAGCAGATCGAGGCGTTGCGCCGCGTCGCCGGTGAAAAGACCGTGTCGCTGATCAAGCGTCAGCCGGACGAGACGATCATCCGCATCGTGGCCGGCTGGCCGCGCAGGTTCAACCCGCAACGCGCGCTGGCGCTCGGCTTTACCGCGGAAAAGACCTTCGACGAGATCATCCGCATTCACATCGAGGATGAACTGGGCGGCAGGATCGGCTGATCGCGCCGCCCGGTTTGTGCGAATCAGAACTTGTAGCTCACGCCGAGGCGAACGGTGTGGAACTTCAGGCTCTGGCGCTGGTGCTCGGTATAGTTAGCAGGCGGCCCAAAGGTGCTGCCCGCCACGTAGGTCGAGTTGTAGCTCACCTTGCCGAGATCGGTGTAGAGGTATTCGAGCCGCGCGGTCAGGTTGTTCATGAACGCATGCTCCACACCCGCGCCGAGCACATAGCCGGTGCGCGACTTGGAGGCCGAGCCCGTCTTCATGTAGCCGTTGGAACCAACCACCGACCAGGCGCCGTCGACATTGCCGACCGCCAGACCGCCGGTGAGATAGACCAGCGTGCGGTTGAAGGCGACGCCCGCGCGCGGACGCAGCGTGAACACCCAGTCGGTCTCGATGCTGCGCGAGAACGCGTAGGTCAACCCCGGGGACCCGGTGAGCGGCGCGGCGACATTGGCCGAGCGCTTCTTCAGGCCGACATAGCTCACATCCGCCTCGATACCGAGGACGAACTGGTTCATCTGATAATTGGCGCCGAGATGCAGGCCGCCCGCAAAACCGGCGGGCGAAAGCTTGCCGCCGCTCGCGCCGATCCAGTTGTTGCGGAACGCCTCGGCCTCGCTGGACCAGGAGCCACCCGCCACCGTCCGGGCCGAGGACTCGCCCCAGGCATAGCCGGCATGGGCGCCGACATAAAAACCGGTCCAAGAGAACGCCGGCATGATGGCCGGTGCCGGCGGCGGCGCCGAGCGGCTGGGCAGGTCGGCGGCCAATACCGGCGCGAAGCCCGCCAGCACCGCAGTAGTGGCAATTGTTGTACGGATGGACATGATACCCCCTGTTTGCTTTTTCGGGGAAACGTCCCCGGCGTCGGAAAGTGACGCTACCTCCGGGCTGACATGCCAAAGCGCCGGTGACATCGGCGAACGGCAACCGCCCAGCATTCCATGCAACGGCCGAGGATACGTCCGGTTGCACGTTCCGCAATCGAAATCTTAAGGATGTATTGACTTTTCGCGCAACTGTGATGGGAAATCACCCCTCCGCTTCCTCGCGCAGGAGTTCAAGTTCCAGCCAGCGATCCTCGGCCGCCCCGAGTTCACGCTGTGCGGCGGCGAGCCGTTCGGTCGCCCGGCTGAAAAGACCAGGGTCCTTGGCATAGAGTGCCGGGTTGGCGATCGCCTGGTTCAGCATCGCCACTTCGGCGGCCAGTTTGTCGAGCGTCGCCGGCAGGGTTCTGATCTCGTGCTGCTCGGTGGGGCTGAGCCGGCGCCGCGCGGGCGCCGTTGTGGTCGCCGGCTTTTCGCTGCGCACCTTCTGCGCCGGCAGGGGCAGGGCGGGGGCCTCGCGCGCCTCGATGCCGCGCCCGCGTTGCGCCAGCATGTCGGTATAGCCGCCGGCATACTCCTGCCAGCGGCCGCCGCCCTCCGCCACCAGCACGGAGGTCACCACCCGGTCGAGAAAGTCGCGGTCGTGGCTGATGAGGATCAGCGTGCCGGCATAATCGGCCAGCTTTTCCTGCAACAGGTCGAGCGTTTCGAGATCGAGATCGTTGGTCGGCTCGTCCAGCACCATCAGGTTGGAGGAGCGGGCGAAGGCGCGCGCAAGCATCAGCCGCCCGCGCTCGCCGCCCGACAGCGCCGAGATGGGCGCCCGCGCCTGATCGGGCGCAAACAGAAAGTCCTTCATGTAGCCGATGACGTGCTTGGCTCCGCTCTCCAGCATCACAAAATCGCTGCGCCCGCCGGTCAGCGCATCGGCGAGGGTGGTCTCCGGCGGCAGGCTGTCGCGCTTCTGATCGAGCATCACCATCGCCACATTGGCGCCGATGGAGACGGTGCCGGCATCCGTGGCAAGCTTGCCGATCATGAGGTTGAGCAGCGTGGTCTTGCCGGCGCCATTGGCTCCGACGATCCCGATGCGGTCGCCGCGCGCGATGCGCAGGCTCACATCGCGCACCACCGGCCGGTCGCCGTAATTCTTGGCAATTGCCTTGGCCTCGATGACGATCTTGGCCGAGGCATCCGCCTCCTGCACATCGATGGCGACCGTGCCGGTCGCCTTGCGATGTTCCCGGTGAGCACGGCGCATGTCCCCGAGCAGGCCGAGACGGCGGACATTGCGCTTGCGCCGCGCGGTAACGCCGTAGCGCAGCCAGTCCATTTCCATGGCGATCTTGCGTTCCAGCTTGTGCTGGTCGCGCTCCTCCTCCTCCAGGATCTGGTCGCGCCAGGCCTCGAAGCCGGCAAACCCCTGATCGAGCCGCCGGGTCGTGCCCCGGTCGAGCCAGACGGTGGAGCGGGTGAGCGTATCGAGAAAGCGGCGGTCATGGCTTATCAGCACCAGCGCCGACTTCATGCGCCTGAGTTCGTTCTCCAGCCATTCGATGGCCGGCAGGTCGAGATGGTTGGTCGGCTCGTCCAGCATCAGCACATCGGGCTCGGGCGCCAGCGCCCGGGCCAGCGCCGCCCGTCGCGCCTCCCCGCCCGACAGGGTGGCGGGGGCTTCCTCGCCGCTCATCCCGAGCGCTTCGAGCAACTGGCGTGCGCGCCACGGATCGTCGCCCGGCGCAAGGCCCGCTTCCACATAGGCGAGCACGCTGGGATAGCGCGACAGATCCGGCTCCTGTTCGAGGTAGCGCACGGTCGCGCCCGGATGCAGGAACACCTCGCCCGCTTCCGGCTCGATCAGCCCGGCCGCGATCTTCAGCAGCGTGGACTTGCCCGATCCGTTGCGCCCGACAAGGCAGACGCGCTCGCCCGCCGCCACGGCAAGTTCGGCACCGTCGAGCAGCGGCGCGCCGCCGAAGCTGAGCCGGATGGAGCGCAGATGGAGAAGTGGCGGGGCCATGACCGTCCGAGCCTTTATCAGCAGAACCTGCAATCGTCGCCGTCGATAGTGGCCATGGGGGGATGAGGCAAGGGCCGGCGCCGATGGGCGCGATCCGTTGCGTGCGGGTTTTCCACATTTGTGCCAATACCCGCCGCCATGCCCTTGCAGAGGGGCTGATCCGCTGTCAGAAATCAGCGGGGGCATTTTAAGTTTTTAATAATATCGGCTGGTTGATGGCACACGCATTCAAAGGGATAGGTAATCGCGTCAGCGCCCTGCGCGATGTGTTTTCGGTGCGCGCCTTCCGCCTGTTCAGCATCGCCAACTTCGCCTCGCTGACCGCGATCTGGATTGTTCGCACCACGGCGGCGTGGCTGACCTGGGAGATGACCCATTCCAAGACCTGGCTCGGGGTCATCGCTTTTGCCGAACTCGGCCCCTCGGTGCTGATCAGCGGCTTTGCCGGCGTGTTGGCCGATCGTCACGACAGGCTCGGCATCCTGCGGTTCGGCCAGTCGATCCAGATGACACTTGCCCTGCTGCTGGCCGGGCTGGTGATCTTCAAGTCGCTCACCGTGTGGTGGCTGGTGGCGATCCTGGTGATCTACTCGCTGGTGGCGGGCCTGACTTTGCCGGCCCGGCTCGCCGCCGGTCCGTCGCTGGCCGGTCGCGAGCGGCTGGCCACGGCCTCGGCGATCGTCTCGATCACCCTCAATGTCACCCGGTTCGTCGGCCCGTTGATTGCGGCGCCGTTGCTGGCCATCAATTTCGAGGTCGCAGCCTTTGCCCTCGCCGCGGCGGGTTTTGCGCTCAACACCTGGTGCCTTGGACAGATCACGCCTGAGGAAAGCGCCGCCGCCTCGCCCGGAAAAGCGGCCGGCGACAGCGGCGCCGATTATCTCACCGTCCTGCGCGAGCTGCTGATGATGCCGGGCGTTGCGGCGGTGCTCAGCCTGCAGTTGATGACCTCGATGCTGGTGCGGCCGCTGATCGACATGTTCCCGGCCTATGCCGACCGCGTGTTCCGCCTGGGCGAAGCCGGCTATGGCGGACTGTCGGCGGCGGTCGGATTCGGCGCGGTCTTCGGCGCGGTCTATATGGTGGGGCAGACGGCGGGCATGGCGATGCGCACGCAGATCGTGGCGGGATCGGCGGTCTTTGCCGGCTCGATGCTGGCCTTCGCCTATTGCGAGCCCTTCGTTCTGGCGCTGGGGCTGTTGCTGGTGTTCGGCATGGCGATGACGATAAGCGGCGTGGCCTCGACCAGCTTCGTGCAGTCCCATACCCCGATGGATCGGCTCGGCCGTGTCATGAGCCTTTACAGCGTGATCGCCCGGCTTGCCCCGGCGATCGGGGCGCTGGGGTTGGGCTTTCTGGCCGACACAGCCGGGTTGACGCCCGTGGTCACGCTGTTCGCGCTGCTGGCATTGGCGTGCATCGTGGTGGCACATCGGCGGCTGCCGCGATGATGCGTGCGGGCGCTTGCCAGCGGCGCGGGCTTGCGGCAAGCCTCGTGGGGGTATCTGCCGGATGCCACCCCTGATCGTGAGGAACCATGTCGAAACCTTCCATCCTGCCGCTGCTCGGCGCCAACCGCGTCATTCCCGTGCTGATGTTCGACAGCGCCCGCGAGGGCGTTGCGGTGGTGCGCGCTTTGGCAGAAGGTGGGGTGACGGTGGCCGAAGTGACCTTGCGCACCGCAGCCGGGCTTGAGGCGATCCGCGCCATCGCGGACGAATGCCCCGAGGTGCTGGTCGGCGCCGGCACGGTACTGACCCCGGCTGACATCGAGGCGAGCCTGGCCGCCGGCGCGCGCTTTCTGGTCACGCCCGGCACCACGCCGGCGCTGCGCAATGCGCTGGATCCGGTGCCGGTGCCGGTGCTGGCGGGCGCTGCCACCGTGTCGGAAATGCTGACGCTGGCCGAGCGCGGCTATCGCGAGATGAAATTCTTCCCCGCCACAGCCGCCGGCGGCCTCGACTATCTGAAATCGGTGGCCGGGCCCTGTCCGCATCTGAAGTTTTGCCCCACGGGCGGCATCGGCCCCGCCAACCGCGCCGAATGGCAGGGGCAGGCCAATGTCTTTGCCGTCGGCGGCTCCTGGCTCACGCCGAAAGCGGCGGTGGCAGCCGGCGATTTCGCCCGGTTGACCGCGCTCGCCCGCGAGGCCTGCGCTTGAGCGAGGCCGCGGCCCCGACGCTGGCGCGCTGGATCGCGCAAAGCCGCTGTATCGTCGGCTTCACCGGGGCCGGCATTTCCACCGAAAGCGGCGTGCCGGATTTCCGCTCGCCCGGCAGCCCGTGGCTTGCCAACCGGCCGATCCCGTTCGATCAGTTCCTGGCCAGCGAAGCCGCCCGCCGCGAGGCATGGCGGCGCAAGTTCGCCATGGACGATCTTTATGCCGGCGCTGCCCCATCTGCTGGGCATCGCTTTCTTGCCCGGCTGGTGGCGGAGGGCAGGGCGCCGGCCATCGTTACTCAGAACATCGACGGGCTGCATCAGGCCTCCGGCGTTCCCGACGACAAGGTGATCGAACTGCACGGCAACGGCACCTATGCGCGCTGCCTCGACTGCGGTCAGCGCCATGAACTGGCCCAGGTGCGCGCCGCCTTCGCAGCCTCGGACCGGGCGCCACGCTGCGAAGCGTGTGGCGGCATCGTCAAATCGGCGACCATCTCCTTCGGGCAGGCTATGCCGGCCGAGCCGATGCGGCAGGCCCGCGCACTCGCCGAACAGGCCGACCTGTTCCTGGTGATGGGGTCCTCGCTGGTGGTCTATCCGGCCGCCAGCTTTCCACTGCTGGCCAAGCGCGCCGGCGCCCGGCTGGTAATCATCAACCGCGAGCCGACCGAACTTGATTCGCTCGCCGATCTGGTCATCCATGATGAAATTGGCGCTTTAGTTCAGCGCATCGATGAATGTCGCCACTGACCATAATATTGGTGTGAAAAATCCTTTCATGTCGGCAATCGCTGTTTGCAAGTCGCATCGCAATGCTATTCTGGAGAAAGATTCGCGGGGAGAGTTCCGCACGAGGGCGGGTTGCATCGATGGCCAGTGACGGTTTCGGCGATAAGAAATTTGGTGCCTTGCCACCGCTTGAGAGCGTGCCCGGCAGCGCCGCGCGGCAGGACATCGGCCTCGATCAGAACCTTGACCTGATTCAGATTTCCGGGGTCATCAAATGGTTCGACGTGGCCAAGGGCTACGGTTTCATCATCCCCGACAACGGCCTGCCGGACATTCTGCTGCACGTCACCTGCCTCAGGCGCGACGGTTTCCAGACCGCGCAGGAGGGAGCCCGCATCGTCTGTGAAGTGGTGCAGCGCGCGCGCGGTTTTCAGGCATTCCGCGTGCTGTCGATGGACAATTCCGCCGCGGTGCATCCGGCAACGCTGCCGCCGCCGCGCACCCATGTCACGGTGACGGCCGAGGGCGCCTATGAGCGGGCGATGGTCAAGTGGTTCAATCGCCTGCGCGGCTTCGGCTTCCTGACGCGTGGCGATGGCACGCCGGATATCTTCATCCACATGGAGACGCTGCGGCGCTTCGGCATTGCCGAACTCAAGCCGGGTCAGTGGGTGCTGGTCCGCTTCGGCGCCGGGCCGAAGGGCCAGATGGCGGCCGATATTCGCCTGGCCGACGGGCCTTCGGGGCCGATGTCGCACTGAAGCTCCTGTGCCGCGCCGGTCTTGAGCGCGGCGAGCTGGCGTCGTATGCCTCCTCGGCAAGAGGAGACCTAGGGCCATGACCGATCCCGCTTCCGCCCCCGGACAAAACCGGCGCTGGTTCGTCGTCGCCTTCGTGGCGGTGACGCTGGCGGTGGCCGGCATCTCGGTCTGGACCAATCTGTCCCGCATGGGGCAGGGCGGCTCGGCCGAGGCGCGTGCGCCCGGCGACCAGACCCGCCTCGAAATTCTCACCATGACCGGCAAGTATCCGTTCACCGTCGAGGTCATGCGCACCGATGCGGAACGCGCCAAGGGCCTGATGTTCCGCACCTCGATGCCGGGCGAACACGGCATGCTGTTCGATTTCGAGCGCGACCAGCATGTTTCGATGTGGATGAAGAACACCTACATCTCGCTCGACATGGTGTTTCTGAAGGCCGACGGCACGGTGCACCGCATCGAGCGGCGGACGGAGCCGCACTCCGAGCGCACCATATCTTCCGGCGAGCCGGTGCGCGCGGTGCTGGAGGTCAACGGCGGCATCGCCGACAAGCTGAGCCTGAAGCCGGGCGACCGCATCTTCCACCCGATGTTCCCCGCCAAATAGGCGGGCGCCTGGCAAATCGGCTTGTCGGCATCGCCTTTGGCATGATAGCCCCAGCTCTGGATGAACGGTCGGTTCCGGGGTATAGCGCAGCCTGGTAGCGCATCTGCTTTGGGAGCAGAGGGTCGCAGGTTCAAATCCTGCTGCCCCGACCAGCCGCCGTCCTGAGGCATCAGACCATCAAGTGGGAACCGGTTGATGGATCAGATGATGCGTGAAAAGAAGATGGAGTGCTGTTCGGCCCGATGCAGTCAGATCGAACAGCGCTCCAAGGTTCTGGAACGAGGAATCACGATGACCGCCCGAATCTACAAGCCCGCCCGCAACGCGATGCAGTCCGGCCAGGGCAAGAGCCAGCGTTGGCTTCTGGATTTTGAGCCCGCCGCCCGCCGTGAGGTGGAGCCGCTGATGGGCTGGACGTCTTCTTCGGATATGCAGGCGCAGGTGCGCATGTGGTTCGACACCAGGGAAGAGGCGGTGGCCTATGCGGTAAAGCATGGCCTCGCCTACCGGGTGGAGGACCCCAAGCCGCAGACCCGCCGCGCCCAGTCCTATTCGGACAATTTCAAGTTCAACCGCGTTGGCCAGTGGACGCATTGACCCTTCCGGCCCCTTAGCTCAGCTGGATAGAGCACGTGCCTTCTAAGCATGAGGTCGCAGGTTCGAATCCTGCAGGGGTCGCCATGGCCGTCGTGGCGAAACGGAGCGGGACAGGAACAGGGATCACATGGATCGTCTGATCGACACGCTCTCCCGTTCCCACGCCCGCGCGCTGGCGGTTCTGTTCGTGCTGGCGCTGGCGTTCTTCATTCCCGGCCAGTTCACGCTGCAGCCGATGGACCGTGACGAGCCGCGCTTTGCGCAGGCATCGAAGCAGATGCTGGAAACCGGCGATTTCGTCGACATCCGCTTTCAGGATGAGGCCCGCCACAAGAAGCCGGTTGGCATCTACTGGCTGCAGACGGCGAGCGTGAAGCTGGCCGAGCTGGCAGGTTTCGACAAGGCGCGCGACACCATCGGTTTCTACCGCATTCCCTCGTTTCTTGGCGCGCTGGCGGTGGTGGCGCTGACCTATTGGGCGGCGCTGGCATTTCTGGCCCGGCCCGGCGCGCTGATGGCCGCCGCGCTGATGGCCGCCTCGATTCTCCTGGGTGTGGAGGCGCGGCTCGCCAAGACCGATGCGGTGCTTGCCGCCACCGTGGTCGCGGCGATGGGCGCGCTTGCCCGCTATTATTTCGCGCATGTCTCACCGGATGTGCGGGGCCTGCCGGGGCGGGGCACCTTCTGGGTGTTCTGGCTGGCGATTGCGTTCGGCGTGCTGATCAAGGGGCCGATCACCCCGCTCATTCCGCTGATCGCGGCGCTGATCCTGAGTTGGCGCGAGCGGTCGCTCGCCTGGCTGAAGCCATTGAAGCCGCTGCAGGGCCTCGCCATCGTGCTGGTCATCGCCCTGCCGTGGCTGCTGGCGATCGCGATCAAATCGGGCGGCGCGTTCTTTGCCGAATCGGTGGGCAAGGACATGCTCGGCAAGGTTGGCGGCGTCGCCGAAAAGCACTGGGGCCCGCCGGGCGCCTATTTCATCGCCTTCTGGGCCACCTTCTGGCCCGCCGCGCCGCTGGTGGCGCTCACCGGCTGGTTCTGGTGGTCGGATCGCCGAGACGACGCGGTGGTGTTTCTCCTGTCGTGGATCCTGCCGCTCTGGCTGGTGCTGGAGGCGATGCCGACCAAGTTGCCGCATTATGTGCTGCCGCTCTATCCGGCCATCGCCATCCTTGTGATGATGGCGGTAGAGCGCCGCGCCATTCCCTACGACGGCTGGCGTCTTCCGGTATCGGCGGCGTTGATGCTGCTGATCCCGCTGGGGTTGTTCATCGGCGCGCCGCTGGCTTTCTGGAGGTTCGACCGGACCCTGCCGCTGGCGGCGATGCCGCTGCTTGGACTTGCGACGGTGCTTGCCGCCGTGGCCGCCCGTTCGCTCTGGCAGGGCGAGGTGCGCGGGGCGCTGCTGGCCGGGCTGATCGCCGCGCTGCCGCTGTCGGCGGCGGCTTTCCGCCTCGGCGTGCCGGAACTCAAGGCCATCAACCTGTCGCGCGAACTGGCCGGCGTTGCCCGCACGGCAGGCTGCGAGCGGCCCGCTTTCGCCACCGCCGGCTACCGCGAGCCGAGCCTGGTGTTCCTCACCGCGACCTCGCTGCGGATGGGCGAGGGGGCGGATATGGCGCGTTTTCTCTATGACGAGGTCGGCGGTTGCCGCATCGCCTTCATCGAAGGACGCCAGGAAGCGGCTTTCACAGCCGAACTGCCGCCCGGCGCCAATGCTCACCGGCTGATCGGCCGAGTCAAGGGCATCAACATCAACGGCGGCCGCCCGCTCGACATCGGCGTGTGGATGAAACGCTGACAGCGCGCCCAAACTGCTCTAAGAAGCGCGCCGGATTGGATTTATGTCATGAACAGCCATGCGGGCGCCGAGCCTGTCATTTCCGTGATCGTTCCGGTGAAGAACGAGGAGGGCAACGTCGCCCCGCTGGTGGCCGAGATCGCCGCCGCGGTGTTCTCGCTCGGCCCCTATGAAGTCATCTACGTCAACGATGGCTCGACCGACACAACCGGCGCCGTCCTCGATGACCTCAGGGCGACGCGCCCCTGGCTGCGCCACATCATGCACGAGGCCAGCTCCGGTCAGTCGGCGGCGGTGCGCACCGGGGTCCGCCACGCCCGCGCGTCGATCGTCTGCACCCTCGATGGCGACGGCCAGAACGACCCCGCCTTCATCCCGGCCCTCTACAAGGCGCTTGAAGCGGCGGGCGGCGCCGCCGGACTGGCGCAGGGCCAGCGCGTCGGTCGCAAGGATACCGCCTTCAAGCGGTTCCAGTCGCGCATCGCCAATTCGGTGCGCGGCGCTCTCCTCAAGGACGGCACCCGCGATTCCGGCTGCGGGTTGAAATGCTTCCGCCGCGAGGCCTACCTGTCGCTGCCCTATTTCGATGCGCTGCACCGCTTCATGCCGGCGCTGATGGTGCGCGAGGGCTACCGGGTGGTGCATGTCGACGTGAAGGACCGGCCACGCGGCAGCGGCACGTCCAACTATCGCTTCTTTGACCGCTTCTGGGTCGGCATCGGCGATCTTGTCGGGGTCTGGTGGCTGATCCGCCGCAAAAAGCCGTCACCCGTCGCACGCGAGAGGTAGACGATGTTCATCATGCAGCTTTCGCGCGATGTCGGCGGCTATCTCTACGATGTGTTCATCGACAAGGCCGACTGGTGGCTGATCGTCGGCCTCGGCGGGCAATTGATGTTCACCGCGCGCTTTCTGGTGCAGTGGCTCGCCTCCGAAAAGGCGGGCCGCTCCGTGGTGCCGGTGGCGTTCTGGTTCCTGTCGATCGGCGGCGGGCTGATCACGCTGATCTACGGCATCCAGCGGCGCGAGCCGGTGATCATCCTCGGCCAGTCGCTGTCGCTGTTCATCTACCTGCGCAACCTGATGCTGATTGCCAAGGAAAAGCGCTCCCGGTCATCCGGCTGACGCCATCGCCTTGAACGCGCTTTCGAGGTTGGCGATGAGGTCCTCGGTCGCTTCCAGCCCCACCTGGATGCGCAGGGATGTGCCGCCGGGGTTGAACGTCGTCGCGGTGCGGTAGTCGGTGGCATCGACCGGGATGATCAGGCTTTCGAACCCGCCCCAGGAATAGCCCATGCCGAACAGCGTCGCCGCATCGAGAAACGCGATCAGCTGCGCCCGGCTGATCGGCTTCAGCACCAGCCCGAACAGGCTGGCAGCGCCGGTGAAGTCGCGCTTGTAAAGCTCATGCCCCGGCGCGCCGGGCAGGGCCGGGTGCAGCACCTTGTGCACCTCGGGCCGGGCTTGCAGCCAGGCGGCGAGCCGCAGCGCGGAGGCTGCCTGCTCGCGCATCCTGAGCGGCATGGTGCGGAGCCCGCGCAGCAGCAGGAACACATCGTCCGGGCCGAGATAGACTCCCAAATCGCCATGCGTGTCGCGCAGGCGCGGCCAGGCTCTTTCGTTGGCGGCCACCAGTCCGGCCAGAAGGTCGGAATGGCCGGACGGATACTTGGTCGCCGCGTTGATCGACAGATCGACACCATGATCGAGCGGCCGGAAGTAGAGCGGCGTCGCCCAGGTGTTGTCCATCAGCGTGAAGGCATCGTGCTTGCGCGCCACCGCCGCGATGGCCGGAATATCCTGCATCTCGAACGTGTGCGAGCCGGGGCTCTCGGTGAACACGGCACGCGTGTTCTTGCGGAACAGCTTCTCGATCCCCGCGCCGATCAGCGGATCGTAATAGGTCGTCTCGACGCCATAGCGGCTGAGCACGTTGTTGCAGAAATTGCGCGTCGGCCGATAGACGCTGTCGGTCAACAGCAGGTGATCGCCGGCCGAAAGCACCGACAGCAGCGCCGTGGTGCAGGCCGAAGCGCCGGACGGGCACACCACCGTTCCCGTCGCCCCCTCCAGCCGCGACCACAGGCTGGTAAGCTGCTCCATGGTGGGATTGCCGCGACGGCCGTAGGTGAAGCGGTTCTTGTGCTCAAGGCAGGAGGCCGCGTCCGGATAGAGCACGGTCGAGCCGCGGTAGGGCGGCGTCGAGACAAAGCCGAAACTCTCGTCGGGGTTGCGGCCTTCGATCGTCAGCCGGGTATCGATGGCCAGAGTATCGAGTTCATCCTTGGAAAGGCGCGACATGCGGCAAGGTCCCTGCGCTGATGGATGGATGGGCCTCTCGCGAGCCCGAACCCAAGCATTCCCAAAACCCCTGCATTTGCAAAGAAAAATATTCTCCAGTCGTGTGAGCGATCGCTGGGATCAAACAAAATGATGGTTGAGGCTTGACCCATTGATCAAAAGTCGAAAGAAATAGGCCCTCTGTCGGGGAGGGCAGAGGCTGGGTGCCGATTTTTGAGAACCCACAGGCCGGGCTTTCCCCGTCGACGAATTTACAACCGGGAGACAACAACATCATGAAACGTCTTTTCATGTCCGCCGTGGTCGGCGCGTCGATGGTGGTCGCTGGCGCGGCTTCTGCTGGCACGCTTGATGACGTCAAGGCGCGCGGCGTGGTCAACTGCGGCTCGAACACCGGGCTCGCGGGCTTCGGCCAGCCGGACGCGCAGGGCAACTGGAACGGGTTCGACGTCGACATGTGCCGCGCTGTCGCGGCCGCTGTGTTCGGCGACGGCAACAAGGTCAAGTTCGTGCCGTTGAGCGCGAAGGACCGTTTCACCGCGCTGCAGTCCAAGGAAGTGGACCTGCTGGTCCGCAACACCACCTGGACCTCCTCGCGCGATACCTCGCTCGGCCTCAACTTCACCGGCGTCACCTATTATGACGGCCAGGGCTTCATGGTCCGCAAGAAGCTGAAGGTGAATTCGGCGCTGGAACTGTCGGGCGCTTCGGTCTGCACCCAGCAGGGCACGACCACCGAGCTGAACCTCGCTGACTATTTCCGCTCCAAGAACATGAAGTTCGAGGCGGTGGTGTTCGCGACCTCCGACGAGACGATCAAGGCCTATGACGCCGGCCGTTGCGACGTGTTCACTACCGACGCTTCGGGCCTCTATTCGGAGCGTCTGCGTCTTGCCAACGCGGATGACCACCTGGTCCTGCCGGAAATCATCTCCAAGGAGCCGCTTGGCCCGGCCGTCCGCCATGGCGATGACCAGTGGTTCGACATCGTCAAGTGGACCCAGCACGTGCTGGTGACCGCCGAGGAACTCGGCGTGACCAAGGCCAACGTCGACCAGATGAAGACCTCGACCAACCCGGACATCAAGCGCATGCTGGGTGCCGAGGGCGATTTCGGCAAGGCCCTGGGCCTCAACAACGATTTCGCGGTCGCGGTCATCAAGTCCGTCGGCAACTACGGCGAGGTGTTCGAGCGCAACCTTGGCGCCGGCTCGCAGCTGAAGATCTCGCGCGGCGTCAACCAGCTCTGGAACAAGGGCGGCCTGCAGTACGCTCCGCCGATCCGCTGATACGCCTGAAAAATCGACTGGCGCCGGCCGCCTGCCGGCGCCAGCACGATCGCTTTCGCAAGAACAGCGACGAGTGATGCGACTGCCGGGGGGCGGTTGCAGCCTATGGGCTGCGATCTGAGAGGGGAGATTTGCCGTGAGTGCCAGCGAACAGCGGCCCAGGGTCGCGCCTTGGAATGATCCCAAGGTCCGCAGCGTCGTGTTTCAGGTGGTGCTGACAGCTCTCATCGTGTTTGGGCTGTATGAAGCGGTCACCAACGCGACCGAGAACCTGCAGAAGGCCAAGATCGCCTCCGGTTTCGGTTTCTGGGACAACATCGCCGGTTTTGCCATCGGCCAGAAGCTGATCGAGTACAACGAAGCCTCCACCTACGGCAGGGCCTTCTGGGTCGGCCTGTTCAACACGCTGCTGGTTGCCGCGCTCGGCATCATCCTGGCCACCATCCTCGGCTTTCTCGTCGGTATCGGCCGGCTGTCGAAAAACAAGATCATCAACTGGCTGTCGACCGTTTATGTCGAGCTGATCCGCAACACGCCGCTGCTGCTGCAGTTGCTGTTCTGGTATAACGCGGTGCTCAAGGCGCTGCCGGAAGTGCGCGATTCTTCCAAGATCGGCGAGAGCATCTTTCTCAACAACCGCGGTCTGTTCACGCCCGAGCCGGTGTTCGGCGCGGCCTGGCCGATGGTCAACTGGGCGATCCTGATCGGCCTTGTCGGCGCCATCGCCTATCGTCATTTCGCCCGCAAGAAGCAGGAAGCGACCGGCGTGCAGTCGCCGGTGATGCTGGTGTCGCTGGCGCTGATCCTCGGCCTGCCGATGCTGGTCTATTTCCTGGTCGGCCAGCCGCTGACCTTCAATTATCCCACCGCTAGCCGGTTCAACATCTCCGGCGGCTGGCAGATTTTCCCCGAATTCGTGGCGCTGTTGGTGGGGCTGGTGATCTACACCGCGTCGTTCATCGCCGAGGTGGTGCGCGCCGGCATCCAGTCGGTCTACAAGGGCCAGACGGAAGCGGCCTACGCGCTCGGCCTGAGGCCGGGGCCGACGCTGCGGCTGGTGACGATCCCGCAGGCGATGCGGGTCATCATCCCGCCGCTGACCAGCCAGTATCTCAACCTGACCAAGAACTCGTCGCTGGCGGTGGCGGTCGGCTATCCCGATCTCGTGCAGATTTTCACCGGCACGGTGTTGAACCAGACCGGACAGGCCGTCGAGGTGGTGGCGATCACCATGCTCGTCTACCTGACGATCTCGATTACCACCTCTTTGTTCATGAACTGGTATAACGCGCGCAAAGCGCTGGTCGAACGGTGAGGGCTGTTCCATGAGCATGGCTGACAACACCGACGCAACGCTGGGCGAAGGCCCGGGCGGCACCACAAACAGCGCGCTGAGCCACGCCTATGTGCGCGACACGCCGGTGGCGGCGCTGCCGCCGCCGTCGAGTGCCTCCGGACTTGTGGGCTGGGTGCGCCAGAACCTTTTCTCGAGCCCGCTCAACATCGCGCTGACCCTGATCGGCATTCTGCTGGCGATCTGGATCATCCCGCCCATCATCAAGTTCATGATCACCGACGCGGTCTGGACCGGCGAGAATCGCGAGGCCTGCATCAACAAGCCGGGGCAATCGCCGGTGGGGGCGTGCTGGGCCTTCGTGGCCGACCGCTTCGCCTACACGATCTACGGGTCGTATCCGGTGGAGGGGCGCTGGCGGGCCAATCTGTTTTTCCTGCTGGGGGCCATCTCGGTCCTCTGGGTGCTGCATCCGCGCGCCCCGCAGAAGGGCTGGGCGATGTTCTTCGCCTTCGTCTTCACCCCGCTGGTGTCCTACTGGCTGCTCTCGGGCAACAACCCGCTCGCCTTCCTCACCGGGCCGGTGTGGATGTTCACGGGCGAGGGCGGGGCGTCGACCTCGTTGTTCTGGGCGCTGGTGCTGTTCGGGTTCAGCTATTTCATCGCGTTGCAGTCGGGCGTGGAAGGCATGCGGGCCTTGATGCTCGGCGTTGCCGGCCTGGTCAGCGCGGTGATTGCCGGCTTCGTGTTCAAGGCGCTGTTCGCGGCCATCGGGCTGCAGCAGGTCGAGACCGGGCGCTGGGGCGGGTTGATGGTGACGCTGGTGGTGGCGGCGGTCGGTATCGTCGTCTCGCTGCCGATCGGCATCCTGCTGGCGCTCGGCCGGCGGTCGACCATGCCGCTGGTCAAGTTCTTCTCGGTGATGTTCATCGAGTTCGTGCGCGGCGTGCCGCTGATCACCGTGCTGTTCATGGCCAACACCATGCTGCCGCTGTTTCTGCCCGAGTCCTGGTCGCCGGATAAACTGCTGCGCGCGCTGGTCGGTATCGCGATGTTCGCCTCCGCCTACATGGCTGAGGTGGTGCGTTCCGGCCTGCAGGCGCTGCCGAAGGGCCAGTATGAAGGCGCGATGGCGATGGGCCTCAACTATTCGCAGATGATGCGCTTCATCGTGCTGCCGCAGGCGCTGAAGGTGGCGATCCCCAATATCGTCAACACCTATATCGGCCTGTTGAAGGACACCTCGCTGCTGCTCATCGTCGGCATCTTCGACTTCCTCAAGGCGATCGAGACTGCCCGTATCGACCCGATCTGGGCGGCGCCGACGACGTCCGCGACCGGCTATGCCTATGCGGCGATCTTCTACTTCCTGATGTGCTACGGCATGGCCCGCTACGCCCGCAATATGGAGCGGCGGCTGGCAGTGGCTGACAAACGATAACCGGGGGGACACATGTCCGCGCTTGCAAACCTGAAGCCCACGCCGCTCAAGAACCAGACGGCGATCCAGCTCATCGGCGTCCACAAGTGGTATGGCGAGTTCCACGTCCTGCGCGATGTGAACCTCACCGTGACCCGCGGCGAGAAGATCGTCATCTGCGGCCCATCCGGTTCGGGCAAATCGACCATGATCCGCTGCATCAACCGGCTGGAGGAACACCAGCAGGGCCAGATCATCGTCGACGGCACGGAACTGACCAACGACCTCAAGAAGATCGACGAGATCCGCTCGGAAGTCGGCATGGTGTTCCAGCACTTCAACCTGTTCCCGCACCTGACCATTCTGGAAAACTGCACGCTCGCCCCGATCTGGGTGAAGAAGATGCCGAAGAAGGACGCCGAGGAAGTGGCGATGCACTATCTCAAGCGCGTCAAGATTCCGGAGCAGGCGTTGAAGTATCCCGGCCAGCTCTCCGGCGGTCAGCAGCAGCGTGTCGCCATTGCCCGGTCGCTGTGCATGAGCCCCAAGATCATGCTGTTCGACGAGCCGACCTCGGCGCTCGACCCGGAAATGGTCAAGGAAGTGCTGGAAACCATGGTCAGCCTTGCCAACGAGGGCATGACCATGCTGTGCGTGACGCACGAAATGGGCTTCGCCCGTCAGGTTGCCGACCGGGTGATCTTCATGGACGCCGGCCAGATCGTCGAGATGAACACGCCCGACGCCTTCTTCAAGAACCCGCAGCACGAGCGCACCAAGCTGTTCCTCAGCCAGATCCTGCATTGAGGACGGGGGCTCACGCCCCCCCTTTCGCTACGGATAAAATCCGCGCGTGCGCGGATGCAGGCTGAGCGCCTCCGGGCGATAGCCCAGGTCTGGCGCGTTGAAGCGATCCTCGATTCTGGGAGCAAGCGGCGCCCGGTTCACGGCCTCGGTCACCACATCGTTGGTCCTGAGGCCCGGCCGCCAGAAAATGCCGAAGCCGGTGCGCTCGTCATGCAGCGTGTCGAGCAGGTTCGGGTTAGGGCTCAGGCCGCCGAAATCGACATTGACCTCCGGCTGCCGGCATCGGCTCACCATCCAGTCGAGGGTGACGTCGGACAGCCCCTGTTCGGCATAGCCGCCGCCGATGTCGGAATGCACGCCCGGAAACCACACCTGTTCGATCCGGGGTCCGTCTTGGCTCTCTGGCTCATCCCACAGGACCGGTTTGAAAATCTTGCGGTTCTCATCGACGGCCAGCGCCTGAAAGCCGAAGCGCACCTTGTCGCTCAGTGCCGTGTTGTGAAACTCGTGCTTGAACGGATTGACCAGATTCATGATCCCCGGCAGGCCCAGCGCTGCCACGGTATCGAACACGCCGATCACATGCGGGTTGGCATCCGAACACCGGCATTCCACACGGAAGGTGGCGGCCAAAGCCTTGCGCCGGGGCGCGCCCTTGTCGCCGTAGTCGGTCTGATAGATGCCGATGGCGCGCTTGATGACGGCGGCGCGGGCCGCTTTTTCCGCCTTGGTCTCGCCCCGGATGTTGATGCCGTTCTGCATGGGCGAGGGGATGCCGCAGAGGGTCAGCAACCCGCCGAGGCTGCGCACCGTATAAGCGCCGCGGCTGAAGCCGAACAGACCGATGCGCCGGTCCGGCTCGTGGTTCAGCACCAGGAACTCGTAGCAGTTCCAGATGTTCTCGGTGATGCCGAGCCCGGTGGCCTTGGAAATCAGGTTCTTGGCCCAGGTCGGCCAATCCAGGGGTTCGACCGGATCCGAGCCGAGGCCAGGATCGTAGAAGCAGTGCTGCCCCGGGTTGGAGCGCGCCGCAAGATACATCTTGTAGATGTTGGTCGACCCCGCGCCGGGCTTGCCCTTCTGGTCCGGAACGCCGCGCTGACCCGTGCCATCGGAAAAAACGAGATTATACGGTCCCATGCGCGCCTCCACCCCGGTCTGTCGCCGGATGGGTGAAGGATAACACCGCCGCAAACGCGGTCATCAGCCGGACGGGTGAGGCGCATGGGGTCAAACGTAGGCGATCTTGAAGCCGAGCTGGAAGCACAGATGCGCCACGACGAAGGCGGCGGAGTTGCCGGCCCAGACCTGCCATCCCTCATGCCCCAGGCGTCGGCTCATCGGCTGGCAGACCACGACGGCGAGAAGGAAGAACTTCAGCATCAGGAACTTGAACAGATGCCAGCCGTCGGTCGTGAACACCAGGGCGGTCGAGCTGAACGGGAAGGCCTCGCCCTGCTTGACGTCGCCATTGCGATACTTGTTCTTCCAGCTCTCAGCCGGGTTCCAGAAACGCTGGTCGAAGCGCTTCGGGTTGGAAAAGACGGTCGCCGGATAGTGGAACTGCAGCGAATCCATCGTGCCGTTGCACAAGCCGGCGAGGATCAGGAATCCTGCGGCGAACAGATTGCGCAGGCTGACCATCAGGCGCCCCTCATCCCGTCTCCACGACGGTATCCTTGCGGCTGCCCCATTCGGCCCAGGAGCCGTCGTAGAGCGCCTTCTGCGGCTTGCCGATCACTTCGAGACCGAGGCCGAGAATGGCGGCCGAAACGCCCGAGCCGCAGGAGGTGATGACCGGCTTGTCCACATCGACGCCGGCCTCCTTGAAGGCTGCGGCGATGGCCTCCGGGTTCTTCAGCCTGCCGTCCTGCACCAGGTTGGGGAAGGGCAGGTTCAGCGAGCCCGGCATGTGGCCGGGGCGCACGCCGGGGCGCGGCTCCGGCGCTTCCCCGCGAAAACGGTCGGCCGGGCGCGCATCCACCACCTGCGCACTGCCGGTGTCCAGCGCGGCGCGCACATCCCTGGTGGCGGCCACGGCGGCAGCGTCGAAGCTGGCGTTGAAGGTTTTCACCCGCCGCGCCGTCTCCTCGTCGGTCAGGATGCCCACTTCGGCCTTCCAGCGTGGCAGACCGCCTTCCAGCAGCATCACGTGCTGGGCGCCGAAAATCTTGAACATCCAGCGCACGCGCGGGGCCGAGAACAGGCCGGTCTGATCATAGACGACGATCGGCGTCGTCTCGGAAATGCCCATCGCTCCCGCCGCTTCGGCGAAAGCCTGCGGCGAGGGCAGCATGTGCGGCAGGCCGGAGGCGGGATCGCAGATCCTGTCGATGTCGAAGAACACCGCACCCGGAATATGGCCGGCCTCATACTCCGAACGGGCGTTGCGCCCGGTGGTCGGCAGGTGCCAGGATCCGTCGACGATGGCAAGCTCGGCCGAGCCACCGTGAACCTTGAGCCATTCAGGGGTAACGAAAACGGTCATGGACCTCACCGGTTTGTTCATGGTGCCGACACAATGGTCGGTTTAAGAGTTGTTAACGATGGACCGCCGGATGCAGTGAACCGGTTGTCCGGCATGGGTTTGCACCGACAGAACGTGACATTGGGGCGACGTCATGGAAAGTCATTCTTCTCCGCTTTTTGCCTTCGTGGTCTTTGCCGTCTGGTTCATCGCGCTGGCGATGATCCTTATCCGGCTGGGCTGACCCGGATTCAGGCAAACGCGATTCGCACGCGGCGGTTCATCTTTCCCTTCTTTTCAATCTGCGTCAGCGCCATGCGGCCGATCTCTCCGGTGCGCTTCACATGCGTGCCGCCGCAGGGCTGCAGATCCAGCCCGGCGATTTCGACCAGCCGCACCACGCCGGTGCCGCGCGGCGGCTGAACCGACATGGTTTTCACCAGTCCCGGATTGGCATCGAGTTCCGCTTCCGTGATCGTACGGTCGCTGACTGCGGCATCGCGCGCGATCAGGTCGTTGAGGCGCAGGGTCAACTCGTCCTTGTCGAGCCCGGCATCCGGAATGTCGAAGTCGAGCCGCCCCTCCGCATCGCCCACCGAGCCGCCGGTGACCGGGTAGGGCAGCACCACCGACAAGAGATGCAGCGCGGTATGCATGCGCATGCGCCGGTAGCGCGGCTCCCAGTCGATCTCGACAGTCACCGCAGTGCCGGGGGCGGGCAGGGCCGCGCCGGCTTCCGGCACATGCGCGATCACCGTCTTGGCCGGATCGCAGAATACCGCGGTTGCAAGCCCGATCGTGCGCCCGTCCGCCAGCAGCAGGCGGCCGCTGTCGCCCGGCTGGCCGCCCGAGGTGGCGTAGAACACGGTCCGGTCGAGGATCAGCCCTTTCTCGTCGTGGGCAACCACGGTCGCCGCGCACGATCGGGCATAGGCATCGGCGCGAAACACAAGCTCGGTAGCCATCAAGCTACTCCTCGACATAGCATCACAGGCGGGCGACTCGCCCGGCGCCCGTCAATCGGCGCGGCGCGATGATCCGATGCACCATCGCTCTCGTAAAGAGGCAAATCACATGCCCCAGTCTCCACGCGCCCAAACGCCCTCCGATGGCCTCGCCTGGATCACCGGTGCCTCCACCGGGATTGGACGTGCTGTGGCCGAAGAGCTGGCGCGCCGCGGCTGGACCGTTGCGGTCAGCGCCCGTTCGGCGGACAAGCTGGACGAACTTGCCGCCGCCTGGCCCGGCCGGATCATCGTTGCGCCCTGTGATGTCACCGATGCGGCAGCAGTGGCGGCCCTCGTCGCCGGGCTGGAGGCGGCGCATGGACGGATTGCGCTGGCCTTCCTCAATGCCGGCATCTCGATCCCGATCAAGACCCCGGACATTGATCTGGTGGCGGTGCGCCGCATCATCGATCTCAACGTCCTTGGCGCCTTCAACTGCCTCGCCGCGCTGTTGCCGGCGATGAGCGCGCGCGGCACCGGGCAGGTGGCGATCTGCGCCTCGATCGCCGGTTACGGCGGCCTGCCGAACGCCTCGGCCTATTGCGCCTCGAAGGCGGCGATGATCTCCACCGCGCAATCCGTCGCCATCGAGATGCGCGGCCGCGGCGTGCTGGTGCAGGTGGTCAACCCCGGGTTCGTCGATACGCCGCTGACCCGCAAGAACGATTTCCCGATGCCGTTCCTGATGGCGCCGGATCAGGCGGCCCGCCGGTGTTGCGATGGGTTTCAGCGCGGCGGATTTGAAATCACATTCCCGCGCCGCTTTGCCTTCATGCTCAAGGTGCTCAATGCCTTGCCCTATGGCGCTTATGTGCGGCTGCTGGCGTTCGCGCTGTCGCGCGCCCCATCGCGCATGTCGCGATAGGCATCGAGCGCCCGGGCGCGCGCCGCGGCGTGATCGACCAGCGGCAGCGGATAGCTCTTGCCGAGCGCGACACCGGCCTCTGTCAGCACGGTGGCCGGGGCTTGCCAGGGGGCATGGATATGCTCGGCCGGCAGGCCGGCGAGTTCCGGCACGTAGCGACGCACATAGTCGCCCGCCGGATCGAACTTGGCGCCCTGCAGCATCGGGTTGAAGATGCGGTAGTAAGGAGCGGCATCCGCACCGCACCCCGCGACCCATTGCCAGGACGCGGCGTTGTTGGCGGGATCCGCATCAAGCAGCGTATCCCAGAACCAGCGCTCGCCCTCCCGCCAGTCGACCAGCAGATGCTTGATCAGGAACGAGGCGACGATCATCCGCACCCGGTTGTGCATCCAGCCGGTCTGCCAGAGTTGCCGCATGCCGGCATCGACGATGGGATAGCCGGTCATGCCGCGCTGCCAGGCCCGCAGCGCGCGCGCATCGGACTTCCAGGGAAAACCGGCAAAGCCGGCGTTGATCGGCACCTCGGCCATATCGGGGGTCTGGCCGAGCAGATGATAGGCGAACTCGCGCCAGCCGACCTCCGCCATGAACTTGGCGGCATCGCGCTCGATCCCGGGGGTGGTCGCCTCGGCCATCGCTATGGTGGCCGCGATCTGGCGCGGGCCGATCTCGCCGAAGGCCAGATGCGGCGACAGCCGCGAGGTGAAGGCAAGATCCGGCCGGTCGCGGGTGTCGGCATAGCCCTTGAGCGCGCCATCGACAAAACCGTGCAGCGCTGCGATCGCGCCGGCTTCGCCCGGCGTCCAGTGTGGTGCGAACCCGGACGCCCAGTCGGGCGCCACCGGCTTCAGCGCCAGCGCGTCGATCTCCACCGCGCCCGAGAGCGGGCCGTCGCAGGCGGGCAGGGCGGCCAGCCCCGCCGGCATCGGCAGGGGCGGTGCGAATGGCCCTCTGGCCCGTGCCGCGCGCCAGAACGGCGTGAACACCTTCATCGGCGTGCCGGCGCCGCTGGTCACCTCCCACGGCTCGTTGAGGAGATGGCTGTTGAACGAGCGTGCAAGCCGCCCCTCGGCCCGGAACTGCGCCTTGAGCCCGGCATCGAGCGCCGTTTCCGCCCTGCCATAGCGGCGGTTCCAGAACACGGCGCCGGCCCCGGTCGCCCTCACCAGCGCCGGCAGCAAGGCGTGCGGATCGCCCGCTAGAAGCGTCAGCCGGTGTCCATGCGTCCGCAGGCTGGCATCGAGCGCGCGCAACGAACCATCCAGCCACCAGCGGCTTGCCCCGCCCATCGCCCGGCGCGCCGGGCCGGTATCCACGATATAGAGCGCGATCAGGGGCGCGCCGGCATGCACCGCCGCCGCCAGTGCCGGGTTGTCGGCCAGCCGCAGATCGGTGCGGAACCACAGGACGGTAGGGCTATTGTTCATATTGAGACGAATAGACGAGGAAACTGAAATGCAGCGCCGGGTTCCTTACATCGGCGCTCAAGGGGTTGATCGCAAGGCTTGATCGCCGCATTGTTGAAATGAATGCTCCGTTTCAGGAGCTAGGGAGCCGAAGATGACGCGTCTATTCACCCGCCTTCTCGTCGTTCTGGCGCTGGCCGTGCCGCTCGCCGCCTGCGGCGTCAACAACGTGCCGACGCTTGAGGAGCAGGCCAAGGCCAAATGGGCCGAGGTGCAGAACCAGTATCAGCGCCGCGCCGATCTGATCCCCAATCTGGTCGAGACGGTGAAGGGCTATGCCAATCAGGAGCAGGAGACGCTGACCCGCGTGATCGAGGCGCGCGCCAAGGCGACGTCGATCAAGGTCGATGCCTCCACCATTTCCGATCCGGCCAAGTTCAAGGAATTCCAGGAAGCGCAGAACAACCTGTCGGGCGTGCTCGGCCGGCTGCTGGCGATCACCGAGAATTACCCGGACCTGAAGTCGAACGCCAACTTCCTGGCGTTGCAGTCCCAGCTTGAGGGCACCGAGAACCGGATTGCGGTCTCGCGTCGCGACTACACGGCGGCGGTTCAGAGCTACAACACCGAAGTGCGCACCTTCCCGGGCATGCTCTGGGCCAAGCTGTTCTGGGGCGCCAAGCCGATGGAACTGTTCGCGGCCTCCGCCGATGCGCAGAAGGCGCCGCAGGTGAAGTTCTGATAGGCGCATGCCGGCGGCCCCGCTGCCGCCGGCTCTCCGTTCCGGCAGGGAGTTCGGCCCGTTGCCTGCGATGACTGCCACAATTCCTGTTTCGGCCCGGCGGCTGGCGCCGCTGGCGCTGGCGGTCGCTGCGCTGCTGCTGTGGGCAGCGGCGGCGCTGGGGCAGGGGCTGAAGTTTCCCGAACTCTCCGGCCGTGTCGTCGATGCCGCTGGCGTCATCGATGCGGCGAGCCGCGAGCGCATCGCGGCGAAACTGGCCGCGCATGAGGCAAAGACATCCGACCAGATCGTGGTGGCAACGGTGCCTTCGTTGCAGGGCACCAGCATCGAGGATTTCGCCAACCAGTTGTTCCGCCACTGGAAGCTCGGGCAGGCGAAAACCAGCAACGGCGTGCTGCTGCTGGTCGCACCAGCCGAGCGCAAGCTGCGCATCGAGGTCGGCTACGGGCTGGAAGGCTCGCTGACCGATGCCACCTCCAGGCTGATCATCCAGGCGGCGATCGCGCCGAAATTCCGCGCCGGCGATTTCGGCGGTGGCGTGGAAGCGGGCGTCGAAGCCATCGTCTCCACGGTCACCGGCGACGGCGAATGGCAGGAGCGCGTCAAGCTGCGCAACCCCGATTCCGATGATGGCATGACCGAGGTGATGGCCATCATCGTGTTCATCTTCATCATCTTCGTGGTGGTGAACATGATGGCGGCGCGCAACCGCCCGCCCGGCGGCTGGGGGCGCATGCATCGCCGCCGCAGCGGGGACTGGATCGTCATCAACCCCGGCGGCAACTCCAGCGGTGGCTGGAGCGGTGGCGGCGGCTGGGGCGGGGGATCGAGCGGCGGCGGCGGCTTTTCCGGCGGCGGCGGGTCGAGTGGTGGCGGCGGCGCCTCGGGGGATTGGTGATGGCCCTGTTTTCCCACGCGGACATGGAGCGGATCGGCGCGGCGATTGCCGAGGCCGAGAAGCATACGGCGGGCGAGATCGTCGTTGTCGTCGCCCGGTCGGCGTCGAGCTATTCTTTCGTGCCGGCGCTGTGGGCGACGCTTCTCGCGCTGGCGCTGCCCTGGCCGCTGCTGCGCTTCACCGCGCTGTCGGCGGAGCGCATCTACCTGCCCCAGCTCATCGTCTTTCTGGCGGTCGCGGTGCTGCTCTGGCTGCTGCCGAATCGCGCCGCGCTGGTGCCGGGCTACATCCGCCGTCGCCGCGCCCATCAGGAGGCGCTGGAGCAGTTTCTGGCGCAGGGCATGGTGCGCACCGCCCACCGCACCGGCTGCCTGATCTATGTCGCCGAGGCCGAGCGCTATGCCGAAGTGCTGGCCGACGAGGCGATCGCCTCAAGGGTTGACGTCGAGGTGTGGAAGGAAACCATCGAGTTGCTTACCGATGCGCTGAAGCAGGACCGGGCGGTGGACGGCTTCGTGCGAGCCATCGCCCGCTGCGGCAAGGTGCTGGCGGAACATGCGCCGCCGAAGAAGCGCAATGCCAATGAATTGCCGGACCGCGTGATCCTGCTCTGATCGACTTTCCCGCTCCCTTCGCTCTATTGTGCGGCGAAGGAGGTTCGCATGTCTGGTCACACTGCAGAAGCGCAAGAGTATCGTCTGGCCCGAGGCCCGGCTATCCACGGTCACCACCGGGTCACTTTCATCGAGCTTTTCTTCGATCTGGTGTTTGTGTTTGCCATCACCCAGCTTTCGCATGGGCTGATCGCCCATCCCTCGCTGATCGGCGTTGTCGAAACGGCGATGCTGACCATGGCGGTCTGGTGGGTGTGGATCTACTTCGCCTGGTGCACCAACTGGGCCGACCCGGACAAGACGCCCGTGCGCCTGATGCTGTTGGTGATGATGGCGGCGGGGCTGGTCATGTCGATGGCCATTCCGAAAGCCTTCGCCGACAAGGCTATGCCCTTTGCGCTGGCCTATGTGTTCATCCAGGTCGGCCGGACGTTCTTCATGCTGCCGGTGATGCGCGAGTATTCCGACGCGCAGTATCGCAATTTCCTGCGCATCCTGGTCTGGCTGGCGACATCGGGCGTGTTCTGGCTGGCAGGAGCGGCGATGGGTGGCACCGCGCTGCTGGCCTGCTGGGCAACGGCCATTGTCATTGAGTATCTCGGCCCGGCGGCGCGATTCTACACGCCGGTTCTGGGGGCTTTGAGCTACTCCCCATTGGTTGGACAGATTTCGTGACGGATTAAGCTACTCTCCGGAGCTGCTGGTCGGGTTGAACGGTATTCCAATAGACGGCGGCTGGGGTCAGGCCCCGGTGCGCGGTGTGGGG
>Ga0209573_1000566_pt1 | contig 75218 bp, 69 predicted proteins | sample TNRBio252014_DNA_FD_185870 | JGI IMG/M metagenome (GOLD analysis project Ga0209573, IMG submission 185870) | Wastewater treatment Type I Accumulibacter community from EBPR Bioreactor in Madison, WI, USA - TNR Reactor_6/25/2014_ DNA (SPAdes)... | ecosystem: Engineered > Bioreactor > EBPR >...
GAAGCTGGAGGACGCAGCGTCGGCTGCAACATCCGGCTGCCCTTTGAACAAAGCCACAATCCTTATCTCGACCGCTGGGTGACCATGGAGCATTTCTTCGTGCGCAAGACGCTGCTCATCAAATACAGCTACGGTTTCATCATCATGCCCGGCGGCTTCGGCACCATGGACGAGATGTTCGAGGCACTCACGCTCATCCAGACGAAGAAACTGAAAAGCTTCCCCATCGTCATCATGGGGAGCGATTTCTGGCCGGAGATGCGCCACTTCATGGATCACATGCTCAAAGGCGCCACCATCAGCCCCGAGGATCTCGATTTGATCAAATGGACCGACTCCGTGGACGAGGCGGTGGCCCACCTCCAAGAAAAAGCCGTGACCCAGTTCGGCCTGCGCCGCAGCCGCATTCCGAAAAGCAGCCCTCTCCTGGGTGAAAAGGCGCTTGAAGGCACTCATTGAAACTCCAATGTCCGCATCCTCGCATGTCCGACCACACTCTCACCCTCTCCAACGGCCTCAAGCTCGGCTATGCGGAGTATGGTGACCCCAAGGGCGAGGTGGCTTTTTATTTTCATGGCTGGCCTTCCTCACGCGTCCAGGGCTCGCTCTTTGACGAACCGGCCAAAAAACACCGCATCCGCCTCATCTGCCCCGACCGGCCGGGCGTCGGTCTCTCCGACCTCCAACCGGGGCGCACGCTGTTTGATTGGCCGGACACGCTCACGCAACTCGCCGCGCATGTCGGTGCGGACAATTACCATGTGCTCGGCTGGTCCGGCGGCGGCCCGTATGTGCTGGTCTCCGCGTTGAAGCTTCACAAGCGCCTGCTCTCCGCCTCCATCATCTGTGGCGCCCCGCCGCTGAAATTTCTCGGGGATCGCGACATGTTCTGGCTCTACCGGCTCATGATCCAGTTGCGGCACTATTTCCCGACCATCCTCGGCACCGTGCTGCGCCTCGGTGGAATGGCCGCCAAAGGATCACCCCACAAAGCCCCCCTGCGCTCGCTCATGAAACTGCTGGGAGAGGAAGACCGCCGCGTCCTGCTGCTGCCTGGCATCTACGATGTCGTGCGCGATGCCACGCTCGGCGCTTTGAATCGTGGCCCGCGCAGTGTCATCGCCGATGCGGACATTTATCTCAGTGAATGGGGGTTTGAAGTAAGCCAGATCGACTTCCCCATTCAATTCTGGCACGGCAAACAAGACCGCAACATCGCCTGGACCTACACCGAGCGCATCGCATCGCTGATCCCTGCCGCCACGACGGTCTGGTCGGACATCGACGGTCACTATTCCCTGCCCATCACTCACGCGGAGCAGATTCTGGCCTCCGCGCTGCAAAAACCGGCCTCACCGGACGATGCGGGGCAGCAGAATGGGAATACCCTCGTCGATGGTGAACTGCTGGCTTCCGTCCTGCGTCGTCAAAGCCGCTGACACACCTAGTTTCGCGCACTCCTCCGCCGTGGCGCGCCGCAGCGGCTGATGCGTGTCAGGACAGCGCATCAAGGGGAGAAATTCTTCGAGCCAGGCAGTGTCGTTGTTCATCAGTATTCGGCCATCGTCGGATCAATCTCACGCGCCCAGGCAATGATGCCGCCGGAGACATTCCAGACATCGTTAAAGCCAAGCTCACGCAGTTTACTCACCGCACGGGCGCTGCGCCCGCCGCTTTTGCAATGCACGAGAATGCGCTTGTCACGCGGCAGTTCGTTGGTGCGAGTTTCTAGTTCGCCAAGGGGGATGAGCACGGCTCCTTCGATGCGGGAAATAGCCAGTTCATGCGGTTCGCGCACGTCGAGGAGGAAATGGTTGTCTCCGGCATCGCGGAGTTCTTTGAGTTCGTGAACGGTCATGGCGGGAACGTCGGAGGCTGTCGTGGGCGCTTGAGAGATGCCGCAGAAGCCTTCGTAGTCGATGGGTTGGGTGATGGTGGGCCGGTCACCGCAGACGGGGCACTCAAGATCGCGGCGCAGGGTGAGCGTGCGGAAGCGCATGCTGAGCGTATCGACGTGCAGAAGCTTTCCAAGCAGCGGCTGGCCGATGCCGGTGATGAGTTTGATGGCCTCCAAGGCCTGCATCGTGCCAATCAGGCCCGGCAGAACACCGAGCACGCCGCCTTCGGCACACGACGGCACCAAACCCGGTGGCGGCGGCTGCGGGCACATGCAGCGGTAGCACGGCGCGCCAAGATGCGGTGCAAAGACGCCCACCTGACCGTCGAAACGCAGGATGCTGCCATAGACGTTCGGTTTCCTCAGCCAGACGGCCACGTCGCTGCTGAGGTAGCGCGTGGGAAAATTGTCCGTGCCGTCGATGATGACGTCGTAGTCTGCGGCGATGCGCATGGCATTCGCAGCAGTGAACAGCTCCGGGTAAACCTGCACGTCGAGGTGTGGATTGATGTCGAGCAGGCGCTCGCGAGCAGCTTCGAGCTTTTTGCGACCGATGTCTTTCTGCCCAAAGAGAATCTGGCGCTGCAAATTGGTGATCTCGACCACGTCAGGATCGACCAGCCCCAGTCCGCCGACACCCGCCGCCGCCAGATACATCGTGATCGGCGATCCCAGTCCCCCTGCCCCGATGCACAGCACACGCGCTGCCTTCAGCTTACGCTGCCCCTCGATCCCGAATTCGGGAATCGCGAGGTGCCGGGCATAGCGGCGCAGTTCGTCGGGTGAAAGGTCTGACATGAGCGAGCACGATGGCATGGAGCGGCGCGGCTGCAACGATTCCAGCGGTTGCGGGCGAGAATGCGCCGTCTAAACTTACCCCATGCCTGATTGGACACCCCCAACCACCGTCAATCTGGTCGATCTCGGCTTCATGGACTCGCGTTCGAAGCTCATCGACCTCGCCGCCTTTCTCGACCGCGTGCAACGCGCCGGGCAAGAAGGCGATTTCCGCGTCCAGGCGCTGAAAAACGCGATCTCGCTGCTCTCCCAAGATAAACCACAACGTGCGAAAGATGTGTTGCTCAGCTTCAGCGATCCAAGCGTGGAGCCCATCGCCAAAGCCACCATGCAAGGCGCCATCGGTGCCCACAAGGGCTGAACTTGAAACCTTATTAAACCTGAAACTTGGAACGCCCACCGGGATGAACTACATCGAACCCCACGGCCACATGGTCAGCCGCACCACGGACGACTACGAGCGCATGGCCCTCGCCGGCTGCCAGGCCATCTGCGAACCGGCTTTCTGGGCCGGCTTTGACCGCGCCAGCGCCGACGGCTTCTACGACTACTTCCGCCAGATCACCGAGTATGAGCCGAAGCGTGCGGCCAAATTCGGCATTCAGCATTACTGCTGGCTCTGCATCAACCCGAAGGAAGCGGAGGATGTGAAGCTCGCGGACGATGTGATCGCCCTCATTCCGCAGTTCATCGACAAGCCGGGCGTGCTGGGCATCGGTGAGATCGGTTTGAACAAAAACAGCCGCAACGAGCTGAAGATCTTCGAGCAGCATGTGCAGGTGGCGCAGGACTATGATCAGCTCGTGCTCATCCACACCCCGCACCTGGAGGACAAGCTCAAAGGCACGCGCCTCATCGTCGATGCGCTGAAAAACTTCCCCAAGATCCAGCCCGAGCGCGTCATCATCGACCACGTCGAGGAGCACACCATCGACCATGTGCTCGACCACGGCTTCTGGGCCGGCATCACGCTCTATCCTGAGAGCAAATGCACCCCCAACCGCGCCATCGACATGCTGGAGAACCGCCACGCCGAGCGCATCTGGATGAACAGCGCCTGCGACTGGGGCATCAGCGATCCCCTCGCCGTCCCAAAAACCATGCAAGCCATGCGCCAGCGCGGCTGGAGCACGGAAATGATCCAACGCGTCGCTTGGGACAATCCCCGCGCGTTCATGGGACAGTGCGAGAAATTCAAACTGTGATGACCACACCCAGTCTCGACACCATCGCCCTCATCGCCGGGAACGGCATCTATCCCGAAACCTTCGTGGCGGCAGCACGCAAGGCGGGCGTGAAGAAGCTCGTGGCGGCCGCCTTCACGAATGAGACGAAGCCGGAGCTGGCAGGCAGAGTGGACGCCATTGAGTGGTTCCGCGTGGGGCAGCTCGGGAAGATGATTTCGTTCTTCAAGAAGCAAGGCGTCACGCAGACAGTGATGGTGGGCCAGATCGCGCCCAAGAACCTCTTCGATCTACGACCGGACTTCCGCACGCTGATCATGATGGCGAAGCTAAAGCAGCGGAACGCGGAAACGCTGTTTGGCGGCATCGCGAACGAGTTGGCGAAGGACGGCATCACGTTGCTGCCTGCAACGACGTTTCTTGAAGACCTCATGCCCGGCGTGGGCCATGTCGCGGGGCCACAGATCAAGAAGCGGCGTCAGGAGGATGCCGAATACGGCTTCAAGATCGCCAAGGAGAGCAGCCGGCTCGACATTGGCCAGACCGTGGTCGTCAAAAACGGCACCGTGCTGGCAGTGGAGGCATTTGAAGGCACGAACGAGGCTGTGAAGCGCGGAGGAGCACTCGGGCGTGGCGGTGCGACGATGGTGAAGGTCTCGAAGCCGAACCAGGACATGCGCTTTGACGTGCCGGTCGTCGGGCCGGAAACGATCCGCACGGCGGCGGGGGCCGGGGTCGATTTGATCGCTGTGGAGGCCGGGAAGACGCTGATTTTGGACCGCACGGAGGTTTTGCGGCTGTGTCAGGAGGCGAAAGTGAGCGTGATCGCCCTGGCGTGATTTTTTTCTCGCCTTTCCGGCCCTGGTTCGGTCTAATCGTCGTGGATGGGGAGAAATCCCCTGCCGCATAACATCATAACCAACCCATAAACATACGCATACTATGAAAACGAAACGAAACCACGCCTTCACTCTGATCGAGTTGTTGGTGGTGATCACGATCATCGCGATTCTCGCGAGCCTGGCCGTGCCCGCCTTCAACATGGTTCAGACCCAGGGCAACCAGATGAAAGGTGTCAACAACTGCAAGCAGATCATCCTCTCGCTCAAGCAGTTCGCCAAAGACTACAACAGCGCCTATCCAGACTCGGTGGCCAATCCGCAGACTGGCGGTATCGCGGCTTCAGCCAACGATGCTTTCAGGTTCATGGTTCAAGAGCAGATCGTCACGGATGAACGCATCTTTGGCTGCCCCGCTGGCTACAATACCATCGACAACAACAGCATCGGTGTGGCTCCTGGATTTGGCTCCGCGCTGCTGCCAGGAGAAAACCATTGGGCCATGACCGCAGGGCAGACTGACACCACTGTGGGTAACATGCCAATCGTCTATGAAAACCCGATCGGCAATGGCTGGCCTCCCCAGTGGAACGCCGACGCAGCCGGTCAGATCAAGCCTGGCCGCACCTGGACTGGTGGCAAGATCATCATTGGTCGTAACGATGGCAGTGTTGCCGTCGAGGCTTTGAGTGGAAAAACGGGAACCGTGGGTCCAAAACCCATGGCTGGCGGCATGGATACTTTCACCCAAGCATCCCAGGGGCAGCCTCAGCGAGTGCTTAACATTATCGTGGGCGGCCCGCAAATGGGAGGAAGCTTCACTGATCCCTCCCAAGGTGGATTCCCTGGTCAGCCCGGCGGATTCCCGGGACAACCCGGTCTCCCCGGCGGCCTGCCTGGACAACCCGGTCTTCCCGGCGGCCTGCCAGGACAACCCGGCGGTCTTCCAGGCGGCTTGCCTGGACAGCCGGGCGGACTTCCCGGCGGCCTCCCTGGCAATCCTTGATTTGACCAGACAACACCGTTGATTTGATCACACCGCCGGAGGCCGCAAACCTCCGGCGGTTTTTTGTGCCTGCTTCGGCTGTAATAGGCCAAAAAACTTGACCCTTTGGCCGCTTCTTCGCTTACTGTGCGGAAACATCAAGGTTGTCCTCAAACCTCGTTCACGCACTCACCTCGCATGCCTCAACCTTCCCGACCTCATCGTCAGACAACCCGGCTCCCAGCCAGTGCTTTTTGGATCGTGATGGCGATGCTGATTCTCGCGGTGGAGGCAACAGCCTTCGACACGGTCATCATCGACCCCGGACATGGCGCGCATGATCGCGGCGCCGCCATCGGTTATGTCTATGAAAAGCACCTTGCGCTCGACACCGCCCGGCGGGTGGAGCAACTGCTGAAAAAAGAAGGCCTCAAAGTCATCATGTCCCGCAGCCGTGATGTGTTCATCCCGCTGCAAAACCGTTCCGCGCTCGGGAACAGCCGTCGCGGAGCCATCTTTGTGAGCATTCACTACAACTACAACCGCGGCGGCAGTGGGGCGGGCGCGGAGACTTATTATCACTTTTCCTCCAGCTACATGCTGGCGGCCTACATCCAGGCTTATCTCGTGCAGCGCACCAGCATGACCAATCGCGGCGTGAAAAGCGCGGGCTTCCATGTCATTCGCGCCACCACGAAGAACCCCGCCGTGCTGGTGGAATGCGGTTTTGTCAGCAACTCGACCGAGCGTGCCCGCATGATGACCGGTGAATATCGCGCTCGCATTGCCGAGGGCATCGCCCAGGGGATCATCGCTTATCGGAAATCGAAGTGAGCAGGCAGCTCAGCCGACGGGGGATTCAGCGCCTTTGACCACTTCCGCTGCTTCTGGAGATGGGGTGCGGCGATCACTCCATGAGAGAAACAGTCCGTAAATGAGCAACGCCCCCTGGCTGAGCCAGTAGCCATAAATCTTCGGCCAGATGCCGTCGGTAAAGCCATAGGCATGCAGCCCCACGCCGAGCTGATTCACGCCGAACCAGGAGAAGATCACGATGCAGCCGAGGATGAGATTGCAGCAGTGCAGACCGATCTCACGAATGTAGCCACCCAGGCGGGCGTGCAGAATGACCAGGCACATCAGCACAATCATGAGCGCACCGTTTTCCTTCGGGTCCCAGCCCCAGAAGCGGCCCCAACTGTAATTCGCCCAGATTCCGCCGAGCACAGTGCCCACCAGTGACAAGAACAACCCGGTGGCGATGAATCCGTACGCCACACGAGTGAGGAATCGTCCCTCATCCGACTTCGGCCCCACTTTTCCAAGGAGACGCTGCACGAAATAAATCATCGAGATCAGCGCGGCGACCATGCAGGCGGCATAGCCGAGATTGATCAGCGGAACATGCGTGGAGAGCCAGAAATTCGTGATGAGCACGGCCTGGAGCTGCTGGAGCGTGTCTGTGGCCTCGGATGCCTCAAACTGGATCGCCAGGAACATGCAAGCCGTGCCACCAACGGCGGCCACGAGCAGACCGAGGCCGCGTTTGGTGATCCATTCGGCGATCAGGCCAAACAGGGCCACCGAAGCACCGATAAAGAGAATCGTTTCATACAGTGTGGTGATCGGCGGGCGCTGCATGATGATGCAGCGGATCACCACGCCGAGCACGGACAGCACCGTGGCCGTGCCGAGCAGCAGCCAGGCGCTGAACTTGGTGATCTTGTCGAAACGCGATCCGGGCGAGATCCACGTCAGCGCCACGGCAATGAAGCCGACGAGGAAAATCCACTGCGCGTAGAAAAAGTAGTCCGCCTTCATCGAATGGCGCTCCAGGGCGATGAACTGGGCTTCACCACGTTGTTTGGCCGCGTCTTGAATCTTGGACAGCAGTGCTTTTGAAGCCGTCTTGAACTTCGTGGCATCCGGCAGCGCCAGATAAAGCTCTTCATACATCGCCAGCCAGGCAAGCTGCTCCGCAGGAACTTCTTTTTCACCGTTGATCGCGCTAAAGGTGATCTCACCGGGACCATGCCAAACATCATCTGCCTTGGGAGCGGGTGGGAAAATGCGGAGCTGCTGCTCGGCATTGCCGCTCATCATCGCGCCGAGCGCTCCTTTGCCGAATTCGCGAAACCAAGGGATCTGCATGGGCGGCCCGCCACTGGTGCGCACGGCGTTGGCGAGCACGTTGAGGCTTTTGGACAAACGAATCGGCTGTTCAATACCAGCAGGAAGACCTTCCGGCTTGGCACCGACGGGCGAGCGGATGAAATCGAAGTGGCCGGTGATCATCTCGTAGTCGAGAAAGTTGGCGGCGAGCTGGACGATCATGCGCTGCTCCGGCGTCTGCTTCTTAGCCGGGATTTCGCGATACTCGCCCATCTTTTCCATGAGCGTCTGCCTTGCAGGCTCGATCTCAATGAAGCTGTATTGATCTCGCTTCGCCTTGGCTTTCAGGCCGAGTTCTTCAATCGCGGAGGAGTTGTCCACCTTGAACAGCGGCACCGTTTTGGCGATGTTCGGGCGGAACCAGCTCATCAGCAGCCATTCCGTGGCACTGAGCTTCACGGGCTTGCCACCTTCCCTCGTGATCGGTTTCTGCGTGGCAGGATCGACGAGCGGTTTGCCGCCGTCCATCTCACCGTTGTCGGTCAGCCAGATGCTGCGACGTGCGCGAAAACGCAGCAGGCGGTAGCTGGCGACGTTTTCCAACGGCTTGATGCGCCCGGACTCCTGGACGGGAATCGAAGCGAAGGTTTCGACGACATCCTTGTCGCGAAAAAGATCAAGCGGCGGCAGTTCGGCGGCGGGAGCGAGGCCGGTGATCGCGAACAGCGAGAAAAGAGCAAGGCGGAGGGTTTTCATGGCATTCAGCGAGTTTGACAGATTATAGCAACTTCCACATCGCGAGGGCGAAGGCGGCGTTGAAGGCGAAGATGAGGCCAAGGGAGAACTTCCACGGCTCCACCTTGATGAAACGGGCCAGCATCATGAGGAAATGCAGCAGCAGACCTTCGGCGACGATGATGCAGGAGATGAGAGGCCAGTGATCGGAAGGGTTTTCAACAATCTGGAAGCCGGAACGCTTCACACCACTGCCGCTGCGTGTGCCATCATCAAAAGTCTGCTGGAACACGGCATAACCTTCGCTGCGCACTGGCTCGTTCATGGTGATGACGCGCTTCTCCTCGTGATCTCCAGTGATCTTCGTGACCTTGCTGGTGAAACGACGAGCGCGTTCTGTGCCCGGATGTTTTTCCTGCTCCGTCTCGTCGAGACGAATGGCAAACGGCAGCTTGTAGGAGCGGTGGTCGAGCGAGATGAGGTATTTGTCAGCACCCACGGTGACCGTCCAAGGCGCGGCGGCGAACTCCCACAGGAAGCCCTTCTGCTCCTCGCCGGATTTTTTATCCTTCACGATGGCGACACACGCGCTGGCGAGCTGCTCATCCGGCAAGGCGGCTCCAGCATCGTCGAGAGTGGTGACTTCCTGGATGTAATAACCGTCCACCGCGTCGGTGCGGTCACTGGTGGCGCGTTTCGGCTGCGCATGCTGCTTCCAGTTCGTGATCATGAGATCAAACGGCAGGCTTTCATGCGTGAAGGTGCGGCCTTTGCCTGCGGCGAGGTCACGATACTTGTCATCGCCGATCACCAGCACGCTGCGTTTGGCTTTGTCATCCGTCTGCACCTTCTCGATCTCGATCACACGCTCGTGGAAGCTGCGAAACTCATCGCTCGTCTTCCCTTCCGCCAGTTCCAGGCTGCCTTCCTTGGCAAAGTGGTAGCTCACCGCGCCGGCTGCGATCATGAACAGGATGGCGAAGTGCGAGATGATGACGCCGATGGTCTTGGGCGACTTGCGAATGCGCACGATTCCTCCCAGCAGCAGGTTCACGAACAGGATGGCCATCAGCGTGTAGCCACCCGGGACGATATAAAGCGGCAGCGTGATGTTGCCGATGTCCCAGTAGCCATTGAAAGCCAAGGCCCGCCAGCAGGCGCCGATGTCGATGCGGTCGATGAAGAAGGACTCAAAATAACGCGCCTGGCTGGCCACGAGGCCATACTCCGCCTGCTCCAGTGTGCCGAGGAAGGTGATGATCAGCAGTCCGGTCAGCGTGAACGTGGCGAGTCCGAAGCTGGTGAAGAAGGCGAAGGTTTTCGCGAGGAGAGATTTTGGGGGAGAGGACACGGTGGGAATGGCGTGAGCGGACAATGACGAAATCAGAATGACGAATGACGAATGAATGACGAAGCCCGAATGACGAACGCGAGCCATTCGGGCTTCGTCATTGGATATTCATTCGTCATTCTGATTTCGGATTTCGTCATTGCTGCGGCACGTTGGGTTTGATCGACTGGCAGAAGGCGTCAAACGCGGTGGTATTTTGATCCACGAGTGCCTTGGGCCCGGTGAGTTTGACGAAGATCGTGGCTTGTTCCGCGCTGTGGATGAGACCCAGCATGCTGTAGCCGGTTTGGGCCTGCTCGGCACCAAAGGCTTTGAAGTCGCCATCGAAGGCCACGAAGGTAGCGTCACGATTGAAAAAAGGCTTCTTCGGCAGCTTGCTGATTTCGTCAGCGGTGTAGGCGGGCTGGCCCATCTGCGTGCGCCAGCGGTTCACATTGGCCTCCAGGCCGCCGGCTGGGCCGGGCATCAGCGAAATGTAGCACTCCCCTTCTTGATTGGGGCCGAAGCGCAGGTCGAGCAGGCGCATGCCCATCGGATCAGGCTTGGGATTCTCGCTCCACCCTTCGGGAACCGTCCAGGTGAGCAGTTCGCGGAAATTCGGGCGCTGCTGCGTCTCTTCCTTGGCATCGTCAAAAAAGCGCGTGGCACTGGGAATATCGACATTCGGCTTCGGCGCGTGAGTGGAAACCTCCCGCGTCTCGTTGATGGCAACACGCTCGCCGAGACGCTCGCAGGAGACGGTGAGAATGCCGCAGGCGATGGCCGCGCAGCATGGAAGGGGGGATTTCATCGTGAAGGAAACGGGTGAGAGAACGGGATGATTAGCAGCATCCAGAAGGAATGACGAATGCAGAATGTCGGATGACGACACAGGAAGATACGAAGCCCGACGACAGTCGTCTGCGACGACTCATTCATCATTCTGCATTCGTCATTCGGATAACTTGGATCACGAGCCCTTGTGATCCGTGTGGCAGGCCTTGCAGTTCACGGCGGCTTTGTAGGCAGCGATGCCCGTGGCATCCTTGGCCTGGATTTTCTTCACGGAGCCGATGAGTTCCTGGCATTTGGTGACCCAGGCTGTTTTATCGCCCTTCGGCGGCGTGGCGGCGCACATGTCCTGGTAGGCTTTGAGCAGCGTGGTGAGTTCGGCGTCGGTGGCGGTGCCTCCGCTGACTTTTTTGCAAAGAGCGTCCTCGGGCTTGTGATAGGTCTTCATGACCGTCTTGATGACATCGCTGCCTGCGGCAGCAGGCTTCGCGGGAGTTGCTGGCGCTTTGGGGTCGGCCTTTTTTGGCTCTTCTTTCTTCGCTGGAGCTGGCGGAGGAGCCGGTGGCGCGGGAGGAGGAGCGGTCAGCTTGGCGATTTCGGCTTCGGTGAGGCCGACGTTCACTTTGAGGCCGGGAACCTGAGCTTCGAGGGCTTTGGCGCCGTTTTGTGTGACACCGGTCTGCCAGACGAAGAGTTTCTTGAGACCTTTGGCAGCGGAGAGTTTGGCAATGCCACCATCGGTGGTCTTGGTGCCGTAGAGGTTCAGATACTCGAGTTTTTGCAGTGCGCCGAGCTTGGCGAGGCCCGCATCACTGACTTTGGTGTTTTCGAGGTGCAGGCGCTCAAGATTGACCATTTTTACCAGCGTGTCAGCCCCGGCGTCGGTGATCTGGCTGCGGGCAAGATCGACCCACACGATATGCTGGGCGATGGGGGCCAGAATGGCGAGTTCTTTGTCGCCAAACTTGTCGGCGGCATTGATGACGCCGAGGCGGAGCTGCTCGGTGTCCTGTGCCAGCGGCATGAGGGAGGCGTTGAGCGCCTGCATCTTGGCGGTGATCTCGGCGACCTGCTTTTTCTCAGCATCGGAGAGGGCCACAGGCTTCGGCTTCTCGACCTTGGCAGGAGCGGCGACTTTTGGCAGTCCTTTGGCAAGCAGCACCGCGAGAGCGCCTTCGACATCGGCAGTGGGCTTCGTGGCGGCCACGGTGGCGGACTCGGAGGCTCCGGTTTCGATCCACCACTTCAAAAGGGCGACTTCTTCCTTCGTGAGCTGCGGCTCGTCGCTCGGCGGCATGTGCTCGTCGTCGTCGGTGGGGAGATTCGCACGGACGAGCATGAGGCTGTCCTTGATGTTTTTGGCAATGACGGTCGTCGCGCCTTCGCCGCCGCCCTTCATGATGGCCGCGTAGTCGTGAAGCTGCAGCTTGCCCTTCTTCTTTTCCTCACCGTGGCAGCTCACACACTTCGCCTGCATGATCGGGGCGATGACATCGCGGTAAACAACGGCCTTGGCGGCGATGGCGGCGTCGAGCTTGCCACCGGCGGCAGGCGCGGCGGGTTTGGCGGCGGCTGGAGCCGGAGTGGCAGGCTTTGCCGCAGCGGGAGCGGCAGCCGCAGGCGCGGCAGCAACCACGGCGACCGGTTTGGCATCGTCCTCAGCAGACCAGCCGTTATTGATGTGCGTCTTGGGCAGTTTGGCCTTCAAGGCGGCCACTCCGGCCTTGGTGACACCGCTTTGCCAGAGATAAAGGGCGTGGAGCTTGCCCAAACCCGCGAGTTTGGCGAGACCGGCGTCTGTGACCTTCGTGTTGTAGAGATTCAGATACTCCAGCTCGGCGAGGCCTTTGAGATGGTCGAGGCCCGCGTCACCGATGGTCGTGCCTTCGAGATGCAGTTCCTTGAGGTTCTTCATCGCCGCGACCTTTGCGAGTCCCGCATCGGTTACTTTGCTGCGGGCGATGTCGAGGGAGGCGATCTTGTCGGCGATGGGCGCGAGGGCATCGAGACCGGCGTCTGTGAACTCCTTCGCGACGTTCAGCGCGGTGAAGCGGTACGCTTTCGCATCGGCGGCGAGGGGCATGAGCGACGCGCCGGTGGCGTTCACTTGCTTCATCGCGGCCTCGACGGCTGGATCGGCGGCTTTTTTGTCATCGGCGGCATACGCGGTGAAGGCAAATGCCAGGGCGAGGATGAGGGAGGTTGGTTTCATGAAGACGGAGCTGGGGGCGGTGTTTTGAACAAGGCAGTTAAAGGAGCAACTTGGACTAACCTTTCACAATCGCCTCGGCGGCTGCCTTGATGTCGGCGGGAATGACGCTGAGGTCCACTTTTTGCGTGTTGCTGGCTCCCTGCTCGATCCACCACCTGATGAGAGCCATTTCCTCCATCGTGAGCTGCTCTTTGCCCTCGGGCGGCATGTGTTCGTCGTCATCTTCCGCAGAAGAGATCGAAAGGAAGGTGGCGCTGTCGGCAGGCTTGCCAGGCACGATGTTTTTGTTCCCGCTGTTTTCGCCACCGGCCATGGTGAACTCAAAGGTGTCGAGGCGCAGCTCGCCTTTTTGTTTCTCCTCGCCATGGCACTTGTTGCACTTCGCCTCGAAGATCGGGAGAATGATGTGCTGGAAGACGAGCTTGTCATCGCTGGCAGCCGTTTCGGTCGTGGGTGTCGGAACGGGAGGAGTCGGAGTGGGAACGGTTTCGACAGCCTTCGGAGGCTCAGGCGCCTTTTCCTCGGCTTTTTCCGGCTTCGGCTCCTCCACCAAGTCTAGCATCCACTTTTCCATGCTGATCATCTGGCTCTTGATCGGCTCCGGGGCGTGCTGGGTGAGGAATTTGCTGCCGTGGCTCATGTTGCCGCCGAAATGCGCCCCGAGGCCCATGACACCGAAACTGATGAAATACAGGGCGCGGTAGGCTTGCAGCAGCTCGTTGCTGCCACGGCCCATGGCAAGAAGGCGCACCACCAGCGCCAGTAGAACGCCCGCCGTGCCCAGGATGCCCATGGACTGGTGCAGGGTGAAGTTTCCACCCACATAACCGCCCTCACGCGAGAGCATGATGCCCGCCAGAACGGCCAGCACCGCGCCGGAGGAGCCGACAAAAAGCGTGAGCAGGGCGGCGTCACCGTATTTCGACTCGCCACGACGCGTAACGCAGAGCATCTCCATCAGGCACAGCAGACCCAGTGCCCCGACCGGCAGGTGCAGCAGGATGGGATGAAACCGCCCGATGAACAGCACCGAGCTCGACGCCTCCTCCGAGGGAGCCTCGTACAGCGGCGGGAAAATCAGCAGTCCCAGCACAAAGGTCACGATGAGCAGCACCGTGGCGATCCAGAGGGCGGTGAAGGACTTCGGTTCATCGGAAGCATGCGCAGGCGAAGACATGGTGGGAAATCAGGGAGAAGGTTGGGGGGAGATATGGCACTTCTAGTAACGGCTCCGCAATGAAAGATTCATCAGGAACCTCATGGTCGATGCCGCCAGATTTCACATCGCCTTTTGTCGGACGCTGACCGTATCCTGCCTTCTGCCCCTGCCCTTTTTATGCCCCGCACCGTTCTCCACTGGTTCCGCCGCGATCTACGCCTCACTGACAACACCGCTCTGCACCACGCCGCGAAAGCCGCCGGGCAGGTCATTCCGGTCTATGTACTGAGCGATTGGAAAAACAGCCACGGCTGGACCGGCCCGAACCGCCAGCAGTTCCTCTGCGGGAATCTCGAATCCCTCGCCAAGAACCTCGAAACCCTCGGCAGCCGCCTGATCATCCGCTGCGGCAAGGCCGATGCCGAGTTGGAACGCCTGATTCACGAGACAAAGGCCGACGCGATCTATTTCAACCGCGACTACGATCCCTATGGCCGCGAGATGGAGAAGAAGATCGCCGCTTTGTGCTCACGCCTCGGCATCGAATGCCACGGCTTCGACGACAGCGTCATGCACCCGCCCGAAACCGTGCTCACTGGCAGTGCGCAGCCTTACCGCGTTTATACACCTTACTCGAAGAACTGGCTCGGCCTCGCCAAAGCCGCTCCCCTGCCCCGCGTGACCACCTTGGGGCCAAAGGCCGATGAAAAAGTCACCAGCCTGCCACTGCCGACGCTCGCGCATTGGCATCTGCCCGCGCCCACGGCCCTAATCCCGCCCTCCGGCGAGCGTGCGGCCCGTGATCGCATGAAGCACTTCATCGACAGCGGCATTTTGAAAGGCTACACCGCAAATCGCAATATCCCGGCGGGTCAGACGACCTCCCTCCTCAGCCAGGATCTGCGCTACGGGCTGATCGGCATTCGCGAATTGTATGCGCGATGCGCCGCCGTCGAAGCCGCGAGCACCTACATCAAAGAACTCGCGTGGCGGGAGTTTTACTTCGCCATTTTGTGGTTCTACCCCGAGGTCTTTGAGCATGAGTTCGCTCCCGACTGGCGCGGTCTGCCCTGGCCGGGCACCGAGGCCGACTTTCAGCGCTGGTCCACCGGCACCACTGGCTTCCCCATCGTCGATGCTGGCATGCGGCAGCTTTTGCAGACCGGCCTCATGCACAACCGCCTGCGCATGATCACCGCCATGTTCCTCACCAAGGATCTGCATTGCGACTGGCGCATGGGCGAGTCCTTCTTCATGCAGCAGCTCGTCGATGGCGAAAATGCCAGCAACAACGGCGGCTGGCAATGGTCCGCCGGCACCGGTGCCGACGCCGCCCCCTACTTCCGCATCCAAAACCCCTGGCTGCAAAGCGCCCGCTTTGACCCGCAGGGCGAGTACATCAAAAAATGGGTGCCCGAGTTGAAGGACGTCCCCGCCCCGCTCTTCCATGAGCCACCCAAGCCCGGCCTCCCGCTCGCCAAAGGCTACCCGCTCCCGATGGTCGATCACCACACGGAACGGGATCGCTGCCTCGCGATCTTTGCGAAGCACAAGGCGGAGCGGAGCTGAGGTGCTCACAGCATCCAGCGCATCACCTTGAAGAGGGTAGTATTGAACCCGATGATCGTCTGCTAGCCAACCAAGGATTCGTGTGGAAAATGGGCGGCCTGATTCTTTGATGCGCGAACCTCACCGCGATGCGCGCCCCCTCTTTCTTCTTTTCTCACTCACCCCATGCTGATCTCCGAGATTTTTTATTCCGTGCAGGGCGAAGGGACGCTGGTGGGCGTGCCGTCGGTGTTTGTGCGGACTTCGGGGTGCAACCTGCGCTGCGGGTGGTGTGACACGCCGTATGCGTCTTGGAAGCCGGAAGGCACTGAGATGAGTGTGGAGGCCATTTTGGAGGCCGTGGAGGCATGTCCGACACGGTTTGTCGTCGTGACGGGCGGGGAGCCGATGGTGGCAAAGGAAATGCCGCAGCTGCTGGCGAAGCTGCGTCAGGCAGGCAAACACATCACCATCGAAACGGCCGGAACCATCGCGCCGGAGGGCGTGGCGTGTGATCTGGCCTCGATCAGCCCGAAGCTAGCGCATTCGACCCCGGATGAGGCCTTGGCGGGCAAGGCGTGGGTGGAGAAACATGAGCGGCTGCGGCTGCAGCCGGAGGTTTTGCGGGCGTGGTGCTCGGCGTATGATTTTCAGCTCAAATTCGTCGTCGCCACTGAGGCGGATGTCGATGAGGTGCGGGCGGTGGTGGAGTCGATGGGCGCGCCGGTGCCGCCGGAGAAAATTCTGCTGATGCCGGAGGGCATCAAGCCCGAGGTGCTGCGCTTGCGGCAGGCGTGGCTGGTGGAGGTCTGCAAGCAGACCGGCTGGCGCTACACGCCACGGCTGCACATCGACCTGTTTGGCAACCAGCGCGGGACATGAAACGGACGCGCTCGAACCTGTCGAGAAACCTGTGGGCGCTGGTGTGGACGCTCGTGGTGGTGCTGCAGTTGTGGGATCACTTTCGCGACAAACCGGCAGCGCCGTCACCGGAGCCGGACGGGCACTTCGTGACGCTCACAAACGCCAAGCTCGTGGATGATTCCGGCAACGATGGCGACAGCTTCAAGATCGCGCATGACGGCGGCGAGCAGGTGCTGCGGCTGTATTTCGTCGATTGCCCGGAGAAGCGGCAGTACAAACTGGTGGAGGGCCGTTTGAAGGATCAGGCGGGCTATTTCGGCGGCCTGAGCATCCCTCAGACGCTGAGCGTGGGCCTGGAGGCCAAAGACTTCACCGAAACACGGCTGCGCGAGCAACGCTTCACGGTGCAGACACGCTGGGAGCGTGTGTATGACAGCGAGCGTGTGTATGCGGTGGTCTTGTTCGAGGATGGCGAAGACCTGGCGGCGAAGCTAGTGAAGGCGGGCCTGTGCCGCATCCACACGAAGGGTACGATGATGCCGGACGGACAGCGCGAGTTCGATTTCGAAGCACGGCTGCGCACCTTGGAAAAAGAAGCCAGGGCCGCGCAACGTGGTGCGTGGGGCAAACCGAAACGCGCAGCCGCTAAGCCAAAAACATGAGCAGCGGCACGTCGGCCGGAGCGAGCGGATAACCCGCCAACTGCAAACGTTCGACCCACACAAGGCCGGTGTGCTCGTGCGGGTGTGGTTCCGGGCTGTCGGCAGTCAGTTCGCAGACAAATGGAATGAGTTCAATTCCGCCCCAGGGGTAGGTGTGAACGAAAGAGGGCAGTGTTTTCGTGATCCGCACCTCGCAACCCAGCTCCTCAAGAAGCTCACGATGCAGCGCGGCCTCGGCGCTCTCGCCACGCTCGACTTTGCCGCCGGGAAACTCCCACAATCCGCCGAGTTTTTTGTCCGGTGGACGTTGGGCGAGCAAGACACGATCACCACGCACGATGATGGCGCAGACGACGGAGACTGGCGGCTGAACGTGCATGTGCTCAGGATTTCGCGATGGCGAGCGCCGCACGGGCGGTGCGCAGCGCGGCATCCGGCACGCTGAGTTTCGCCATGCTGGCACGCATGCGGCGGCCCACGGAGGCGTTGTTGATGAGAATGCTCTTCACAGCAGCAGCAGTCTCCTGTGGGGTGCTGGTGAGGACACCGCCGTCGATCTTGGTGAGCATCTCGGCATTCCCCTCCTCCTGACCTGGCACGACGTAATCAATGACGGCAGGGATTTTCGCCGCCAGCACCTCGTGCAAGATGGCGCCGCCGGCCTTGCAGATGACAACATCGTGCGTGCGCAGGAATTCGGGGATGCGCTTCGTCCAGCCGATGATTTCCACGGTCTCCGGCGGCAGCGAATCGGTGAACCGGCGCAGGATGTGATGCAGGCGCGAGGCGTGCTTGCCCACGGGCAGCGTGAGCTTGGTTCCAGCCAGCAGTTGCGGCCTCAGCGCCTCCAGCGTGGCCCGCACATGCCGCCCGGTGGTGGAGGGCAGGTAAAGGATACGAGCTGCTGTCTGTGGCGGCTCTTCCGGCAGCGGCTCAGTGAAGGCGAGGCTCACGGGAAAGCCGGTGACGCGGATTTTCGACTCCGGCACACCAAAGTCGGTGACGACCTTCTTCGTCTCGTCATCGGCCACGCAAAACAAATCGCTGCCGGACATGACCCATATGCGGTTCACGCTGATGGAGTCGGTGATGACGGTGCAGAGCGGCGGTACAGGCTGCTTTCGCGCCAGCGACTCCAGCAGCACGGAGTAAAGCGGGTAGGTGCTGACGATGAGGCGCGGCTGCTTTTCGTTGAGGCGCTTTTTGAGATGGTTCAGCAGCCCGGTCTGCCAGACGGAATCCGGCCCGGTGACGCTGCGCTTGCCCATCAGCTCATAGGTGACACGCCAGGCGGCGGGAAAATGCGTGATGGCCTGCTGGTAGAGCGCCTTCGTCACGGCAGCGGTGCGGGGCATGGCCTCGTCGAGCAGGTCCGTCATCTCGATGGCCTCGCCGGGGCACAGACGCGTCAGCGCCTCTGCCACGGAACGCGCCGCAGTGTTGTGTCCATCGCCATAACCGGCGGTCAAAATCCAAATCACGCGGCCCACCGCTGGCGGGAAAAAGGCCCAAAACAAGCAAAAAGGCGGATGCAGAGACGTTGTTGACAATATTTCACATAAGTTAAATAATAGCCGCACTTTATGAAACGGCAGCGCCCCATCACGAGGAGCCAGCTTCTCGCCGCCGCAGTCACTCTCGCGACGGTGCTGATCATGCTCACCCCGCTGCGCCGCGGGCCGGACGCCATGTCCTCGCGGCAGGCTGGCTGGATGCCCCTGCTTAATCTCGGCGGCCTGGTGGACACGAGCGCGTTTCATCGCCTGGAAGTTTCGACATCGCGTCATCATGCCAGCGAGACGCCCTTGGTCCGTCGGCCAACAACCGCGCCATGAGCGGTCGGTTCAAGCCTCCCGGCCAGTGCCCTGCCTGCGGCGAATGGGTGAGACGCGGAGCCGCCGCCTGCGATGACTGCGGGGCCTGTGAAAAATCCGGCTGGAGCGGCAACACCGACGCGGACGGCCTGGATCTGCCGGACGACGAGTTCGACTACGAGGACTTCGTCGCTCGTGAGTTTGGCGGCAAAAGCTCCAAACAAGCGCTCACCTCGAATGTGTGGTGGTGGGTGGCCTTGGCGCTGTTGATTGTGCTGGTGGTCGGTGCGCTGCTGCCGGTCTTCGGCTAAAGCGCGATCCGTTTGGCGATCTCGGCGATGAAAAGACCGTTGTGTCCGGTTTGCAGCACCAGAAACACGCCAAGCGCCGCCATGACCGGCCATTGCAGCCAGGAGCAGCGGCGTAATGGCTGCTCAACGCCCAAACCCACGAGCGCGATGACCGCAGGCGTCCACAAGGCCGAGTACAGCAGGCGCTCACCCGGCGCTTCAAGCGAACCGTAAAACAACAACAGCCAACCGCCGAGCAAGAGCGCCGCAACGGCGGCTGCGTTCGATTTCAACGCCCAGGGCAGGCCGATGAGTCCCAGGAGCAACAGCAGCAGCCAGACCGCGCCGATGCTATGCTGCATGTCCATTTCCAACCAGCTTCCTTCTTCGAGCGTGACCACACGTCGGCCTGAATCTGTCTTCTCGGGCGCTGTGACGGTCGGCGCGATCACATTGGCGAACCACACATCCTGCATCCTCGCCGCCCAGGGGACATCGGCGGCCTGCCGCGAGGCCTGATTCAGCGTTCCCACCGACTCACGCAGCACTGCGGCCGGTGAAACGGCTCCACTACCAGGATAGGCCCAGCTTTGGAGTTTCATGGCTCCCAGCGTCACCAGCAGGAGCAGCGCTGCGCTGATGAAGGCGCTGAAAAGCGGCCTCACGCTGCCACCCGCACGACAATCCCGCACCGCGCCTACCAAGATCAGCAGCAGGACGGGAATGACATTCCACAGCGAGCAACAACACGCATAAAATGCCGCCGCTGGAAACTCCCACCAGAATACCGCACGCCCACGCGCCACAGCGGCCAGCGCCGCCATGAGTCCCAGCGCGCTAAAAATCTGCGGCAGCGGCAGCGCCGCGAACAAACCAACCGCAGTCGAGACCCCAAGCACGCTGGCAAACAACACCGCCCGCAGACGCGCCACGCCGCAGCACATGAGCGTGAGATACAGCAGCACCACGGTCAACGCTCCGGCGGCAGATGTCATGGCCGCCACCGCATGCCTGGCAGCGGCAGCGGGGCTGTCAGAGAACAGCAGCCATACCACCGCCAGCACCCGCGCCGGGTGATGATGCAGCAGCAAGAAGGCGTTCCCCTGCCCTGATCCACGCGCACCCGCCTGCGCCGGTTCCGAAGTCAGATCCGTGAAAAAAGCCGCCGTGTTCGCGGACAGCACCACCTCATCCTTCAGATACACCGCCGTCTTCTCCAGCTTCAAATGAGCGGCAAAAAACAGGCTGTAAAAAATCGCGAATAACACCGGACCGATGCCACGCCAGCGGCGGTGCAGTTGGGCGGCTTGTTTCAATTCGTCGTCCGGCATGATGCGTGGTACTCAAGAGGTGCCACGCGCGTCTGCCAAGTCCGGCGGACGAAAAAATCACCCCTCACTCAAACCGCAGGATGTACTCGCCTTCCTTTTGCAGGTGCAGGCGGTCACGGGCGGCCATTTCGAGGTAGGCGTTGTCGTTTTTGATCCACTCCATGCGGCGAAGAAGCTTGTCGCGGTCACTTTTCAGCACATCGCGCTCGGCCTGGAGCTGTTCGAGCTTGCCACGCATGGCGGCCTGCTTGTCCATGGGATTGTCGCACAGGACATAGACCACGGGAATGGTGAGCAACAGCAGAACGAACCGCGCCACCTTGAGAACGGCGCGCATCCAGGTCTCCCAGGTGCCCTGGGGTTCGGATGCGCGCAGTTCACGGTAGTTCATCGGCGTTTAGACTTTCATGCGGCCACCGAAGATGGCGTTCTCACCGAGTTCCTGCTCGATGCGCAGGAGCTGGTTGTACTTCGCGATACGGTCGCTGCGGCTCATGGAGCCGGTCTTGATCTGGCCGCAGTTCGTGGCGACGGCGAGGTCGGCGATGGTGTAATCCTCGGTTTCACCGGAGCGATGGCTCATGACGGCGGTGTAGCCATGACGGTGGGCGAGATCGACGGCGTCGAGGGTCTCGGTGAGGGAGCCGATCTGGTTCACCTTCACGAGAATGGAGTTCGCCACGCCGAGGTCGATGCCCTTCTGGAGGAATTCGACGTTGGTGACGAAAAGATCATCGCCAACGAGCTGGGTGGTGGCGCCCATTTCCTTCGTGATGATGTCCCAGCCTGCCCAGTCGCCTTCGGCGCAGCCGTCTTCGATGGAGATGATGGGGAACTTCTTCTTCAGCTCGGCGTAGTAGGCCACGAGTTCGGCGGCGCTGCGCTCGGACTTGTCGGACTTCTTGAAGACGTACTTGTTCTTCGCCTTGTCGAAGAACTCGGAGGAGGCCACGTCGAGAGCGATGAAGATGTCCTCACCGAGTTTGTAGCCAGCCTTGTCCACGGCCTGGGCGATGACTTCGAGAGCGTGGTCGGCGCTCTTCAGAGTCGGGGCAAAGCCGCCTTCGTCACCGACGGCGGTGCTGAGGCCGAGATCGTGCAGGATTTTCTTCAGCGAGTGGAAGATTTCCGCGCCGTAACGGAGCGCCTCGGAGAAGGTCGGAGCGCCTTTCGGCATGATCATGAACTCCTGGAAGTCGATCGGAGCATCGGAATGCGCGCCGCCGTTGATGATGTTCATCATCGGCACCGGCAGCACCTTGGCGTTCGGGCCGCCGATGTATTTGTAGAACGGCACGCCAAGAGTGGCCGCGGCGGCCTTGGCAACGGCGAGGGAAACGCCAAGAATGGCGTTCGCGCCGCACTTGGACTTGGTCTTCGTGCCATCAACTTCAAGCATGGCCTTGTCGATGCCGACTTGGTCAGCAGCGTCAGCTCCAATGAGGGCGTCAGCGAGTTCGTTGTTCACGGCATCGACGGCCTTGAGCACGCCCTTGCCGAGGAAGCGCTTCTTATCGCCATCGCGAAGCTCCAGGGCTTCGTGTTCGCCAGTGCTGGCACCGCTGGGGACTGCCGCACGGCCCATGGCACCGCCTTCGATGTACACATCCACTTCAACTGTGGGGTTGCCGCGTGAGTCGATGATTTCGCGTCCGATGATGCGTGCGATGTTGAGTTCGTCCATGAGAATAGATTATTTAAGTTTTGCTAATTAATTGGGATTTTTCAAGAGGGGTTTCCAGAAATTTCCGGGGGCGGGCTTCATACACGGATGCGGCTGGCGCTCAAACGGTAGTTTTGACACCGGAGCAAGAGACGAACCAAGTCCCCTTGGCAAAATGGGCAGGCACCCCGGTTACCCGATGATCTCCTTGATCGGATGCTGAGGCAGCACGCCGGTGAGGCGTGCATCCAGCCCCTGAAACTTGTAGCTGAGGCGCTCGTGGTCGATGCCGCACTGGTTGAGGATCGTGGCGTTGATGTCGTTCAGGTGCGCGGGGTCGGTGGCGATGTTGTAGCTGAAGTCATCGCTCTCGCCGTAGGTCGTGCCGCCTTTGATGCCGCCGCCGGCCATCCACATGCAGAAATTGCGCGGATGATGATCGCGACCGTAGTTCGTCTGCGAGAGACCGCCCTGCGAATAGACCGTGCGGCCAAATTCACCGCCCCAGATCACGAGCGTGCTGTCGAGCAGGCCGCGCTGTTTGAGATCGGTCAAAAGAGCGCCGATGGGCTGGTCGGTGTCGCGGCATTGGAGGCGGATGTCGCTCGGCAGATTGCCGTGCTGGTCCCAGCCGCGATGCAGCACCTGCACCACGCGCGTGCCGCGTTCGACGAGACGACGCGCGAGGAGTGCGCTGGCGGCAAAGGTGCCCGGCTTCTGCACCTCGGGGCCATACATGTCGAGCGTGGCCTGGCTCTCGGATTTCAGATCGACGAGCTCCGGCACGCTCGTCTGCATGCGAAAGGCCATCTCATACTGCGAGATGCGCGTCTGGATCTCCGGGTCGCCGAATTTCTCAAAGCTGTGCGCATTCATCTGCGCCAGCGTATCCAGCATCGCGCGGCGGTTCGTGGGCGAGACGCCATCGGGGTTCTTCATGTAGAGCACGGGATCACCCACGGCACGCAGTGCCACACCGCTGAACTGGCTCGGCAAAAAGCCGCTGCTCCACATGCGGGTGAAAAGCGCCTGCGCCATCGCCTTCGCGCTCCACGTCGGCGTCAGCACCACAAAGGCCGGCAAGTCGTTGCTCTCGCTACCGAGACCGTAGGCCAGCCACGAGCCGAGGCTCGCAAAGCCCGGCACCTCGCGTCCCGTCATCACAAAGGTGCACGCAGGGTCGTGGTTGATCGCGTTCGTATGCACCGTCTTGATCAAAGCGATGTCATCGACGTGCTTCGCCGTGTGCGGCAGCAACTCGCTCACCCAGCGCCCGCACTGCCCATGCTGCGCGAACTTGAAAAGGCTCGGCGCCACCGGAAACCGCGCCTGCTTGCTCGTCATGCCCGTGAGCCGCTGACCACCCTGCACGCTCGGCGGCAAGTCCTTGTCATACCATTGCTGCAAGCCCGGTTTGTAGTCCCACGTGTCGAGCTGCGACGGCCCACCGTTCATGTGCAGATAGATGACCGCTTTCGCCTTCGCCGCAAAGTGCGGCAGTTCCGGCAACGGCTCATGCACCTGCGTTTTGGTTGCGGAAAAAGCCTCGTTGCCCATCGCATACGTCAAACCGAGCCCGCCCAGGCGCAGGCCGCTGTGCCCGAAGAACTGACGGCGTGTTTGGAGGAGATTGGATTCAAAGAGAGGGTTCATGAGAAAAGGGAGCTGGGATTAACCACAGAGTTCACAGAGTTCACAGAGAGGCACAGAGATCAGAACTCTGTGTTCCTCCGTGACCTCTGTGGTGAGTCAGTGACGTTAGTTGCGGGTGACAGTTTCATCGAGGTTGAGCACCAAATTCGCGATCAAGGTCCACGCGGCGGTTTCAGCAGGTGCGGCGATCTTCTTCGGAGTCGATTCACCGACCTGAATGGCCTTCTCGGCGGCTTTGGGGTCTTTTTGGTAGAGTTCGCGTTGTTTGGTCAAAGCGGCGGTGAGCATCGAAAACTCCTTTGCGTCCGGTTTTCGGCTCAAAACGGTGCGGAAGAGCCAGTGGAGGCGTTTTTCATCATCTGCGCCGCCTTCGGCGATCACGCACTCGGCGAGGGCTCTCGCGGCTTCGAAGTGTTGGACGTCGTTGAGGAGTTGCAGGGCTTGCATCGGCGTGTTGCTGCGTTCGCGGCGGGTGCAGCTTTGCTCGCGGTTTGGCGCGTCAAAGTTGCTCATGAAGGGCGGCGGGGCGGTGCGCTTGAGGAAGCTGTAAAGGCTGCGGCGGTAGAGCGACGGGCCGTGGTCTTGCAGGTAGTAGCGCGTGTTGCTGTCGCCGTAGCCGACGGGTTCCCAGATGTTTGGCGGTTGGTAGGTGCGCACACCGCGACCGCCCATCTCGAGATTGATGAGGCCGCTGACGAAGAGCGCGTTGTCGCGGATCTGCTCGGCATCGAGGCGGATGCGAGGGCCACGGGCAAGCAGTCGATTGTCAGGATCGAGGCTGAGGAGGTTTGATTCGACCGGCGAGGCCTGTTTGAAGGCTTTCGTCATCAAAAACTCTTTGATGAGCTGCTTCACATCCCAGCCGCTCTTTTGAAACGTGACCGCGAGATGATCGAGCAGCTCCGGATGGCTCGGAGGCTCGCCCTGGGAGCCGAAGTCGTGACTCGTCTTCACCAAACCGATACCGAAAACCTGCTGCCAGAAGCGATTCACCGTCACACGAGCCGTCATCGGGTTTTCAGGGGCCACGAGCCACTGCGCGAGATCGAGTCGAGTGGCGCGTGCCCCAGTTTTCTTCAGCGGATGGAAGGCGGCGGGCGTGGTGGGCTCGACCTTGTCGCCGAGTTTGTTGTAGGCACCGCGCATGGCGATGAAGGTGTCGCGTGGCTTTTCTTCATCGCGGAAGATGAAGGTGCCCGGAATGGCCAGATCGGCCGCGGAACGGGCCGCGAGCGCGTTTTGCCAGGCTGCGCGATGCTTGGCGAGGTCGTCATTCACCGGCTGCGCGATGCGGGCGAGGTAGAAGCGAAGCAAGGCCTCGCGCTGCTTCGTATCCGTGACCTTCTCCGGCGCGGTGGCGAGTGTTTTGGCGAGCGCGGCAGGCAGTTCAGGCGGATTTTTCTTCGCGCCGCTCATGAGCTTCCACCAGGTGGCAAACGAGGTCAGCGCATGCTTGTCAGAACGCGACTGGCCGCTGACCTCGCAGCGATCAAACACCGCGGTGCCGCCGAATTGCTGCACGCTGACGACATTGATGCGCGTGCCCGGTTTGAAGCCGAGCACGGCGGCCGGATCAAAGCTGAGCTGCGTCCACTCGCCGCGTTTTGGCAACGGTCCGACGACCACATCGCCTTCCTGCGCATAGGCGGTGCCGCTGAAGACACTGCCATCGCCCCACACGACGCGTTTGTTGTTCAGCTCGACGCTCACGGTGCGCGGCGTGTTCAGCGGATCGAGCCGCACCCACACACTGAAGCGCGGTGAGTCGCCGAGAAGGATGGGCGTGAGCGTGGGTGTGATGTTTTCCTCGCTGAACTGGCCGTTGCTGAGCTGCAGCACGCGTTTGCCGGCCTTTGCGCCGAAGGCAGGCTCGTTCAGCCAAGCGCTGGCATTGCGCGTGGTGTTTCGTGTTTCCGTGCCGTAGGCGAAAACATCGTCAAAGATGACCTGCGTGATGCTTTGAGCCTGCGCGTCCGCTTTTTCCGCGAAGATGGCTTTTTGCGCCGCGGTATCGAGAGCCTTCAGCGTGGCGCTTTCGGCTGCGATGGCCGCATCGAGTTCTTTTTGCTGCTCCGGCGTCGGCAGGCGCAGGTAGGGCTCCGTGGTGTTGATGTTCTTGTCCATCGGCGGATCGGCGCTGCTGTAGAAGAAGGCGTAGAGCGAATAAAACTCCGCCGTGGTCAGCGGATCGTATTTGTGATCGTGACACTGCGCGCAGCCGCCCGTGAGGCCGAGCCACGCGGTGGTCAGCGTGGCCGCGCGGTCCACGGCATAAAGATGGCGATACTCCTCATCAATCGCTCCGCCCTCGCTCGTCGTGACATTGCAGCGGGAGAAGCCCGTGGAGGTGATTTGATCCAGCGTGGCATTCGGGAGCTGATCGCCCGCGATCTGCCACACGGTGAATTGATCAAACGGCAGGTTCTCATTGAAGGCCTTCACCACCCAGTCGCGGTAGGCCCAGGTGCTGCGCTCGTTGTCGAGATGCAGGCCGTGCGTGTCCGCATACCGGGCCACATCCAGCCAATGCCGCGCCATCTCCTCGCCGAAGCGCGGCGACTTCATATACTGGTCCACCATCGCCTCGTAGGACTGGCCTTTGAGAAAAACCTCCACCTCCGCAAGCGTCGGCGGCAACCCGGTGAGAGTGAACGACACACGACGAATGAGCGTCTCTTTGTCCGCTTCGTCGGCGAAAGTCAGTTTGTCCTTGGCCTGACGATCCGCGAGCAGGCTGTCGATGCTAGCTCCAGCTTTCTCGACGGGCTTCTCAAACGCCCAATGCTTCTGATACCCCGCGCCCTGCTCGATCCAGAGCTTCAGGGTGTCCTTCTGCTTCTGCGTGAGCTTCTTGTGCGACTTCGGGGGCGGCATGAGGTCGTCTTCGTCCGTCGCGATGATGCGCTGCCAGACCTCGCTCTTCGCCAGATCGCCCGGCTTGATGGGAAACGCGCCGTCCTTGGCCGTGTAGGCACCTTCCGGTGTATCGAGCCGCAACTCAGCCTCCCGCTTCTTCGAATCAAAGCCATGGCAGGCAAAGCAGTTCTCCGAGAAGATCGGGCGGATGTCGCGGTTGAAGCTGAGCTTGTCAGCGGCAAAGGCCGAGCTGGCAGCAAGCAGGAAGAGAATGGGCGCGGCACGAGTCATGGATGGGAAGGCTTACGCGGAAGGTTCGCCAAACCTTCCCCTCATCCCTTGCCGTTTCCAGACAAACTCTTGGCTTATCTTGCTCAGCGCATGGCTCACCCAATCGCCCGCTTCAGCGCATTCTTCGTGATCCGCTGCACGCGCTCATCCGGCCCGTGTGGTCGTGAAAAGTGGCTCCAGGGGATCATGTGGCCGGGAGGATCGGACAGGCCCTGGCTCCAGAAGATGGTGGTGGCGTTGAAGACGATGTTCTTCTTTGGGCCTTCGAAAACGGTGGCGGCGTATTTGCCGAGGCGCACGCCACTGGCCCACACGTTGCCTTCGGCGATGACTTCCAGCCCTGCGCGGGCGGTGTCGGGATCGCCATGAAATTCCCAGCCGACGAGGCCGGGGATGCTGTCGCCCTTTTTCATGCCGGTGCCTTCAAAGAGCCAGTGATCCGGCTTCGCACAGGTCCAGTCGCCGCCACCGTTGAAGGGGACGATGGTGCGCGCGCCGATGATGTCGCGCTCATCGGGTCCGGGATTCTCGAAGGGGCCGAGCACTTTGGAGTAGGCCTCTTTTTCTTCTTCGCGAAACTCACCGAAACAGGTCTCGCGGGTGAGTCGGCGGTTGGCGTCGCCTTTGGCGTTTGGGGTGAAGGGCGTGACCATGTAAACGTCGTTGGCAGAGAGCCAGAGCACGCTGAGGCCGTCGTTGATGGCCTTCTTGACGTTGTGGAACTGCCGCACGTCCCAGTATTCGTCGTGGCCGATGCTGATCATCGTTTTGGCACGCGCGAGATTGGCAGGTTCGAGGTTATCGACGTTCGAGCAGTAGGTCACATCGTAGCCTTCCTTTTCGAGCCAGTAGCACAGTGGGTATTCCCAAAGCAGGAACTCGCCGCTGCCCATGCTCTGCGGGTTGTCGAAGATCTGCACATACTTGCCGTAAGGCCGGTCAAAGCTGCAACTGACGCCCGGCGCATGAGCCGCACGCGGATCGGTGTAGAGCGATTCATTCACGGGCCAGCGGTTGTAAGCCTGCCAAGTGTTGTCGCTGCACTGGAAGAGGATGTCCGCCGGGCGATCATCTTTGACGATGAAGATGATGTAACTCTGCCAGTAAGGTTTGTCGGCGGCCTCGGGCACCGTGGAAAGACGTCCGAGATAGACGCCACTGGTCCAGTCGGCGGGAATGGTGAGTGATGTGGAGGCAACCCACTGGCATTCGCGGAGTCGATTCTCGCCCATCTCGGGCACGGGCTGCTCTTTGCCGATGAAGGGACCAAGCGTGGTCATCAAGCGCGAGCCTGCGCCGTCGTAGTAGCCCATGCGGAAGATGTCGATGGTGAACTTTGAGACAGGCTTCGTGCTGACAAAAATGTCGAGCTTCTCACCCGCTTTGATTGACTGGCGTGAGCAGTAGCCCTCAATGAGCGAGCTTCTGTAAGACTTCGCGCTATCCGGCATCATGCGCGTGAGCTGGAAGCTGGCACCGGCCTTGGCGTTCTCCGTTTTGATGAGATCGGGCTGGCGAGAAGCTGCGCTCGCGGTGGTGCGCACGCTGGAAGCAATCGCGGCGGCGGTGCTGGTTTTGAGGAAGTCTCGGCGGTCCATGATGAAGCAATACGGGACAGAAGCAGCGCGTATAGCAAGCGATGCCGATTCATCTCACCTCACGCCGTCAGTTCATCGTCCGACTCGGAGCCGCAGTGGCATTTTCGAGCATGGAAACGTTCGCCGCCGAGTTGGATGAGAACTTGATCGCGATTCTAAACGACACGCACATCGGAGCGCAGCATCCGGCGAGCGCTTCGATCCCGACGAATCTGCGCAACACCATCGCGTGGCTGCTAGCACTGCCGAAACGGCCTGCTGCGGTGATCATCAATGGTGATCTGGCCCTAAGAGACGGGAAACGTGGCGACTACGAACACTTCGCCACATTGATCGCCCCGCTGCGCGACGCGGGCATCTCACTGCATCTCACGATGGGCAATCACGACGACCGCGCGATCTTCTACGAGGTGCTGAGAAATGAAAAGCCCGAATCGCCCGCTGTGGAGTCAAAACACGTTGGTGTGGTGAAACTGGCGGGCGCGAACTTGTTCCTGCTCGATTCACTGAAAGCCACCATGATCACGCAGGGACTCATTGGAGATGCGCAGATGGATTGGCTGACGAAATTGCTCGATCAGCATGGGGACAAGCCCGCGCTTCTCTTCGCCCATCACAATCCACGTCTCGGGGGCGATCCGATACACTTCCCCGGCGGCCTCGAAGACTCTGAACCACTCTGGAAGGCCATCACCGAGAGAAAACACGTCAAAGCCTACATCCACGGCCATATCCATCATCGCGACTTCTTCCAGCACGAGGGCATCCACATCCTCAACACGCCTGCGACATCGTATGTGGCCGACAAGAAGACCTCGACCACAGGCTGGACGATGCTGCGCCTCACTCCAAACGGCGCGGAGGCCACGACGCACACGCATCAGGCGGATCACGCTTGGAATGGCGCAAAGGTGGACTTGAAGTGGCGGAGTTGAGCAAGATCGAGCACTCGCGCCCGTAGTTTGGCCCCGTTGTGAGTTCATTCATTCCACAGATTCGCGTTTCTCGACGCAGTGTTCTTCATGCCGGAGGCATGGGCATGCTGGGCTTTGGTTTGAATCATCTGGCGGCGCATGGAGCACCCGCGACCAAACCCGGCATCGGCCTCGGAAAGGCGAAGTCGGTCATTTTGATCTTCAACGGCGGAGCACCGAGCCACATCGACCTGTGGGATCCGAAACCGGACGCGCCTTCGGAGATCCGGGGCGAGTTCAAGACCATCAAAACGAATGTGCCGGGCATTCACATCACGGAGTTGCTGCCGCAGATGGCGAAGCGCATGGACAAGCTGGCGCTGATCCGCTCCGTGCATCACGGTCACAGCAGCCACAATGGCGGCATGCACTGGGCCACGGTGGGCAGGCCCTATCGCTTGGACAGCACGCTGATCACGCCGAGCCCGACGGATACGCCCGGTGTCGGCACGCTCTGTGGCTGGCTCGCTCAACGGGATGGCTTCAGCCAAGGTGTGCCGCCCTATGTCATCACGCCGTTTCCGCATTGCGACAGCAAGGTGTATCTCACGCCAGGTCAATTCGGCGGCTGCCTGGGCACGCGCTACGATCCTTTCGTGCTCGATGACGATCCGAACGCGGCGAGCTTCCGTGTGCGGAACATGGCGCTCGACTCCAGCCTCACGCCCACCCGTTTCCAGGAGCGGCTCGCCTTGCTGAATCACATGAGCGCGGCCTCCATGCCCATCGCTTCATCCCAGGTGGCGCAGATGGACATTTTCAATGAGCAGGCCGCGTCCATGCTGCAAACCGGCAAGGCGGCGGAGGCTTTTGATTTATCCAAGGAGCCCGACAAGGTGCGTGAACGCTACGGCCGCCATAGCTGGGGCCAGTCGCACCTGCTAGCGCGGCGCTTGATCGAATCCGGCACGCGATTTGTCACCACCGTGAACGGCCCGTCCATCACCTGGGACACGCACAAAGACAACTTCAACGGCCTCAAAAACCGCCTCGTGCCACCGATGGAGCAGGCTTATGCCGCGCTCCTCGACGATCTGGAGGAACGCGGCCTGCTGGAAAGCACGCTCGTCGTCTGGATGGGTGAATTTGGCCGCACACCGAAGATCAACAACGACGCCGGCCGCGACCACTGGCCCGGCTGTTACAGCGTCCTGCTCGCTGGCGGCGGCGTGTGCGGCGGCCAGGTCATCGGCAGCAGTGACGCGACGGGTGCGTATCCGAAAGACCGCCCTGTCTCACCAGCGGACATCCACGCGAGCATCTATGCGGCGCTCGGCTACGACTACCGAGAGATCGCGTACCGCTCATCGGACGGGCGGCCTGTGCCGCTGACAGATGGCTCAACAATCAGCGAGTTATTTAGCTAGCCGTCGTTTTACTCAGCAGACCACCGCCATGTGTAGAGCATGCGACAAGAGTTCCGTTCTTCACGGCGGCTCGGGGTGATGCGGCAGCGGGGTGATCGGCACCGGTGCCGGTGGCTGCGGGGTGATCACATTCGAAGTCGTGTTGTTATTGAGACCGATGGTGATGCCTGGATTTGAAAGCACCAGGTTACGATCGACCAAGTCACCAGTGGTGATCAGTCGTTGCTGAACTTGGACAGCCTGCATGATCTGCTGCTGGTTGGGCTGGCTCGGATCGTCGGCACTGATGAGCTTCGAGGTTTGGAGAAGCTTGCCCAAGTCGATGTCCAGCGGAGATGGAATGGAGGTGGCACCGTCGGTCATGGAGATCATCTGCCCAGCGCGCAGCACTTGAAACTCGCCGCGATCACGGTTCAAAGAGAGCACGCACTCGCCTTCGATGACGATGAGTTTGACGACCCCGCCAGGATGGTACTCGATCAACACCGACGTCCCAGTCACGGCAGCGGTCACCCCCGCCGTCCGCACCTTGGCCCCACCCTGATTTTTGGGAACTTGCAGCATCATCACGCCATGATCGAGATCCAACGTGCGCGATTCGCCTCGCAACGTGAGTCGTGAGTTAGCGCCTAGGCGGGTGAGCGTTTGGTCAGGAAAACGAAGCTCGGCGCGGGCGTCCGAACCAGTCGCCACAGAGGTGACAGGCTTGATCTGTAACCCCTCGGTGGCCGTTCGCGGGACCGCATTGGCCTTCAACACCTTCACCTCCTTGTGCACCCGGGTGATTTCAGCACTGCTGTAACTGGCTGAGCGGGCGACCATCTGCGAGGCGAAGAGCAGGCTGGCGATCAGTGGCAATATTCTGATGGAATTCGTTTTCATGGCCGAGAATAGCTTGTCGATCAAATGTGTGGTTAGAACCTGATCTTCGCGGCGAGACTGAACCCGCCCAGTTGTGTTTGATAATCAAAGAACGCGTTGCTGCTGCTGTTCACGGCAAAGTAGTAGCCCAGGCTCACCTCAAAGTTGCGGCAGGGCACGAAGTTGAGTGACGCGCCCAAGTTCTGATACAAATCCTCGCGTCCCTGAAAGTTGAAATAATCGAAATACGACAGCCGGTAACTCAGGGAGAGGTTCGTCCTGGGGGAAAACTTCAGGTTGTAGCCCAACTGCAGCGCATGCTCATGGCGCTGGAGGAGATCCGGCGAGGTGCCTGCGGCAAATGAACTGAGAAGGCCAATATTCACACTGTTCACCCGGTCGATCAAAAATGTCTTCTGCAAGCCAAGACGGATCACATGCGCCTCATAGAGGGCGTTGTTGTCAATGCCGTCCGTGATCCGCTGATAACCATAATGAAGACTTAGAATGGCGTCTCTGAACTCAGGCAGCGCCGCCAGCATTCCCAGCCGGACTTCGCCAATATCGTAATTGAGCCGGTTGTCCGCATCATACTGATACCAATGCTGGCCGACGTAGGCATCCCCATAAAAACGCCCGGCAAGCCGCTCCTGCCAGCTTAGATTGACACCACCCACATAGAAATAGTCCTCCGCTTTGGTGGCACCCACGTTCGCCGCATTGTCCGTCCAGAAGAGACTGCTGTCGATCCATGCGGTAAAGGGCTCGGCCTTCTCCGAACGCTTCAGAAGCACCTGATCACCAAGGTCGGAATCTCCAGGAGATTCAGGCACCAAGGTGTCTTCCCCGCCTGAGTTGGAGAGAGCGTTCGAAAAAAGCGACCGGCCAATGCCGGCCTGTGCGGCAGCATCCGCAGCACGAGAGGGGTCAACCCGTGTCTGCGCCCACACGGCTGGTGCGGCGAAAGACAACACCACGAACATCCACAATAGTGAAGAACGACTAATCGAACGCATAAGAGAAGATGGTTATAATTTGAAGTGTCTGTCTTGCGCCGGACGGAGGCGGCACGCTCAACACACTCTTGATACTGCACTGCTCAAACGCTTTCGCGCATGACACAACAATCCGCCAAAATGCGAACAATGAACCACATGATCCACACATCGTGAAGGCCCCCTTGAGTGTATAGATCAACCGGAGATGCGCCCAGCCCACACCCACGTCTTAAGCTCGATCCTCTCGTTCTTCCAACTCACGGCAGGCATCGTCGTCCATGCGGTCACTCATCTTGATGCGCTGAAGCGCAGGAGCGTGATGAGCATCACCTACAAGCAGATCTACTTCACCGGGATTCAGGCGCTTCTTCCGGTGTCCTTCGCGGCCATGCTGGTCGGCTTCACCATGGAGACACAGATGCGCGGTCTTTTGGGCAGCGGCATCGAGATCAATGTGAAGATGCTCAAGCTGGTGGTGCTGCGAGAGTTCGCGCCGCTCTTCACCGCGTTCATCGTTCTTGGCAGGAGCGGCGCGGCGATCGCCAGCGAACTGGCGGCGATGAAGGTTCAGGGTGAGATTCGCAGCCTTTACCTCATGGGGATCGATCCGGGCGAGTACCTGATCGTGCCACGGGTTGTCGGATGCTGCGTGGCAGTGCCGGTGCTGACCTTCTATTTCCAGGTCATCGTGGCAGGCTTTGGTCCGGCGCTGGCCTCGATGCTGGTGGAGATTGAGCTCGGCCCCTATTATCAGGCCATCTTCAATTCTATCACGCTGACAGAAATCATCGCATCCACTTCTAAAAACGTCTGCTTTGGTCTCATCATCGCCGCCACGGCCTGCTCCAGCGGCATCTATGTCCCCACCGCCCGCATCTGGATACCTCAGGCAGCCGAACTCGCAGTGATGCGCGGTTTCATCCTTCTTCTGGCAGGAGACGCCTGTTTCGCCCTTCTCATGATCTGAACCGGATGAATGCCCTCGTCACACAAATGCAAAATGTGCGGAGCGAACAGTTTCACTGCGCAAACCTGCGGCTCCATGGCGGCGAAGTGGGTGTTGTTTGCGTGAAAAGCCTGGAGCAGGGAATGGCGTTCGTTGATGCGATGATGGGACTGAAGGCTCCCATGGAAGGGCGTGTTGAACTCCTCGGAACGCTCTTGTACGAGCTGCCTGAAAGTGCGCGGCTGTCGCTTCTCGCCAGGACTTGTCATGTCGGAGGCGGACTTGTCAGCAATCTGAAGGTGTGGGAAAACCTCGCGCTTCCGGCCCTTTTCCACCATCTCATCTCCGCTGAAGAAGTGGAAAGGCGTCTCGTCGCGGCGATGGAACAAATTCAAAACAAGGACGACTGGCTTCAAAACCGTCTAAAGGCGTTGCCTGACACGCTCAGCACCTACTCCCGTCGCATGGTGGGTCTGCTGCGCTGCGCCATTCAGCGCCCGCAATTGATCGTGGCCGAATTCCTTTTGGATGATCTGGAGGAGGGGCCGGTCGATAAGCTAGTCAAGATGCTTGTCTGGCTGAAATCCCAGGCTCCGGATATGGCCGTCTTGCTGGTCAACCTGGGACCAATTGACGCAGGCCATTTGGCATTGCAGAACCTGAAAGCAGCCTGGATCGTCGAACTGGAGGAACCTCACCATGCAGTTTCTGAAAAACACTGACCCTCGATTTCATCTGGTCGAGACGCGTGCCCGCTTTTTCATCTTCATCGCAGTTGCCGGCCTTGTGGGTCTGGCGGCGTTTGTGATCTGGAAACAGGAAATATTCCGTTCCTCGCGCCGAATTGATCTCATGGCGACCAGCAGCCAGGGAATCCAGAGGGGCATGGCGGCAAGACTCAGCGGCTTCCGCATCGGCAAGGTTGGGGATGTGGAGTTAGAAGGTGAAAATCGTGTGCGTGTGAATCTCGAGGTGTTCAGCGAGTATGCGCACTTCCTGAGAGGCAATTCCGTGGCCACCATCGCAAGCGAGAGCCTTATCGGCGATCGTTTCATTGACATTACCGCAGGCAGCGCAAACGCGCCGGAGTTGAAGGATGGCGACACGCTGCCGCTGTCCCCGGAGAAATCCATCGGCACACTGGTCGAAAGCCTCAAGGACGAAATTCGGCCCGCCGTTGTGGAAACCCGTGAGATCATCTCCTTTCTCAACGACCCAAAGGGTGACTTCAAGCTCACCCTGGCCAGTCTGCGCATTGTCTCTGAGTCACTGAAGAGTGATGTGCCAAAAATCATGCAAGACACGCAGAAGGCCGCGCAGCAGGGAACTGAACTCTTCACCCAGCTCAACAAACGCGACGCCGACCTGTGGCAGTCCCTTGAAAATCTCGACCAGTTCACCCGCACCCTGGCCGGGGATTTTCCTCCTCTGCTTGCCAGGCTCAACGAGAGCATCTCAACGATCCAACTCGCGGCTGAGAGCGCGAATCAAATGCTGCTCAACGCGAACGCCGCCGTCACCAAAATCGACGTGGCCGTCAAGGAGGCGGCCCCTGAGATTCCCCGGCTCCTGCGCAAGGGGACCGACACGCTACGCAACGCGGACGAGGTGATCACTTCAATCAAAGGCCTGTGGCCGGTGAGCCAGGGCGTGCCCAAGAAAAAAGAAAACCTCCTCCGCCTGCCGAATGAGCGCTGACTTCCATGTCTATCTGCGCATCGCCTGCCTCATGCTCACGCTGACAAGCGTAACGGCATGCTACTCGCCGGGTAAGCCGCTGCCGCCCGCGCTCGGTGAGGCGATGGCTTGGACCGAGGAAGCCGAAACCGCATTCCGCACCGGACGCTACTCCGCCGCACAGCAGGGTTACAAGAAAGCGCTCGACCTCCACATCGCCGCGAACAACACGCCCGGCATCATCTGCAATCTCGTCAACCTCGCCGTGGTACAGCACACTGCCGGGCAGAATGCGGCAGCGCGACAAACCCTCGCCGCGCTCGACCGTCATCTCTCGCTGCGTGGAAAAGAACGCTTCGATTCCGAAACACGCCAGCTTCTCGCCGAAGCCTCCTGGTTGAAGACCCACATCTTGATTGATGAAGGGCGCTTGAACGAGGCGCGGCAGGAGCTTGATCGCATGAGTCCGCGCGAGGGAAGTTCACGCCTGCACAACCTGCGTGCGCGGCTGCTGCTGGCGCAAAAGCAGTTTACCCCCGCCGAATCTTCCGCCCGCAGGGCCTGGACGGCCGCGAAGCGTGAAGGGGACATCATGGAGCAGGGCGACGCCGCCCGGTATCAGGCCCGGGCGCTGGAGCAACTCGGCAGGCACGCGGAAGCCGCCCGCTGGTATGAGGCAGCCGTTCCGCTTGATCAAAACGCCTCGCGCACTCATCTCGTGGCTGATGACTGGCTCGGCACTGCCCGCGCGGCCCAGGTGGCAGGAAATCGCGACCAGACACGTCATTTCGCCCGGCTCGCCCTCGATGCCGCCAAACGCGCTGGCGACGCACCGAGACAGCAGCAGGCTCAAAATCTCCTGCGGCAGCCCTGACATTCCTTTTCTCGATGGCCACCGCCTCCAATTGCCGAGCAGCCTTGAAACAAGCCCGTGCCGAGGCTTTTGAGGCGCAACTGGTGCCCCTCTTCATCGCCGCGGCAGTATGCCTGCTCGTCCTGATTTACACATGGCCCGTCACCAGCGGCATGCTGGCGCATCGCGAGCGTCTTACCCATGATGGATTCCATCAAACGGGAAAAAAAACGCCCGCACGGCCGGATGTGATGGTGCTGGGCATCGACGATGCCAGTCTCACACTGGAAGCCGCGTGGCCGGAGGACATCGCCGCCTCCCCTGCCCTCCAAGCGATACAAAAACAGTGGCCGTGGCCGCGCCGTACATGGGCGCATGTGCTGGACCGTCTTTTTGAAGCTGGCGCACGGCAGGTCTTTCTCGACATCACCTTCAAAAGTCCTTCCGAGGATCCCGAAAACGACCGTCTGCTGCGCGAGGCGCTCGAACGGCATCGCGGCAAGGTCGTGCTCGGCACCAAATTCGAGGACTCGATCATCGGCAATGCCACGGTGACTCAGCTCGTGAATCCCACGCCAGCCATCACTGGTCCCGATCCCGACCCCGCCAACACAGGCATACTCACGCTCTGGCCGGATGCCGACGAGCGCATCCGCTCGATTCAATGGAACGTCACCGCCTCCGAGGCCGAGGCCTTGCAGAGCCGCCGCGAGGTGGTGGTCAATCCAGACGACGTCTCACATCCTGCGGCGGCCTTGGTGCTGGGGCGCAATCTGCAACCGGACATCATGCACCGCCTGCCTCGCAGCACACGCATCCGTTTTTGTGATGCCTCCGCCTATGCCCCGATTTCGTTGTTCCAACTTTTCGTGCCGGAGATGTGGCAGGCAAATCTCGCGGGCGGAAAGGTCTTTCGGGACAAAACCATCCTCATCGGCGCTGTCGCCAGTGATCTGCAGGACCTCCAGGACACGCCGTTGGGCCATCTGCCCGGTGTGCAGGTGCATGCGCATGCGCTGACTGCGCTGCTCGCCAAATCCTTCGTCCACGCTGCGCCGGAATGGGTGCGCTGGATGTCCATTCTGGCCGCCGCGCTCGTCGCGTGGCTGGTTTTGCGCTGGGTGCGCGTGCCGACGTATTGCGTGGTAGGACTCGCCCTGGCCTGCATGGCCGCTTACTGGCTGTCCTCGCTGCTTTTTGATGCATGCAGCATCGAATGGGCCGCGCAGCCCTTCGTGTTCGGCATCGGCCTCTGCGGCGGCAGCGGCCTCACCGGCGTGTGGGTGCTGCAACTGCGTGAAAAGCGCAAACTGCGCCACTTCCTTGCCCGCTATACCTCCCCGGAGCTGGTCCGCGAGATGATGGCCGACCACGAGGGCCTCTACACGACCCTCGGTGGTGTCGAGCGGCGCGTGACCATGTTCTTCTCCGACATTCGCGGCTTCACCAGCCTCTCGGAAAAGATGACACCCACGGAGATCGTCAGACAGCTCAACGAATACCTCAGCGGCATGGTGGCCTGCGTCTTCCAGCATCGTGGACTGGTGGACAAATTCATCGGCGACGCCGTCATGGCCCTCTGGGGCAGCACCCGCGCCCAGCCGAGTGAGGAGGGCTTCAAGCAGGACGCCATCGCCGCTGTCAGTGCCGCGCTCGACATGCGAAAAGCCATCGTGGCCCTCAACGCCGGATGGACGCGGCGCGGCATGGCCGAGCTGCGCTTCGGCATGGGCATCCACCAGGGCAATGTCGTTGTCGGCAACATCGGCTCCGCTGAACCCTATGAAAAGATGGACCTCACCGTCATCGGCGACTCCGTGAACCTCGCCTCCCGCCTCGAAGGCGTGACCAAGCAATACGAGATCGATCTCATCATCAGCGAGACCGTCCATCCACATGTGAAGGATCTTTTTCTCTGCCGCAGCGTTGATTGGATCGCCGTGAAGGGAAAGGCGAAGCCGGTCGAGATTCACACGATCCTCGGCCCCATAGGAACTCCAGCGCCCCCCGGACTCGCGCCCTTCGAGGCCGGCATGGTCCACTACCGGGCCGGGCGCTTTCAAGCAGCCGCCACCGCGTTCCAGCGGGGCGGTGATCTCGGCCTGAACGACAAGCTGACCCAGGTGTTCCTCTCACGCTGTGCGCAACTCATCGAGAATCCACCCGCAGATTGGAAGGGCGTGCTCGTCATGACAACCAAATGACAGCCCTTGCCATAATCTGACGCTGACGGAAGAACTGACGATTAGGCAAGCCGTTTTAATTTCATCTCTCACAGGCTATGCTGCGCCGTGCCGAAAAAGAAAAAACAAGCCGCCAAGACCAAGCCCGCCAAGAAGTGGTGCCTCTATGTGCTGCTGTGCATGGACGGCACGCTCTACTGCGGCATCACCAATGATCTGGCCCGTCGCATCGCCCAGCACAACGCGGGCAAAGGGGCGCGCTACACGCGGGGGAGGGGGCCGGTCAAAGTGCTGCGCAACTGGCCGCAGAAAAACAAATCGGCGGCGCTCAAAGCGGAGATCGCCTTCAAGCGCTTAAGCCGACGCGCAAAGGACGCGTTTCTTGCGGCCTGCTGACGCAAACTTGAAAAATGAATTGTCACATTTGATGATGGTTTCTGAGACAGGACGCAATCCATGTGGTAGAGGAAGCGATGGTCACAACAAAAGCAGTCGCAAAAAAAGCTCCTTTCTCACGCCGGGTCGTTGATCACGTCACAGACGAACTCGTCAACGCTCTCTCCAATGGCGAAACCTATGAGTTCAAACCTTTGTTCACGAAGGTCTTTGAAGCCTTGAAGCTCAAGAACGCCGTCAGCGGTGGTGAGGAAATGCTGCGACTCCGCTCGTATGAAAAGATCATCAAGCTCACGAGCTGCGGTCTGGTCGAGAAAATCGGCAAAACGTATCGTGCGCTCGAAGGCATCGAATCCGCTTCCAGCGCCCATCGTCTGGCCCGTCTCGACGCCGTGGTGCTCGCCGCTCAGAACAAAGCTCTCTGCGCCGTCGCCTCCTAACGAGGCTTTTGGTTTGAACCACTCTCAACAGGGGGAGTGGTTGCCTCGCAAGGATTCAGACATAAAATCCCCCGCAAGAAACACTGCCCTGATGAATAGCGGAGTTTTTTCCGGTTTCTGGCTCCACTAGGGAAGTATCGACTTTATCAGCGGTAAATGGCGTGCGTGCCGATGTCCACACTGATGCAGTCGGAGCCTTCCAGATAGAACACGGCCCTCAAGTCAGACTCAATCCAGACTGAATAAATGGTGTGACCAAAGTGGGCGGAGAGGCTGGCGATCTTGTGAGTCTTCAGGCGGGGATCGAAGGGGTTTCCCTTGAAGATGCGGTAAGCTCGCAAGGCGGATGCTTGCTGGCTTTCAGTGAGCCGGGCATACGAACGCCAAAATTGCGGCGTAGCGCGGTAGCGGAAGGCCATTACACAGGTGGAAGCTGAAAGTGGGCGTCTTCGATGTCCAGCAAATCACCGCGCATGGCTTCTTCCATGCCTTGCATGAAGGAGTCGGGGATTGAGGCTTCCTCGATTTCATGGACGCGAAGAAAGACAAGCTCACGCTCCTGAGGAGGAAGGCTTTCGATTTCAGCTATCACTTGGGTGGCTGTCATGCAGGAAAGGTATGCACGGGAAGATGCGGAGCAACGAGGATGTTTGCGGATGACAGGAGGACATGCCGCGCTACTTCCCATTCACTTGAATGGGTTTTGTCAGACAGAATTTTTCACCCTTGGGCGTGAGAGCATCGGCAGCGTGTTCATAGCTAAATTCTTAGCTTGGTGAATCCTAGAACGTAGCTCACGCATTTTGAGGTTGGTTGCCTCACAAGGATTCGAACCTTGAATAACAGATTCAGAATCTGCTGTGTTACCATTACACCATGAGGCAGTGGGTGGCGGGCGCGAAGAATAGTGGTGCCTGCCGTGGTTGCAAGCGTGAGGGTGGACTTTTTCAGCTCTTCCCGGTCAAATCATCGCGGTGAGCTTTCGTTTCGGCGGCAATGACACCGCTCAGGCAGATCAAGGCGATCAAATTCGGGATGGCCATCAGCCCGTTGGCGGCGTCTGAGAAGTCCATGACCGCCGCTGCGGGCTGCACGGAGCCGACGAGCACCATGATGACCCAAAGAATGCGGTAGGGCTTCACCGCCCGCGTTCCCATGAGGTATTCGGCGGCTTTTTCGCCGTAGTAACACCAGCCGAGGATGGAGGAGAAGACGAAGGTCATCAGGCCGAAGAGCAGGAAGATCGGACCGATGGTGTGCAGTTCTTCAAACGCGGCATTGGTCAGCGCCCCCTTGGCGATGCCTTCTTTCCAGTGGCCGCTGCTGACGATGACCAGCCCGGTGATCGCACAGACCACCACCGTGTCCCAGAAAGTGGCGGTGGAGGACACCATCGCCTGCCGCACCGGATTCCGCGTCTGCGCCGCCGCCGCCACGATGGGGGCGCTGCCCAGGCCCGATTCGTTGGAGAACAAACCACGCGCGATGCCTGACTGCACCGCTTGTTTGATCGTGGCACCAAGGAAACCACCCACCGCCGCCTGACCGGCGAAGGCACCATTCCAAATGTCGCTGAACGCCTGGGGCAACAGGCTGGCGTTTTTGATCAAAATCAAGATGCAGCCGATGAGGTAGCCGACCGCCATGATCGGAACGAGAAAGCCGCAGACTTTGGCGATGCTCTTCACCCCGCCGAGGATCACCGCGCCCGTGATCGCGGCCATCACCAGACCGGCCACCCAGCGCAGGACGCTTTCAGCCTCTGCACCCGGCTTCACCCACTCCTTGAGTGTTTCGACGACGGCATTGGCCTGGAACATGTTTCCGATGCCAAACGCGGCGATGCAGGTGAAGGCCGCAAAGACGATGCCCAGCCACTTCTGGCCCATGCCACGCTCCAACGCATACATGGGGCCACCGGCATAGCTGCCATCCGGCATCTGCACGCGATACTTCACCGCTAGCACGGCTTCGGAATACTTGGTGGCGATACCGAAAACGCCGGTCAGCCACATCCAAAACACCGCGCCGGGGCCGCCAGTGGCCACCGCACCGGCCACGCCGATGATATTGCCAGCACCAATCGTCGCCGCGAGCGCGGTCATGAGCGCCCCGAACTGCGACACATCCCCTTCCCCCTCTTTTTCACGAGAGAAGGACAGTTTGATCGCCTGCGGCAGGAAACGCTGGATGAAACCCGTGCGGAAGGTCAGGAACACATGCGTGCCAAACAGCAGCACGATGAGGGGCAGTCCCCAGACGAGACCGGAGAGTTCGGAGGCGAATTTAGCGAAGTCCATGCGGCTTTGTAGCGGTTGGGGTGGTGTTTCGCCAAGCACAAAGAATGCCCTGGCCGCATTTCTCCTGCCTCCAGGCGTTTTTTTCTCACGATGACATTCTCATTGCGTTGATTCCGCCCTCGCCGCTATCCTCGCAGCCCATTAATCCAACCATGAAGCCCTCGCTCTTCCCCAACCGTCGTACGTTCCTCCGTAACACCGCCGCCACTGCTGGCGGCATTTTCTTCCCCAACCTCATCCTCGGCCAGGAAGGTGGCGTCAAAAAACTCAACGTCGCCGGCATCGGCGGCGCGGGTGGCAAGGGCGCTTCTGACATCGGCATCGCCGCCAAGGGCGCGAACGTCGTCGCCATCTGCGACGTGGACCGCGACCGCCTCAAGAAGGCGCAGACGCTGTATCCTGACGCGAAGATGTTTGAGAGCTTCCGCGAGATGTTTGAGACCATGGGCGACAAGATCGACCTCTGCACCGTCTCCACCCCCGACCACGCGCATTACCCCGCCGCCATGGAGGCCATCAAGCGCGGCAAGCACGTCTGCGTGCAGAAACCGCTGGTCAACCGCATCTGGGAGGCCAACGAACTCCACAAGGCCGCTGGCAAAATGGGCGTGAAGACGAACATGGGCAACCAGGGCCACACCGGCAAAGGCATCCGCTTCCTCAAGCAGTGGGTCAGCGAAGGCATCGTCGGCAACGTCAAAGAAATCCACGTCTGGACGAACCGCCCCATCTGGCCGCAGGGCAACGAGGCCAAGGCCAAGTACACCCCTGGTGAACTGCCAGCGAGCCTCAACTGGGAGTCCTGGCTGGCGCAATGCCCGTCCATCCCCTTCACCAACGGCCTGCATCCCTTCGCCTGGCGCGGTCATGCCGAGTACGGCGCTGGTGCCATGGGCGACATGGGCTGCCACCTGCTTGACGGTCCGTTCTGGGCCTGCGGCCTTGGCGAACCTTACAAGATGGAAGCCGAGTGCGATGAACTCACCGATGTGAGCTGGCCGAAGTCCTCCCACGTCGTCTGCTACTTCAAGACCGAGAAATACGGCGAGATCAAACTCCACTGGTATGAAGGCAGCCGCAAACCTGAGCGCCCGGCCGAACTCGAGGCCGACCGCGACTGGGACAAGATCAAAGGCGGCTTCCTCCTGCGTGGCGATGCCGGTGTGATCCTCAACACCGACGACTACTGCGGCAGCCCGCGCCTCATCCCGAGCACGAAGATGACCGACTTCCTCGGCGGCAAGTCGCCTGAGTTGAAAATCGAGCAGTCCATCGCCGAAGGCGAGCCGCAGCTCGAGCTCGTCCGCGCCATCGAGCAGAACAAGATCTGCGGCAGCAACTTCGACTACTCCGTGCCGCTGACGAAATTCTGTCTCCTCGGCAACCTCGCCATCGCCAACCCCGGCAAAGTTATCAACTGGGACAGCAGCAAGCAGGAATCCGACAACGCCGACGCCAACAAGCTCATGAAACGCGCCGCCGTCCGCGACGGCTGGGATTACAGCTCCGAGAAGGTCTAAATCGAGCCGCGCTCGTTTCATCCGTTCCTACATCGCCCGGCAGCTCACGCTGCCGGGCGTTTTTTTGTGGCGATGCTCCACCTTCGTAGGTCGGGTGTGGCGCAAGCCCGCCCGACACTCAACGATCGTTCCGCCAACGCATGCCCGAGAGACGGCCGGGCTGTCGCCACAGCCGCCCTACTTTGGTGCGCCGCGAATTTTTTTCACGGAGCCTGTAACGCCCGCCAGAAAGCCGTGCATTCCCTCACGAAGCAACTTCTGGCGGCACACGCCGCTGGAGAAGCCCCCGAAACTCCAAACTCACATCATTCGCATCCCATGAAACGCATCCCCTCATTCCTCATCGCCCTTGCTCTGGGCTTCACCACCCTCAGCGCTCAGGCTGGCCTGATCACCGACCCGCTCAGCGTCCTGTCTCCTGTCATCGGCCAGGGACTCATCACCGATCCGCTCAGCGTCTCCGCTCCCCAGTCACACATTTCAGCCCCGTCTGCGGCTCCAGTGAATGTGGCCGCCGCCAGCACCTTCCTGGCTGACGTGCTCGGCTCCCTGCCGACCGATGGCACGCTCAGCCTCAGTGATCTGTTCATGAATCCCGAGTTCTTCGCCGCCGCGCATGCTCCCGGCCCTCAGGCCGATGCTCTGCGCGGTCAGATCGACTGGCTCATGCTGACGGGTGTGATCCTCGGCTTCGACGGCATGGACGGCAGCGATGACCTTCGTGGCAGCGACAACCCTGACGAAATCTCCAGCGAGAGCAGCAACAACATCATCCTTGGCGGTCCCGGTAGCGATAACCTTCTGCCCTTGGCCGCTGGTGCGCCCCTGACATCATTCAACCCCTCAATCATCCTCGGCGGCCCTGGAAGTGACAACATCATCCTTGGTGGTCCCGGCAGCGATAACCTTCTGCCCTTGGCCGCTGGTGCGCACCTGGCACCATTCAACCCCTCTATCATCCTCGGCGGCCCTGGAAGTGACAACATCATCCTTGGTGGTCCCGGCAGCGATAACCTTCTGTCCATGGCTGCTGGTGCGCCGCTCACACCATTCAATCCCTCCATCATCCTCGGCGGTCCAGGCAGCGACAACATCATCCTCGGCGGCCCTGGCAGCGATAATCTGAGCAGCGCCCCCACCGGACATAACCCAAACTGATCACCCCTCCCTCATTCCACGCCCGACGCTCTCCCCCAGAGCGCCGGGCTTTGCTCTTTCCATTCGTCATTCGTCATTCATCATTCCACATTCGTCATTCACTCGCCATGCCCGCCACACTCGCCCCGAAACGCGCCACCTCCCGCACCGGCCTGCTGCCGCACACGCCATGGACGCAGCTCATGCGCTCACGCGGCGGAGACACCGCGGCGCGGGAGGCGCTGGGGCAGATCGTGGGCCTCTACTGGCGGCCGATTCATGTCTGCATCCAAAAGCGCGGCTTCGACACGCATGACGCGGAGGATCTCACGCAGGAGTTCCTCTCCAGCATCGTGCACAAGGGCCAGTTTGACCGCGTGGACCCCGCGAAGGGTCGTCTGCGCTCGTATCTGCTCACCGCGCTGAATCATTTCCTCGCCAACGTGTGGCGCGACCGCAAAACACAGCGTCGTGGCAGCGGCGCGGCGCATCTCTCCCTCGATGCCGAGCCAGAGGACGGCCATGCGCCGCTCGATCTGCCGGATCTGCGCACGCCGGATGACGAGTTCGACCGCGAGTGGGCGCTCACCATGCTCGACAACGTTTTGAAGGAACTCCGCGCCGATTACGCCGCGCAGGGAAAAGAAAATATCTTCGAAGTCCTAAGCCCTGCTCTCAACGCCGCCGACGGCCAGACGGATTCCGCCGTCATGGGTGAAAAACTCGGCATGAACAGCAGCGCCGTCCGCGTGGCCATCCACCGCATGCGCCTCCGCTACCGCAATCTCCTCTACCGCCAGGTCGCGGCGACCGTGGAGAGCGAGGATCAGGTGGAAGTCGAGATTCGCGGCATGATCGCGATGCTCAGACGCAAATAGCGTGGAGCGAAGGGCAAAGAGCGTAGAGTCCAAGCCGCTACCTTCGTCACCACATCCTACTCGTCCTCCTACTCCTACTCGTGCTCGATTCTTCCGCTCCGCCAACACCGCAAGCTTCCAAGCCACCCACCAACTCACTTTTCCGATGCCCGATCGCTCCAACTGCTCTCAAAGCTATTTGATCGAGGACGAGTTCGAGTAGGAGGACGAGGACGATTTCTGAACTCTACGCCGTTCACCATGGAAGACACTGATGCCGCCGCAGACCTCCTCGAAGCCGCCCTTTTCGGCGGCGAGGAATTGCTGGACCAAGCGACGGTCGATCTCAGCGTCGAGCTGCCGCTCATCGAAGGTTATAAGCTGCTCAAACTGCTGGGCGAAGGCGGTTTCGGCATGGTTTATGAGGCGGAGCAGCGCATGCCCATCCGCCGCCGTGTGGCGCTGAAAGTTTTGCGGCCCGGCAGCACCACGCGTGAATTGCTGGCCCGCTTCGAGCAGGAACGGCAGATGCTCGCGCTGCTGAATCATCCGCACATCGCACGCATCTTTGACGCGGGTGAAACCGAGGACGGCAGGCCGTTCATCGCGATGGAGCTGGTCAAAGGCAGCACCATCGACCGCCACTCCAAAAAACTCGGCCAGCGCGAGAAAATCAGCCTCATGCGCGATGTCTGCCGCGCCGTGGGCCATGCGCATCGCAAGGGCATCATCCATCGCGACCTCAAGCCCTCGAACATTCTCATCACGCAGCCGGATGACGGCCCCGCAGAGCCGCGTGTGATCGACTTCGGCATCGCCAAGGCGCTGGACGGCCCGCTCTCGGCGAAAGTGATGTTCACGCAGATCCGCCAGATCGTCGGCACGCCCGGCTACATGAGCCCGGAGCGCCAGCACACGTCCCAGATCAGCCACAGCGCCGACACGCGCACGGATGTCTTCGCACTCGGCGCCATCCTGTGGGAGCTGCTCACCGGCAAAACACCGCAGCAGGCGCCCGACGGCGAAACCACCCGCATCATCCTGCCAGACGCGAAAAGCATGCCCGCCGAGCTGCGCTGGATCGTCGAAAAAGCCACCGATGCCGACATGGAGCGCCGCTACGGCAATGGGGACAGCCTCGCGGACGATCTCGACGCCTGGCTGGGCGGGCACCCGCTCACAGCCGCGCCGCGCAGCACGCTGTATGTGATCGGCAAATGGGCGAAGCGTCATCGTCTGGCCGCCGCGTCCATCGCCATCATGAGCGCCACGCTCATCACCGCCTTCATCCTCATCCTGCGCAGCCACCGGCAGATGAGCGTGGCTTTGACCGAGGCGGAAAGCAGCCGCCATGAGATGGAGGAGGCCATCAGCCACTCGGATTACCTCATGGGAGTCACGCGGGAGCGCTTCCGGCCCGTGCATGCCATGGCGCACTGGGCGCGCGCCCTGCGGCATGATCCCCGCAACGCCGCCGCCTCCGGCATGCTGCTCTCCGCCTTGAAGCAGCGCTCATACCCGAACCCCATTGCCCCGGCTGCCCGCCTTCCAGAAGGCGATCTGCGGCATCTGGCAGTGTCATCCGATGGAAAAATGGCCGCGCTCGTCCTCGGCCAGGGAAGTCATGAAATCCTCGCCTGCGTGCGGCGCGGCGAGACCCAGGCCACCACACACCTCATTCCGGCGGACGGTCGCATGTCGCATCTGGCCGTCTCCCATCAAAAACACGTCGCCGTGGCCGGTGACAGCGGCGTCGTGGGCCTGCTACAAAAAGACGGCTCCTGGCTGGAGTGCGAGACCACCGTGAAAAACCTGCGCGGACTCGTCTGGAACTCGCAGGGGCATCTCTGGATCATCGGCAGAGAGAAAATCGCCCTCTGCGACGAGTCCGGCAAACAAACGCGCCCGTCATTCGAACTGCCCGGCATTTTACAACGCTGGAACACCACGCCCAGCGGCGACAAAATCGTGCTCGGCTTCGAAGCTGGAAGCGTGTTGGTTTTCGACACCGCCGAGGAGCAGCCACACGAACTGCAAGCACCAGTCCCGGCCCAAATCACCTCTGTGGCCGTAAATGACGCGGGCCACGTCGCCGCAGGCTGGCGCAGCAGCAAGGTCTGGATGCGCCTTGGCGAGGAAACGCGCCTGCTGCCGGTGCCCGGCTCGATTGACCTGAACTTCATGCCCGGCACCCGCCTGCTGCTAGCGCGCACACCGCAGGGCTTCATGACCGTGGATCACACCGCGCCGCAACCGATCAGCCGCCACCGGCAGTCGCAGTTGTACGAATCCGCTCAGCCTTTGGAAGGCGGACGCGTACTGCTGCAAACCCCAGCCGGTCGGCTCTCCATCCACGAGCCGCAGTCCGAGCGCGCACAGGAAATCCCCGGCATCAGCGGGCGTGAGCAGCACGCGGTGGCCGACGAGGGCCGGATCATCGTCCTCGTGGACGAGGACGAGCGCAGCCTCGAATGGCTGCAGCCATTTAACGAAACGCCGGAACCCATCAAACACGCCTTCACTACAGCATGGCTAGTGCTGCAACCCTCCGCGCAACTCGGAGCCTGGCATGGCATCGACACGAACGGCGTCATCTTTGAAACCGGAGCCGCAGGCACCACGCGGGAGCTGTGGCGTCTGCCGGAAGCGAAGCCGCGCATCGCCGCTCTATCCGCCGACGCCTCACGCCTCATCTATGACGACGACAGCGGCCCCGGCATGCTCTGCGCCAAACGTGGTGAGGCACCGGTGCGTCATCTCTGGGGCAAGGCCAGCGCCATGGCGCTCTCGCCCGATGGCAGCATCGCCGCGCTCGGCTTTCCCGCCGGACATGTGACGCTGTGGGACACCGCCAGCGGCCAGGAGCTGCAAACCCATTCCTGGAACCTGGGCGCGGTCAGCGCCTTGACCTTTGTGGACGCAAACCGCCTCGCCTTCGCCGCCTCCGGCCAGATTCGCGTCTGGGAATGGCGCACGGATGATCTGCTGCCGCACTCGCTCGACTTTCCCGGCACCATCACCGCGCTCGCGGCCGATCCTGCGGGCGAACGCATCGCCCTCGCCACCAGCGAAAGTGCGCTGCATCTGCTGCACATCGCCAGCGGCCTGCGTATGAACGGCCAGTTGCCCGCCGCAAGTGACACCACCTGCCTCCTTTGGGATGAATCGGCTGCCAGCCTGTGGTCCTTCGCCAAAGACGGCGACGCGCGACAAAACGCGCTGCCCCCGCTCCTGCACGCAGCCCCCGCGTGGCTGCCAGACTACGCCGAGCAGCGCATCGGCATGAAAGTCGATGCCGACGGCCGCGTGGTCCGCCTGCGATCGACCGCGACGCCTGCCGTACCCGCCGAAACAGAAGTCGCGCTCAAAGCCTGGCTGGAATGACCCCTCCATCTCCACAAGATTGCCAGAGGCTCATTTATTCTGTAACAAACGCTCTTCCGCAGGCTTGTTCACGACGTCATGCTCAGCCACTCCCCAGCCTCCTCCCCTGCCCTGATGCTTCGTCTCGGGTTCCTTGCCGTGGTCTCGGTCTCGCTCGCCGCCTCATCGAAACTGCCGCCCAGCGAGGTTAAAATCACCGAGGACGGCCAGTACCGCCGCATCCAGGCCAATGGCATTCCAGATCACGCGCCTGGCCAGTTCCCCAACCGCAACAACCCCAACACCATCTCCGCGCAGCGCTACGACTACAAGGTGCCGCTGAATCCCAAGCTCGCGCCCCAGCCCGTGCCCTACCGCATGCAGCCCTTTGGCATCGCGGTGAATGGCGTCGTTTTCGATCCCTTCGCCGCAGAGTGGTGGAAAGGCGATCCAAACAGCGGCTGGCAATACGAACCGCACGGCGGCGCGATCAATCTCGGTCTTGATGACAGCAACGCGCATGTGCAGCCCACCGGCGCTTATCACTACCACGGCATCCCGACCGGCCTGATCGACGCACTCAGCGGTGGCAAGCCGCAGGTCACACTCGTGGGCTGGGCCGCCGACGGTTTCCCCATCTACGGCCCCTGGGGCCACACCGACCCGAAAGATGCCAGCAGCCCGCTGAAAAAACTCGTCTCCGGCCATGTCATCAAATCCGGCAAGCGCCCTTCGGACTCACCCGGCGGCAAATACGACGGCTCCTTCGTGCAGGATTACGAATGGGAGGCAGGCACTGGCGATCTCGATGCCAGCAACGGACGCTTCGGTATCACGCCTGAGTTCCCGCAGGGAACTTATCATTATGTGCTTACCGAGCAGTATCCCTTCATCCCACGTCAGTTTGCCGGCACGCCGGATGCCAGCTTTGAACGTCGCGGCCCGCCCGGTGGCGGCTTTGGACCTCCTCCAGGTGGTCGTGGCCGACGCGGTGGCCCCGGCATGCGTCCACCGCCACCTCCCGGTTTTCCACCTCCTCCGTTTTGATCGGAAGCCACCAGTAGCGGCGGGCGTCAGCACGCCGAAGCTCCGCTCACGATGGCAAACGGCGGAAGACTCACGTCTTCCGCTACGCGCCCATGGCCTCCACCCGCACCGCCGAGTGCTTGTAGCTCGGCTGGCGGCTGTGCGGATCGAAAGACGCGTGCGTGAGCTGGTTCACTCGCGCGTCGTGCATGGGCAGATAAACCTCGCCAGGTTTCACACAGCTCGTCAATCGGGTCAAGACGGTCAATTCGGCCCGTTTGGAGATCACACGCACCCTCATACCGTCTCGAATGCCCAGTTTGGCGGCATCTTCGGGATTCAAATCGAGCATCAGCTCCTCCGGCATCATCTTCGCCAGCACCGCCGACTTCCCGGTGCGTGTCTCCGTATGCCATTGGGCGCTCGTGCCTCGACCCGTCATCAAGATGAGCGGAAATTCTTCACTACACTGCTCCGGCGGAGCTTCAGGCGCATCAAACACAAATTTCGCTCGCTTATCTGGCGTGAAGAACTTCCCATCCGCAAACAACCGCCGCTCATTCGTCATTCGCCATTCGTCATTCGTCATTCGCGCTGCTGGCCACTGAATCCCGCCCAGCTTCCGCACCTGCGCATGTCCTTCGATGCCCGTGATGTCACAAGGCTGGCCCTCGGTGCAGCGTTGAAGCACGCGAAAGACCGCCTCCGGCGTCTGCCAGCCGCGAAACATCTCCTCGCAGCCCCAATAGTGCGCGATGAGACGGAAGATGTGAAAATCAGCCAGCGCATGACCGGGAGCACGGCGCACCTTCGGACTGTAGCCGATGCGGCGCTCGCTGTTGATGAAGCAGCCTTCCTTCTCACCCCAACCAGCGGCAGGCAGCACGAGATGGGCGCGTTTGGCGGTCTCGGTGGTGCAGTACATGTCCTGCACGACGAGGAAGTCGAGCTTGTCGAGAACGCAGTTCATCTCGTTCTGATCAATCCACGAGTGGCTCGGGTTCGTGGCAACGAACCAAATGGCTTTCACCGTGCCCTCATCCGCCGCCTTGATGATCTGATCATACGCGAGGCTCGGCTTGTCAGGGATTCGCTCGACGGGAATGCCCGTGGCGGCGGCGATCTTCTCGCGATGACGCGGATTTTTGAAATCGTGACCGCCAAGTAGGTTCGTGGTGTTCGAGAACAGGCGTGATCCCATGGCATTGCACTGCCCGGTGATCGAATTCGCCCCCGTGCCCGGTTTGCCGATGTTTCCGGTCATCAGCGCCAGATTAATGATGGCCTGGGCCGTGCGCGTGGCCTGGTGACTTTGATTCACGCCCATGGTCCACCAGAAAGAGACGCGTGGGGTGCCTTGGATGATCGTTTGGGCAAAATGGCTCAGTCTATCGATGCTGATGCCCGTTTCGCCAGAAACACGTTCAGGCGTGAACTCGGCCACAAAGGCCATGAACTCAAAGAAACCATTCGTGTGAGTCTCAATGAACGCCTGATCGATACCACCCTCGCGAATGATCAAATGCGCGAGCCCATAGAGCAGCGTGAGATCACTCTTCGGCTTGACGGCGTAATGCTGTGTGGCGGCCATCGCAGTCTCCGTCGTGCGGGGATCGACGACAATGATCTCGGGGTTGCGCTTGTTCTGCAAAACGCGCTGCCACATGATCGGATGCGCGATGCACGGATTCGCGCCGATGAAGACGAGCACATCGCTCTCCTCAAAGTCGGCATAGGTGAAAGGTGGCGCATCAAAGCCGAAGCTCTCTTTGTAGGCGGTCACGGCGGTGGCCATGCACTGGCGTGTGTTGCCATCGCCATGAATCATTCCCATCCCGAATTTTGCCAGCGCACCGAGGAAGGCCATCTCCTCGAACATGATCTGCCCCGTACTGAGAAACGCGGCGGCCTCGGGTCCGTGCTTGTCGAGGATCTCGCGCATCTTGTCGCAGAAGTAACGGAGCGCGGTGTCCCAATCGACTTCCTTGCCGTGCAGGATCGGCATCTTCGCCCGATCTGGCGCATCCAGCACGCTGAGCGCTTCCCAGCCCTTCGGACAGGCGGTGCCGAGGTTTACGGGATAGTCGGGATCAGGAGTGAGATTGATCGCCTCGCCGTCTTTGAGATGGATTTTCAAACCGCAACCGGTGGAGCAAAAGCCGCACACGGCTTTCGTCATCGCATCCGGCACCAATCTTGATGGTACCTGACCGAGGCCAAACTTCGCCGGCTCACGCACGAGATCGGCGGTGAGAGGTCCGTTCCACTCGCGGAAGGTCATGGCGGGTGCGGTGATCATGATCAGTTTCCGGGCATTTTTGAGCCTGCGGCGGCGGTGAAGAAGTAGTGACGCTCGATGAGCTGGCTCGTGAACGTCAGCAACAGCGATGTGGTGAGCATCCACGGCGTCGGAGCGCCTGCGGCGATCAAGACGGGGATCAAAAGACCCGTCAGGATGAGAAACAGCCCGCGCAGCTCGATGTGATGAGCGCGGTGTTTCTGCAAAATCCGCGCCGACTTGTGCCACGCACAGGTTTCATCCTCCAAAGCCTGGCGATAGCGCGAAATCTCCCAGATCGAGAGCATCCAGCGAAACGTAACCGCGAGCACCATGGCCCAAGGGAGCGCTGAAACACCGATCCAGCTCCAAACGACCGCGCAGAGGCACGCGCCGAGCAAGAAGGTCGTGCCGAAGAACTTGCCCGCCGTTTGCGCCAGCGACCAAAACGGCCTGCGCGTGTCCACATACACCATCACCGAGCACGCCACCGCGCTGAGCGCCGCCAAGGCCGTTCCGCTGATGGCGAGTTTCATCAAGGGCAGGCTTTCAAACCACCAAGCCGCTGCGATTAAAGATCCACCCGCAGGCAAGGCACCAAACGCGATGATCTCGCGTGACAGCCACGACTTCTTCCAGCCGAGGAAGGCGCGCCAGGCTTTCAAAGGCTGCCCCAGATGCAAAACACTGAGCGCGATGCCGATGAGGCCGAAGAAAAGCGCGGCGGCGCTCGTGACCGCGGCCTCATTCAGCGTGAGCGGTGCCAAAGCGGCCCCAAGGAAGCCACCGGCGCTCATCTGCGTGAGCACGAGCATCCAGGAGAGCGGTGGATGACCGTGATCGAGTTCCAGCCGGCCTGCGTCTGCCGACCTCGCGGCATTGGGTATCGGCTTTGATGGGACGTAGGTCGTGGTGGGCCGTGTGTAGCTGGAATCAAACGCTCCGGCGATGATCTGGCCGCGATCAGGCACGGCATCAAGCTTCACGACCTTGATCTTGATGGCCTCATTCGGACAGGCCTGCACGCAGGCAGGAGCTTCGCCTTCAGCGAGACGGCCCTCGCACATGTCGCACTTGCGCACGATGCCGCGTTTGAGGTTGAACTTCGGCACATCATACGGGCATTTCAAAATGCAGTAGCTGCAACCGATGCATTGGTCGTCGAGATGCCGCACGATGCCGGTGACGGCGTCTTTGTCATAAGCGAGCACCGGGCAACCGTCCGCGCAGGCAGGCTCGGCGCAGTGATGACACGCGGTGGTGACTGTTTGCAGATAGGGCTGCTTCCGTGTGCCGACGAGCAGGCCCATGTCGCGCCAGGATTCGTCTTCATCGAGTCCATTCAGCGAATGACAGGCCGCCACGCAGGCTTTGCAGCCGGTGCAGGCGTCGAGATTCACTTCAAAACCATACTGCTCCCCCGGATTCGGCTTCGTGAGTGGAATGAGATGCGTGAAGCGCTCGCGGACGGACTTGGAGTCGTATTCATCGGCGAACAGAGCCACCGGCGTGCGAAGCGTCTGCTGTTCACGAAGGGTCGCCTCAAGAATGCCAACGGCGGAGCTACCAGACGACACCGAGCGCTCCAGATCGCACATCATGGCTCAGATGCTGAAGACCTCCTGAAGCTGGCCCACAGTGTGGCGATTGCAGAATGCGTGGAAGGACTCGTCGCCCTCGCGTTTATCGAGATAGCCTTTGAGCATCGCCTCAAGTGTGATGCCGAGGCTTTCAAATTCGACACCGCTGAAGATCTGCCGGCCAATTTTGCGGTTCTCGCCGAAGCCTCCGCCAACAGTGATGTGGTAGCCTTCGCCACTCTCAGATTTCACCTTGGTGCCGAGCAGGCCGATGTCGCCCATGAAGTGCTGGGCACAGGAGTGAGCGCAGCCGGTGAAGTGGACGTTGACCGGCTGGTCGAGCTTCACGCGCTTGTCCAGGTAGTCCATCATGGCGATGGCGTGTCCCTTGGTGTCACTAGCGGCGAACTTGCAGTACTTATTGCCTGTGCAGGCGATGAAGCCGTTCCGCAGATGCGAGGTCTCACAAGGGAAGCCGAGCTTCTTCAACGACTTCGCCACCGTGGCAGCGTAGGCCGTTTTAACATTTGGGATGATGAAGTTCTGCCAAACGGTGAGCCGCACCTCGCCACTGCCATAGCTGTCGGCGAGATCAGCCAGCCGGTCGAGCTGCTTGGCGGTCATCTGACCGACGGGGACGGTGGCACCGACATAAACCAGCCCTTTCTGCTTCTGCGGATAGGTGCCGACGTGTGAGTGACCTTGCTGCGAGAACTGGCGCTTCTCTTGGATCGGTGATTCCGGCGCGAGGCGTTTGAACTTAAACTTGAGGTGCTTTTCTGCCTCCACGAGCACGCCTTCGAGTCCTTTGTCTTCAATGACATACTTGAAGCGTGCCTTCTTGCGGTTCGTGCGGTCACCAAACTCGATAAACACACGCAGCAAGGCGACCATGACATCGTTGAGCTGCTCCGGCTTCACGATCACGCCCCAATCACTGGCGAAGGTCTGATGGCCGGTGACACCACCGAGCGCGATGCGGAAATACACGCCAGGCTCAATGCCTTCGCTGTTTTCACCGATCTTCACGGCACTGGCGCCGATGTCGTTGGTGTCTTCGACAGCGGAGATAAGGCCGCCGCCGTCGTAGGCGATGTTGAATTTGCGCGGCAGGTCGTAGAACTCTTTGGAGCCGATAATCAGAGTAGCGAGCTCGTTCACGAGCGGACGCACGTCGATGATCTCGTAGGGATCATAACCGGCGCACGGGTTCATCGTGATGTTGCGGATGTTGTCCGCGCCGGCTCCCTTCGAGTGCAAACCACAGCCTTGAATGCGACGCAGCACTTCAGGGCAGTTTTTCGGCTCGATGAGACGGATTTGGAAATTGTTCCGCGTGGTGATCTGGATGTAGCCGGTGGTGAGGTCGCGCGCGATGGCGGCGATCTCGCGAAGCTGGTAACTCTTCACCACGCCGCCCGGGATGCGCAGGCGGCACATGTAGCCATCCTTGACCGGGTTCAGCCAGAACAGGCCGTTCCACTTGTAGCGAAAAACAGATTCAGGCTCAGGCTTCGAGTTCCAACGAGCATCCATGACGAGCTGCTCGATGGCATCAAAGGGATGCAGCTCGCGCTTGATGCGTTCTTCCTTGGTGAGGTCATCCAGAGATGGGCCTGATGCGAGGGATGGCACGGATGGGGCGGGGGCGAGATCACCGAAGCTGACGCCACCGGCGGCGATGCCGGCGAAGAAGCCCTCAAGGTAGCGTTGTTGCTCGGGGGAGAAGTCTTCTCCCGGAGGCGTCATTGCAGGGCTTGATTTGGAAATGGCGGCGGCGATACTCATGGCATGAAAGAGATCAATTGGTCCGAGTGCAAAGCCGTGTGGGCCGATCCCGAGCGGATGGGCGGGCAGTGGTGTTTCAACGAGACACGGCTACCGATTAAGTTCCTCTTCGCGAACCTGGCGGAAGGTGTGAGCCTGGAGGACTTCTGTGAATGGCATCCGCCCGTCACGCAGCAGATGTGCCGCGAGGTTCTGGCCTTTGTGGGGCATGAGCTGGACATGCCCAGAAATGACTTTCGCCCTGCTCCTCCCGCCTTGAAGGCCGCATGAGAATCCTGCTCGACAACTGCACGCCATACCCGCTGGGACGACACCTGACTTCTCATGAAGTGAAGCACTGTGCGGAGCTGGGATGGGCGAGGCTCACCAATGGCCTGCTGCTTGCCGCCGCGGAGCAGGATGGCTTTGAGCTGATGATCACTTGCGACCAAAGCCTCGGCTACCAGCAAAACCTCCAGGATCGAAAGATCGCCATTCTCGTGCTGGGCATCCAGCACTGGCCGAAGCTCAAACTCTTCACCGACCAAGTGGCGGAGGCTGTGTCCAGCATGCAGCCCGGAGAGTATCGCGAGATGCTGATGCAATGAAGGCTCAATAGACATCGCGGGCATAGCGTTTCTCCTTTTTCATTTGGGTGACGTATGTGGCGGCATCGTCGGCTGATTTGCCTCCGGCGGTTTGGATGATGCTGTGGAGGGCTTCATCGACGTCTTTGGCCATGCGTTTGGCATCGCCGCAGACGTAGAAGTGCGCGCCTTCTTCAAGCCATTGCCAGAGTTCGCTGGCGGCCTGAAGCATGCGGGTTTGAACGTAGATTTTTTCTTCCTGATCGCGGCTGAAGGCGGTGTCGAGGCGGGTGAGGAAGCCTTTCTGCGTCCACTCGATGATTTGATCGTGATAGAGGAAATCGCAGGCGCGTTTCTGGTCACCGAAGAACAGCCAGTTTTTGCCAGGAGAGGCGGTGGCCTCGCGTTCTTCGAGGAAGGCGCGGAAAGGCGCGATGCCGGTACCTGGGCCGACCATGATGACGGGCTTGGTGAGATCGGTGGGCAGGCGAAAGTGATTCGCGGCGTGAAAGTAGATGCCGGTGGTGGCACCGAGCATGAGACGGTCGCACAGGAAGGTGGAGGCGACGCCTTTGTGTGGCACACCGTCAGCGCTGTAGCGCACGGCGGCGATGCAGAGATGTACCTCATCAGAATGTGCTTTGAGGCTGGAGGCGATGGAGTAGAGGCGCGGCTGGAGCTTGCGAAGATTTTCGATGAAGGCGGTGAGAGTGCGGCCGGTTTCCGGGAGCTTGCCGAGGAGATTGCGAACTTCGTAATGCTTCAGAAGCGCGGCGCGAAGCGGTGCGCTGCCACCATCGGGCAACGCGACTTCAGCGTTGGGATCGAAACTGTGGGCGGCGATGACGGCATCGACGACTTCCGGGCAGTTTTGGACATAGACGCCGAGAGCGTCACCGACCTCGTAACTGAGGCCGGAACCAGCGAGTGAAAGGGCGATGTGGTGCGTGTCCTTGGCGCTGCCACGGCCGTTGAGATTAATGTTGGCGAGGAGCTGGGCCTGGAAAGGATTTTTCTTGGTGTAGCCGGTTTCGATTTCGTCTTCGAACTCGGTGAGAGTTGCTGGAGCGCTGGCCACGGGTTGAAAACCCGTGCTACTCAATGCGGTGAATGCCTCGCTGGACCACTTCTTGGCGAGGTCGTCGAAGTCCACGTCGCAATCGACGCGATCGACAATGCGCATGGCACCGAGCTCGGCGAGACGTTCGTCGAGCTTCTTGCCGGCGAGGCAGAAGGTGTCGGCGTAGTTTTTGTCACCGAGGGCGAGGACGCTGTATTTGACGCTGTCGAGCTTGGGGCTGCTGCCGTTTTGATTGATGGCGTCCCAGAATGAGACCGCGTTGTCGGGCATGTCGCCCTCTCCCCAGGTGCTGGCGATGAGGAGGACGTTTTGATCTTTGATGAAGTCGGCAGGTTGCAGCGAGTCGAGGCCCGCGGCTCGCGCCGCGAAACCCCGACCCGCCGCTTCCCTGGCCAGCCGCTTGGCCAAACTTTCCGCATTGCCACTCTGACTGCCAAAGGCGATGAGCAGTGATCGTTTTGATTCCGTAAGCGCTGCTCCAGGAACTGGTGCGCCGCGATTCAGCACTCCGGCGAGAAAGCCGTTGAGCCAGGCGCGTTGCTCGACGCTGAAGGGTGCGTTATCAGGAATGAGGGGAACGATTTTCATCTGTCAGAGCGGCTTGAGAGATGGACGCGGTTTAGAAATCAAACTGCACCTGGACGTAGCCAAAGTGGGCATCGTCAGCGGCGCCGGTGTTGGCGAGGTAATCACCCGCCATGAAGTAGGAGTAGCCCGCCTGAATGGCTGTGTGCGGGTTGAGCTTGTAGATGGCGGTGAGGTCGATCTCCTGGCCGCGGAAGCTGCCAGCAGAGCGAGCGGCGGCATTGACGGGGCGCACAGCGGCGACCCCGTTCACACGACGCCAAGCGTCATCATTGGTGGCGTTCCAGTAGAGATGGTAGTCGAGCATGACCTTGAGCTTCGCCGTCGGCGAGAAGCTGAAGTTAAGCTGCGGGTTGTGCATGTTGATCCAGCCTGTGGTGTCCATGTAGCCGTAGAACATGTGGTTCGTCGGATACAGGTTCTGGAAGGTGCCGATGTCGCCGTCAGCGGCATTGCCATCACCGCTGCCGTAGTTGTATTGAACCGCAAAACGGGGCTTCCAGGCGTGTTTGAGCCAGTTGTAGCCCACGGCCCAGTGACCGGCGAAGGCGGTAAGATCACGCCCAGAGACCTGGCCTGTCTGAAAGGCCATTTCCGCGGTGTAATCGAAGCCGCTGAGCTTTTTGGGGTCGCCCTTCCACAAGGTGCCGAAAGTGTAGAAATCGGTGTCGCCGAGGGTGGCACCGAAGCTGGCATCACCGTCATCACGCTTGTTATAAATGTAGAAGTCGGTGGTGAGGTTGAAGGGAACGAAGCTGGTGGCGAGGTAGAGGCCGCTGAAGTAGGCGTTGAGCGACTCGTCGTTGTCGAGGAAGCCGGACTGGTTCCACATGTTGTTGGTGAAGTTGACCGGCGAGGACACGAAGAAGTCGAGCGAGTATTTTTCCGCTGCGCAGCGGAATTTCACCGCGTCAAACGTGCGCGCCTGATTGAGCCATTCGAGCGGACCGACGAGACGCTGATCACCGTAACTGAGGAATTGGCGGCCGAGTGTGGCGCTGAGTCCTTTTTTGATGTTTCCGATCTGGATGTAGGCCTTGAGGATGTCGAAGACGTCATCGCCCTCAGCCCCCAGGGTGCCGATGTCGTTCGGGCGGCTGCCGCCGATCTCACGCACGTCCTGGCCTTGAATGTAGAACTTCAGCCAGGGATTCACATCATAGCCAAGCCCCAGGCGGAAGCGCTGGAGCAGCCAGGAGGCGTCCTGCGGGCCGTTGATGGCACTGTTGAAGTCAAAGTTGTTCTCGCGGATCTCGAAGCGCATTTTTTCCTGCACATCGACGGTGAGCGCGCCGAACTTGATCGGGGCGTAAGCGGGTGCGCCAGGAGGTGGCACGGCGGGTTTGGACGCGGGTGTTTGCGCGTATGAGAGCGAGGTGGTCGCCAGCAGTATCGGGATGAGCCTTTTCATTGGGGTGGGGTGGGTGTGTTGTTGTTCGGCTACGCGGCGGCTGTAGGGAAAGAGAAGGCATGGGCGGCCATTTCGGCGGCCATGTCTGGAGAGGGTTTGAACTCCGGTTCGCGACTCGGTCGGATGTGCGACTTGTCGTTGAGGAAGGTGATGAGGTGCTCGCGCAGCTCGTAGTAGCGCGGGTCTTCCATGATCTGCTTGCGGTTGCGCGGGCGCTCGAAGGGGATCTTCAAGATGTCGCCGACCTCGGCCTCGGGGCCGTCGGTCATCATCACGACGCGGTCGGAGAGGAAGATGGCCTCATCCACGTCATGGGTGACCATGAGCGTGGTGATGCGGTTGCGCCGCCAGAGTTCGAGCAGCACTTCTTGCAGCTCGTAGCGGGTGAGCGAGTCCAGCATGCCGAAAGGCTCGTCGAGCAGCAGCATCTTCGGTTGCAAGGCAAACGCACGGGCGATGCCGACACGCTGGCGCATGCCTTGCGACAATTCGCCGGGGTATTTCTGCATCGCGTCCCCCAGGCCAACGATGGTGAGGTAATACTCGGCCATCTGCCTGCGCTCCGCTTTGCTGGCGGTGAAATAGACCTGGTCCACACCGAGCATGACGTTTTCATAAGCCGTCATCCACGGCAGCAAGCAGGGAGATTGAAACACGATGCCGCGATCCGGCCCGGGGCCGCTGGCCTCACGGCCGCCAAGAATCATGTTGCCTTTGCTGAGATCACTCAAGCCGGCGACCATCATGAGCACGGTGCTTTTGCCGCAACCGCTGTGGCCGATGAGCGTGGCAAACTCGCCTTCCTTCAATTTGAGATTGAAGTTTTTGACGATCGTGGCCGGGCCTTTCGGCGTGTCGTACGTCTTCCACAGACGATCCAGTTCGAGCATGGGGAGATGAGCGCTCATGCGGCCACCTCCACTTCTTCACGGTTTTTGTCGCTGCGACGCTTCGGCCCGGTGCGATTGAGAAATTGATAGGAATTGGGCCGGTTGAGATCCTCGGGGAGGATGTCAGGCAGGCTGATTTGCACGGACGATTTCACTTTAGTGCGGCCTTTGGCATCCAGCAGTGTCGTGATGAGCTGCGTGCGCAGTTTTTTGAAGCGCTCATCATGATTGATGGCCTTGCGATCACGCGGACGCTCGATGTCCACGAGCATCGTCTCACCAAGAGTGGCAGGAGCCGTGGGGAGCAAGGGGATGACTTTGTCGGCGACGAGGATGGCCTCATCAGGGTCGTTGGTGATCCAGATAACGGTGGTCTTGTTGTTCAGCCAGATGTCTGCGATCTCGTCTTGAAGCTGGGCGCGTGTGAGGGCGTCGAGAGCGCTGAGAGGCTCGTCCATGAGCAGCACTTTGGGCTGCATGGCGAGCGTGCGAGCCACAGAGACGCGCTGGCGCATGCCGCCGGAGAGTTCCTTGGGCAGTTTGTGTGCCGCGTGGCTGAGTTTGACCATCGCGATGTATTTGGCGACGTGCTCTTTGCGCTGCTCCTTGGTCCAGTCTTTGAAAACTTCATCGACGGCAAGCGCGATGTTTTCCTCCACGGTGAGCCAGGGAAGAAGTGAGTAGTTCTGGAAGACGAGGCCACGATCCGGCCCCGGACCAGTGATGACTTCACCAGAGATGGAGGCTGTGCCCGTGTCCGGCTTCACGAGGCCTGAGATCAGGTTGATCAGCGTGGTTTTGCCCGAACCGGAATAACCGACGATAACGACGAACTCACCTTCCTCGACGGAGAGGTTGATGTTCTTGAGGACTTCCGTGCGGTTGTCAGGAGGACCAAAGCCTTTGGAGGCACCTTTGATTTCGATAAGCGGCATATCTGGATCAGGGCGTGGGGTTAAGCGGTCTTAAACCGCGATTCGACGACACTCATCAGGCGGTCGAGGACGTAGCCGACGACGCCGATGGTGAGAATGCAGAGGATGATGTGGGCGTAGCTGTTGGCGTTGTATTGCTGCCACAGGAAGCCTCCCACGCCGGGCATGCCGGTGAGCATTTCAACCGCGACGATGACGAGCCAGGCGATGCCGAGGCTGAGACGGAAGCCGGTGAACATGTAGGGCAGAGTGGCGGGAACGAGCACCTTCCAGAGCGTCTTCCACTTCGAGAGCTTCAGCACCTTCGCGACATTCAGGTAGTCCTGCGGCACGGCGCGCACACCGACGGCCGTGTTCATCACCGTGGGCCACATGGCGCAGATGGCGATGGTAAAGAGCGCGGCGGCATCAGAGGCACCGAAGGTGGTGCGTCCCTCGCCATCCATGATTTTAACGCCACTGAAGAGGATCATGCCGAGCGGCAGCCAAGCGAGCGGTGACACGGGTCGCAGCACCTGAATGATGGGATCAAAGGCTTTCGTGAACGGCTTTGAGAGGCCGAGGAAGAAGCCAATCGGCGTGCCGATGATGAGGGCGATGGCGTAGCCCTGTGCGACGAGCACGAGCGACATCCAGGTGAAGCGCAGGATGCCCTGATCGAGCTCACCACGCTTGGCAAAGGGTTCGACAATGTAGGGTTTGCTCGCCGTCCATGTCTCGACCGGAGTGGGGAGATCAGCGGAGAGACCTGCACGCTTGGTGACTTTGATCTTGTCGCCGAAGTCATCGACTTTTTCGGTGATGACAGATTTTCCGGCGATCACATACCAGAAGAGGCAGGTGACGAAGATCGCCAGAAAAGGCAGGAAGATGGAGTCGAGTTTGTATTTCTGGATGATGTGTTGCATGGCGGCGGCGGCAGGGATTTATGGACCGATCCGTCGGTTAAGACGGATCGGTCCGATGTGAGAGCGGGTTATCCTTTGATAGTTTTGACAGGGAAGGACGCGGCATAGGCTTCGAGATCGCCTGTGGGGTCGAACTTAATGCCGTCAAAAAGCGTCTCGGCGCTGGTATCGACTCCGCCGTGGACGTAGCCGATCTCCTTCATAGCCTCCTCGTAGATGTCGGAGCGCATGACCTGCTTGGCGACGCCTTCATAGTCAGGCGCGCCTTCGACGAAGCCCCAGCGGCGGAACTGCGTGAGCCACCACTTGGCATACTTGGCCTGCGGGTAGTTGCAGTTGCGATCACTGAAGATCATATAGTCCGGGTCTTTGAACTTGCGGCCGTCGCCCATGAGGTACTTGCCCTGGAGGCGGCCGAGGATGGTTTCGGGCGGGCAGTTGATGTAGGTGGCGGCGCTGACGATGTTCGCCTGCTCCTCGCGGTTCTCCATCTTGTCGAGCCACAGGCTGGCCTCATGGAGCGCCTTGAGCACGGCTTTGACGGTCTTCGGATTCTTCGCGGCATATTCCTCCGTGAAGGCGCAGACTTTTTCCGGGTGGTCCTTCCACATGGCCTGGGTGGTGATGGAGGTGAAGCCGATGTCATCCGCGATGGTCTTGGCGTTCCACGGTTCGCCGACGCAGAAGCCATCCATCTTGCCGACCTTCATGTTCGCGACCATCTGAGGAGGCGGGACGGTGATGAGGGAAATGTCCGCACCCGCACCTGCGGCATCGCCTGGATTGATGCCGCCTGCGGCGAGGTAGTAGCGCATCCACATGGCGTGAGTTCCCGGCGGGAAGGTCATCGCGAATGTCATGGGATTGCCGCTGGCTTTGGCCGCATCAACGAAGGGTTTGAGTGCTTTCGGGTCATCGGCGACTTTGCCTTTGAGCGAGTTCGCGAGCGTGATGGCCTGGCCGTTGCGATTGAGGATGTAAGGAGCGATCAGCGGCTTCTTCGGGGCGCCGCCGAGGCCCATGGTGGAGGCGATGGGCATACCAAGAAGCATATGCGTGGCCTGGATGTCACCATTGACGAGAGCGTCACGGATGGCCGCCCAACTCGCGCCTTTGCTGACGACGGAGTTGATGCCGTATTTTTTGAAGAGTCCTTTTTCGTGGGCGACGACGATGCTGGAGCAGTCGGTGAGGGCGATGATGCCGAGCTTCACATCGGGTATCTCCGGGGAGTCATCGGCATAGGCGGAGCCGACCCAGCCGCTGGGCAGGCCGGAGAGGAGAGCGCCAAGACCGGCTTGGCGGAGGATGGAACGACGGGTGATGGGTGCTGTGTGGTTCATGAGAAGGCGGGTTGACGACGTTTTTTTGATTTGGCGGTTTGGGGTGCGGCGGCGGGTACTTTGGGAAGGGGAAGTGCGCTGGAGGTCCAGCACTCGCGCAGGGCGGCGGCGGCCTCGGCACGTTGCGCGGGCAGGAGCAGGCCATGGGCGATGAACTCATCGAGCAGCCAGCGTCCGCGCTCGGAGGTGGGCTCATTGGCCTCGCGGCGCTGGAAGATGTGGAAGTTGCTGACGTCGGCCGTTTTCCCCGTGCCGAGGTCGAGCGGGCCGACGAGCGCTCGCTTCAGGATTTCCTCATTGCCGGCGAAGTAACCGCTCTCCGCGAGCAGGTGGGCTACTTCCGCGCGGTTTTCCTGCGCGTCACAGAAGACACATGCCTCGCGCAGCGCCTCGATGATGGCGCGAATTTCATCAGCATGCCGCTCGATGAAGGTTTCGGTGGTGAGGAGCACTTTTTCCACATGACCAGGCACAAGCTGCTCACTGGTGGCGGCGATCCAGCCAGTGCCTCGCTCGACGGCGAAGGAGTTCCACGGCTCACCGACGCAGTAGCCATCAATCAGTCCTGCGGCGAGGTTCGCGGCCATCTGAGTGGGCGGCAGCGCGACGATGCGCACCTCTTTTTCCACATCAATGCCGCCCGCCGCCAGCCACTGGCGCAGCAGGAAGAAATGCGAGGAGTAACGCGACACCATGCCAAAGGTGAATTTCCGGCTGGCGCTGCTGCGAATGAGCTTTTTCAGGCTGCTGGCATCGCGCACGCCACGATTCCACAGGTCACGGCTCAGCGTGATCGCGTTGCCATGCAGATTGAAGACGAATGGCGCCACCACCCGGCAGGGCGGCGTGCTGAGGCCCAGGCGCATGGCCAGCGCGAGGCCGGCGATGGCGTGGGCGGCATCCACCTGGCCATAAAGGAGCTTCTCCCGAATGGTGGCCCATCCGACCTCACAACTTAACTCGACCCGGACTCCATGCTTGCGGAACAGCTCACGCCCACGGGCGACGATCAGCGGGGCGCAGTCCGTGAGCGGGATGAAACCGATGCGCACAGGCTGGACGACCCCGCTGAGAGTGGTTTTGAGTGATTGAGCTGCTTTCGACATGACGCCCATCCCATGAGCATCAGCAGTGCCAGCGTGCCAGGCTCATGCAGAAACCAGGCGCAATGTTTTTCACATGATGTATGAATGCCATTCATGGACCACGCCATCGACACCCGCCAGCTTCGCGCCTTCGTCTGCCTCGCGCGCAGCGGCAGCTTCACGCAGGCAGGCCGCGAGCTGCACCTGACGCAGAGCGCCATCAGCCACGCCATCAAGTCGCTCGAAACCGACCTCGGCACGCAGCTTTTCCACCGTCAGGGCAAGAGCGTGCATCTCACGCATGCCGGGCGCGAGCTGCTGCCGCACGCGGAGACGATCCTGCAGTCCATGAGCCAGGCGCGAGCGATTCTCGGCACCCTGGATCAAACCCCGCGTGGCAAGCTGCGCATCGGCTGCACCACGGCGGCGGCGCAATTCATCCTGCCCACGGTGTTTCGTGAGTTCAAAGAATCCTTCCCGCAGTACGAGATCAAGGTCGTCACCGGTGAGACACCGGACACGATCGAGCGGCTGCTCAAGAACCAGGTCGATCTCGCGGTCAGCCTGCGCCCGCAGGATGTGAGCCGGCTGAACTGCCATGCCATCTTTGACGACGAGCTCGAGTTCCTGGTCTCCCCGCTGCACCCGTGGGCGCAAAAAGCGCCGAAGCTGAAGGACGCCGCCAGCGAGACCTTCATCGTGGCGAGCCGGAACAGTCTGAACTTCGCGCTGATTCAGGAATTCTTCATGAAGCAAGGCGTGCGGCTAAATAACTTCATTGAGCTGGGAAGCTCGGAGGCGACGAAGGAACTGGCGAAGCTGGGGATCGGCGTGGCCATCGCCGCGCGCTGGATCGCGCGTGCTGAAATCGAGGCAGGTCAGTTGATCGCGCTGCCATTGCCAAAGGCAAAATTAAAACGGCGCTGGATTGTCTCCACCCTGAAGGACCGCCCGCTCAACCTGCCCGAGCGCACCTTCATCGGCCTGTGCGAGGAAGTGGGGCGGCGGATGCACGATGTCAGACATTGATCGCGGCGTTGCCGATGGTTTGGATCGCGTCGAGGAGATCATAGAGTTGGCGCGGAGCGTTAGCAGCCTGTTGGAAACCTCCCGGCGTGAGAAGTCAGAGGTGAAAGGTGATAAGTGTCGCCTGCGGCAGGCCCCCTTCTGACATCTGACCTTTAACGACTGACTCGTTCCTTCATGTTTTTTCAACAGGCCGCCGGTTGACGGTGGTGAGCAGAAAGAATGCGCTTCGCATGAGGAGCATCGGCTTCCACTCCGGGCAGCACTTACTCATTGCTAAAGACCGATTCACACAACCGGGAAGGGAGGGACCGCCGAAATCACTGACCATCACCAAGATGGCAAACCCAACCAAAGAAAACTAACACAACATGAAAACCAAGATCAGCAGCATCATCGCCTCACTTCTCACCGTCGCCGCCCTCACCGCAGCGGCCCAGACCCCTTCCAGCACTCCTGGCGCAACCTCTACCGGCACGCAAGGCTCCAGCACGTCGGCAACCTCCAGCACCGAGTTTGAAGGCTCTATCACCCGGGAAAATGAAGCTAAGACGTTTCAGAAACTGGACACCAACAGCGACGGCAAACTGAGCAAGGAAGAATTCTCCCAGCTTGTCACCATGACCCTGAACAGCCCGGACCGTGACGGCCATAACAAGGGCACCAATGACAAGGGCACCAATGACAAAGGCACCAACGGCACCGGCATCAACGGCAGTGGCACTGGCACCAGCGGTTCCGGCAGCAGCAGCAGTTCCGGCACCAACGGCTCCGGCACCAGCACCGACAAACGCTGAAACTAAGCGGCTCCGCCGCTGAACCGCTCCCAGCGGTCATTGAGATGGCATGCAGGCCCGCCTGCATGCCATCTTTTTTTGATGGGTGCTCCCCGCAGGCTGCCTGCCTGACCTCCGCTTATCGTCGCTGTACAGTGATCAGCGGCGCGCCCTCCACTCTGGCAAACCATCGTCAACGGCGCACAGCCTGCTTGTTCACGATCTGCTGCACCTCCCCCCGCGCGGGAGGGTCGCCTACGGCTGCCGCCAGCGGGCTTGGGCTTCGCGACGAATGAATCATAGTTTCAGCAGAAAAGCATCCTGCGCGGTGAATCATGACACACGGTCTTGCCACGAGATGCGATTCAGAAGGATGGAGATCGGACGACCGCTCATCATCGCCGCAGATGCGGCCTTCCCGCTTGAGATTCTCGACAGGTGCCTGCTGCCTGCACTGGGAAGAGGGCTGGAGCGCCTGACGAACAACACGGTGGCAGCAGGCGATGACGCGCAGGCCACCCTCACTGCCTTTCGCTTGCTCGATGACGAGCCGGGGTCGCCGTTTGAGGGGAGACACCTGAACTATGCCTTTTGGGGCGCTTATGACGGCCATTCCTTTGTGGCCGGCGGCACGCTGCAGTACACCTGCGACGCCTGCACGCAGCAGTGGCACTGTCTTTACAAGATGAAGCTCACGGTGAATTCTGCCTGACGCCGCCGTGCCGTTGGGCCGGATGAATTGACACGGCTAAAAGGGAAACGCAGTCCCGATAAAAACTTCCGCCACTCGTTCTTCATGAACGCTTGTCTTTGGCTTCCTTTCGCCTGGAGTCGGCCTGTCCCCGAATCAGGTCAGCCAAAACCACAGCCCCACGCCTCCGCCTAGCACAACAACGCTTATGCCCGCACCCAACAGGACACATCTCTGCGTGCCCAGGCGTTTGCAAAGGCGTTGAACCTTTTCCATCAGACGCGCGCGCTTTTTGTCCATCCAATCCAGCACTCGTGCCATGGCAGTCGATTCAGCGGCGACCAGCATGAGTCCTCCTGCGAGGACAACCGAACCTGGCCCGGGCAAAGGCAGCAACACCAAACCCAGGAGGGTAATGACGATGCCGCCGATCAGCAGCCCTTTCCCTGCATGGCCCCGGTCTTTTTGTGCCTTGCGGCGCTCATGAAAATCGTGAAAGCGGCGGCCTGGAGGGCTGCTGAGGAAAAGCTTCCACTGCTTTTTAAGAGGTCGAAACATCGATTCCATGAGGCGCATCCTTTCCGTGGGGCGGCCTGTGGGATCCAGGAACGCATCTTCACAAAAAAACTCACCGCTGGTGGCGCAAGGCTGCGCCGCCAGGGTGAGCTTTCCATCATCTGGCTCCGGCGTTAATACTTTGCGTCGGTGCGCGTAGCAGTGTCATGCAGCTCGTTGCGGTTGCGGCCCAGGAGTCCCGAGAGGCCAAGCAGGCCGAGGAGGCCAAACCAGCTGTAATTGCGGCCGTCCTGACCGTACGAATTTCGATCCGAAGATGTCGTGGCGGCGCTTGGCGCGTTCGCGGCGGAGCTTTGCTCGTTATTGGTTGTGGTTTGTGCCGAAAGGGAAAGCGGCGTGATCGCAACGGCGGCACAGAAGCCAACGATTGCACAGTGGTGGTATAGGGAATGTATTTTCATACACGTTGGATTCGCAGTTCATGCCATTCCCGGCTGTATGAGGTTTAACAGACACAGACAATGGTCCACATGGCATCGTGCGACGTTGCTGCGCGCAGCCATCGAGGACGAGTAAGAGTAGAAGGACGAGTAGTCAGCCCCCCAGCCTTTTACACAGCGGCACGCTCATGCGGCGGGCGCGCCTGGCTCGCGGGGCTGCGGCTCGCGATCTCTTCCATGACTTCGTTGGCGTATTCCTGCAGCAGGCGCTTCTCGCGCTCGGTGAGCTGGCGCGGCTTCAGGTCCATCAGGCAAAGGGAGCCGATGGGCTGCCCATTGGGCGCGAGGAGCGGAACGCCGGCATAGAAGCGAATGCCGTGTTCCTTGAGCAGCGGGTTGTTCGCAAAACGCCGGTCGCGCGCGAGGTCTTCGATGACGATCACCTGGTTCTTGGCGACGACATGTCCGCAGACGGAAATGTTGCGCGCGGTTTGCCGCGCCTTGGCGAGGGTCTCGGGCAGGCCGGTCTGCGATTTGAAAAACTGCCGGTCGCGGTCAATCAGCGAGATCAGCGCGATGGGCATTTCAAAGACGCGCGCAAGCTTCGCGGTGATGCGGTCGAAGACCGGCTCGGCTTCGGTGTCGAGCAGGTTGAGTTCGGTGAGCGCGGCGAGGCGCTCCTCTTCGTCAGCGGGGATCGGCGCGGACGTCATCTCCTCGGTCAGCGGTGGAGCAAGTTTGGCGATCTGCACGAGAGCGTTGGCCAGCGTGGTGACCACTTCATCGGCACCCGACTCGCGCAGGCGTTTGGTGGCTTCGACCAGATCTTCGGTCTCGCCCCAGAGGCCGATGACGATTTTTAGTTTCGGCAAGACCGTGCGCAGTTTCAGACAGAGATAGCGGGCGTGGATGACGGTGGAAGGTGCCAAGACGGAAATGCACACGACATCTACGTCCGCTTTTTCGACCAGCCCCATCAACTCGCCAGCGACGAGCTGAGACGGTGCATTTTGCGCGCCGAAACCTTCCTGGCGCGCCAGTTGGACGAGCATGGTGCCGGCGAGCTGGTCGCGATCTGCGCGTGCGGGCAGGCAATAAACGCGGCAGTCGGACGCGAGCATCAGCGCCGGGACGGGCGCCTCGCAGGCCACGGTCTCGGTCTGAGCGGGGGCCGCAACCATCTTCCCCGGCACCGTCGGGCGTGTGCCGAGGTCTTCAATGATGTCGCGCATGCTCTGCTGGACGTAACTGAGCTGCGCAGGCTCCAGCCGTGCCTCGCGGGCATCGTTCTCCACGGCGGTGAGCACCGGGATGAACACGGAATCGTAAAGCGCGGTGAGCGAGTTCGCTTTCAAATAAGACTCGACCAGCTCAAGTTCGTCGCGATCCCCGGGCGTGAGCAGTCGATGGTAGCAATCCTCGGCGGACGTGAGCGCCTCTTCATCGCTGAGCACGATGCTGAGGAAGGAGAGGCGCGGGACATGCCGCCCCATGACAACGAGGCAGACGGTGAGGGGCGTGGCGAGCACCAGCCCCACCGGCCCCCAGAGCCACGTCCAGAACACCGCTGCGATGATCAAGGCGAGGGGCGCAATGCCGGTGTGCTTGCCGTAAAGCCACGGTTCCATCACGTTGTTGCTCAGCAGTTCGAGCACGACGAAAAGGCTGATCGTGAGCAGCGGCGACCACCAACTGTCCGAGACCGCGAGCGACAAGACGATGGGAAAGGCCGCGGCGATCCACGGCCCCACATACGGAATGAAACGCAGGACGGTGGCGAAGGCGCCCCACAGCATCGCATTCGGCACGCCGATGAAGTAGAGTCCGATCGCCACGGGGATGCCGTAGGTCACATTCACCACGAGCTGCATGAGGAGATAGCGCGCGACGCGCTGGCCCGCGTCGTCCATCGCGCGCGTGGTGGCGCTGATGCGCCCCTGGCCGATGAGCCGGATGAGCCGGCTGCGCAGGTCTTCGCGCTCAAGCAGCATGAAGATGACCAGTAACAGAACCAGCGCGGCCATGCCCAACGGCCCCAGCAACGGAGCGATGATGAGCTGCAGCAGCTCGAACGGATTCGTCTCCGAACTCTCGACCACCTCCACCGGCACTGCTGGCGGGGGCGCGTCCGGCGGAGAGACGACAGCGGAATCGGGATCGTCCGCCTCCTGCGTCACCGTGGGAGCCGACGGGGCCTTTCCCCCAGGCAGCTCGTTTTTCAGTTCTTCGACTGTCTCCGACAACTTGGAGAACGCGCCGCCTTGCGGCATCTTAAAGGCGTGTATTTTGGTAATAATATTGCCCTTGTATTCGGGCAGCTTCGTCGCCAGATCGACAAGCTGCCGGCTGAGCATCCAGCCCGCCACGCCCAGGCTGGTGAAGATCAGTAACACGACGAGCAACACCGCTGCGATGCGGCCGATCCAGCGCTCGATGCGCGTGACCAGCGGCGAGAGCAGAAAGGTGAGCAGCGCCGAGAGTGCGAGCGGAATGAGCAGCTCGCGCGCAAAAGAAAGCGCCGCGACGATGAACGCCGTCAGCGCGATGGTCCAGATGCCGACGAGCGCATCGGAGGCGGTGATTTTGATTTTCGGCGCGGGCATGGGTCTGTATAAGCTGGGAGGCCGGATCAGGGGGAAAAAGCTTTGAAGGACGCAGCGAATTCCCAGCCAGGGGCAAAGGAGGAAGAAGGAGAGACGAGGTGGAGAGGAACAGGAATGCGGAATGAATGAGCGGGCCGGTTTATGAGCACTCGGCGGATCAGGGAACTCGGAAAACTACCTTGCTGACCGGATCACGAACCTTGGTTCCAGGGGTGATGCCATTGACATCGATCATGTTCTCCGGGATGGCTTCCTGGCCCGGCGGATAGACAAGACCCCGGCGGCCAGGAACGGGCGTGCCAAACAGCGGCTCAGACGGAGGAGTTGGCTGCTCTGCGCTGGGGGGATTTACTGATGGCGGACCTTGGGAGGGCGGGGCCGGAACAGGGACCCGGTCTGCGAACGATGACAAGGATGGGGGTGGGATGGCGTGACCTGGAGGGACCACTGGGGCGCTCAGAGAGGCCGGGTCCACGGGGAGGAACGTCGGCACAGGCGCAGACGGAGCGGTCTGATAGGGCTGCTGCGATGATCGAGTGTCAATCCGCACGTCCGAAGGGACAAGGATCGTTGAGCGTGGAGGAGTGACGGGGAACTGCCTCGAAGCGGGAGGCGCTGGCTCCGTGGAAGGCACAATGACCGTGCGAGAAGGGACAACGATGCGTGCAGGCGCTACGACCGTGGGAGCAGGCACTACGGCAGTGCGGACCTGCTCATGCACGAGCGGGTAGCGCTGATCAAGGGGAACAGGAGGCGGCGATGAAGGCTGGACGTCTCTCGGGAAGGAAAGTGGTCGCAACGTTGGCGGAGCGATGCTGCGGACACCCTCCTGCGCGCGGGAGGAGCGGTTGGCACCTGGATAATCAGAAGGGACGGGCACTTGGTTCGTCGTCCGGGTGGTGGTGATGATGGTTGTCCCTGGGGCCGGGGGAGGGAATTGGGGCTGCCGACCGCGTGGACGAAACCTTTGATCATCATCGTCGTCTTCATCGTAATCGTCATCATCATCGTCGTCTTGATCAGCCACAACAATCCTCTCAGCTCTGCGGCCGAATAACCCGCTGAATAACCCGGCTGGCTTTTCGATGCGAGCACCGGGGGCGTGGGGAAGCATGGGGTCGGACCGAAGCGCGCCCACCGTGCCAAGCAGCAAGGCGCAGATAAGCAGGTTTCGATGGTAGATGGGGTGTGTTTTCATAACGGTTCTGGAACTCTCCGGAGCGCAGCGACAAGCCGCACCCTCCCTTGTACATGGATGCCAGGGGCCGTTTTCTCGATGGGGCATAACCCCCTTTGTGAGCGGAGCTGGGCAGGGAGTCAGCGCCACCCGTCCACGAGCCGGGCCGTCCGAACAGCCGCGCTCCGCCAGCCCGGATGAAAATTGATACGGCCAAAAGGAAGCTGAGTCCCGATAGACGGGCAACCACCGCGCTCCAAGCGGTGCCCACCCTCTACCTGAACCACACATGGACTTCCTCTGGATGCTTATCATCGGCCTCATCGCAGGCGCCCTGGCCAAAGCCCTCACACCAGGGAAAGACCCTGGAGGCTGCCTGATCACCATGCTCATCGGCATCGCGGGCTCTTTCGTGGCGGGCTTCTTGGGCCGTTCGCTCAACTGGTATGCGCCGGGAGAGGCGGCGGGCTTCATCGCCTCCGTGGTGGGCGCGGTCCTGTTGCTGCTGATCTACCGTCTGCTCTTCACCAAGAAGTAGGCCCGGCTAAGACGCTCCGCTCACGGGCTGGATGGCGACGGTTTGAAGCCTCTCGCAGCTTGCGAGCAGCTTCTGCCGCAAGGCGGCCGCTTTCGCGGCCAGTTCGCGTTGCTCACGCTCATACTGGGCGCGGCCTTCAGCGGTTTCGATCTTCACCGGCTCGTAGCCCAGGGCGCTCAGTTCATACGGGCTGGCGCGCATGTCAAGATCGCGGCCTTCGAGGGCGAAGAGGAAACATTCGCCGATGAGATCGGAACCGGTCCAGGGCCAGAGCTTGGAGGACCATTTGTACAAATCCATGTTCGCATGCAGGCAGGCGGGCTGCTCGAGATCAGGGCGGGAGTCGAGTGTGGGCTGCATGGAATTCAGCGGACGCGCCTCGGGCGTGAAGAAGCGAAAGGCATCGTAGTGCGAGCAGCAGACGGGTTGTGATGCGACGAAGGCGGCGAGTTCCTGCGGAGGAAGGCGTAGCTCGTAACCCTGATGCCGTACCTGCTCGGCAGACTGTCGATAGACCATGGCCCACTCATGCAGGCCGAAGCAGGTGAACCGCCCTGCCCTGCCAAGGATGCGCGTGCACAGCATGGCGGCCCAGGCGGCGAATTCGCGCTCGCGATTCGTGAAGCGGTGTTCGTTGAGGCGCAGCAGGCCCTCTTCATGGATGAAGCGGTCGGTTTGCAACCAGGGACGGCTTTCGAGATCAGCGGCGGTGACTTCAAGGCTCACACCCAACGGCGGCACCCACTGTTTGAGCTTGGCGGGAGCGAAGCTGTAGTAGGTGAAGAGGAAATCATGCACCGGATGCTTCGCACCACGGCTGCGGCGGTCCACGAAGGCGTCGGCATGCGCGGCCACACGCTGGTGATGCGCCTCGGCACGCGGCAGCCACTCCGCACGGCTCCAGACGACCTCGCTCATGGCACCAGCAGAGTCGCCAGACCGAGAAAGGTGCCCATGCTGATCACATCCGTGGCGGTGGTGAGGAAGATGCTGGAGGCGGTGGCCGGATCAGCGCCGAACTTGCGCAGCGTGAGCGGGATCAACGCGCCGCTCAGACCGCTGACCACGCAACTGGCCACCATCGACAACCACACGACGCACGCGAGCGCCAAGGCGCTCGGATTGCCCGCCATGCGGGCATACACATACATGCCGAGACCGGCGGAGACGCCGACGAGCATGCCGTTGAACAAACCCAGCAGGCCCTCCTTGATGACGAGCCTGCGCTCGTCTCCGGTCTTCAAATCTCCCAGGGTCATACCCCGCAAGGCCACGGCTAGCGCCTGGCAGCCGGTGTTGCCGGATTGTCCCGCCAAAACGGGCAGAAAGATGGCCAGGATCACGAGGCGGTCGAGCGTACCCTGAAACACACCGACCACGGCGGCGGCGAGGAAACAGGTGGCGAGGTTGATTTGCAGCCATGGGTGCCTGAAGCGCAGGCTGCGCAGCAGCGGCGTGGATAGACGCTCCTCTTTCTCCACCCCGACCATCGACCCGACCTGGGCGCTGATTTCGATGGCGCGCGCCTCGAAGAGGGTCTGCCCGCGCACGAGACCGAGCAGACGGCCTTCCGCGTCGCAAACTGGATACACCGGGTAATGCTGGCCCACCGCGGCCTTCATCGCCTCCGGCAGCGGCATTTCAGGCCGCAGGGTGAAGATGCGCGTGTACATCACCTCTTTCAGTGTCCGGCGCGGGTCGGCCAGCATCAGATCACGCATCACGAGCACGCCGAGGAGCTTGCCAGCCTCGTCCGTGACATAGCCGTAGGTGATGAAGGCGGTGCGGGTGAGCTTGCGCAGCTCCTCGATCGTCTCGCCCACGGTCAAGGTGGGGCGGAACATCGCCACCGGAGCCTCCATGAGCCAGCCGAGACTGTCCTCGGGATATTCGCGGTTGGCACGCCACTGACGCGCTTTTTCGAGCGGAACGAAGTGCAGCGCGGCGGTGCGTATCTCCTCCTCCATCTCCTCCATCACCTGCTGGGCGACCATGGGGTTCAACTGCTGGAGCACCTCGGCCGCGTCCTCGCCCGAGGCTTTTTCAAGGAGGTCGGCGGCATCATGCGCCCCGCTTTTTGAAACGGCGGCCAGCAGGGTGTCAGCGGAGGAATTCATGAGGTGCCGCAAGCGTAAACGACAGCCGCGCGATTGTCATCGTCCGGGCGAAAAAAACCTCGCGCACAGCAGCCGACGCACACACATTTGGCCCATGGCCTTGCATGATCGTGACTACATGCGCGAAACGACCTCCGACCCGGAACGGCGGGGATTCACCGCGTTTCAGATCCTTTTTGGGATCAATGTCGCGGTGTTTGTGATGCAGTTCGTGTTTGAAACCGGCTGGCTGCGGCATCCGCTGACAGACGAGCTGCTCATGCCCCTGGGCGGGGTGAGCGCGCACGAGCTGGGGCGCGGCAATGTCTGGACCCTCTTCACCTACATGTTTGTGCATGGCAGCGTGGGGCACTTTGCGCTCAACATGATGATGCTCTGGTTCGCCGGGCGGGGCGTGCAGCAGTTCTTTGGCAGCCTGCATTTCACGCTGATCTACCTCGGCGCGGGCATCCTGGGCGCGTCAGCGGAGATGGTGGTAAACGGCTGGGCGCATGGCGACACGATCACGCCGCTCATCGGCGCGTCGGCCTCCGTGTTCGGGCTGCTGATGGCGCTGGCGGTGGTGATGCCGGAGCAGCAGATCACCGCCTTCATCTATTTCATCATTCCCGTGCATTTGCGGCTGTGGACGCTGGCGAAAGCGCTGTGCATCATGCAGCTCATTTTGGGCGTGGCGTGCGCGGTGTTTGATTTCATGCCGGAGGGGCTGCGCATCGCCTACTTCGCCCATCTCGGCGGCGCTGCTGCGGGATGGTTTTACGCCCGCAGCCTGGGCTACGGCGGACGTCCCCTGACCTATGCCAGCCAGTGGCAGCCAGCGCCGATCCAACGCATGCCAGAGATGGCGCGCAAACGCGCGCGCACTGCTATTGATCTGGAAAACGAACCCGTGCTCCCGGCCAAAAACAGCCGGCCCGTCGATCCCATCGAATCCCTGATGGAAGAGGTGATCAATCCGCTGCTCGACAAGATCAGCCTCCACGGCAAGGACAGCCTGACTGAGGACGAAAAACTGGCGCTGGAACGCGCCAGCCGCGAAGTACACCGCCACCGGCAGGGCTGACCATGCTGCCCTCTCGCTCCGCACGACTCGCCGCCTGCCTGCTGCTGGCCTTGCTGCTCGGCTGGGTGGTGCGGGCGCAGAGGAAACAAAGCGCGACCCTCACCGCTCCAGTCACGGCACCAGTTCCAGCCTCCATGCTGGAAGAACCGATGAAAAACACCTTCCCCGACGAATAATCACAGGCGTATTCAGCCGCCACCATTCGTCATTCGTCATTCGTCATTCGTCATTCGTCATTCGTCATTCGTCATTCGTCATTCGTCATTCGTCATTCGTCATTCGTCATTCGTCATTCCCACCCCATGTCCAT
>Ga0209573_1000567_pt1 | contig 75113 bp, 60 predicted proteins | sample TNRBio252014_DNA_FD_185870 | JGI IMG/M metagenome (GOLD analysis project Ga0209573, IMG submission 185870) | Wastewater treatment Type I Accumulibacter community from EBPR Bioreactor in Madison, WI, USA - TNR Reactor_6/25/2014_ DNA (SPAdes)... | ecosystem: Engineered > Bioreactor > EBPR >...
ACTTCTCCACCCCCGCGCAGTATTTCCACGCGCTGCGCCGCCAGCTCAAGCGCAGCACGCGCAAGCCGCTCATCGTCATGACGCCGAAGAGCCTGCTGCGTCATCCGAAGTGCGTCTCCAAGCTCAGTGAGATGGCTGAGGGCACCACCTTCAAGGAAGTGCTTGATGACGACCAGCTTCTCGCCCCGCCGGAGCGCATCACGCGTCTCATTTTGTGCAGCGGCAAGGTGTACTATGACCTGCTGGAGTTCCGCGCCGAGAACAAGATCAAGAACGCCGCCATCATCCGCATTGAGCAGTTGTACCCGCTGAACTACGACATGCTGAAGGAGATTGTGGCGAAGTATCCGCGCGCGCAGAAGAAGTGGATCTGGTGCCAGGAGGAGCCGCGTAACATGGGCGCTTTCTATTACATCCGCCCGCGCCTGGAGGAGCTGTCCAACCACAAGCTTCGCTACGCCGGTCGCGAGCGCAGCTCCAGCCCCGCCGCCGGATCCAAGGCCATCCACACGCTCGAGCAGGAGCATCTGGTCGAAACCGCCTTCAATTCCTGATCCTACCTACCGCAAGCTTTTCCAAAAACACCCCGTCATGCCCGCAGACATCAAAATCCCCGCACTCGGCGAATCCGTCGCCGGAGGTCAGATCGCCAAATGGCACTTCAATGAAGGCGACTTCGTGAAGGTCGGCGACATCCTGCTCACCCTCGAAACTGACAAAGTCGCCGCTGAAGTGACCGCCGAGGTCAGTGGTGCCCTGCACATCGGCAAGCAGCCGGGTGATGACGTGGAAGTCGGAGCCGTCGTGGGCCAGATTGATGAAAGTGCCGCCGCCCCGGCTGCCAAGGCCCCCGAACAGCCGAAGCCCGCTCCCGCGCCAGAAGCCAAGCCGGAGCCGAAACCGAGCAACATCACTGAATTCAAGGTCGTCCCGAAACCAGAGCCAGCCCCGGAACCCGCCGCGAAAGCACCTGCAGCACCCGAAGGCCGCGTGACCCGCAAAAAGATGAGTCCGCTGCGCAAAAAGATCGCCGACCAGCTCGTCAGCGCCCAGCGCACCGCCGCCATCCTGACCACCTTCAATGAGTGTGACATGAGCAACGTCATGGCGCTGCGTTCCAAGCTCCAGGATGCCTTTGTGGCCAAAAACGGCGTGAAGCTCGGTTTTATGAGCTTCTTCATCAAAGCCGTCGTCGAGGCGCTCAAGGCCGTGCCACAGATCAATGTGCGCGTCGAGGGCGAGGAGATCGTGCAGCAGCATTATTATGACATCGGTGTCGCCGTGGGCACGGAGCGCGGTTTGATCGTTCCCGTGCTGCGTGACGCGGACCAGAAGTCCTTCGCCGAACTTGAAAAAGACATACTCGGCTACGCCGCGAAGGCGAAAGAAGGCAAAATTCAAGTCAGCGATCTCACAGGTGGTGTTTTCACCATTTCCAACGGCGGTGTCTATGGCTCGCTGCTCAGCACACCGATCATTAATCCTCCGCAGAGCGCGATTTTGGGCATGCACAGCATCCAGCAGCGCCCGGTGGCCGTGGACAAGCAGGTTGTCATCCGTCCGATGATGAACCTCGCTCTTAGCTATGATCATCGTGTGGTCGATGGCAAGGAGGCCGTGACGTTCCTCATCCGCGTGAAGGATTGCATCGAAAATCCGGCCAGAATGCTCGTGGGAGCATGATGTGATGATTTGAATCAAATTTTGGCTGAACAAAGCGGTTGCGGTGCGTTCTCATTCACGCACTGAAACACATTGTCATGACACAGGAACTCCCCGGCACGACTCTTCCACCCGACGCGCCCGCGCCGAAAGGATGGGGCGTGTGGATGCGGAACAAGTTCCTGGCCGGGCTGGCGCTGGCGCTGCCGCTGATCATCACCTTCTGGATTCTGTACTCGATCTACGACATCCTGCACGGCTGGAGCAAGCCGGTGCTGGCCCAGATCGTGAATTTGGTCAACGAATTGTCCGAGCAACCGCTGCTCGACATCAACGACCCAAAGCTGGAGAGCCTCACCAACTTCATCGGCTTCCTGTTTTCTCTGCTGATCATCCTGGGCCTCGGATTCATGGCCACGAATGTGATCGGTGTGCATGTCGTCACCGCCATCGACAAACTGCTGCTGCGCATCCCGCTCGTCGCGGTGATCTACCGGCCGCTCAAGCAGGTGATTGACGCCTTCCGCAGCCTGGGTGGCACGAAGCAGAACTTCAAACGGGTCGTTTACGTTGATTACCCGGTGACGGGCATGCGCATGATCGGCTTTGCCACCGGGCAGTATTGTGATCAGAAGAGCGGCAAGGCGATGACCTGTGTGCTGCTGCCCACCGCACCCAGCCCGATGACCGGCTTTCTGCTGGTGGTGGATTCTGAAAAAGTCTGCGACGCGCCGATCAGCATCGAGGATGCCATGAAAATGATCATCTCCGGCGGACTGGTCGTGCCTGCGGGTCCCGTGCCGCCGCTGAATCAAAAGCCCCTCGCGGCACCGCTGCCAGAATCTCTTCCTATTCCCGAACCGGAGTTTGAGCTGCCCGCCGGACTGCCGCGCGCCGAGGATTTCGACGCGGGGGACACCGAGATCCTGGCGGAATCGCTGAACATCAAGAGCAGCAAACGCTGGCTGCGCGGCCTGCCGTGGAAAAAACGCTGAACCCACGGTGAACATCGACTGGCACACCTGGCAGCCCGGCGTCCGAGCAACGCTGATGTTCATCATCGACGAGACGAAGCGCGAGGTGCTGCTCATTCGCAAAAAACGCGGCCTCGGAGCGGGTAAAATCAACGGTCCCGGTGGCAAGATGGACCCTGGTGAAACTTCCGTGCAGTGCGCGGTGCGCGAGACGCAGGAAGAGCTGGGAGTCACGGCCTTGAATCCGGTGCATCATGGCGAGCTGTGGTTTCAGTTCGTCGATGGCCTGCGCATGCATGTGGATGTGTTTGTCTCAACGCAGCATGAAGGAGAAGCCGTGGAGACGCCCGAGGCTGTGCCGCTTTGGACTTCGCTCGACGCGCTGCCTTTTCATGAGATGTGGGCAGACGACATCCACTGGCTGGCTCAAACTTTGATCGAGCGCCGTCATTTTACCGGCCGCTTCGTGTTTGATGACGACACCATGCTCTCCCACGAGGTGATCTGGCTCTGAGCCGCGATTTTTCCGTTCCAGAGCAGGCGTGTTCGTGGTTATCATGCGGAAATGAAATCTCTGAGCTGCTTCTTTGCTGCCGCCTTGTTTTTGACGGCTGGTTCCGCCTTCTCCGTCGAGCCGCCGAACATCGTGCTCGTGATGGCGGACGACCAAGGCTGGGGTGACATGGCCTACAACGGTCATCCACATCTGAAGACGCCGAATTTTGACGCCCTGGCTCGGGAAGGCGTGCGGTTTGACCAGTTTCATGCCGCCGCGCCGGTCTGCTCGCCCACCCGTGGCAGTGTGATGACCGGGCGCACGCCGAACCGCTTTGGCTGCTTTTCCTGGGGCCATTCGCTGCGTCCGCAGGAGATCACCATTGCTGAGGCATTGAAAACAGCGGGTTACACGACCGGTCATTTCGGCAAATGGCACCTGGGATCGGTGCAAAAGGCCAGCCCCGTGAGCCCAGGTGCCAGCGGCTTTGATGAATGGGTGTCCGCGCCGAATTTCTTCGATCTCGACCCAGTGCTGAGCGTCCAGGGAAGCGCCAAGCAGTTCGAGGGGGACAGCTCCGATGTCACTGTGGCAGAGGCGTTGAAATTCATCCGCCGCTGTGCGGAGAAGAAGCAGCGCTTCCTCGCCGTGGTCTGGTTTGGCTCCCCGCATGCCCCGCATCAGCCGCTGGCTACCGATCAGGCTCTCTATGCGGAACTGCCAGCGGCCCAGCGGAATTTTTGTGGCGAGATCACGGCGATGGACCGCGCTTTTGGCAAGCTGCGCACGACGCTGCGTGAGCTCGATCTGCGCGAGAACACACTGCTCTGGTATTGCAGCGACAATGGCGCGTTGCCGAAAGTCGGCTCCACCGGCGGGCGACGCGGTCACAAAGGGCAAATTTACGAAGGAGGACTGCTCGTTCCAGCCCTGCTGGAGTGGCCGGCGGTGTTTCGTGAGCCGAAGGTGATCGCGACTCCCTGCGTCACCTCGGACATCTATCCCACCGTGCTCGGCATCGCCGGTGTCACGATGGAAAACCAGCCGCCGGTGGACGGCATCGACCTCATGCCGCTGCTCAGCGGGCAAGAAACCAAACGCGCCAAGCCGGTTGGATTTTGGGAAACCGGCGGAAGGGGCATCAGCACTCCCTCCAAAGCATGGATGGCAGACCTGCTCGCCTCCCAGACAAGGGGCGAGGAACCGAATGATCCTGCCCGCATTCTGCCGGACGCTGGAAAAATCGGGAAACCGGTGTCCGAGACGGATTTTTCCGGCCACGCCGCCTGGCTGGACTGGCCGTGGAAACTTCATCGAATCGAAAACCATAAAAACCGTGAAGTAACCTGGGAACTCTACAACCTCGCTAGCGACCCTGATGAAAGCACCGTGCTTTTGGCGGAGCAGCCCGAGTGGGTGCCGGAAATGCAGAAAAGCCTCGAAGAATGGCTTGCCAATGTGACCAGGAGTCTCAACGGCAAGGATTATGCGGGAGAAAAGGCTCTTATTAAGGAGTGAGTGGCTCTGCATCGAGCCTTCAGGGCACCCAGGCGGCATTTTTGACTTTTTGAGGACTTTTGAGTACCTGCTTGCCAGGATGATCAAGCGTGCTAATAAACTGCTCAGGGTTAAAGGACGGAAGATTTGAAAAGTTCAGTTTATGAAGCCATCAGTCATTCTGAAATTTCAAAAAAATCGTGCTAATTCTAAAAAATATCTTGCAGCAGTGAGGTATTACGCGTTACTATAACTTTAATTGCGGGTATAGCTTAATGGTAAAGTTCCAGCCTTCCACGCTGGCCATGTGGGTTCGATTCCCACTACCCGCTCTGAGTATGAGTAATGATTTAAAATCCTGTAAATTCACTGCCGTTTATGAAAGCTGTATTTGTTTATCGCCTTGCGAGCACCTTCGCTTGCTTGTTCATGCTGACGTTTTCCGGCGTCAGTTTCGCCCAGTCGAGCGGCAGTTGCTCTGAAATCAGCAATGATGTGAGCGTTGCCGTCGCCAAAGACCCTTCCAAGGTTCTGATGGTGGTTGAGGACGCGCTGGTGATCAATGAAGGCTGCGCGGCAGACATTGTTCGAGCTGCCATCATTGCCTCCAAGGCGGATGCGTCACTCGCGGCGCAGATTGTGCAAACAGCGGTGTCAGTCGCCCCGAAAATGGCTTCCCTCATTAATGAGGCGGCGGGTTCGGTGATGCCGGGGTTGGCCGTCGCACCCCAGGCAGATGAAGTTTTGCAGCCAGTGTTCGCATCGGACAAAAACCCTGGAAAAAATCCGATCCTGCCTGCCGAGCCTCCGGTGGTAGTCGAAGACTTTTTCATGCCTGCCAGCATTCGCGGTGTGTACCTCATCCAGCCGCCGGCCTCAGGTCCGCTGACTTGTGATCCCACCAACCGTGTTTGTGACCCGAATCCGGTGTCTCCTGCGGCCGCGATTCCTTGAGTGCTGAGTTTTCCCATTTAATCCACTCCACCCTCGCCATGCGCTCATCCCTCGCCATGCTGACACTTGCAGCCGCACTGCTCAGCCCCGCTGTGTTGCGCGCCCAGGGATTGGTGGCTGTCCAGAATTACTCGGCGGATTTTAAAACAGAGCAGCCGCTCACTTTTTCCATCACCTCCCAGGGGGGGTATGATGCGCTCAGCTACCGGGTGAACTCCCCGTTCGTGCAGGACATCGAGTCGGCTTATGTGCAGGGTGGCATCGGAGTTGCCTACACGGACGCGGACCAAACCACACCGTGGACGTTCTCTCTCGACACCAGTGTGATTCATTATGTGGATGGCGTGCCGCGCTTTGACGACACCTTCTACAACGCCAGGGCCAGCGCCAACTTCGAGCACCGTTTCTCGGAGCGGCTCAGGATCAGCAACAATTTCTTCCTCACTTACGGCGTGGAGCCGAACAACGCCTTCGGTGCCTCCACCGCGATATGGAACGGCCAGTTCCTTTACGGATACAACAACTTCAACGTCAGCTACGCCTGGACGCCGCGCTTCTCCACCACCACGTCTTACACCGTTGATGGCATCGCGTATGAGGACGACCTCATCGCCACGCCGGAGGATCGCTATACGCACCTGTTTGCCCAGCAGTTCTCCTACGCCATCTCGAAGCGCACCAGCCTCGTTGCCGAATACCGTTACCGTATGATCGTCTTCGACAAGGCTGCGGGCAAAGACATTACCTCGCATTTCGCCCTCGCGGGTGTTGATCATGCCTGGAGCGAACGCATGTCTGGCTCAGTGCGCGCGGGTGCTGAATTTTACTCATCGGATCGTTCGGACGAAATCGGTCCCTACGCCGAGACAGCGCTCAATTATTCGGTGGACCGCCAGACCATGGTCCGCTGGTTCGCCGCTCTCGGCTTCAACGGGGCTGAGCTGGCCGCCTTCAGCAGTCGTTACGGCCTGAACACCGGCATCCAGGTCAACCACAACGTCACCAAGCGGTTCAGTGTGAACAGCGGCGCATCCTACTCCTACAGCCAGTTTGACAGCGGAGGCGCGGGCGATGTGACCGAGCACTCCGCGCTCCTCTCCGCCGGCCTTGGCTATCAGCTTCTCGAAAACCTCAATCTCAACGCCAACTACTCCTACTCGTTCCTCGATTCCTCCGACGCGCTGCGTGAGTTCGACCGCCATCGCGTCTCGCTTGGTGCCACGGCCTCTTTCTGATTTTTCCGTCAACAGCCAGAACACCCAATCCGCCGGCGGGCAGCTTCGAACCACGAACTCCCGCTGGCGGCATTTTCAGAGAGCTTTGTTAACTCCTCCAAACATCTAACGCCAACGCGGGCATGAACGAAACAGGCACTGAATTTCAAAAGCATGCGATGGACACCTGGCAGGTGGTCAAAAATCGCATGGGCCTCATCACGCTCTGCTTCATCCTCATCTTCGCAGCGGCGGCCATCCTCACCTACATCATGCCGCGTAAGTATCGCGGTCATGTTGAGATGACGATTGAGCGCATCACGCAGGACATCAATGTCTTCGACCGCAATCGTGGTGACAGCCTTGCTTTCACGCAGGAATACATCAAAACCCAGTTCGAGACGATCACCAAGCCCTCCACCCTGTATCCGGTCGTTCAGTCCCTGGATTTGATGAAACGCTGGGAGCTACCATCCCGGCAGGCCGCTCTGGCAAAGCTCCGTGGCAATCTTGAAACCCAGTCCATGCTGCGCTCCGACTTTGTCAGCATCGACTACTACGACCAGGACCCGCAGCTCGCGGCAAACATCGCCAACGAGGTCGCCAAGAGCTACATGGCGCAACGCAACAACATCGAGACCGAGAAAAAGCAGAAAGCGCTCACCGTCCTTCAGCAGCAAATCTCCGACCAGGAAGACCTCCGCCGTCAGGCGCAACTGCGCTCCCAGGAGGCCAAGCGCAAGGCAGGCATCGTTGGCGACTGGATCGTCGGCGGTGGCAGCTCATTGAACCCCGGCAGCGACATTCGCACCTCGGAGGAAAACATGCAGATGTCCCGCGAGCAGTTGCTCATGCAGTCCGACCAGGACATCCTGACCTTGCAGACCGAGATTGATCAAATTGGCAAACTTAGCCCCGATGATCTCATTGCCCAGGCCTCGGGCCTCAAGCTGGAGAATCAAAACATCGCAACGATGACCTCGAAGCTGCAGGAGCTGCAGGTGGCCCGCGAAGGGCTGATCAACGAAGGCCGCGGAATCAAGCATCCCCAGGTGCTCAGCGTGGACAGCCAGGCCGCCCAGTACACGACGCTCATCCTCGCGGAGGCCAAGGCACATGTCGTAGGACTCCAGAACCGGCTCGATGGTGCTAAAAAGAAGCGCCAGTCCCTCCAGACCTACAACGACGAGGCTAAAGAGGAGATCATGGGCATGCAGTCCCTCTACAACGAGTACAAGACCGCCAAGGACGAGGTCACCTACCTGGAGGATCTACTCGTCAAAATGCGCTCACGCTTCTTCGAGGAAAAGGCCGGCATTGAGCTCGTGAAATCCCCGGCCACCATCTACGCCGAGGCGGAGCCGGAGGGGAAGCCCGCCAAGCCCAATGTCCCGCTTCATCTCGCGCTCGGCGGTGTTTTGGGCCTCATGTTCGGCCTCGGCCTCGCCTTCTTCCTCGAGTACATGGACACCACGGTCAAAAGCCTCGACGATGTCGAGCGCCACCTCGGCGTGCCCGTGCTGGCGGTCGTGCCCAAGGGCGTCGGCGTGCTGCATCGAGCCAGCGGCTACAGCCCGGATGCCGAGGCTTATCGAATTCTCCGTACGAACATCGAGTTCAACCGCAAGTCGCCGGATGCCAACTGCTTCAGCGTCGTCAGTGGCGGGGCAGGGGAAGGCAAGTCCACCACCATGGTGAACCTCGCCTACATCTGCGCCCAGGGCGGCTATAACGTCCTGCTCATCGACGCCGACCTGCGTCGTCCCAGCCTGCACACGCATTTCGATGTCAGCCACGCCACCGGCCTCACCAACTATCTCACCACCGACATCCGCCTTGAAGATGTCGTCATCCGCACCCAGGTCGAAAACCTCTTCTTCCTCCCCAGCGGCCTGCTGCCTGCCGACAGCGCCGGTTTGCTCAACTCACAGCGCATGGTCGATCTCATCGCTGAAGTGAAAAGCCGCTTCGACCTCGTCTTGATCGACTCCCCGCCCATTCTCGGAGTCAGCGACGCCTCCGTCCTCGCCAACGAGGCCGACATGACCCTGATCGTCGTCCAGCATCGCAAACTGCCGCGCCACATGCTCCTGCGCGTGAAGCAGAGCGTCGAAAACGCCGGCGGCAAGGTCATCGGCGTCGTCCTCAACAATGTGGATCTTCGCAGCGACGCCCAGTATCAGTATTACACGAGCTACTACACTTATTACTCGCCCACCAACTCCCCCACAGGTGGCGGCTCGGGTGGCAAAACGCGCCGCCGCAAGATCAAGGCCGAGACCACCGCCACCGCGCTTGCCTCCACCCGCCCCTTGCCACGCGGCGAGGGCGACGATGTCTTTTAATCCAACCAGCCCAACATCATGAACACACGTCTCATCCCCCTCGCGCTTGCCGCCCTGCTGCTCATGCCAGCCATGGGTCTGGCGCAAAACGGCGAGCTTGCCCTCAAGACCAACGACCGTGTCACCATCTCCATCGGCGGCATCCCTGACAGCGAGGTCGCCCAGATCAGCAAGGTGTACACCATCGGTGACAACGGCAGCGTCAACCTTCTCTACATCGGCGAGATCCGCGCCGCCGGCCTGAAGCCCTCATCGCTTCAGCGTGCCATCGAGCAGACCTACAAAGATCGTGAGATCTACACGCGTCCCACCGTCACCGTCTCCATCGACGGAGACGCCGCCACCGCCCGCATGGTGTATGTCGTCGGCGGCATCAAAGGCAACGGCACCGTGCCATACAGCTCCGGGATGACAGTCCTGAAAGCCATCTCAGCCGCAGGCGGTTTCAGCCCCTTTGCGAAACCCAGCAAGACGAAGCTCATCCGCAACGGCCAGACCTACGAGATCAACCTCAAGGACATCTCTTCCGACCCCTCCAAGGACATGAAGCTCCAGCCCGAGGACCAGATCATCGTGCCAGAGTGATGGGATGCCTGCGACGGCTTGAAGCATGCATGGCTGGCATGTTGTGGTCCGTTTAGCAGGAATGAAGTCGAGCTCTCAAATCGTCATCAGCCAAGAGCAGGCGCGTTAAGTGCCACGTCAAGAATTCTCTTTGGCAAGCCGTCTGGCCCGCAAGCAATAACCTTCCCATTAGCCCGCGAGACAAGATCTGGCGGGCTTTCTCCGATCATTTCGGTGGGGAGTTCTCGCTGACAAATCTTGACGACTCCTTTGTAAGCGCAAATGCGAAGGCGAATCGTCTCCAAACTCTCTAGTGTGAAACTATGCACCCGTCTGAATCCATTGGGCTTTTCAATTCCGAAAACCGCTTGATGAACCAAGTCGCAATCCAGATAGTCAGTTTGATTTTTCACCATAATGATGCTGTTTGCAGCGTCGAGATAGGGCTGGGCTATTGCATCAAGCTGCTGCCTAGACTGAGAATAAACGGTTTTCCAGAGTTGCTTAACAAGTCGAAATTTGCTGGCGTTCCGCACCTTTAGATCGCCTCGGAATAGATAAAAGACCGTTAAGAAACAATACATTTGGTCTTTGAGCGTCTTCGGAAAGTCGAACTTCTGAATGGCATCAAATTCGAGGAAACTGAGCAAGCTCTGATGGAATGTTGGAAGTTCTACTATACGCGTGATGCACATGTCGAAAAGGCGGAGTCCATCCTTAGAGCAATACCCTCTTTGTTGTTCAACGGCTCGCTTCAACTCGGCAATGGTCAGCTCAGATTTAGACACAAAGAAATTGTGAAGCTCTTTTCGAAGCCACTCCAAGATGACCTCCGGCTCACCACTTTTTTGCAAATGATCTGGGATTGAAAGGCCTGTTAGGTGGGGCGGCTTTCTTCCAATCGCTTCTAGGATGGTCGCAAGTGAGACGTGGAGTGACCACTTGCTCGGGTCGCTACCATGTAGCCTCTCGAGGGTAGGTGAATTGAAGAAGTTGTGGCAAGCTTCCGCAGTCTCTCTGCCAACCAAGAGATAGAACAACCCTTGATCGATCAAGAGAGAAGGCGGATACAATTCCATGTTTTGAGCGTCTACAGCCCTAAATCCGTCACCGCACCTTGGCTGGCGCTGGTGCAGAGTTTGGCATATTTCGCCAGCACGCCGCGTGTGTAGCGAGGCTTGGGTTGTTTCCATTTGGCGAGACGATCTTTGAGTTCCTTGGCAGGAATGCCCAGTGTGATGCTGCGCTTTTCAGCGTCGATGGTGATCGGGTCGCCGTTCTTGATGACGGCGATCGGGCCGCCCACGAAAGCTTCCGGCGTGACGTGGCCGACGACAAAACCGTGGCTGCCGCCGCTGAAACGACCATCCGTGATGAAGGCAACATCTTTGCCGAGGCCCTTGCCCATGATGGCGGAGGTGGGTGAAAGCATCTCACGCATGCCTGGGCCGCCTTTCGGGCCTTCCATCCGCACGACGATGACGTGTCCTTTCTTGACCTTGTCATTCAAGATGGCCTGCAATGCGGTTTCCTCGGACTCGAACACGATGGCCTTGCCTTCAAACTTAAGACCTTCTTTGCCAGAGATTTTACCAACGGCACCTTCGGGGCAGAGGTTGCCCTTGAAGATGACGAGGTGGCTGTCCTTCTTGATCGGATCGCTCAGCGGACGAACGATGGTCTGGCTCTTCGGCCAGAAGATCTTGGAGTTCTTCATGTTCTCCTTCACCGTCTTGCCGGTGACGGTCAGACAGTCGCCGTGCATGAGGCCTTCGTTCACCAAGATGCGGATGAGTGGCACGGTCCCGCCGATTTTCACGAGGTCATTCATGAAATACTTGCCGCTGGGCTTCACGTCCGCCAGCACCGGCGTTTTTTTGCCGATGCGCACGAAGTCCTCGATGCCGAGCTTCACGCCTGCGCTGTGCGCCATGGCGATGAGGTGCAAAACGGCGTTCGTGCTGCCACCGAGCGTGATGATGAGCGTGATGGCGTTTTCAAAGGCCTCCTTCGTCATGATGTCGCGGGGAGTAATGCCCTTCTTGATCATGTTCATGACGGCCGCGCCTGCGTCGAAGCAGTCGATGAGCTTCTCGTTCGACACTGCGGCTTGAGCGCCGGAGTTTGGCAAACTCATGCCAAGAGCTTCAATCGCCGAAGCCATTGTGTTCGCGGTGTACATGCCGCCGCAGCTTCCTTCGCCGGGGATGGAGTGCTGTTCGATGTCGATGAGCTCTTTGTCGCTGATCAGGCAGTTGGCGTGCTTGCCCACGGCTTCAAAGACGGTGACGATGTCCGCGTCCTTCTTCTCCACGCCCACGCATCCAGGCAGGATGGTGCCGCCATAAACAAACACGCTGGGGCGGTTCATGCGAGCCATCGCCATGAGGCAGCCCGGCATGTTCTTGTCACAACCACCGATGGCGACGAAGCCGTCCAAGCCCTCGCAACCGACAACTGTTTCGATCGAATCCGCGATGACCTCACGCGACACGAGCGAGTATTTCATGCCCTCGGTGCCCATCGAGATGCCATCGGAGATGGTGATGGTGTTGAAGATGATGCTCTTGCCACCTGCGGCATCCACGCCCTTCGCGGACTCCTTGGCGAGGCGGTCGATGTGCATGTTGCACGGCGTGACCATGCTCCAGGTGCTGGCGATGCCGATCTGTGACTTCTGGAAATCTTCACGCTTGAAGCCCACGGCATGCAGCATCGCGCGGCTGGCGGCGCGCTCTGGCCCATCGACGACGATGGCGCTATGTTTGCGGTGCAGGGATTCTTTGGAGGCGGCTTTTTTCGGCATGACGTGGAGTGTTGGGCGGCCAAAATGGCAGGTGCCCGCTTGCGTGCAAGCGGCCTTTGCGGCAGCACCCGCGCTGTGTTTGGCAAGAACCGCATGGTGCCCGTGCTTTTCCAGCGCGATGAAGTCTGAGTGAAAATCCACGTCACATTTGCCCTGCTCGCCACCGCCTCTCTGACGGCGGCTGATTCCTTGGAGCCGCTGGATTTCAACCTCTACATGCAGGGCAGGTATGTCTATGAGCGCAACTGCATCGTCTGCCACGGCCAGCGTGGCGATGGCAACGGTGAGATGAGTCCCACGCTCAAACCGAAACCGCGCTCCTTTCGGGAAGGCATGTTCAAGTTCCGCACCACGCCGCACGGCATGTTGCCCACGGACGACGATCTGCGCCGCACCATCACCCGCGGCCTCAGCGGCACCGCCATGGGCATGTTTAGCCATCTTTCGGCGGAGGAAGTGGATGCCGTCATCACCTATGTGAAGTCCTTTTCACGCCGCTGGCGCAAGGCGGAGAATCACGCGCTCGCTGTGCCCCTGCCGCCGCCGCCCGAGTGGTTCAAAAAGCCTGGGGATCTCAAAACGCATGCCCAATCCGGCCAGAAACTCTTCGCGATTAACTGTGCTGCTTGTCATGGCGAAAAAGCCGATGGCAAAGGCCCTGCCGCCATCGCCTTGAAGGACATCTGGGGCATGCCAGCCGCTCCTTCCGACCTGCGTCAGCCGCACCTGCGCTGCGGAGACACGCCTGCGGACTTGTTCCGAATCCTCGCCACCGGCTTGAACGGCACGCCGATGGTCAGCTTCGACCAGACTCTCACCGAAGCCCAGCGTTGGGACATCATCGCTCACCTCATGAGTATCCGCCTGCCTTCCGGGCCGGTGTTGGGTGCGGCAGCGCCGACTTCTCCGTAAATTCGGCTTTGGGAAAGTCAGCGTGATGGCCATGCGGCAGATGATGCCGTCTCGATAGCATCACAAGCTGCTCCAGTGCTGGTGCAACGAGGCTACTTTTTACCAGTCAGCCGGTTCCACAGACTGCGAGCACCCGTGGGTGACTGCGCGTCGCGCTGGGGCTGGTTTTGAGGGCGGGGGGCGGACTGACTGGAGGAAGGACGCCTGTTGTCTCGGCGCTGGCCTTCGGGGCGACCGCCGCCTTGGCCCGAGGGGCCGCCACCCTGGCGCGAACCGCCCTGGCCTTGCGGGCGGCGCTGCTGCTGCTGAAAAGGGCGCTGGTTGCGGCGCTCAGGACGGTCATCGGTGATCGGCTGAGGCGCGGCGTTGTAGTTGAAACCTTCGGCTTTTTTGCGCACGAGACCACGGCCGATGAAGCGCTCAAGCTTGCGCACGTCGTCGAGTTCATCCGGGGAGACGAAGCTAATCGCGTCGCCGATGGCCTGAGCGCGGCCGGTGCGGCCGATGCGGTGGACGTAATCTTCCACGATATGCGGGAAGTCGAAATTCACGACGTGGGAGATGCCGTCCACGTCAATGCCACGCGCGGCGATGTCGGTGGCGACGAGCACGCGCACCTTACCCGTTTTGAAGTCGTCCAAGGCACGCAGGCGCTGGTTTTGCGAGCGGTTGGCGTGCAGCGTGGCGCATTTCACACCGGTTTGTTCGAGCTTTTTGGCGATCTTGTCCGCGCCGTGCTTCGTGCGGCTGAAGACGAGCACCATCTGCATCTTTTCATCTTCGAGCAGATGCGAGAGCAAGGCCATCTTCAGATGCTTGTGAAGCTCATAGACGAGCTGCGTCACCGTTTCTGCCGGATTGGCGCGTTTGCCGATCTGCACGATCTTTGGCGCGCGCTGGAACTCATGCGTGAGGCTTTCGATCTCTTTCGAGAGCGTGGCGGAGAACATCAGCGTCTGACGTTTCTTCGGCAGTTGCTGGAGGATGCGGCGGATGTCGGGCAGGAAGCCCATGTCGAGCATGCGGTCGGCTTCATCGAGCACGAGGTATTCGAGCTGGGAGAAATCCGCGCAGCGCTGGGCCATCAGATCGAGCAGACGACCGGGGCAGGCGATGACGATGTCGCTGCCGGCACGCAGAGCGTCCTTCTGCGGCTTTTCGCCGACGCCGCCGTACACTTTGGCAATCTTCAGCGGCAAGTGTCTCGCATAAGCGAGCACGTTTTCCTCGATCTGCGCCACGAGTTCACGCGTGGGAGCGAGAACGAGCACACGCGTGCGGCGGCGCTGGCCCTGGGGAATCGGATCTGCCGTCAGGCGTGTCAGGATAGGCAGGGTGAAGGCGGCGGTCTTGCCGGTGCCGGTCTGTGCGATGCCGATCACATCCCCGCCTTGAATGACCACCGGAATGGCCGCCGACTGAATCGGCGTGGGTTCCGTGTAACCGGCTTCTTGGATGGCTTGGAGGATGTGTGGGTCGAGACCGAGGGCTTTAAAAGGCATTGAACGCCCATACGCGTGCGTGAGGCAAGAAGCGAGAGGTTTAAGGGGGGCGGAATGACGAAGCCGGAATGTCGAATGACGAATGGAAGTCCCATGATCCAACGTGGAGGGGATGTGTCATTCATTCGGCATTCCTCATTCGGATTTCGTCATTTTTCCCACGTCAGCCGCGCGCCACAGATACCACGCGGCCAGCGTGCGGTGCGGCTGCCAGCGCTTGGCGAGAAGGCGGAATTCTTTCGGCTTGGGCATCTCGTCGAGTTTTTTGGCGATGCGCCAGCCGTTGCGCACGCCGTAGTCGTCGCTGGGAAAGACATCCGGCCTGCCGAGGGTGAAGATGAGCAGCATCTCGACGGTCCACCGGCCGACACCACGCACTTCGACGAGGCGGGCGATCAATTCGTCGTTATCCAGCTTCAAAGCCGCCGCGCGCGTGGGAATCTGGCCGCTGAGCGTCTTGGCCGCGATATCGCGGATCGCGAGCATTTTTCCCATGGAAAAGCCGCAGCCGCGCAGTGCCTCATCCGTCGTGTTCATCACCTGTTCAGGCTTCGGGAAACGCGCTTTGGGGAACAGCGCCTTGAAACGCCGCAGGATGGCCTCGGCGGCATTCGCATGGAGCTGCTGGTGCGCCACGGCGTTGATCAGCGCCTCGTAGGGCGAGCGTTTTTGCGGCACGAGGCCGCAGGGGCCGTGCGCCTTGATCAGGCGGCGCATGACGGGGCAGCGTTGGGAGAGGCGGGTTTCGGCTTCAGTGTGCATGGCTAGATCAATCGAGTTCCCCACTTTCAAGGCAATACTCCATTTGATTAAGTTGTATAAATCATGTTAATTGCTTGATAATCGCGAAGTTTTAGTTCTCACCCTCGTACTGTCTCATCCAATGACCAAACTGGCATTTGTCCTCGATGGCGGGCGCGAGGTGATGTTTCCCCTGGCGGGAAACATGCCCCTCGGGCGTCTGGTCGAGGTGACGGCGGCGGTGGAGGATGCCCAGGCGTCACATCAACAATTGGAGGCGTCTTTGCGGCTGCTGGAAGCCGAACATCAGCAGAAAGCTGAGTCGCTGCGGGAGATCACCGCACAGCATGAGGCCAAAGTGAGCGAGGTCAGCCGGCTCCAGGCGGCGGAGGCAGCCGCGCTGAGCGAGCTTGAATCCCTGGCCGCCAGGCAGGACCAAACTTTGACCCAGCTCGAAGACCTCAGCGGCAGATGCGCCCTCAATCAAGCCCGCGTCGAGGCGCTGGAACGCGAAATCAAAACGCTGGAAGAGCGCTGCCAATCAGGCCGGGAAACGGCTGACTCACTCGAAGCACGGATTAACGAAACCACACATGAACTCGGGCTGCTCGAACGCAGTCGCGACGAAACCAAAGCCGAGCTTCAAACCCGCAGCCGCGAACTTGCGGATACCGAGGAAAAGCTGCGGCACTCCCTCGCCCAGAGTGAGGAGGAGGCGGCTCGTTACCAGGAATTGTCCGCCGCCGTCCTGATCTTTGCCGAGCAGCGGCAGCAGTCTGCGGCAACGGTCCGTGAGCTGGAGTCCCGGATCACCCGGCTCCGGGGCGAATACCAGCAGGCCGTCGGCAACACCATGGAGTCCCGTGCCGCGCAAAAACATGCCGAAGCGGACCTGCACGCGGTTTTGGCGGATTTGAAGGCTCATCAGCAGCGCTTGGCCGACACACAGGCGGAGCATGCCGCCACCGAAGCCGCCCTGGTTAGCAGCTCTCAGGAGCTTCAGGACACACGGCAAAGCCTCGATGCCACCCAGCACCGGCATACCGATGCCACCACCCGGCTTGCCAGCACCGAGCAGCAACTCCAGGCGCGCTCCCAGGTTCTCGTCAGCACGGAGGAAAAGCTCGCCACGACCCGAGAGGAACTCACCGTCGCCCTCGAACGCCTGGACCACGCTGAGGAGGAAATCATTCTCACAGCCCGGCATCTGGCGGCCAGCGAGGCACAGCTCGACGACACACGGGATGCCCTGGCCGTCACCGAACAATCGCTGCGCACTACCTCACGCCAGCTCCGCGAGACCCGGCAGGCTCTTCTTGAAAAAAACGAGGCACTCCTCAAAGCCGGGGAACAGCTTGCTTCCCAGCAGCAACTCACCGTCGCCTCGGAAGCCCGGCAGACGGAAGTTCAGGCGGCGGTTTCTCTCGGAGAGGCCAGGATCGCCACTTTTCAGGGCGCTCTCGACAGTCTCAAGGAGGAGGAAGCCGCGACCCGGTCACGCATCGAAATTCTTAACACGCAGGAACGCGATCTGCGCTCCGGCCTGCAACGTCTCGGCGCGGCAGAGCGCACCGAACGCGCCCGTTACGAGGAGACACGCTCCATCGCCGAGGAGGCGGAAAAAGAGCGTCTGGCGCGGGATGATGAGCTCAACCGCAACGCCGCAGCCGTCCGGCAGGAGCTTGCCGAGCTGGAAACGCGCCTCATCCCCCTGCGCGACTGGAAAGAGCGCATGGACGAGTGCCAGGCCCGCCTGACCGGCCTGCCGCCAGACTCCCTGGAGGCGCGCAATCTGCGCAACGAAATCGAAATGGCCATGGCCGGGCTTCGTCACCTGCTTTCCTGCGTCCCCCAGGGCCGTGCGCGCTCCATGTCGGCGCCGCAGTCCGCAGTGACATCCGGTTCTGGCCTTGAGGCGGCCCTGAATGCCCGCCTCAACCGCCTGCGCGAGACCATGCAGCGTGAGGAAAGCCGTCTGGAGTTCCTCCGCCAGGAGCGTGAGCGCCAGGAGCTACGCTCCCGCACCCGCCCGGCCATTGATCCCGCGCTGCGCGAGCAGGAGTCCAAAATCCGTCTGGCCCAGGAGCAGCTCGCCATGACCGAGACCAAGATCAAACGCGCCGCCGTCGAGGAGCAAAACTACCGCGAAAAAATCGCCACACTGCGGCTGCAACTCGCTGAGCTGCGCACGGAATTCAGCAACGCCCGCGAGACGAGCGTGCCCTTGGCATCTTGAATGCGGAGGCGATTGCCTGATTACCCAAAAAAAGCGGTTGATGCGACTGTGATTCCGCCGCAAACGGCACAAACCCATGGCCAAGCTCACATTCGTTCTTGAAGACGGACACGAGGAGGTTCCGCTCGCGGATCGCCTGACGCTCGGTCGTGCGGATGACAACGATGTGGTCGTGGATGATGAGCGCCTCTCCAAACACCACGCCGAAGTGATCTGCCATCCTGACGGACGCGTGGAGGTGCGGGATCTGGGCTCCACCGCCGGCACCTTGGTGAATGGCGAGAGCGTCGAGAGCCGCATCCTCCGCCATGGCGACAAGCTTTCATTCGGCCCGCTCACCGCGGTGCTCGACCTCGAAGAGGCGGACGCACCGGCTGAAGAAAAACAGGAAGAGCCTGCTTCCCCCAAAGACACCAAGCCTCCGGCGGACGAGCAGCAGCGTCTTCAAGCCGAGGTGGAAGCCGTCCGGCAGGAGCTGGCGGAGTGGCGGCTGCGGGCGGAGCAAGAACGCTCCACCCATGAAAGCCGCCTGCGCACCCTGCGCGGGGCCGAGGAACGAATGCTGCCGCTGCAGGCTGCCGCGAAGCACGCCGAAACAACTCATGGCGAATGGCTCGCGGCCATTCACACGCTCGCCGCCGAGCATGAGGAAAAATCAGCCGGCTTGCAGAAACTCGCCGACGCTGAAACGGCGGCGAAGGCCAAGCTCGAAGCCCTGGCCGCGCAGCAGCAGGAGGAAAGCGCCCGCCTTGAGCAATGCCGCAAAGAGGCCGAACGTGAGACGGCTCGTATTGAGGAATTACACAAGCAGGCCGCCGAAACGGAGGCCGCCGCGAAAGCCAAGCTCGACGCCCTCACCGCACAGCAGGAGCAGGAAAACATCCGCTTTGAACAACTCCGCAAAGACTGCGAAAGCGAGCAGTCCCGCCTGGAGGATCTGCGCAAGCAGGCAGCCGACGCTGAAACCGCTGCCAAAACCGGTGTCGAAGCTCTCACCACGCAGCACGAGCAGGAAAACGCCCGTCTGGCGCAGCTTCGACAGGATGCTGAGTACGAGACGGGCCGCCTTGAGGAACTCCGGCGGCAGATCGCTGAAATCGAGCCGCGTGAGCAAGAACTGCAAAAGCTGGCTGCAGCTGCTGCCGAGCATCGGCGTTCTGAAGAGGAAAAACTCAAACAGGCGCTGACGCTCTTCCAGGAGACCGAGGCACGCCACACCGCGCAAATAGCCACGCTCAGCGGCGAGTCGCAGAGCCTGGAAGCCGCGCTCAAAGAGGCCCAGCGCCGCTTCACCGCCCTGCAAGAGGCCGAAAGGCTGTCTGTCGCGGCCACCGCCGACTCCCTGGCCGCCCGGCAGCGTGCAGAGAAAGCCCTGGGCGATCTCCAGACCGAGATCAGCGAGTGCAAGAGTGATCTCGCCAACACCGCCCGCCTGCTTGAGGAAAAACAAGCCGCTCTGGCGGACACCACGCAGCGTCTCGCGGAGGCCGCGTCCAGCCTTGACGAGGCCACCATGCGCCGTGCCAGCATTGAGGCGCAGTGCCAGGAGCTTGCCTCCGCCGGGGAGCAGCTTGATGAAGTGCGCGGACAGCTCACCGCTCTCTCCGCAGGCGCGGCGCGGCTGGCCGAGCAGGAGCATCTCGCTAAAAAATTCGAGGCCGAGTCCGTGGCCGCTCAGCAGCGCCTCAGCGACCTCGAAGCCCGCGAAACCGCCCTCCGCGTCGAGGCCGAAAACCTGGCAGCCACCATTCACACGCACCAGGACGCGCTGGAGCAAATCCGTGACCACGCAGCCCAGCAGGCCGAGGTGGCTCGCGCCATGGAGGCCGCCCGCAAAGAGCTGACAGACCTCACCGCGCGTCTGACGCCGCTGCGAGACTGGAAAGAGGCCATGGACCTGCTTTACGCGCGTTTCGCCGACCTTCCGCAGTCATCGCCTGAAGCCCAGGAGGTCTGGCGCGAGATCGAGGCCGGCAAGGCCTCGCTGCGCAGGCACATTATCGCCTCACAAACACGCGCGCCGCGCATCATGCACATCGAGTTTGCCCGCAGCACCAAACCTGGCACGCCGATGAAATCCGAGCGCGTTCGCGGCAAGGCCTAGGCCTAGAAAGGCGGTCCCATGGCGGATGTCTTCACCCTGGCGAAGCGCAGCGAGGTGATGAGCCTCATTCGCTCCAAAGGAAACGCGGCCACGGAACTGCGGATGGTGAGACTGCTGCGCGAGCACCGCGTCACCGGCTGGCGGCGGCAGGTTTCCTTGCCGTTCAAGGTTCCAAGCTCAAGGGTCAATCGGCGGCGTTCCTCCGGTCGTGTGCGGCCTGATTTCGTGTTTCGCCGCGAACGCGTGGCCGTGTTTGTCGATGGCTGCTACTGGCACGGCTGCCCGCGCCATTACCGCCGGCCCAAGGGCAATCAGAAATTCTGGGACGCCAAGATCGAGCGCAACCAGACGCGCGACCGCCTCGTGACCCGCGCCCTGCGCAAGGCGGGCTGGAAAGTGCTGCGCATCTGGGAATGCGCGCTTTCCAAGAAACGCCAGACCGCCACGCTGGCACGACTGCAACGAGCGCTGGGCAGAACACCAGACGCAGGCTGAGAACCACGAAGCACCTTGTCAGCCGCCGCGTTTCCGCAGAGAGTGGCGCACATCATGAAGATCGACGCACTGGCCCGACTGGAACGTTATGCAAAGCGCATCGCGGAAATCGCCGCCGTGCTCGGCAAATACGGGCTGGCGGACCTTTTCGGCGGCTTCAAATACGCATGGCTTCAAGACCGGTTCAAAAGCGCGGACGGCCAGTCCCTTACCGAAGGCGTGACGCAGGCCGCCCGGGCGCGCATGGCGCTGACCGAGCTGGGCACCACCTTCATCAAGCTGGGCCAGATGCTCAGCACCCGCGCCGACCTGCTCGGCCCTGAGCTGACCGAGGAACTCTCACAGCTTCAGGCCAATGTGCCACCCGATGCCGCTTCTGTGGCACGCGCCACGATTGAAAAAGAGCTGGGGCATCCCATTGAGGAGCTTTTCGCGCAGTTCGACGACGAACCTCTCGCCGCCGCCTCTGTGGCTCAGGTTCACGCAGCCTTGCTTCACACCGGCCAGAGCGTCGTGGTGAAAGTGCGCCGCGCGGGTGTGGCCGAACAGGCCGCGACGGATCTGGAGATCGTGCAGGCGCTCGCCGAGCTGCTGGAGAAGCACTCCCCGGCCCTGCGCACCTACCAGCCGCTCGCCGTCGTGCGCCAGTTCCGCCGCACGCTGCTGCGCGAGCTCGATTTCAGCTACGAGCGGCAAAACCTGGAGGAATTCTCCCGCAACTTCGCCGACGACCCGACGGTGTGCATCCCGGAGGTCTTCAGCCATCTTTGCTCGCATGAGGTCGTGACGATGGAGCACCTGGACGGCATCATCGGGGCTGACACCGAGACGCTGCAACGCTCCGGCGAGGACTTGGGCGAGTTCGCCAAACGCGGAGCCAACATGTACCTCGAAATGGTCTTCCGTGACGGCTTCTACCATGCCGATCCGCATCCCGGCAACCTCATGCTTCTCCCCGGCAATGTCGTCGGTGTCATCGACTGCGGCATGGTCGGCCGTATCGACGAAGACCTGCGCGATGAGGTCGAGGCGCTGCTGCTCGGCATCGTGGAAAACGATTCCAACCTCGTCTCCGAGCAGGTGCTTCGTCTCGGTGCCGTGCCCGCCGATTGTGCGCGGGAAAAACTCCGCGCCGACTTGCAGGACTTCATGGCGGACTACACCGGCCATCCGCTGAACGAAATCCACGTCGGCGCGGCCTTGAGCAACCTCGTGGAGATCATCCGCGGTCATCACATCGTCCTGCCGCCGGCCCTGGCGCTGCTTTTGAAGACCATCATCGTGCTGGAGGGCACCTCGCGCCGCTTCAGCCCGGACGTGAGCCTCACCGAGCTAATGCAGCCGTATTGCTCACGCCTGATGCTGCGGCGCTTGTCGCCCAGCCGCATCGCCAAACGCGCGCGGCGCACCTTCCGTGTGTGGGACCGCCTGCTCACCGCGCTACCGCGTGATCTGACCGACTTGCTCGCCCGCTTTCGCGATGGATCGCTCACCGTACATCTCGACCACCGTCATCTCGATCCCATCGTGAACCGGCTGGTCCTCGGCATTCTCACCGCCGCTGTTTTTCTTGGCTCCAGCGAACTGTGGAGCCGCGAAGCGAAGCCGCTGATCTACGGCGTATCCGTCTTCGGTGCCATCGGCTACGCCATCTCCCTCTACCTCGGCTGGCGTCTCATGCGCGCCATCCGCAAGTCCGGGAACATCCAGTCGAAGGATTGAAGGGCAGCACTTTGACCACACCCAACCATTCACCAACGTGAGCTGGCTCTTTCAACCTCTCGATTCATCTCCGACATACGGCTCGATCATCAAGTGGTGGGAAAAGCGACGGCTGGCCTACAATTTCATCCTTGGCTCAGCTGCGCTGGTCTGCCTGCCAGTGTTTGTGTGGGCTCTTTCCAGTTCCGGCCACCTTCGACCTGGAGAAGATGCCGTGGAGCCTTTGTCGTTGCTCGCTGCTCCGGTTTTGGCAAACATGGGCTATACCCTTGGATGGATCGTGGAAATACTCTGCCGCCTCGCGGGCATCACCACACGGCATAGTCTGGGTCCCTGGCTACTGCGTTTGGGTTTGGCCTTTTCGCTCTTCATCGTTGCGCTGCCTGCCCTGATTTGGGTTTCCGTCAGGCTGTGTGGTAATGCGGCCGGTGAATGAAAAAGTGCCAGCCCGTCATCCCAGCAATCATCGAGCATCCAGGCTGCCCAAATCATTTCAACACGAGCAACCTGAAACTTTGAACTTGGAAGCCGCATCCTTTTCGCCGAAAACCAGCGCCAACCTCTGACTCCTCACTACTTACCCTCACATCCCCTTCCCATGTATTTCCTCGGCATCGACAGCGGCACGCAGAGCACCAAGGCCATCGTCCTGGACCTCGACAGCGGCAAAATCATCGCCACCGGCCACAGCGCCTACGACTTGATCGAAGGACTGCCGCCGGGGCATCTCGAACAAGATCCGCAGTCATGGCTCGACGCGGTGGATGCGTCCGTCCGTCAGTGCCTGGAGCAAATCGGCAGCGACAAGGCGAAGATCGCCGGGATCGGTGTCAGCGGCCAGCAGCACGGCCTCGTGGCGCTCGGCGCGGACGACCAACCGGTGCGCCCGGCCAAGCTGTGGTGCGACACCTCGACCCAGCCGCAGTGCGCGGAGATCGCTCATCATTTCGGCGGCCAGCCGGGTGTGATCGCCGTCGCGGGCAACGCGATGCTTCCAGGCTACACGATTCCGAAGCTGCTGTGGCTGAAGCAGAACGAGCCGGAGAACTTCGCGAAGACGAAGTCCATCCTGCTGCCGCACGATTACATCAACTTCTGGCTCAGCGGCGTGAAGCGCATGGAATACGGCGACGCCTCCGGCATGGGCATCCTCAACGTGAACACGCGCCAGTGGGCGTATGAAATCTGCGATTACATCGACCCCAGCGTGCGCGGCATGCTGCCACCGCTCGGATCGTCCAAATCGGTCCACGGCACCATACGCAAGGAACTCGCCGCTCAATGGGGCCTGAGTTACGACGTGATCATCAGCGCCGGCGGCGGCGACAACATGATGGGCGCGATCGGCACCGGCAACATCAAGCCCGGCGTCGTCACCGCCAGCTTCGGCACCAGCGGCACGCTTTATGGTGTTGCTGACAGTCCGGTGGTCGATGGTCAGGGCGAAGTGGCCGCGTTTTGCGACAGCACCGACCAATGGCTGCCGCTCGTCTGTACGATGAACGTCACCGTCGTCACCGAGCAGGTGCGCGAGATGTTCCGCTGGGATTTGCGCATGCTCGAAACCGCCGTGAAATCCGCGCCCGTCGGCGCGGGCGGCGTGATGTTCCTGCCTTACCTCAATGGCGAGCGCACGCCGAACCTGCCGAATGGCACCGGAGTCATCCACGGCCTGCGCCCGACGAACATGGCTCCCGCCAACCTCGCCCGTGCCGCCGTGGAAGGAGCCACGCTCGGCCTCGCCTACGGTTTAAAACGCTTCCGTGATCTCGGTATGAATCCCACCGAGATCCGCCTCACAGGTGGTGGCAGCAGGAGCGGTGTATGGCGTCAGATCGCCGCCGACTGCTTCAATGCCGAAGTCGTCACGCTCAACACCAGCGAAGGCGCCGCGCTCGGCGGGGCCATCCAGGCCGCGTATGCCCACGCCAATCAAGGCGGCGCTGAAAAGATCAGCTACGAGCAGCTTTGCGCCAAGCTCGTCACCCTCGACGAATCCACCCGCTGCAAACCGAATCCCGAGAACGCCGCCTTCTATGCCGTCCAGCTCGAAAAGCAGATGGAACTCACCGGTCGATTGAATCAAACCGGCTGGCTGTAACTCGAGATGGCCAAGATTCGCATCAAAAACACCGGGAAGATCATCGCATGGCTCATGCGCGCCATCGGCATGACCCTGCGCTGGGACATCCGTGACAACGCGGATGTGTTCAACACCTCGCGCTCATGCACCATCTGGGCGTTCTGGCACAACAGCATGTTTCTCATCCCCTGGCTGCACCGCGAGTGGTTCGGGCACATTCCAGGCACGGTGCTGACCAGTCCCAGTGGCGACGGTCAAATCATCGCCGACATCTGTGCGAGCTTTGGCATCGAGGCCGCGCGTGGCTCCAGCTCGCGGCCGGAGAAAGGCATGAGCGCGTTGATCGCCCTCGCCGAAAAAGCGCGCCAGGGCTACGACATCGGCATCACCCCGGATGGTCCGCGCGGCCCTCAGCATCGCGTGCAGCCCGGTGTGGTGAAGCTGGCGCAGCTCACCGGCGTGCCGCTCATCCCGGTGAACATCAGCTACAGCCGCTGCATCAAGTTCAAGACCTGGGACCAGTTCATGATCCCGCTGCCGTTTGCGACGGTCACGATGACCTTCCATCCCGCGCTGGTCATTCCGCGCCGCATGACGGAGGAAGCGTTTGAGGAAAAACGCGCCGCCTTGGAAGACACACTGCGCGCTGGAACCGATCTTGAAAAATTTCGCGACGCCCGCTAGCCTCGCGCCATGGAAACGCTCTCCGTCCGTTGCAACCACTGCGGTGCCCCGCTTCAGGTGGCCGAAAACACCCGCTTCGTCACATGCCAGTTCTGTCAGAGCAGTCTGGAGGTGAAGCGCACCGAGTCTTCGATCTTCACTCAGGAAGTCGCGAAGATCGCCGAGAACACCGGCAAGATGGCCGAGAGTCTTGAAGTGATCACCATCCAGAATGAGATCGAGAAACTCGACCGCGAGATGGGACTCCAGCAAGTTGCTGCTCCGACCAAAAAAGCAGGTCTCGTGGGTGGCATCATGGGCACAGCCTTCGGCATCTTTTTTGCCGTGGTGTGCTTCATGATGGCAGCAGCCTTCTCCAACGCAGGAGCGGGAGCCTTCACCATTGTGCCCGCAGGCATGGGCTGCTTCGGACTGGTGATGGCCGTCATCTCCCTCGTCGGAGGGGTGAACCACGAGGCGACACGCTCCAAGTATCAGGACCAACGCGAGGCCCTGGAAGGCCAGCTCGCGGCGCTGAAGCAAAAATAATGCTCATCGCCTTCCACAAGCCCTTCGACGTGCTCTCCCAGTTCACGCAGGAGCATCCCTCGCATCGCACCCTCGCCGAATTCGGCTTTCCACCGCACGTCTATGCCATCGGTCGCCTGGATCGTGATTCAGAAGGTCTCCTCCTGCTCAGCGATGAGGCGCATTGGAACGACCGCCTCCTCAATCCCCGCCACGCCCACCCGCGCACCTATCACGCGCAAGTGGACGGCGTGATCAGCGACGAAGCACTGCGCCAACTCCGCAGCGGCGTCGATTTGAAGGAATTCCGCACGCTCCCCGGCAAAGCGCAGCGACTCGACACCGACCCCGCCCACCCGCCGCGTGATCCGCCCATCCGCTTTCGCAAAAACATCCCCACAAGCTGGCTCGAACTCACCCTCACCGAAGGCAAAAACCGCCAGGTCCGCCGCATGACCGCAGCAGTCGGCTTTCCGACGCTGCGCCTCGTGCGCGTGAGCATCGGCGGGCTGAGGCTGGCGGATTTGGGGATCAAGGAAGGTGAATGGCGGGAATTGAGTGCCGAGGAGCAGCGGAAGGTGATGCAGCCGTCAAGATAGGGTCAAGCATGGTCAAGGCAGTCAAGACGGCCACCTTGACCACTCCTTGACCTCTTGACCGCCCCCATTTCCCCACTTGCACCCCCGGCCCCGCGTGCCACTTTCCGCGCCCTTTCCCCAACCCCCAGCATGGCCCTCATCGTCCAGAAATACGGCGGCACCTCCGTCGGCAATCCCGAGCGCATCCGCAATTGCGCACGTCGCATCCTGGAAACGCAGCGCGCGGGCAATCAGGTCGTCGCCGTCGTCTCCGCCATGTCCGGCGTGACCGACACGCTCATCAAGCTGGCGAAGGAAGTCTCCCCGGAGTGCGATCCCATTGAGCGTGAGATGGATGTGCTCCTCGCCACCGGCGAGCAGACCACCATCGCCCTCACCGCCATGGCCATCAATGCTCTTGGTGGTAAGGCGGTGTCCCTCACCGGTGCGCAGGCTGGCATTTCCACCGACCGCGTCCACACCAAGGCCCGCATCGTCAACATCACACCTGACGCCGTTCATCGCATGCTGGATGAAGGCAACATCGTCATGCTCGCGGGTTTCCAGGGCGAGAACGCCAGCGGCGAGATCACCACGCTGGGCCGTGGCGGCAGCGATTTGACCGCCATCGCCATGGCCGCCGCCATCAAGGCCGACCTCTGCCAGATCTACACCGACGTGGACGGCGTCTTCACCTGCGATCCACGCGTGGTGAAGACCGCGCAAAAAATCCCCGAGATCAGCTACGAGGAGATGCTCGAAATGGCCTCCTCCGGCTCCAAGGTGATGCAGAGCCGCAGTGTCGAGTTTGCCAACAAATTTGGTGTGCGCTTCGAAGTGCGCAACAGCATGAACCACAACCCCGGAACCATCGTGAAAGAAGAAACCCCCGGCATGGAGTCCGTCGTCGTCCGCGGCGTCAGCCTCGAGCGCAACCAGGCCAAGGTCACCATCGACGACGTCGCCGACCGCCCCGGCATCAGCGCCGCCATCTTCGGAGCCATCGCCAGCGCGAATGTCATCATCGACATGATCGTGCAGAACGTCAGTTACGAAAACATCACCGACATCTCCTTCACCCTCAGCGCCACCGATCTCGCCAAGGCAGAGTCGGCGCTCAAGGCCATCCTGCCCACCCTCGGTGACGAGGCCACGCTGCGCACGCAAAGCGGCATCGCCAAGCTCAGCGTCGTCGGCATCGGCATGCGCAGCCACAGCGGCGTCGCAGCCACGATGTTCAAGGCTCTCGCGGACGCCAAGATCAACATCCAGATGATCTCCACCAGCGAGATCAAGACCGCCGTCATCGTGGACGAGAGCGAAGTCGAAAACGCCGCCCGCGTCGTCCACACGGCGTTTGGGTTGGACGCCTGATTAAAGTACTCCCGAGCTTCAGCTCGTCTGGCTGCCTGCCCGCGCTCCAGTCACCTCCCATTACTCTCAATGAACTCGACAATCGGCGTCGAGTCCTCCAGCCCATGCGGATGATGCCCCACGCCCGGCTTGCGGATCATGGTGATGCTGCCGCCGAGCGCCTTGTAGCGTGATTCGATCAAGCCCGTGTTTTCATCCCACGGCACCACGTCATCCGCATCGCCGAAGACATGCAGCAGCGGCACGCCTGCTTTGGCGAGCGAGGCGAGGCTGTCCACCGGATTGCCCTTGTAGGCGAGCGCCTCGGCCTCGTCTTTGAAGCCCCAGAGCTTCAGCACAAAGCCCCAGTTTCTCGGGTCGCCCTTGCCCTTTCCTTTGCCACCGGGCCAGCTCTTGAAGTCACAGACCGGCGCATCGGCATAAATGCAGGAGACCTTGTCAGGATTCGCGATGGCCCAGTTGTAGCAGTACAAACCACCGCGGCTGAGGCCGACGAGCGCGGGTTTCGTGCTCAAGCCGTAGCTCGTGGTGAGTTCGGTGTGGCATTGATTCCACAACTTCACGGCATCAGGGCAGCCGAGCATGTCGTTGATCTTCATATAGACGATGTGGAAGCCCTTGCCGAGCAGCGCGATGTCTGGCGCGGGCTTATGGCCGAAAAACTCGCCATGCCAAACCCACGGATGGCCTGCGGCGGCGGTTTTCGGTGCGACGACGGTCACGGACTTGCCCGCGATGGACAGCTCGTGCTTCGCGTAGCCGTTCCACTCGCCGGTTTGCTTCGGGAAGACGATCTCCTTCGAGTTTGCGAGCTTGCGGGCCTCGGCATCGAATTCAGCGACCTTCGCCTCGGCTTCTGGCAGTGGCAAACCGGGCGCGTTGCCGGGACGCTTGTGCCCGACATGACTCAGCCACGCCGAGCGCAGAATGGCGTGCTTCTTTTTGATCACAGCGAGGATCGCTGCGCCATTCGGATGATCCGGCGTGCCATCCGCTTTCACTTTCAGTCCCAAGGCATCGAGCACGGCATGCGCCATGAGCAGATGGCCTTCCGGGCCAGGATGAATGCCGTCACGCGAGAAGGTGAATTCGGGATCGGTCTTCCGCTTTTCCGCGATGGCCGCGTTCATTGGCCCATGGATGTCGAGTACGGTCCATTTCGCCTCATCACGCATGTCGAGCAGCCAGTCGGAATAGAAGTCCAGCACCTCGTTGTAGCCCTGATAGGGCTTCTCATACTTGTCGAGGCCGGGCGGCAGCACGCGCTCCTTGATCGGCACAGGATCAAACACCGGCGGAGTGAGATGAATGATGCGCGCACCGTTGGCGGTGACCTTGTCATGCAGCTTCTTCATGCCATCTTGAAACGCCTTCGTGCGCTGCGCACCGAGCGGGTAGTAGATGCCGTCATTCATGCCATAGCAGGCAAAGACGAGCTGAGGCTTCGCTTTTTCGAGCACACGATCCAAACGCTCGTGCAGATCAGGACGCGGGAATTTGCCACCCGCATGCCCGTCCTCGCTCAAACCGCTCACCGTTTCACTGCTGAGGCCCAGCGGGATGATGATCTTGTTCGAATCAGGGTGCTGCGCGACGAGCGCGGCCTCAATGACCTCGATGTAGCCGCCGCCCTGTGTGATCGAATCGCCAAGGAAGACGATGCGCTGTTCTGGAGGCAGTTCCGCCGCAACAGAGGTGACAGTGAGAAGAAGGGAGAAAAGCAGATGACGCATGGATGAAACAAGTCGGCGGGACACGCCCGACTTTATCACACTCTGTGCAGCTTGTACGGATACACCTGGTCCGCGTTCCACTGGCACGCATACAAGTCGCCCACGTCATCCACGCACACATCATGTACGTTGCGGAAAAACGGCTGGTCTTGCAGCAGCAGGCCGACTTGCTCGCCTTCGTATTTCGGCTGCAGGCCGCCCGGCGCGGAGATGACGCGGTTGTTTTTGTCCAGAATGATGATGAACCCGCGCTCACGCCACATGCGGAAATCATTCGGCTTCATGCCGAAGCACACGCCGGAGAGCAGCAGGTCACCCGCGATCACCGGCCTGCTCATGAACGCCCCCGGCAGGTAAACTGAATGCGAATAGGTGCCATCGAGCTTGTACCAGTGAAACTCATTGCGCACCCGCTCCGTGCATAACACCAGCGGTTCCGGCCCGCGTTGGTCAATCGTCACCCCATGCGCCTGCATGAATTTCCCTGCGTTCATCGCCTGCGTGCTCACGCCACCGAATTTGCGGATAAATTTCCCGCTCGCATCGAAATGCAGGATGAACTGCGAGCCGTAGCCGTCCGCCACATAGATGTCGCCGTTCGGTGCCGACACGGCCTCCGTCGGCGCATACTTCGTCGCGGCGTCATACGCGCCGCAATCTTTCGCATGCGGCAGTTCCAGCAGGATCTCGCCCGTCAGCGTCGTCTTCACCACACGACCGCCGCTCGGATCGCACAGCAGCAGCGTCTCTTTGCCATCCCGCGGATGCAAACTCAGCCCGTGACCGCCGCGCAGCTTCAACGTCCACGCGTCGAGCACCTTCCCATCCTTGTCGAAGGTGAGGATGTTGTTCTTCGCCTCGTTCGTGATCATGATCAGCCGCTTCTGCGCATCCATGACCATCTCATGGCAGTCCTTCACCGGATGCACCTCCCGCTTCGCCTTGCACCACTCCAGATCGACCCGATACCGATGCTCCCCATGCCCGATGATCGCCCCATTGAGCGAAGTCTTGCTCTGAGCCCGCACAAACGGCGCGGAAACAGCGGCGGCGGCAGTCGTGGCAAAAAAATGGCGGCGGTTCATGACGATTGAACGAATTACACGCTCTCACTATTGCGAGGATGAAACTGAACTGATTCGGCAATTGCCGTTGCTTGTCCAAGCTCGCATTGAAATGCCTCGCTTTGATCATTCACCGAAGTGTAGGTGAGAAAGGCAAGATTCATTCCGTCTGACACATACCATACGCGAATAAACGACGATGGAAGATCGTACTCACACGAGAGTCCAAAGGTGTCCTTGCCCTCGAATTGAATGGTTTTGCTTTTGCGTTCAAAACTCTGCGCATCCTCAAAAAAGTAAAGGAAGCGTTCCAAATGGGAGTTCTGCATGTCAGGAGGTTTCCCCTTGTTGTACAAGGCCACACTGAACTGCAAAGCTCCAATTCCATTCTCAAGCGCGAGAGTCGGAGGTGTCCCGGCGGGAAGAGTATCCGTGATGTCTCGCCAATCGCCCTCCAGTTCGAGGAGAACGCCGGCAAACTGAACTTTCTGACCCATGAATAAAGCTAACGACATTAATCCTGACTTCGACTGCGAAACGTCGGTAATCTCAATCGCCAGCGCATCGCCGCGAGCCGCAGCACCAAAATGACCCCCATCCCGATGTAGCGATGGCTTTCCGACACCGGCAGCCCCTTTTGCAGCAGCACAAACACCAGTGCGCCGACGAACACCGCCGTCGCATACAGATTCACATCCGGCTGAAACACCAGCGGCAGCTCGCCGCGCAGCACATCGCGCAAAATGCCGCCTGCCACGCCGGTGACGATGCCCAGCAGAATCGCCACGATGCCCGGCGCACCAAACGCCAGCGCCTTCTCCGTGCCCGCGATGCCGAACAGCGCCAAACCGAACGCGTCGGCGATGGAAAGCACCTTTTCAGGCATGTGAACGAACCGAGCCGCCACAAACGTCACCACCGCCGCGATGAGCGCCGTCCAGACGTGATGTGGCTGCTCGATCCAAAACACCGGTCGCGCACCGAGACACAAATCTCGAATGGTTCCTCCGCCGACCGCCGTCACCAGCGCCAGCACCATCACCCCAAACAAATCCATCCGCTTCCCCTCCGCTGCGAGAACAGCGGCGATCGCACACACGGCGACAGCGAAGTATTCGATCCAAGCAGGCATGACGTCAGTGTTTCAAATAGTGCTCGATACCGTTCAGGAACATCTGCACGGCCACCATAACCAGCAGCATGCCCATGAGACGCTCCACAGCCAGTGAGCCTTTCTCCTTGAGCACTCGCGCAATGGCTGGTGCACACAACAAAACAGCCGCCGTGATGCCCCAGGCGATGAGCAGCGCCGCAAACCAATTCCAGAGCTGCTCCGGCTGCGTGCTGACCAGCACCAGCAGCGTTGCCAGCACGGATGGTCCCGCGATCATCGGCGTCGCCAGCGGCACGATGAACGGCTCGACCTGCGGCTCGTCTGCCTCATGTCGCGACGGCGGAAAGATCATCTTCAGCGCAATCAAGAAAAGCACGATGCCGCCGCTGATGAACAGCGCCTCCTGCTTCAAATGCAACAGCCCCAGCAGCCACGGCCCCGCGAACAAAAACACGACCAGAATCACCAGCGCGATGACCAACTCCCGCGCGATCACCCGCAGGCGCTTCTCCGGAGGCACCGGCCGCAGCCCTGCCACAAACGTCGCCACGTTCCCCAGCGGGTCCATGATGGTGAGCAGTAGCAAAGTTGCGGAGAGGGTGTCCATGATCGAAATCAGTCTGCTTTTGTTTCCGGCGCAACCAATGCCGCGCGCACTTCGACCGAGCGGGCGCCCAGATTACCGTAGCGATGATAATCAAAGCTCACGCTCTGCTCCTGCACATACCAGAGCAGCTCCACGCGGCCCTCGGCAAGCACGGGCGTATCCGCGATGAAGACCTGTGCTTCAGCGGCCGCACGCCGAACTGCCAGAGGCACCACTTCGGGCGAGGCATAGCGCACCCGGTCACATTGGTGGGTGAGAATGGCCTCAACCAACTGTTCATCGTCTTCCTCAATGAATTCGAGTGGATTGGCCCATCCGTGGCATGCCTCGTGAGCACGACGGAGCGGTCTTGGATCGACTCCTGGCGCAAGGCTCAAAGTGATCCGGCACCCGGCGATCCTAGCGGCCATGACCCGCGCAAAGACACTGAAGGGAGTGTCGTGCGGAGTGATTCTCAGACGGATGTCTCTCACTGCCAGATACCGCCGCGCGTTGTCCTGCCCGACCAGGTTGAAATGATCGTGCTCCACACCAAACTCGTCACGCCACCAGCGCTCATAGCTCGAAATGGCTGCGACAAGCGCAGGCCACGCTTCAAGGCCCTCTTTGTTCCAATCCTCAAGCACCTCATGAAGCTCTCGCAGCATCGAATCTGCGGGCAGTCGCTCCCATTCGTCATTCGTCATTCTGATTTCGTCATTCCGAGGCTCGGCGAAGGTCATGAACTGCGCCACATAGTTCGGCCCGCCTGCTTTCAGTCCGGGACCGAACGCACTCTTGCCCATGCCGCCGAAGGGTTGCCGCAGCACGATGGCTCCGGTGGTGCTGCGGTTGATGTAGAGATTTCCGGCGCGGATGCCCGCCCGCCATTCGGCCTGTTCGCGATCATCGAGACTCTCCAGCCCACTGGTGAGGCCGTAACCGGTTTGATTCACCATCGCGATGGCGTCATGCAGTTTTTCAAATCGCATCACACCGAGCACGGGACCGAAAAACTCGGTGAGATGCGTGTAGCTGCCGCGCTGCACGCCCCACTTGATGCCGGGCGACCACAGGCAATCATTGCGATCGAGCTTGCGTGGCATCAGCGCCCATGACTCTCCGCTTTCCAAAGTAAGAAGCGCATTTTGGAGCTCGCCAGACGGCGGACGGATGATGGGACCGATCTTCGTCTTCAAATCCCACGCGGAGCCGACGGTGAGGCTTTCCGCTGCCTCGACGAGCGCGCGCTTGAACTCAGGATCATCGTAAATTTCCGCCTCCAGCAGCAGCAGCGATGTCGCAGAGCATTTCTGCCCCGCGTGACCGAAGGCGGAGTGCAGCACGTTCTTGATCGCGAGATCGCGGTCGGCCATCGCGGTGATGATGGTGGCGTTCTTGCCGCCGGTTTCAGCGCTGAGCGGCAGATCCGGCTTCGCGCGCAGCATGGCGAGCGCCGTCTCGGTGCCGCCGGTGAGGATGACCGCGCTGACCTGCGGATGCTGCACAAGCTGCGCGCCTTCCTTTCCGCCAGAGCACGGCACAAATTGCAGCGCCTTCTTCGACACGCCACCGCGCCAGAAGCACTGGCACATCTCCCACGCTGGCAGCACCGCATCAGAGGCTGGTTTCAAAATGACCGTGTTTCCTGCCGCAAGCGCGGCTGCGACACCGCCACACGGAATCGCGATGGGGAAATTCCACGGCGACACGACCACCACGAGGCCTTTGCCGCGTGCGATAAAGTGGTCCGCACAGTCCCCTGTGCGGCGTGTCGATGACACCTCACGCTCCATGCTTGGCTGAAGATGGCTCGGAGCTTCAACTACTTGCGGAGCGCCGCACGGAGGATTCGCTTCGCGGCTTCGCAGGTGCGGACCACTCTCAGGACAGCCCTCCATGAACCACCGTGCCGAACCCGCGTAGAACTCGACGAAATCGACTGCTTCGCTCACCTCGGGGTCGGATTCGGCCAGGGTCTTGCCTGTGTTCGCCAAAGCCGCACCCATGAGATCACCACGAGCGCGACGCAACTCTTCGGCGACCACGCTTAGCACTTGCTGACGCGCTTTTGGAGAAATCGTGCGCCAGCCATCGTCATCGCGTGCCGCGCATTCGACGGCGCGGGTGATGTCGTCGGCATTTGCTTGTCGATAATGCCCCACCACGGTCCCTGGACGCGAAGGATCGAGGCAATCGCGCGTGGCACGGCCATCGCTCAATTCCTCACCTGCGATGACGAGCGGCACCTCGGTGCTGTGGTCTTTCCACGCGATGACGATGCTCTGCGCCCACTCGGCGTGATGCGGCAGTGACCAGTCGGTGTCGGGCTCGTTGACGAACGATCGTGAGACAGGCTGCCAGCCTGTGGCTTCGGACAGGCTGGCAGCCTGTCTCACGTTTCGCCGATCCTGCGTCCTTCTCGGCGCATTGCTGAGCGTCTCAAGCCGCTCAAACGAGGCCACAAAGCCTTTCTCCAGCTCCTGCCACTCAGCGCTACCGGGCACGAGCTTGAAGGTGTGGCGGAGGAAATTGTCAGGCCCGGTGTTTTCATCAAGACGGCGGATCAGGTAACCGATGGCGCTCAGGAAGTGCTCCTTGTGGCACACGGGCGAGTAGAGCAGCAAATTGGAGGCCTCCTCAAAGAGAGCGCGGCGCTGATGGTTCGCCATGCCTTCGAGCATCTCAAACTGCACGCGCTGCATGGCCTGACGATCCTGCGTCAGCACGAGCGCGTAGGCGACATCGAACAGATTGTGCGAGGCGATGCCGAGACGCGCGGCGGCGAGATTTTCCGGCTCGAAGCCGGTGTGCAGCATGCGTTTGTAGTTCGCGTCGGTGTCGGTCTTCGAGTCGAACGGCGCCTGCGGCCAGCCTTTGATGGAGGCTTCGTGACGCTCCATCTCCATGTTCGCGCCTTTGACGATGCGCATGGTGATCTCCGCGCCGCCTGCCGTCAGACGCTTTCGCGCCCATTCGAGCAGTTTGAGCTGCCAGCGATGCGAATCCGGGATGTAGGCCTGCAGCACGATGCCAGCGCTGATTTTCTCCAAACCACTCCGCTCCAGCGTGCGCATGAAGACCTCGCAGGTCAGGCTGAGGTCGCGATACTCCTCCATGTCGAGGTAGATGAACTTCGGCACGTGGGTGCCGTCATGTCGCGTGAACGTGGCACGCGCCGCACTGCGATACAGCCGCTCCAGGCGGTCGCACAACGTCGCAATCGTGTGCTCGCGCGCGATGGGCGACATCTGCGAGTACAGCGTGGAGATCTTCACCGAGAACACCTCCGTCTCCGACTGCTGCAATGCCTCCAGATACAGCGTGAGCCGCCGTTCCGCCTCCGCCTCGCTCAGGATCGCCTCGCCGAGAAAGTTCACATTCATGCGCACACCCTGCGTGGTGCGTTGCCGCAGATGCTCGGCCAGTAGCTCGCGCTCGGCAGGCAGAATCACATTCGCCGTCTCCTGCCGCATGTGCTCCTTCACCATCGGCACGGACACGCCCGGCAGCCAGCCACCGAAGGTCTGAAAGCCGCGCAGCATCGCCCGGTCGAGCGGGCTGAAGAAGCGCGGCACACCCTGCACATCGAGGATGTGCGTGAACTGATCTGCCACCCGCGCCGCCGACTTCGCGCGAAAGGCCTGGTCGGTGAGCTGCACGAGCGTGGCCTTGTCCGAGGGCGTTTGCAGCATGCGGTCCAGCTCCGCCTGCTGACGCTTTTCCGCCGGTGTTTGCAGCTCGGTGGCGCGAAGCTGGAGCTTCTGCGCCAGTTCGACCGCCCGGGAAATGATTTCGGCATTCATGACACCTTCAGATTAGACTCCCAATGTGTGTTTCACCTCAACAAACGCCTTCACCGCCTTTTCGAGATCCTCACGCGTGTGAGCCGCGCTGATCTGGGTGCGGATGCGGGCTTTGGCCTGCGGCACGACCGGGAAGCTAAAACCAATGACATAGACACCGCGCTCCAGCATCGCATCGGCGAACTTCGAGGCCAGGACCGCGTCGCCCAGCATCACGGGAACGATGGGATGCTCGCCAGGCACGATGTCGAAGCCTGCGGCGGTCATTTCAGCACGGAAGTAGCGTGTATTCGCCTCCAGCGTGTCCCGCAGCTTCGTGGACTGCTTCAGCAAGTTCAGTGCAGTGATGGAAGCGCCTGCGATGGAAGGACAAAGCGTGTTCGAGAACAAGTAAGGCCGCGAACGCTGGCGCAGCAGCTCGACGATCTCTTTCTTGCCACTCGTGTAGCCGCCACTGGCACCACCGAGAGCTTTGCCAAGCGTGCCGGTCAAAATGTCGATGCGTCCCATGACATCGCAATGCTCGTGGGTGCCGCGACCATGAGCGCCCATGAAGCCGACGGCGTGGGAGTCATCGACCATCACCAAGGCGTTGTATTTGTCCGCCAGATCGCAGATCGTCTTCAATGGCGCGATGAAGCCATCCATCGAAAAAACGCCGTCGGTGGCGATGAGCTTGAAGCGCGCTCCTTTGGCATCAGCGGCGATCAATTGGGCCTCCAGATCGGCCATGTCGCAGTTCTTGTAGCGATAGCGCTGCGCTTTGCACAGGCGTACGCCGTCGATGATCGAGGCATGATTCAATTCATCGCTGATGATCGCGTCTTCGGGGCCGAGGAGGGTTTCAAACAGGCCGCCGTTCGCGTCGAAGCACGATCCGTATAGAATCGTGTCCTCCGTGCCGAGGAAATCGGACAACGAAGCCTCCAGCTCTTTATGCACACCCTGCGTGCCGCAGATGAAGCGCACGCTGGCGAGACCGTAGCCCCAGTGCTCCAGCGCCTCGTGCGCGGCCTGCCGCACCTTCGGATGCTGGGCGAGGCCGAGGTAGTTGTTCGCGCACATGTTCAGCACCGCCGCGCCACCATTGGCGCGGACCAGCGTTCCCTGCGGTGTGGAGAGCACGCGCTCGCGCTTGTAGGTGCCCGCGGCTCGTATTGCGTCGAGTTGAGACGTGAGATGGTCTTGGAAGGCTGCATTCATGGAGAGTATTCAGAGGCTTTACCCCTTGGAGAGGTGATGGGTGAAACGAGGACGTGTGGTGCAGCGTGTGCGTGGCGAGCTAAAGCTCTGGATTACGTTGTCCAATCCAGCACCACCTTGCCGCAGTTGCCGCTTTCCATGGCGGCGAAGCCTTGTTCGAAGTCGGTGTAGTGGAAGCGGTGAGTGATGACGGGCTTGATGTTCACGCCGCTTTCGAGCATCACGCTCATCTGATACCAAGTCTCGTACATCTCACGGCCATAGATGCCGTGGATGGTGAGCATGTTGAAGATGACCTTGTTCCAGTCGATGGCGATCTGCTCGCTGGGAATGCCAAGCATGGCGATCTTGCCGCCGTGGCACATGCTGTCGATCATGTCGCGGAAGGCGGTGGCGTTGCCGCTCATCTCCAGGCCCACGTCGAAGCCTTCCTTCATGCCGAGCTGCTTCTGCACGTCGGCGATGCTGCCGGTTTTGGCGTTCAAGGCGACCGTCGCGCCCATTTTTCGCGCGAGATCGAGTCGATACTCGTTCACGTCGGTGATCACGACATGCCGCGCACCCGCATGCTTCACCACAGGGATCGCCATGATGCCAATCGGACCTGCGCCGGTGATGAGAACGTCCTCGCCCATGCATTCAAAGGCCAGCGCGGTGTGAACGGCGTTACCGAAGGGGTCAAAGATGCTCGCCACTTCCTCGTCCACGCCGTCACGATGATGCCAGACATTGGTCATCGGCACGCTGATGTATTCGGCGAAGGCGCCGGTGCGGTTCACGCCGATGCCGACGGTGTCTTTGCACAAGTGACGGCGTCCGGCGAGACAGTTGCGACAGCGGCCGCAGACGACGTGGCCCTCAGCGCTGACGACCTCGCCAGGATGGAAGTCGTTCACGTTGCTGCCGACGGCGACGACTTCGCCCACGAACTCATGCCCGACGACCATCGGCACGGGGATGGTCTTCTGCGCCCAGGCGTCCCATTTGTAGATGTGCAGGTCGGTGCCGCAGATGCCGGTTTTGCGGACCTTGATGAGGACATCATTGATGCCGACCTGCGGCTCCGGGACATCCTGGAGCCAGAGTCCGCGCTCCGCTTTGGCTTTGACGAGTGCTTTCATGGTTGTGGCGGCATATTGGACGCATATCCGGTAAATTGGCAACCGCTATTTCCTGTTATACGGACGCGATTCCAATATACCGGTCAAGCCAGTACTTGGCCGATCACCTGGCCAAAGTCCCGCTCCAGGCGTTTGCGGCCCGGTATCTCCAACTGGTGCGGATCAAGACCGAGCAGATGCAGGATCGTGGCATGCACGTCGGTGACGTAGTGCGGATGCTCGACGGCGTGGAAGCCTAGTTCGTCGGTGCTGCCGTGGATCGTGCCACCTTTGACTCCGCCGCCGGCCATCCAAACGCTGAAGCCATACGGATGATGATCGCGCCCGTCACTGCCCTGCGTGCCGGGCGTGCGGCCAAACTCGGTGGCGAAGACGACGAGCGTGTCGTCGAGCATGCCGCGCTGCTTGAGGTCCTTGAGCAGGCCGGAGATGGGCTTGTCCACCTGCGCGGCGAGGTTGGAGTGATTCTTCTTCAGACCAGAGTGTGAATCCCACGCACCAGCGGCCCCATCGCCATGCTGGAGCTGAATGAAGCGCACACCGCGCTCGGCGAGGCGACGCGCCACGAGGAGCTGTCTCGCGAACGGTTCCGTCACCTTGTCGTCCATGCCATAGAGCTTTTTCGTTTCCTCGCTCTCCGTGTCGAGATTCATCGTCTCCGGCACGGCGGTCTGCATGTTGAAGGCGAGCTGGTAGCTCTTCATGCGCGCGGCGAGCGTTTTGTCGCCTGGATACTGCTCCGCGTTGAGCGTGTTCAGCTTGTGAATGAGATCGAACTGCGCCGCCTGTTCGCCTGTGCCGATCTGAAACTCCGGCGCGGCAAAGGTGAGCGGATTCTTCGGATCAACCTTCAGATTGATCGCGTCGTAAGCGGGGCCGAGGTAGTGGCCGTCGCGCGTGTCGAAGTAACGCGGCCCCATGTTCACAAAGGACGGCAGATTGTCCGACATGGAGCCAAGCCCATACGTCACCCAGGCACCAAGCGTCGGCACGCGCGGCTCCAGCATGTGGCGACCGCTGGCGAACTGCACCTGCGCGCCGTGATTGTTGTCGGTCGTCCACATGCTGCGGATGAAGGCGATCTCGTCCGCGCAGTAGCCGATGTTTGGAAACCAATCACTGATCTCGACACCGCACTGGCCGTAGCGCTTGTGGCCGGCCTGCAACGGGTAAATGACATTGCGCTGCTTGCCGTTGGCGTCGTTCACCACCACCACGCGCACATTTTTGAGCTTCTCTGGCGCAAGCACGTCTTTGTAAGGCGTCTCCTCGATCGACTTGCCCGCATACTTCGTCAGCATCGGCTTCGGATCAAAGCTCTCCATGTGGCTCACCCCGCCGCGCATGAACAGCCAGATCACCCGCTTCGCCTTCTGTGGAATCATCGGCAGACCGCTCGGTGCCTGCCAGCCTTCCTCAGCCCTCAGCATCGACGCGACCGCGATGCTCCCGAGTCCGCCGAGGATGTCGCGGCGGAGGAAAGGCGTGGGCTGACGCGAGAAGTTCATCGCAGGGTGACGAAGTCGTTGTGATTGATGAGCGCCTGCAAAAACAGGCTGCGGTTTTGTTTCAACGCCTGGAAGCCGTCGAGGCTTGCGCGGCGCTCAGCATCCGAAGGCGAACGACCGAGCACGATGAGGAAGGATTGCGTGACAAAAGGCTCCGCATCGAGCTTGCCGAGCTTCGCGGCCAAGGCGTCGGCGCATTCGCGGCTGAGCTTGCTGTTGGTGAGCGCGAGTGCCTGCTGTGGCACGACGCTTTCGTTGCGGCGGTAGCATTCGAGGACGTTGCTGTTGTCGAAGACGGCGAGGAAGCGGTGCTCGGTGTCGGCGTTTTGGACGAAGTAGAGCGAGCGACGCGGACTGGTTTCAGACGACGCGGGATCAAGGCTGGGGCCGCCGATGGTGAGATCGAGCTTTCCGGCGAGATGCAGCAGGCTGTCGCGCACGAGCTGGCTTTCCATGCGGCGAGGATTCATGCGCCAGAGATAGGCGTTGTCGGGATCGGCGGCGACTGTGATTGCATCGGCCTGCGCATTCGAGGAACTGCGGCGATACAATTCGGACAGGACCATGGCACGATGCAGATGCTTCAAACTCCAGCCGTTGTTCATGAAATCGACCGTGAGCGTGTCGAGAATGTCCTGATGCAGCGGTGCGAGTGAGCGCCGGCCAAAGTCATCCATGTTCGCAACGAGCGGCGCACCGAAATGACGCATCCAGAGTTGGTTCACCAACACGCGAGCCGTGAGTGGATTGCGTTTGTCGGCGATCCACTTGGCAAACGCGAGTCTGCGGCCCGTACTGTTCTCGGGATAGGTCTGCACGGTCGCGTTGGTGCTTTCTTCCGGGCCTTCCTGGGCTTTCAGACTCGCAGGCAGCGATGTGTAAGCCTCGCCTGGAGTCGCAACTTTCTTTTTGGCCTTCTCCAGTGCTTCGCGGGTGGCTTTGATTTTCTTCTCCGCATCCTTGGCCTTCGGATCGGCTTCGGCTTTCAAGAGATCGACCTCGGCCTGTGCCAGTTTGAAATTTGCTTCGGCGACAGCAGCGGCTTGGGCGAGTGACTTGACCTGTTTGGCCTTATCCGCGGCAAAAACGGCGCGAATCATCGCTGGTTTGGCCTTGGCGGCAGCGAACTGTTTTTCGGCGAGCGCAACGGCAGCCCTGGCATCGGCGAGTGGCATCGACTTGTCGGCTGATGGTTCGCGCAAAACGGCATCAGCGGCCAGTTCGGCGAGTTTGAAGCTGTGAAACTCGACATCGGCATCGAAGGCGGTGAGCGCCAGACTACCTGGGCGACGCTGCTGCGGCAGACGATAAGCCAGAGCCGGCTCGCCATTGATGCTGGCGTTGATGAGCTGGCTGCGCACACGCAGATCGAGCGTGTAACGCACGTCCTGCGAGATGGTGCGAGCCACGGAGCCTGCGGGTGGATAGCTGGACTTGCCGTCGTTGGCGATGGCCACCTGAATCTTCGATCCGCTACTGACGGCGCTCATGTAAACCATCACATCGTCGCCATCCGCGCTGTCGAAGGCGATGCCGACGGATTTCCATTTCTGCCCGCCGCGAATGGTGAAGCTCAAACTGGCCTCGAAGTCGATTGGCGGGGCTGATTTCAGCCGCAGGGCGCGACGCTCGGCTCCGGTTTCATGTTGGCGCACACCTTTGGCTGAATGCTTCCAGTCGCCTTTGAGGACCTTCCACTGCTCAGGTTTCGCTGTGGTGAAATCATCGCTGACGAGCACCTTGGGTGTCGTCACTGGCTTTGCAGCAGGCTGAGGTGATTTGGCGAGGGCCTGTCGTGCATTGTCGAGAGCCTTTTGCGCGGCGGTGATGTCGCGTTCAGCAGTGCGGAGCTGGTCTTCTAGCACAAAGGGCAGCAGCGCCGGTTTGGCGGATGCTGGCGGCAGTTTGACGGAGGCTGGCTCGAATGAGGCAAACTCCAACACCTGCGGAATGCCGGGCATCAGCGGCTTCGACTTGTCCTCGTTCTTCTCGTCGCCGCGCACATGGCGGAAGGTGGGTTTGTCGAGGTGGAGGTCATAGACACGCGGCAGGCCGTTCTTCTCGAAGTCCGTCTCGCCTTTCCATGGATCGAGGCGCACATGCAGCGGCTCGAAGATGGCGCGCATGCGGTAGTAGTCGGCCTGCTCGATGGGATCGTATTTGTGATCGTGGCATTTCACGCACTGCATCGTCAGGCCGAGGAAGGCGCGGCAGGTGTGCTCGATGGTTTCATCGAGCCAGGTAGTGCGATTGAAGAGGTAGTAGCTGCGGGCGAGGAAGCCGGTAGCACGCAGGTTGTCGCGATCCTCGGGCGCGAGTTCATCGGCGGCGAGCATCTGCACGATAATCTGGTCGTAGCCTTTGTCGGTGTTGAGCGATTCCACGATCCAGTCGCGCCAGTGCCAGATGTGCTTCTGCGAATGACGGAGTTGCGCGCCGAGGCCATACCAGTCGCAGTAGCGCCAGATGTCCATGAAGTGGCGGGCCCAGCGCTCGCCGTACTGCGGCGTGCCGAGCAAATGATCCACCACACGCTGCCGCGCAGACATGGAAGTGTCCTTCAAAAACGCCGCGATCTGCTCCGGCTTCGGCGGCAGACCGATGAGATCGAGATACACGCGTCGAAGCCAGATCTCTGGCGCGGCTTCAGACTGCGGTTTGAGATTTTTCGAGGCGAGATGTGCTGCGAGCAGCGCATCGACCGATTTGCCGGACGATTTAGGCACTTGGTAGGCCCAATGTGCGCGCGGATCGGCCTCGGGCTGTTCATTCGCGGGCGCGGGCGCTCCAGCAGCGAGCCAGGCTTTGAGTTTGGCGACCTGCTCGGTGTTGAGCATCGATCCTTCACCCTCGGGCGGCATGCGATCGTCCTTGTCGGTGGTGGTCACGCGTTCGAGCAAGAGCGAAGGATCACCCGCAAGGATGTCTCCACCATCGCCGCCCTTGCGCATCGCGGTGGCGGTGTCGAGTCGCAGATCTGCTTTCTGCTTCAAAGCGCCGTGGCAGGCGTAGCAGCGCTCTTTGAGCAGCGGCTTGATCTCCTTCTCATAATCCACTGCCAGCGCAGGAAGCGCCATCCAGGCGAGCGCGAGCGTCCCTCGTATCAGGAAAACGCGTGGAACTGGATTGGGAATGGCATTCTTCATGGACAAAGCGACCAAGACATTACGCCGCCGGAAGAAGAACTCTTTGCTGTCCAAAAACTGGCTTCCCAAGCCTTAGAGCGTCTGCCATCCTGATTTCCTCATGCGCCCGCTCCTTTTTGCCGCTCTCACGATCTCATCGGTTATCGCCGGAGACGCTACCGTCATCGAAAAAACACCCGGCCTTGTCGGCTTCTGGACGTTTGGCGAGGAAGCGGGTCAGAAACGCGTCTCGCAGGGCACGAAGGAAAAACATCCGCTCAGTGAGGTGGACGGCCCCATCAAACGCGTGGCAGGCGGCCCGTTTTCCGGTTACGCCGCCGATTTGAACGGCAGCCAGTATTTCGAGATCAAGCACAACGAGACCGGCGATCTCAACATCAGCGGCAAGGACGCGCAGGTCTCGATGTTTGCCGTCGTGCGCATCGTGAACCTCAAAAAGAGCCGCACCATTGCTGGCATGTGGAGCGAGGGCAAAGGCGCGAATGACGACAGCGGCACACGTCAATATGCGTTGCTGATGAACATGCCAACCTACGGCGGCAATCGCCAGCTCGTGCCGCACATCAGCAGCGAGGGCGGCGTGACGATGCGAGCCGACGGCACGAAATTCCCGTGGTGCGCCGACTACGCCGCCACCAAGCTCGAAGTGCCGGAGGAACAGTGGTGCACGCTCGCCTTCACCTACGATGCCAAATACCTCCGCGCCTACATCAATGGCGTGCTCGACGAGCGGCAGCTCGACGCCGTCAAAGACAAACGTAACGACCCGTATTTCACGAAGGAAGGCCCCGACGGCAAAGACCGTGGCATGAACCCCTACTACCACGGGCGCGGCATCTTCAAGTATGACCCCGCCATTCACGCGAAGACAAAGATCGCACCGTCCGATTTCACCGTCGGTGCCAGAATGGCCGTCGGTTCGATGACCGGTGAGGCGACGATTGGCAAGTTTGGCGGCCTCGCTGTTTTTAATCGTGCTTTGAGCGATGCAGAGATCAAAACGCTGCATGACGCGGCGGGTGTGGAGGCGCTTAACGCCATGCCGCCGCCAAAGCCGGTGATCTTCCGTCATCCCAAAGGCAGCGTGACGCTGGAGGGTGAAAACGTGCTCTACACGCTCGACGGCACCGATCCCGTGGCGAAATCCAATCCGTATCTCGCGCCGATCTCGCTCGCCAGCGGGGGCACGGTGAAGGCGCGTTCATTTTCCAAAGATCGCAAACGCATGAGCGAGGTCGCGACGAAGGTTTACGAGCCATTGCCCGGCCAAAAGCCTCTGCCCAGCACCGTCGTGCCCGTCACACAGGATCGAAGCTGGCCCAGCTACGACTGGCAGAAGCGGCACGAACTCACCAGTGCCGCCGTGAAGCGTACGAAGCCGCAGATTCTCTTCATCGGCGATTCCATCACGCATTTTTTTGGCGGCGAGCAGTTCGACGGCTACGCGCTGCGCGGCAAGAACACTTGGGACGAATTCTACGCGCCGCGAAAGGCCGGAAATCTCGGTTTTGGCTGGGACAAGACGGAAAATGTACTCTGGCGGCTCCAGCACGGTGCCATCGACGGCATCGCGCCGAAACTCGTCGTCATGATGATCGGCACCAACAACACCGGGGACTGCTCGGCGGCCGACATCGCGCTAGGCATCACCGCCATCGTACTGGAACTCGAAAAACGTCTCCCCCAGTCGAAAATTCTCCTGCTGGGCATCTTCCCTCGCGGGGAGAAGCCCAACCCACAGCGTGAAAAGATCGCGGTGATCAATAAGCTCCTCGCCCAGCTCGATGGTGAGCGAAATGTCACCTTCCTCGACATCGGCCCCCAATTCCTCACGCCCGAAGGCCTCATCACGAAGGACATCATGCCCGACTACCTCCACCCGAACGAAAAAGGCTACCGTATCTGGGCCGAGGCCATCGAGCCGACGGTGAAGAAGCTGATGGGGGAGTGATCTGGGCCGCGTTTGCCCGCTGGACAATCCCGCTGCTTTCCGCTCCAATATCACCTCGCATGAATTTGAAACTCCTTGCCGGCCTTCTGGCGCTCGCCTGTGCCTCTATCGCATCCTCCCAGACCACCGAGGCTCCTGCCGCGCCGCCGCAGCCGACGATGTTTGAATTCCAGGATGGCGACCGGCTGGTCTTGATCGGCAACACGGTGCTGGAGCGTGAACAGCGCTACGGCTCGTTCGAGCCACGGCTGGCGCTGGCGCTGGGAGAAACGAAAGTCAGCGTGCGGAACCTCGCCTGGAGCGCGGACACTGTCTTCGGCCATGCGCGCTCGTATTTCGGGCCGCCGGAGGAGGGCCTGCAGCGCATGGCCACGCATCTGGAGATGCTGAAACCCACCGTAGTGATCCTGTGCTACGGCTCCGAACTGGCCTTTGAGCGCCTGGGCGGTCTGCCGGAGTTTTTGAGCGGCTACCGCAGCCTCATTGAAATGATCCGCGCCAAGTCGCCCGGCGTGCGCGTCATCATCGCCACACCGCCGCCGTTGGAAAACCTGCCGCCGCCGCTGCCGGAGCTGAGCACGGAAAACAAGAATCTCTCCAGCCTGCGCGACGCTTTGCGCAAGTTCGCAGGCATGCAGAACGCGTTTTTCGTTGATTGGTTCGAGCTCATGGGCGGCCTGCCAAAACCTGGCAGCACTGCGAAGCCGCTCACCGAAAACGGTGTGCATTACACGCGTGAAGGTTATGAGAAGCTCAGCGCCAAGCTGGTCGAAGGACTCGGCCTGAAAATGCCTGACGCGCCCTCTCCCGCGCTCGAAAACCTCCGCCAAGCCGTTATCGCCAAGGACACACTGTTTTTCAATCGCTGGCGTCCGCACAACGAGACCTACCTCTTCGGCTTTCGCAAACACGAGCAGGGCCAGAACGCGAAGGAAATTCCCATGTTCGACCCGCTTATCGCCCAGGGTGATGAGGCGATCCAGAAGCTCAAGACCGAGGCGCTGGCGCAGACGCGCAGACCTTGAGAATGCGGCAAGATCAGCAGCGTTCTCCGTCTCAAACCACCGCCTTCTTCACCTTGCCAAAATCCGTGCCGAGGAACCGCTTGGCGAGGTTCTCGGCCTGCTCGGAGTGGTCAGTGAGGTAGATCTCCAGCGAGGGCTTCGATTTCGTCGTCCGCAGCAGCCCGTCCTGCTCCAGTTTGGCCTTCACATGCGCCGCACAGGTGCTGGCGGAGTCCACCAGGCGCACTTTCTGGCCGAGCATGCGTTTCAGCACCGGAATGAGAAGCGGATAGTGCGTGCAGCCTAGCACGAGGGTGTCGATGCCCTTGTCGAGCAGCGGCTTCAAATACTCGCGCAGAACGGATTTGAGCGCGGGATGATCAATCCAGCCTTCCTCGACGAACGGCACGAGCAGCGGCGTTGCCCGTGCCTCGATCAGGATGTCCGGCCGACGCATCGCGATCTCATGCTGGTAGGCGTGGCTGCGGATCGTCCCCGCCGTGCCGATGATGCCCACACGCTCGCAATTCGGCTCCGAAAGCGTCGCCTCGACCCCAGGGCCGAGCACGCCGATCACCGGCACGCGGAACGTCGCCTGCAAAACCGGCAGCGCATGCGCCGTGGCCGTGTTACACGCCACCACGACGGCCTTCACCCCGTTCGACACGAGAAACTGCGTGTCCTCCATCGAGAAGCGCCGGATCGTGTCCGGCGACTTCGAGCCATACGGCACGCGGGCGGTGTCACCGAGATAGATGATGGACTCGTTCGGCAACAGATCCCGCAACGCTCGCACCACGGTTAAACCACCCACGCCGGAGTCAAAAACGCCGAGGGGGCTGTTGGCGGTGACGGGGGGACTCATAGGAATGACGAATGACGAATGACGAATGACGAATCAATGACGAAATCAGAATTCGTCATTCCGCATTCTGCATTCGTCATTTTCTCGTGATCTCCACGATCACCGCCTTCTGCGCGTGCAGACGGTTCCGTGCAGACGGTTCTCGGCCTGGTCAAAGATCACGTCGGCATTCGCCTCCATGACTTCTTCGGTGATTTCCTTGCCGCGATAGGCGGGGAGGCAGTGCATGACCATGGCACCGGGCTTGGCGTGCTTGAGGAGCGCGTCGTTGATCTGCCAGGGCTTGAGGGTTTCGATGCGGTCGGCGCTTTCGGCCTCCTTGCCCATGCTGACCCACACGTCGGTGTAAAGCACGTCGCAGCCCTTCACGGCCTCGGCGGGATCATCGACGACGCGGATGGTTTGCGCCGGCACGTTGCGCATGAAGCTCTCCTGCGGCTGAAATGCCTTCGGAGCGCCGATGACGAGCTCGAAACCGAGGTGGACGGACGCCCAGATCCAGGAGCGGGCCATGTTGCAGTCTCCATCGCCAAGAAAGCAGATGCGTTTGCCCTGCCAGCCGCCCAACCGCTCTTTGATTGTCTGCAAATCAGCCAGCACCTGGCAGGGATGCTCGTCGTCGGTGAGCGCGTTGATCGTGGGGATGCCGCTGTACTGCGCGAAATCAACCACGTCCTGCTGCCCGAAGGTGCGGATGACCGCGCCATGAATCATGCGGCCCATCACGCGGGCCGTGTCCTTGATCGGCTCACCACGTCCAAGCTGGATGTCCGCGCTGGAGAGAAACATGACCTGACCGCCCAGCTCGCGGATGCCGACTTCAAAACTCACCCGTGTGCGTGTGGAGGACTTGCTAAAAATGAGCGCCCACTGCTGGCCGGTCAGCACCTGTGGCGACGACTTGCGGTCCTTTTTCAGCACGCACGCGAGATCGACGATCTTTTCGATCTGGTCTTTGCTGAGTTCTTCGATGGAAAGGAGATGGTTCATAGGCGGCTTGTCAAAAGGGTCAAGGATTGGTCAAGAAGGTCAAGACGCGGCGATGGAATCCAGCACGCTCTTGAATATGGAAAGCCCCTCGGCGGCATGCGCTTCACTGATGTTCAGCGGCGAGAGCCAGCGGACGACGTTCGGCCCGGCGGGTGTGACCATCATGCCGGCGTCGAGCAGCTTTTGCGCGAGAAAGATGGACGGCAGCTTGCCTGCGGACTTCGCAGAGATGGCCTCGGCATTGAGTTCAAAACCGATGAACAGGCCCAACTGCCGCACCTCCTTGAGGAGCGGATGATTCCAAGATCGTACCGTCGCCGAAATGGCCGCTCCGCGTGTCTGGGCGTTCTCGCAGAGTTTTTCGTCGATGATTGTGCGCAGCGTGGCGATGCCGACGGCGCAGGCGAGCGGCGAGCCGCCGTAGGTCGTGCCATGCGTGCCGGGGCCGAGCACCTTGCTCAGATCGCGGCGATCATTGACCCAGAACGAGCCGAGCGGGAAGCCGCTGCCAATCGCTTTGGCCCAACTGATGCCATCGGGTTGAATTTCATCGCCAGGAATGATGCTGCGCCATCCGGCCATCTCGCCAGCGCGGCCGAAACCGACCTGTACTTCGTCCAATAGGAGCAGCAGGTCTTTCTCGCGGCACAAGCGCTGTGCTCCGCGCAAAAACTCCGGCGTCACCGCATGCACACCGCTTTCGCCCTGAACCGGCTCCACGAGAATCGCGACCGTTTTGTCCGTGATCGCGGCTTCCAAAGCCTGCAAATCGTTGAACGGCACATAGACAAAACCCGGCGGCAGCGGGCCGAACCCACCGTGGATCTTCTCCTGCGCCGTGGCGGTCATCGCGCCGAACGTGCGGCCATGAAACGAGCCGGTGAAGGTGATGATCTCGTAGCGCCCGCCGGTCTGCTGGCCGTATTTCCGCGCCAGCTTGAGTAGTCCTTCATTCGCCTCGGCACCGCTGTTGCAGAAGAAGCACTTGCCGGGAATCTGCACGCATTCCTCGACCAAGATGCGGGCCAGTTCGGCCTGCTTGTCGATGCAATACCAGTTTGAGACATGAATGAGCGTGTTCGCCTGCTCCGTGAGCGCTTTCACAACCGGAGGCGGGCAATGACCGAGCGGGCACACGGCCACGCCGCCCGCAAAGTCGAGATACTTCTTCCCATCGCGGTCCCAGACATACGGACCTTCACCACGCACAGGCCACACGTCGTAACGGCCATAGTTTGGCAGGACGTATTGGGAGAGCCATTGGGTTTCAGGGTGGGTGGAGGCGGACATGAACTGTTGGAGAACTGGAATGGTGGAGAATTGGAGTGTTGAAGGGATTTGTCAGCGGTAAATTTCTCGACGGTGGCCGAGGTCGATCACAAGAACGGTCAGGACCGCGTCTTCGATGTCATAAATGACGCGATAATCCCCAACCCGAATGCGCCAAGAATTCACACCTGACATTCTCAAGCATCCAGGAGGCCGTGGGTCGGTGGCCAGACCACTGATGGCCTCAGTGACTCTCTCCTGGAACTGCACAGGAAGAGCATTGAGCGCTTTTCGCGCACGCTTCAAGATTTTGACATTGTAGTTCCTGCTCTCGCTCACAGGCCAAGCTCCTTCTTCACCTCTTCCCATTCGAGAGCCTCCTCCTCACCGCTCGCGAGCGCCGCACGCGCCTCCAGCACAGCCTCCATGTCTTCCTTTTCTTCCAGCGCGTCCTGCAACGCCAAAGTGATCTCCCGCATAACTGGAAGCGGCAGCATGACGAGGTCGGCGAGTTTGTCCTTGGCGAGGGTGCTCATGACTGGAAATTAATGGCCTACGCAAAAACGGCAACCCGGCTTTTAAAGGTGGATTTCCGTGCCGATGCCGCCGTCGGTGAAGATTTCGAGGATCAGCGCATGCGGCAGGCGGCCGTCGATGAGATGAACTTTGCCCACGCCGCCGCGAAGCGAGTCGAGCGAGGAGTCCACCTTCGGGATCATGCCGCCGCTGATGATGTTTTCGGCCTTCAGCTTGGCGATGCTGGCCTCGTCGAGGCTTGGGATGAGTGTTGCGTCGTCTTTCGGATCGCGCATCACACCGCGCACATCGCTGAGGAAGATGAGTTTGGTGGCCTTGAGTCTCTTAGCGAGGCCACAGGCGGCGAGATCGGCGTTCACATTGAGCGTTTTGCCGCTGGCGAGTTCGCGGGCGACGGGGGAGACGACAGGCACGAACTCTCCGGCCACGGCGGCCTGGATCAAACCGAGTTTGCAGTCGTTCACTTCACCGACCCAGCCGAGATCGCCTTTCATTTTCTCGCCGAGGAAGACTTCGGTGCCGGGAATGCCGACGGCCTTGCCGCCGAAGGCGTTGATCTTGGTCACGATCTCTGGGTTGATCACGCGGGCGAGGGTTTCCTCGACGATTTTGATCGTTTCGTCGTCGGTGACGCGCATGCCGTTGATGAACTTGGCCTGGAGGCCGGATTCAGTCATCGCCTTGGAGATCGCCTTGCCGCCGCCATGCACGATGACGGGATTGATGCCCACCGCTTCGAGGAAGACGACGTCACGCAAGAAGGAATCGACCTGCACCGGGTCTTCCATGGCGCTGCCGCCGACCTTGATCAAAAACGTGCAGCCTCGAAAACTCTGCATGTAAGGCAGGGCTTCGAGAAGTACGGCGGATTTGGTGATTTGGGCGTCGAGGGGATTCATCGAGGTGGAAGGAGATACGCGCGCCGATCAGGCGAAGCCTTTTTGGCGTTTCGCGTGGATGGCGGCGGAGTATTCGGCGCTGTTGAAATCGACGTACTCCTCGGAGAGGTCGCTGGTATAGACGGTGTAGCCGCTGGTGCCGAGGTTGAGGTCGATGGTGACGGTGAACTTCGGCTCTTTGACGACCTTCTCCATCTCGGTGACGGGCGTTTTCGTGGCAAGACCGCCTTTGCAGGCCAGCAGGCCGCCAAAGAAGATGTCGATGAGCTCCTCACGAATTCGTGCGCCGGAATAACCGACGGCGTGGATGATGCGGCCCCAGTTCGGGTCGCAACCGTGGAAGCTGCACTTCACGAGGAGGGATTTTGCGACGGTCTCGGCCACCTTTCGCGCGTCGGCGAGGGTGCGGGCGTTGCGGACGCGAATTTCGACGAACTTGGTCACGCGCTCGCCGTCGCAGACGATCATCTTGGCGAGTTCGAGCATCACTTTATGCAAAGCACAGCGGAACAGCTCGGCCTCGGGGGTGTTGCGCTTGATCGTGGGCACGTTGGAATGGCCGTTGCTCATCACGATGACGGTGTCGTTCGTGCTGGTGTCGCCGTCGATGGTGATGCAGTTGAAGGACTTTTCCACAGCGTAACGCATGCTGCGTTTGAGTTCGTCCTTGCCGATCTTGGCGTCGGTGGTGATGAAGCAGAGCATCGTGGCCATGTTCGGACAGATCATGCCCGCGCCCTTGGCGATGCCGCCGATGCGGAAGCTGCCTTTGCCGCAGGGCACCTCGACCGCGAAGGTCTTGGGCTGCGTGTCGCTCGTCATGATCGCGCGCATGGCCTCCTCGGAACCTTGATCGTGCAGTTTGGCGACCGCATCGGCCACTTTTGGGGTGATGCGCTCGATAGGCAGCGGCATGCCGATGATGCCGGTGGAGCAGACGAGCACCTGGCGCATTTTCACACCGAGTTCCTCGGCGACGGCCTTGGTCATCGCCTTGGCATCATGAATGCCTTGCACGCCGGTGCAGGCGTTCGCGTTGCCGCTGTTGGCGATGATGGCGCGAGTGTCGCTTTCCTTGATGTGCTGCTGGCAGACGCGGACGCAGGCGGCGCGGACTTTGTTCGTTGTAAAGACGGCGTCGGTGACGGTCGGGCCGTCCGAAACGATGAGCGCGAGGTCGAGGCGCGTGGCCTCGGGATTTTTGATGCCGCAGGTCACAGCGGAGGCGCGGAAGCCCTTCGCGGCGGTGACACCGCCGTCGATGACTTTGAACGGGGTCCGGCCATTGCAGGGATCGTCGTCGTGCTTGGGAGGGGGCATATCAGATGTTCATGAGGCCCGCGGTGGCTTCAAAACCGCAGATGAGGTTCATGTTCTGCACGGCCTGGCCTGAAGCGCCTTTGCCGATGTTGTCTTCCGTGCTCATCAAAATGAGTTGTCCCGCCCGCGCGTCATAGGACCAGCCGACATCGACGAAATTCGTGCCGGTGACGTTCTTGGTGTCAGGAGATTGATTCACCCCGAGCAAACGCACGAAGGGTTGATTGTCATAGGCCTCATGCAAAGCGGCGCCGACCTGCTCGATGGTCGCGCCGGGCTTGAGCTGAGCAAACGTCGTGGTGCAGATGCCGGAGTGAGTCGGCATGAGATGCGGCACAAACGAGAGCTTCACCTCGCGACCGGCGGCGAGGGCAAGCTCTTGGCCGACTTCGCTCAAATGGCGATGCATCGGCACGGAATAGCTGCGGACGCTGTTTTGCACCTCGCAGAACAAGAGAGGGATGCTTTCTTTCCGCCCGGCGCCACTCGCGCCGCTCATGCTGGCGACGGAAAGTGGCGAATCGGCGAGCAAACCGGCTTTGAGCAATGGGATGAGCGGCAGCAGGATGCTGGTAGGATAGCAGCCAGGGCAGGCGATGAGCCGCGCGGACTTGATCTGCTCCGCGCGCACCTCGGGCAGCGCATAAACCGCCTCGTCGAGCAGTTCAGGCGCGGGATGCGCATGACCGTAGAATTCCTCATACAGCGCAGCGCTGCGAAGGCGGAAGTCGGCGCTCAGGTCGATGACCTTCAAGCCGAGTTCGAGCAAGGGCTTCGCGTATTCAGAAGCAACCCCGTGCGGCACCGCAAGAAACGCGATCTCAGCGCCTGCGGCTTTTAATGCGGCAGCGTCAGGGGCGGTGAAGGTCAGTGAATCGGCCACACCGACGCCACGAAAGCGCGGAAACTCCTTCGAGAGAGCTTTCCCGGCCAGCGAGCGCGAGGTCACCGCCACGAGTTCTGCGTTTGGATGGCGCAGCAGCAGGCGCAGGAGTTCGGCTCCTGAATAACCACTGGCTCCTACGACGGCGACTTTGACTTGGGCGGACATATTGCGGGGGGCGGAGTATGGGATGTCGCGGGAACCGTGCAACCCTGAAAAAGGTCATTTGCAGCCCGTTACAAAGCAGGCGGCATGCCGGGGCCGCGCACTGTTCCGCCTCACTGCTGCGGCAGCTTCAATTCGACGCGTTTCCCGCCACGCTGAACGATGGCGGCGAGTTTTTCACCGGGGCGATGGTGCTGAAGCAAGTGACCGATGATGGCGCTTTCGGTGATGCGCTGTTTGAGATCACCGACCTGCACGAGAATGTCCTCTTTCTGGAATCCCTCCTTCTTGGCGGCGGCATGCGGGCCGTACTGGCCGACGTGGAAGATGCGCAGAGCCATCTGCTCCTTTTCGAGACCGAGGCTGGCGCGTTCTTCATCGGGAATGTCATCCATCTTCATGCCACCGAAGGCCATGGCGCGCATGGGCCAGGTGCCGGCACGTTTGCCGATGTCTGCCTTCAAGCGCCAGCCAGCGGGCAGTTCGAGCGTGAGGGCGGTTTCTTTGCCATCGCGCTGAATCGTCGCCGGAATCGAGCCGGAGTCGGGCGCACGGTGCAAAATCCAGCTCACGTCAGCGATGGAGACGAGCGGCTGGTGGTTGAGTGTGGCGAAAATGTCACCGGCTTTGACGCCTGCGGCCTCGCCGGACGATCCAGCGGCCACGGCCTCGACTTTGGCGATGTCATCCGTGGCCAGCGTGATGCCGAGCGTCTCGATGGACGGCTGCGGATAGATCCACTCCACCGGCATCGGCTGGTTCTGACTGCGGTAATGCGCGCGGAAGGCATCTCCGACCATGTGACAGTGAACGCAGCTCTGCATGACCTTGCCGTCCCAGTCGAGCTTGCTCGGATACTTGGCGGCGAGCGTGGGAAACTCGACCGGCTTCTGGTAAGGCACGGGACCGCCCTGTTTGCCGGTGAGCGCGGTTTTGTTGGCCGGATAGCCCTGGTGGATGGCCAGCGTGGCATCCAGCGCCTTCTTGAAACTAGCGGTGGTTTTGTTCAGCGGGTCTTTTTGGTGCAGCCAGGAGCCGTAGCGGCCGTAGATCGTGCCGTCGCCGTTGAACATGATCGCCGAAAACGAGAGGTCGTAATCAAACTGGAACTTGGCGAGGTCGAGCGCGTTGGCGTTGATGACACGAACGCAGACGAATTGATCCAGCAGCGGCACAAGCTCAGGCTCCTGGAGCACGCTGGCATCAATCCCGGCGCAGGACATGCAGGGCACGCAGCGCAGCACGACGAGCAATGGTTTGCCCGTGGTTTTGGCCAGGCGGAAACCGCTGTCGATGTCGTTCCAGTTCCAGCGCGTGTCGTTTTCCATCTTCGCCTTCTCGCCGCGCACCGCGCCTTCGCGGTCCTTGACGGTTTCAGCATGAGTGAGCGTGGCCAAAGTCAGCAGGAGGGCCGGAGCGAGTGATTTGAGATTCATGCGTTGGATTCTGCCAAGGTCGTCGTTCTGTTGGCAAGCCAAGAAAATTTGCCGCGCGGTTTTTGGAATGGACAGAAGGCCGTTTCATTCGGTTAATCGCGGCCAGCTCACCCAAGCCCAGCACCCATGTCCGAAGTCACCGCCATCTCCAAGTTTGCCTGTCCTGCCTGCGGCGCGGAGGCCGTGTGGACGCCGTCGAAACACGCGCTGGTCTGCCCTTACTGCGGCACCGAGTCGCCCGCCGAACTCAAAAGCGATGGCACACTGGTGGAGGAAAACGATCTCGTCGCCATGCTGCGGGCCATTCCCGATGATCAACGCGGCTGGGCGGCGGTGCGCAAGACCGTGAAGTGCCAGAGCTGCCATGCGATCTCCGTCTTCGATGAAAAGCGCGTGGCGCAGAACTGCGATTTCTGCGGCTCTCCTGCGATGCTTGCGGTGGACGATGTGGGCGCGCCGATCCGGCCCGGCAGCCAGCTTCCATTCAAGATCGCGCAGAGTCAGGTGCGCGAGGACATCCGCCGCTGGTATGGCAGTCACTTCTGGGCGCCGAACAAGCTCGGCCAGAAAGCGCTCACGGACACGCTGCATGGCCTGTACCTGCCTTACTGGACCTTTGACGCGCACGCCGAGTGCCCGTGGGAAGCGGAGGCCGGTCATTACTATTACACGACCAACAGCAAGGGCGAGCGCACGCGGCACACGCGCTGGGAATACGCCTCCGGTCATGTGAGCACCGACTTTGACGATGTGCTCGTGCCTGCGTCGAAGGGCGTGCATCCGAACCTGCTCGAAAAACTCCAGCCCTTCCCCACCACGACCGATCTGCTGCCGTATGACCCCGGTTATCTCTCCGGCTGGGTGGTGGAGCAGTATCAAATCGACCTCATCCACGCGGCGCAGGATTCACGCGGTCGCATGGATGGCATTCTGCGCAGCCAATGCACCGCGCAAATTCCTGGCGACACGAGCCGCAATCTGAAAATCTCCCCCGACTACAGCGCCCAGACCTTCAAGCATGTGCTGCTGCCCGTCTGGCTGCTGTCTTACACCTACGGCACCAAGAACTACCAGGTGGCCGTGAACGGGGCCACCGGCAAGATCACCGGCGAGTATCCGCTGAGCTGGGTGAAGATCACCATCGCCATCGTGATCGGCTTGATCATCCTGGGCATTATTCTTTCGTTTCAGAACTGAGCCGTTGTGAACTTCCGCTTCCGAGAACTGCCTATCGCCATCGCGCTACTCGCGATTGTGGTGTTTTTTGCGGTGAAGGAGCCGGCGTTTCTCGGGGCGCGGAATTTGTCGATGCTGGCGACGGAACTTTCCATCACCGCCACGCTGGCGATGGGCATGCTGCTCATTTTGCTGCCGGGGCACATTGATCTGTCCGCTGGCAGCGGTGTGGGCCTGCTCGGCGGCATCGCCAGCGTGCTGGTGTTTCATCATCAACTGCCTGCTCCCGCCGCGCTGGGGCTGGGATTGCTGTGCGGCGTACTGATCTGGATGGCGATGGGCGCGTTCATCGTGCGCGAGCGCATGCCGTCCTTCATCGTCACGCTGGGAGCGCTCTTAATTTTCAAAGGCCTGTTCTGGCTCGTCATCGACAACGCCACCGTTCCCGTGGCTCCCGGCGGCCAGAGCAATCTCTACTCACTGCTCACCACTTACTATCTGCCGCAACGATTCGGCTGGCTGCTGGCCGCCGTGCTTGTCGCGGCGTTGATCTTCACCACGATCAGCGCCCGCAAGCGCCGCCTGGAGAACGGATTCGCCGTGGACAGCAAAGAGATGGCCTTTATGCGGCTGTTCATCACCGCGCAGGCCATCGCGCTGTTTGTGCTGGTCACCGGCCAGTTTCGCGGCATTCCGCTGCCCTCGCTCATTCTCGGCGGGGTGACGATGATTGTGTATGCCGTCACGCAGCACACGAGCCTCGGACGGCATCTGTATGCCATCGGCGGGAACACGGAGGCCGCGTTCGTTTCCGGTGTGCCGATGAAACGCACGGTCATCGCGGCTTACAGCGGCATGGGGGCGATTGTGGCCATCACCGGCTTCATGCAGACCGCGTACGCCGGTTCATCCACGACCACCGTCGGCGATTTGATGGAACTCGACGCCGTGGCCGCCTGCGTGATAGGCGGCGTCAGTTTGCGCGGCGGCCGCGGCACGGTTTTGGGCGTGCTGCTCGGCGCTTTGATCATCGCCTGCCTGCTCAACGGCATGACGCTCATGTCCGTGCCGCCCGAGCGCAAATTCATCGCCCGTGGTGTTGTGCTGATTCTCGCCGTGTGGATGGACATGCGGCTGAGCCGCCAGGCGTGAGTCGCAGTCCATCCAGCGAAGGGCTTTGGCGAGGAGAAACCCTCTTTGACTTGTCCCACGGGCGTGAGACTTTGAAGCATGAACGTGCCCGTCACCATCCCCGACAGCCTTCTGCAATGGTTCAAGCCTGAGGCGGCGAACCATCTGCGCTGCTCCCAGGTTTCCGACCATGAATTTCGTGTGGAGATCATGGATGTGCCGCCTGCCGCTGTGCCCGGGCCGGTGGCGATGCTCGGATACGCCCGCCAGTTTCATTCGGGAGCCGTCCCCCGCACGGATGAAGTGATGCGTGAACTCCGCGCGGGGGATGACGTCTGATGGCCTGGGTCGTTGACAGTTGCATCCTGCTGGACATCGCGCTGGATGATCCTCAATTTGGCTCGGCATCGGCTCAGTGCGTGGCATCCAGGCTGGCGGACGGTGTCGTTGCCTGCCCGGTCAGTCAGATTGAAATCGTGCCGCAGTTTGGAGGTCAACTGGCCCAGGTGAGGCATTTCCTGAAGCAGTCAGGCATCCAGCACCACATCGACTGGATCAAGGCAGACACCGAAGCAGCCGCTGGCGGCTGGGCAGCTTATGTGAAAGCGAAACGCGCCGGCCAGATATTGAAGCGTCCCATCGCTGACATCCAGATCGGCGGTTTTGCCCTGCGCTTTCAGGGCATCATCACGCGCAATCCAGACGATTTTCGCCCGTGGTTTCCTGGGTTGGTGATCATTGAGCCGTGATTCTCGCGTCGCAGACCAAACAGCCATCCAGGAAGAACTCGCGCAGAAAGCCAAACTTCATGTTCACGTCGAGTTTGTGCTGAGAAGCGCGGCACCGTGTTTGGCGTGCTGCTCGGCGCTTTGATCATCGCCTGCCTGCTCAACGGCATGACGCTCATGTCCGTGCCGCCGGAGCGCAAATTCATCGCCCGTGGTGTTGTGCTGATCCTTGCCGTGTGGATGGACATGCGGCTGAGCCGCCGGGCGTGATCCAATCCGCTGATTGGCAGAGGAGTGGGCGTCTTGCTTATGATGAGGGGACGCGTATCGTCGCGCATGACAATCTTACAGCGCAACAACGTGAAAATCACGGGGAGGGAGGCAAGGCTCACCCTGGTGTTCGCCCATGGATTCGGGTGCGATCAGCACATTTGGAGATGGGTGGCACCGGTCTTTGAGGATCGGTTCCGGGTGGTGGTGTTCGATTATGTGGGTTCGGGCAAGGCGGATGCTCTGGCCTACACGGAGGCGCGTTACTCAGGCTTGGAAGGCTATGCGAGCGATGTGATTGAGGTGGTCGAGGCGCTGGAGTGCGGGCCGGTGGTCTTCGTGGGGCACTCGGTGAGCGCCATGATCGGTGTGCTGGCGGCGATCCGGCGGCCGGAGTTGTTTTCCCATCTCGTTCTGCTGTGTCCTTCTGCGTGCTACTTGAATCATCCGCCGGAGTATCGGGGCGGGTTCGAGCGGGCAGAGATCGAGGGTCTGTTGGATCTCATGGACAAAAATCCGGCGGGTTGGGCAGGATTCCTTGCGCCGCTGGTGATGGCGAATCCCGAACGGCCCGAGCTTGCGGCCGAGTTGCACGACAGCTTTTGCAAGATGGAGCCGCGGGTGGCGCGGCAGTTCGCGGAGGCGACGTTTTTCTCCGACAATCGGCAGGATCTGCCAAACCTGCGGAAACCGACGTTGATCCTCCAGTGCCGGGAAGATGCGATAGCCGGGCCGGAGGTCGGTCGTTTCACGCACGAACAGATCGCAGGGAGCCGCATGGTGACCATGGACGCATGGGGGCATTGCCCGCATGTGAGCCATCCGGTGGAGATGATAGCGGGCATGAGCGATTATCTGCGGGCGGAGGGTCTGCTTTGAATGTGATGAGCGAATCGCTGCCGTGTGGGTTCATGCGCACGGATGCAGGCGGACGGGTCGTCGCGGCCAATCCGGCGCTGGCGGACGCGTTGGGTTATGCCGGGGCGGTCGCTGTGCCTGATCGGCTTGATGCGTTGCTACCCCGCGCAGGGCTTTTGTATTATCAGATCACCATGCTGCCGACTTTGCTGGCGCGGGGCGGCATGGAGGAGGTTTATCTGGATTTCCTGACCGGGACGGGGGAGACGATGCCGATGTTGGTCAGCATCAGGACCGCCGGGGAGAGCGGTGCGTATGATTGGGCCCTGATGCGGGTGACGCAGCGCGGGCTTTGGGAGGCGGCGATGCTGGAGGCGCGGCGGGAAGCGGAGCGCAAGACAGTGGAGGCGGCTGAAGCGGCGGCAAAGCTGGCCAGCGCACTTGCAGAACTGAAGGAGAGCAACTGGATGTTACGCAAGGTGGCGGAGGTATTGCCGACCTGCATGTATTGCGGGAAGGTGAAAGCGGGACAGGATGGCTGGCAGACGGCGATCGATTATCTGAAGAATAACCTGGAGTTTCTTTCCCACGGCTGCTGCCCGGCCTGCATCAAACAAATGCGGCGAGACATGTGTTTGCCGGACGAGGATTTGTGAACGGGGGGGCGGCCCCGAGGCGGTAAGGCCAAGATGCGGACGGGTCGCAGGCGATGACGAAATCAGAATGAGGAATGACGAATGATTTCGGCATTCGACATTCATTCGTCATTCTGCATTGATGCGCTTCGCTTCCCTCCGGGCTCCTTTCAGTCGTCTGTATCGCTTCGCTCGGCTCTGGTTTCGTCATTCCCCCCGCATGTCCGCCGCCGCCAATCTTCTCAAACAACATCTGCAGCAGCGCCAGCTTCTTGGTGTGACGCACATTCCGCTGCGGCCTGATGCGCTGGAAAAGTTGAGCGGGCTGGGTCGCAAGCCGGTGACGCGTGAAATTCCTGAGGCACGGCCGATCAGCGTCGAATCAGCGCCGGAAGCACGCGCGATTCTCGATAATCCGCCGCCGGAGACCAAGAAGGCCGGTTTGATCGAGGTCGCGGGCGATACTATTGAGGAAAAGCTCGCGGCGCTGCGCACGATGGCGGAGACGTGGGAACCCGCTCGTTCGATGGAAAGCCTGCGCCAGACGATGGTCTTCGCTGTGGGTGATCCACACGCGAAATTGATGTTTGTGGGCGAGGCACCCGGTGCGGAGGAGGAAAAACTGCGCGAGCCTTTCGTCGGACCTGCCGGGCAGAAGCTCACCGCCATCATCAAGGCGATGGGGCTCGACCGACCGCAGGTTTACATCAGCAACATCTGCAAATTCCGCCCTGCGATGGACAATCAGGGCAGCGGCAACCGCAAACCGACCGCCGAGGAGATGAAGGCGTGCCTGCCCTTCGTGCTCACCGAGATCGATCTCATCAAGCCGCAGGTCATCGTGGCTCTCGGAGCCACGGCGGCGGAAGGACTCGGCATGCCCGGCAGTGTGGGCGGCCTGCGCGGCCGTTTTCACAGCACCAGCGGCATTCCCACGATGGTGACTTATCATCCGTCGTATCTGCTGCGTGAGGAAAAGATGGGCGACGGCATCCGCGCCAAGCGCCAGGTGTGGGAGGACATGCTCAAGGTCATGGAAAAGCTCGGCCTGCCCATCAGTGAGAAGCAGCGCGGCTATTTCCTGGCAAAGTGAGCCTGGGGCGGTCGTTTTGAATGCCGCCATGAAACCCAAATCGTTTAGCCGCCGCGATCTGTTCAAACTCAGCACCGCAGGCGCTGCGGCGCTGGCTGGAACGGAAACGCAAGCCGCCGGGAAGAAAAAGGGGCCGGTGTGCGAGGAAGGGGGATGCTGCATCACGCCCTCGGGAGATTTTTACAACGTCGAGCGCGGCAATCCGCTGCCTTACAAGCTGCCCATCGAGAAACAGCGCGAGATCGGCATGCTGCGCGAGACCTGGCAGCTTGAGATCGTCGCCGATGCCGCCAGCAACTCCAAAATCGAGCGTCCCATGCTGCGCAGTGACGGAACCGCGCTCACTTTCGAGAAGCTGATGGAGATCGCGAAGACGAAGGCGGTCAGTTATTTGAAGGTCATCACCTGCAACAACCTCTCCGACCCGCTCGGCCACGGTTTGTGGGAAGGCGTGCCGTTGCGCGATGTGCTGTGGCACTGCGGCCCGGTCGAAAACCTGCGGCATGTCTGGTATCACGGGCATCACAACGAGGACCCGAAGCAGATCTTCAAATGCTACCTGCCGATGAACCGTGTCTTTGAAGATCCGCCCGGCGAGCTGCCCGTGATCCTTTGCTACAAGCTCAATGGCGAATTCCTCACCGGCGAGCGCGGCGGTCCGGTGCGCATGATCGTTCCCGAGGCCTACGGCTTCAAATCAGTGAAGTGGCTGCAACGCGTCGGCTTTACCAACGCGCATCAATCCGACGACACCTACGCGAACGGCAACAACGACATCAACTCCTGGCTCAAGACCTTCGCGCGATTCGGCGACCTGCCGTCTCAGATCAAGGCGGGTGAGCCGCTGACGATTCACGGCAACGCTCAAGTCGGCATCTCCGGCCTCAAGAAGGTGCAATACTGGCTGCGTGATGTGAACCAACTCCTTCCAGCGAACGATCCGCACTTCACGAAAGCGCCGTGGCAGGACGCGCAGATCGTTCCGTTCGATGGAAGCGGCATCGCTGGCTTCAAAGGCGCGCCGCTGCATCCTGCGCAGTTTGATCCCGTGACGAGAAAGCCGCGCGAATGGCCGCTGCGGCACACGCTTTGTCGCTGGACGGCGAAACCGCTCAAAATCGCCCCTGGCAGCTACGAGTTGCGCTGCCGCACGGTGGATGCAAACGGAGCCGCGCAACCGATGCCGAGGCCGTTTCCGAAGTCAGGGAGGAACGGCATTCAAAAAGCGCTGCTGGAGGTCATGGCGTAAGCCGGAATGAACCGGCGCGTCAGGACTGGAGCACCTGATGCAGGGTTTTGAGCAGTGTTTCCGCCGTGTAGGGCTTGGGTATGAACTGCCTGACTCCCATGCTGGCTGCATCGGCATGCAGGCCGCTGGCGGCAATGATGCGCGCCTGTGGATTGATCCGCAGCAGCACCTGAATCGTCCTCGGCCCATCCATCACCGGCATCATCATGTCGGTGAGCACCACCGCGATCTCCTCCTTGCGGGCGGCATAAATCGAGACGGCCTCGACACCATCGGCGGCCAGCACGACACGGTAGCCAAAGGATTCCAAGGTGTGCTGGGTGAGCTGGCGTACAGCATCCTCGTCATCGACCACCAGGATGAGCTCGCCGTTGCCGCATGACGGTGGCTCTGGTGCTGGTGCTTCTGTGGCACCTTCCACGTCGCATTCTGTCTGCGCCGGGAGATAAACTTGGAATTGTGTGCCCGCCCCCACCTTGCTCTCCACCCGCACAAAGCCGCCGTGGCTCTTGATGATGGCGGTGGTGGTGGACAGACCCAGACCGGTGCCTTTGCCAAGCTCCTTGGTGGTGAAAAAGGGCTCGAAAATGCGCTCGATGACCCCTGGCGGCATGCCTTCGCCGCTGTCCTCCACCACGATGCGCACATGCGGGCCGGGACTGGCCTCAATGTTCATCCCGGCGTAGTGCTCGTCGAGAATGAGATTGCTGGCGGCGAGTGTCAGCATGCCGCCGCCGGGCATGGCTTCGCGGGCGTTGACGCAGAGATTGAGGAGCACCTGGTGGAGCTGTGTCGGATCACCCTGCACCACCCACAGATCCGACGGCACGTCACAGCGCACCTGGATGTTTTTGGCGAAGGTGTCCTGGACGATTTTTTCGACCTCCCTGAGCAAATGACCGGCCTGCAAGCGCAACTGCCGCCCCTCCACCCCACGCGCGAAGGAGAGCACCTGACGGACCATCTCCGCGCCACGATGAGCGCTGCCCTCGATGGTGGTGAGAATGCTCAGACGCAGCGGGTTTTGCTCCTGCCTTTTGAGCAGCTCGATGGACATCATGATCGGGGCCAACGCGTTGTTGAGGTCGTGGGCGATGCCGCCGGCCAGCGTGCCGATGCTCTCCATGCGCTGGACACGGAGATACTGAGCCTCAAGATTTTTGCTCTCGGTGATGTCCATGGCGGTGCCCACGATGCGGAGGGCCTGGCCCTCCGCATCTCGCACCGGATAGGCGCGGTCATGGACCCACCGGACACTGCCGTCAGGGCGCAGGATGCGATAGGTCTCGTCGTAGTCACCACGGGCCTGGAGGGCTTCCGCCGCCATGACTCGCAGGCGGTCGTCGGGATGGATCGCCGCCAGCCAGTTGTGCGGTGCGGCATACAGGCTGGCACAAGTCCGCTGCCAGATGGTTTCATAAGCCGGGCTGATGTAGAGAATCTCCTGCCCGCGCGGGTCGGTGATCCAGAAGACCTCGTCGATATTTTCCGCCAGCTCACGGAAACGCGCCTCGCTTTCCCGCAACTGCCCGCTGGTTTGCTGCTCGTCCTCGAGCACGCTCAAGAGCGCGGCACGGGACTTTTCGGCCAGGTCTAGCAGACGCTGCGTCTCTTGCTCGCTTTTCAGCAACTGGGCGTTTTGACGGTGCAGCTCGAGCCGCGTCATGACCTGACGGCTCAAGGCGCTCAAGGCCGCGGTCTGCTCGGCGTCCAGCCGGCGCGGCTGGTGGTCGATCACACACAGCGTGCCGAGCGGCAGGCCGTCCCACGCGATCAAGGGTGCTCCCGCGTAAAAGCGGATGTGAGGCGCGGCGGTCACGAGCACGTTTTCGGCGAAGCGCGGGTCTGCCTGCGCGTCCGGCACCTCCATGACGGTGTCTTTTTGCAGAATGGCATACGCGCAGAAGGCGAGGTCGCGCGGGGTCTCCTGCACTTGCAGGCCGTGGTGGGACTTGAACCACTGGCGTGATTCATCCACAAACGAGATCAGGGCCACCGGAGTCTGGCAGATGAGCGCCGCCAGCGAGGACAGTTCGTCAAACTCCGCCTCGGGCGGGGTGTCGAGCACGTTGTAGTCACGCAACGACCGGAGGCGTTGTGCTTCATCGGGCGGCAGAGGCGCATTCATGAGCTGACCTGGCTGGGGTAACGTGCGGGCAGCCCTTGCCGGGCTAGGAGTTCATTGACCTCCGCCTTCATCTGCTGGACGCGCCCCTCGCGGGCCAGCATCGCGTTCTGCCAGCGCAGCAGCTCGTCGAGCTGCTCGCGCAGCTTGACCTCCGCCCGCTTGCGCTCGGTGATGTCCATGAGCACGGCCCGGCAGCCTTTGGCGTCTGGAGAACGCAAGGCCGCCAGATGAACGGTCCGCGCCGCGCCGCCCGAAACGAGCAGGCCCAGCTCGCAGGTCTGCCGCACACCGGTCGTGAAGACCTGCTGCATGAACTCGCTGAAGGCAGGGCGCTCATCCTCGGGAATGAACGACCCGAGGCGTTGTTTCAGGATCTGGCTGCGCTCCAGGCCCAGAAGCTGCGCGCAGGAGAGGTTCACCAGATTGACCGTGCCGTCCGCGTTGAGGTTGAGATAGCCGACGGGCGCGAAATCGAACAGATCGGTGTAGCGCTCCAGCACGTCTTCGATCTCAGCATTGGCGGCCTGAAGCTCCTCGTTCTGCATCTCCAGCTCGATCTGGTGGACTTGCAGCTCATGCTGAAGCCGCAGCAACTCGGGCAAGGAAGTCCCGGCGGCGGGCTGTTGCTGCTGCAGCCGCGCTTCTGCGGCCAGACGCAGCTTATCCGGGGTGCTGGAGGCACGCAGTTTCAAGACCGCAGGCACCCTCCGCTGGACGGCATGGGACCCGGCACAGTGCGCGGGCCGTAGCAAGTCATCCGTAGGTTTTTAGTCATGCCGGGTCATGGGTTAAGATTAGCCGCGCACGCTAACTTGCCCACCGGGGGTGTCCAACGCCACCTTATGGGGTGTTTACCCCATGGCTTTCCAGCACCTCACGCAGGGTCTTGAGCAGTGTCTCTGCGGTGTAGGGCTTGGGAATGAAATGTCTGACGCCGGCGCTGGCCGCCTTGGCCACCATGCCGTTGGCGTTCAGACCGCTGGCGGCAATGATGCGCACGTTGGGATTGAGCCGCTGCAGCACCTGAATGGTCGTCGGCCCGTCCATCAGCGGCATCATCATGTCTGTGAGGACGAGGTCGATCTCCTGCTTGCGGATGGCATAGACCGAGGTGGCCTCGACCCCGTCCGAGGCCAGCAGGACGCGGTAGCCGAAAGCCTCCAGTGTCTGCCGGGTGATCTCCCGCACGGCGGCTTCGTCATCGATCACCAGCACCATCTCTCCATTGCCGCGCGGCAGCTCCACGGGGGCGGCGTCACCTTGCGCTGCCCCAGTCTCTGTGCGCGCTGGCAGATAAACATGAAAGCGCGTGCCCATGCCGACCTCGCTGTAAACCCGCACAAAGCCGCCGTGGCTCTTGATGATGGCGATGGTGGTGGAAAGTCCAAGGCCGGTGCCTTTGCCGAGCTCCTTGGTGGTGAAAAACGGCTCAAAGATGCGTTCTACCACTTCGCGTGGCATCCCCGTGCCGGTGTCTTCCACCAAGATGCGCACATGCGGGCCGGGCTTGGCCTCGATGTTCATTCCGGCATACTGCTCGTCGAGCATGAGATTGCTGGCGGCGAGCGAGAGGGTGCCGCCATTGGGCATGGCATCACGTGCGTTGACGCAGAGGTTGAGTAAAACCTGGTGCAGTTGCGTCGGGTCGCCTTGCACCAGCCACAGGTCCGCCGGGATGTTGGTGCGCACCTCGATGTTCTTGAGGAAGGTGTCATGGACGATCTTTTCGATCTCTTTGATCAAATGTCCGGCCTGCACCTCCAACTGCTGCCCCTCGACCCCACGAGCAAAGGAAAGCACCTGCCTGACCATGTCCGCGCCACGTTTGGCACTGCCTTCGATGGTGCTGAGCACTCCGAGGCGCTGCGGGTTCCGCTCCTGCAGTTTGAGCAGCTCGATGGACATCATGATGGGGGCCAGCACGTTGTTGAGGTCGTGGGCGATGCCGCCGGCCAGCGTGCCGATGCTCTCCATGCGCTGCGCGCGCAGGTATTGCGCCTCGATCTTCTTGCGCTCGGTCACGTCGGTGTTGATGGAGAGAATGGACTTGGGCAGGCCCTGCTCATCGCGCAGCAGGGACCAGTGCGCCTCAATGGTCAGCAGCTTGCCATCCTTGGTGGTCTGCTGGAGTTCGCCGACCCATTCCCCTGCCTTCAGGAGTTGCTGCACCGCGACATCCAGCGGGCCTGTATCCATGTAGAGCAACTGCCGCGCATTGCGGCCGACGGCCTCGGCGGCGCTCCAGCCGTAAAGCCGCTCGGCGCTGCGGTTCCAATACAGGATCTGGTGGTCAAGATCACGCACGAGGATGGCGTCCTGCGCCTTGTCCAGCAGCGTGGCCTGCTCCCGCAATCGCGCGTCAGCCTGGCGCTGCTCCAGGCGCAGGCGCAGATTGAGGATGCCAAAGGCCAGGTCATCCGCCATCTCCTGCAGCAGCCGCAGTTCCTCCGCATTCGTGACATTGATCCCGGCGGAGTACAGTCCGAGCAGGCCGAAGGTGCGCTCCTTGTCACGCAGCGGCAGGCAGATGACGGCACGGTAGCCGCGCTGCTGCGCCGCTTCGAGCCAGTGGAAGTTGGGGTCCGTCTGCATGTCCGCGCTGACGACCGCCCGACCGCTGCGGATGGTCTGGCCGCCGGGACCTTTCCCGGTGGGGCTTTGCGCGTCCCAGGTGATCTTTATTTCCGCCAGATAGCCGTCCTCCGCCCCGGCATGGGCCATGGGCTGGATGGAGCAGGCTTCGTCATCCATGGCATAGCCCACCCAGGCCATCCGGTAGCCGCCGATGTCCACGGCGAGCTGGCAGACATCCCGCAGCAGGGCCGTCTCATCTTCCGTATGAATGAGCGCCGCGTTGCAGCCGCTGAGCAGCTTCAGCGCGCGGTTGCTGCGCGTGATTTCCAGTTCGGCCACTTTGAGATCATGGATGTCCGTGCAGGTGCCGAACCATTTGATGACATCTCCCGCCGTGTCCCGCTGCGGCTCGCCACGGATCAGCCACCAGCGGTAGGCGCCGTCCGTCCGGCGCAGGCGGCATTCCAGCTCATAGATGCTGACGTTGGCGGTCGCCGTCTGCCAGGCATCCCAGGCCCGCTGCTGATCCTCCGGGTGAAAGGGCTTGTTCCAGCCGTGGCCGAGACTCTCTGCCTGGGATAGGCCGGTGTAATCTATCCAGTGCTGGTTAACGTAGGTGTTCAAGCCGTCAGGACGCGTGATCCAGACGATCTGCGGCATGGCTTCGGCCAGGTTGCGGAATTCCCGCTCGCTGGCCGCCACCGCGTTGCGGGCCGTCTCGCGCTCCGTGATGTCACGGGCGAAACCCTGGATGCCGACGATCCGGCCATCGTTCAAAATCGGGCTTTCCAGGATTTCGAGCACGATGCGCCGCCCGTCCTTGTGGCGGACCACGGCCAGGTAAGGCTCGCAGGGCCTGCCATCCTGCAGGGCCTTGTCCGTCAGCTCATGGACGTTTTCGTTGGCAGGATCATCTTGAATGACGAGCACATCGCAAGGCTGCCCGACGAGCTCCGCCGGCTCATACCCCAGCACGGCCAGTGTGGAGGGGGAAAGATACTCAAACCGGTGCTCCCGGTCATGGGTGTAAAAGAGCACCTGCTCGCTGCCCTCGATCATCAGGCGGAAGCGCTCCTCGCTCGTGCGCAGGGCTTCTTCCGCACGTCTGCGCTCCGTGATGTCCTGCACGGTGCCGGTCATTTTCAGCGGCCGGCCTGCGGCGTCGCGTGTCACCTCGCCCTGCTCATGCATCACCCGCACCGTGCCGTCCGGCCAGAGCACGCGATGATCGATGTTGTAGGCCGCTGTGCCGGCAACGGCAGCCGTCACGGCCTGGTGGGTGCGCTCCCGGTCTTCTGGATGCACGCCATTCAGAAATCTCTCGTAAGTGCCTTCTGACTCGGTGGGTTCCAGGCCAAACAACTGGAAGACCTGCGCCGACCAGTACAGCTCATCGGTGACGATGTCCCAGTCCCAGTTCCCGATCCGCGCGATGCTCTGGGCATGCACCAGACTGGCCTCGCTCGCCCGCACTTTGGCCTCGGCTTGTTTCTGTTGCGAGATGTCCACCGCATAGCAGATGCCATGGTCCTTTGCGCCGTCCAAGGCTGCCGCACCAAGCATGATCGCCACCCGGTGACCGTCTTTGTGGAACAATTCCTTTTCATAGGGCGTGCAGCGTCCCGTGGCGGCGATCTCCACCAGCGCCTGTTCGTCTGCGGCTTGATGCTCCGGAGGGGTCATCTTCCGCCACTGGACCTGCCCCGCCTGCAATTCCTCGCGGGTGTGGCCAAACATTTGCAGAAAGGCGTCGTTCGCGTCAGAAATGTTGCCTGCAGCGTCCCATGTGAAGATGCCCAGGACGTTGGAGTCCGCCAGCTGTCGGAACTTGGATTCGCTGGCGCGCAAGGCCTCAAGGGCCCGGTAGCGCTCGCTCACATTGCGAAAATAAACCGCCAGCCCCTCCGCAGAGGGGTAGGCCTTCACCTCGACCCACAAGTCCAAGGGCTGGTAATATTCTTCAAAGGTCACGGTGCAGTTCTCAGCCACGGCCCGCCGATACTCCTGCTCAATCATCGTGCCCACCACCCGCGGGTAGGCCTCCCAGATTGAGCGCCCGAGCATGGTGGAACGATCACAATTCAATAATCGTTCCGCCTCCGCGTTCACATAAGTGAAGCGCCACTCGCGATCCAGGGTGTAGAACCCGTCGGTGATGCTTTCAACGGTGTCGAGCAAGCGTGCTCCAGCGCTGCGGGCGGCCTCTTCCGCCGCCTTTTGCTGGGAGATGTCCTGAAAGGCTCCCTGAATCCGACGGACCTGCCCTTTCTCATCGCGCACGGCCTCGCCAACGGCCCGCACCCAGATGCGCCGCTGGGTGGCAGTGATGATCTCCAGCTCAAAGTCGAAGGGCGTGCCTTCCTCCGCGCAGAGCCTCACATGGTGCGCGACTTCATCCCGGTATTCAGGCAGGTAAAAATGGAGCGCCTCCTCCAGAGTGGGTGTCGCGCCCGGCGGCACATCGTGAATCATGCAGATCTCATCAGACCATCGGAGCTGGTAGTCGGGCACCTCGATCGACCAACCGCCCAGGCGGGCGGCCTGCCCGGCGATCCGTAGCAATGCCTGACTTTCGGCGAGAGACTCCGCCGCCCGTTTGCGCTCGGTGATGTCCTGGCAGGTGCCCAGCGCGCGCACCGGCCTGTCAGCGGCGTCACGAAAAATACGCCAGCGTTCTTCAACGAGCTTGATCCGCCCGTCCGGCATCAATATCCGGTGCTCGAGGGCAAACGGACCGGACCCGCCGAAGGACTGAACAAGAGCCGCGTCCAGCGCCGCACGATCATCGGGGTGAACCCGTTTGAGGAACCGCTGGTGGCTCGGGAGGAAATGGTCAGGGGACGTTTCGAAGATCCGATGGGTTTGTTCAGTCCAGATCACGTCCAGCGTGGACAAATCGGTCTCCCAACTGCCGATGCCGGCCACCATCTGAGACTCGTTCAGGCGTCGTGCTTCGATTTCCAGGCGCTGCTGGTTCTCCCGCAGAATTTTTTCCGTTCGCCGACGGTCGGTGACGTTCACATGCATCACCACCACACCCGTCATCTGATGCTCGCTCAGAGGTGTGACCATCAACCGAAACCAGCGCTCTTCCGTGGGGGAATGGCAGGGATACTCCAGCGCAAACTCTTTGGCTTCTCCCCGCAGCACCTGGCGGATGCCGTCTGCCGCCGAACGCGCATCCTCGGCACAGTCACCATGGGCGCTCTCGCACACGCCGAGATAATTCTGTCCCACAAAGAAGTCATTGCTCTGCAGCACATTGGCCGAGGCGAAACGCCGCCAGGCCTCGTTCACGGCCAGAATCACGCCCTCCGTGTCCAGCAGCGCGATATGCGCGGGCAGTGCATTGAGGATGGCCATTTGCATCTCGACCGCCTCTTCCAGGCGCGGCTTCTCCTGGGCATCCTGCAACAAGAAGTCGTCCTGCTCGACCGTGCGCAATGGTCCGGCCAATTCAGTCGCGCTCTGCTCGGTGTCCGCTGTTGGTGAGTGTGGGTCGTTGTTCATGCCTGGAAGGGGGGCATATCAAAAGACCCGCTAAATTGTGGGAACGCGGCTCCGATTGCCACACAATTTCGCGCGGAACCGGGTTCGAGTCTGAGGATGGTGGTCAATGCAGCATGGCGCTAAGGGTGTTCAACAAGGTGTCGGCGGTGTAGGGCTTGGGAATGAAATGCTTGACCCCGGCGTTGACGGCCCTGGCCTCCATGCCGTTCGCGTTCAGGCCGCTGGCGGCGATGATGCGCACCTCCGGGTTGAGACGCATGAGCACCTGGATGGCGGCAGGCCCGTCCATGGTGGGCATCATCATGTCCGTGAGCACGGCCGCGATCTCCTCCTTGCGCTGGGCATAGAGCGTGGTGGCCTCGACACCGTCGGAGGCCAGCAGCACACGGTAGCCAAAGGCCTCCAGCGTGTGCCGGGTGATCTGGCGTACCTCGCTTTCATCATCCACGACGAGCACGAGCTCGCCGTTGCCGCGAGGCAGCTCAAGCTGGACGGGCGTGGCGGTGTCCGTCTCTGGCTGCGCCAAAGAAGGCAGATGAACGCGGAACTGGGTGCCCTTTCCCACCTCGCTGTACACACGCATGAAGCCGCCGTGGTTTTTGACAATGCCGAGCGAGGTGGAGAGTCCGAGGCCGGTGCCTTTGCCTAGCTCCTTGGTGGTGAAGAACGGCTCGAAGATGCGCTCCATGACCACGGGAGGCATGCCGGTGCCGGTGTCCTCCACCTGGATGACGATGTAGGGGCCGGGAGCGCCCTCGCCGTTGAGGCCGACGTATTGCTCGTCGATCATGAGGTTGCAGGCGGAGAGCTTCAAGGTGCCGCCCTCGGGCATGGCATCACGCGCGTTGACGCAGAGATTGAGCAGCACCTGATGGAGCTGGGTGGGGTCTCCCTGGACCGTCCACAGGTCCGAGGGCAAGTCGCTGCGCACCTGGATGGTTTTGAGAAAGGTCTCGTTGGCAAATTTGCCGATCTCCTTGAGCAGATGGCCGACCTGCACCGCGAGCTGCTTGCCTTCCAGGCCGCTGGCAAAGGAAAGCAACTGCCGCACCATGCCCGCGCCGCGTTTGGCGCTGCTTTCGATGTTCTGAAGCACGGGCAGGCGGCGCGGGTCGCGCTCCTGGAGCTTCAGCAGCTCGATGGACATGAGAATGGGGGTCAGCGCGTTGTTGAGGTCATGCGCGATGCCGCCGGCGAGCGTGCCGATGCTGTCCATGCGCTGGGCGCGGAGGAACTGCTGCTCGAGCTTTTTCTTTTCGGTGATGTCGGTGTTGATCGTCAGAATGCCGTGCGGCTGGCCGGCGGTATCTCGCAGCAGCGTGCAGCGGCTTTCGACGAGCAGGAGCGCGCCGGATTTTCCGACCTCCTTCAGCTCGCCATTCCACTCACCGTCACGCACGACGACAGCGCAGGCCCGCTCAAAGGGCGCGGCCTCGCGGTAGAGCAGTTCGGAGGCCCGGCGGCCCATGACTTCTTCAGCAGTCCAGCCGTAAAGGTTCGCGGCGCCTTTGTTCCAGTAGGTGATGCGGTGATCCAGATCGCGCACCACGATGGCGTCGCGGGTTTTGTCGAGCAGGGCGGCCTGCTCACGGAAACGCTCCTCCAGCCTGCCGCGCTCCTCCATCTCACGGCGGAGCGTTTCAGTGGTCTGCCGTTCTTTTTCGCGGTTGATCACGGCTTCCTCCATCATCTTCATGGCGGCGACGCGGGCATCCTCCAGCTCCTGCGTGCGGACACGGACGCGCTCCTCGAGATCGTTCATCTGAAACCGGGATTCCTCCAGCAGGCGCCATTTTTCGATCAGCGCGTTGGCAAGCTGCAGCACTTCGACGGTATCAAAGGGCTTTTTCAGGATGAGCAGCCGGTCGCGCGGGTTGATCTGCTCATGCATCTGCTCCCAGGAGTAGTCGGAGTAGGCCGTGCAGATGACGATCTGCATGTCGGGACAGACATCCCAAATCCGCCGTGTCGTCTCGATGCCGTCCCACCCCGGCGGCATGCGCACATCCACAAAGGCCATGGCATAAGGACGTCCTTCGGCGAGGGAGCGCTGGACCATGGCCAGGCCTTCCTCTCCCTGGGAGGCGGAGTCGATGTCGCAGTGCATCTTGTTCGTCGTCGGCCGGTTTTCCGAGCCAAACAGGATGTCCTCGTCGGCCAGCAGCGCGTTGTTCGGCGCAGGCGCGGCCCCGAGGATTTTGCGGAAGTCGGTGTGGATGGCGCGGTTGTCGTCGATGACGAGAATGCGCCGGTTGGACTGGGTGGAGGAGTACATGTTAGCGGATGTCGGGGTGATTGACTGGCAGCTTGAAGGTGAAGACCGCGCCCATGCCCGGTCCGTCGCTCTGGGCGGTCAACGCGCCGCCCAGCTCACGCGCCGCCAGGGCGCCGCTGTGCAGGCCGAAGCCGTGGCCCTCCTCCTTGGTGGTGAAGCCATGGGAGAAGATTTGCGTGATGTTTTCCGGGGCGATGCCCCCGCCGTTGTCCTTCACGATGATTTCGACATGATCCGGGCCGGCGGGCTTCACGCTGACTGACATCAGCTTGTCGCCGGTGTTATGGTCCATGGCATGCTTGGCGTTGCTCAGCAGGTTCACGAGGATTTGGAGCACCTTGTGGCGGTCGGTCAGCACGGGCGGCACAGTGTCATAGTCACGCTCCAGGTTCACCCCGTGGCGGTGCAAGGCGGCGTTGTTGATGCGGATGGCGTCCTCGACCATGTCGGCGACCGGGAAGGTGCCAACCACGCCTGAACGACGGGCATAGGCCTGCTGCATGGCCACGACCTCGTTGATGTGATCAATGTTGCTCCTGAGAGAGGCGAGTTCCTCCAGGATGGCGTCCTGGGTTTCCGTCAGATCGGCGGCCAGCTTCCCCAGGTAGTCCGGCAGCACCCGGCCCTGCGGATGATCGGTGAGATACTGCGGCACCGCCCGGTTCTCAGAGAGCAGCCCCGCCGCGCTTTGCAGCCGGCCGAGGCGGAACTGCCGGACTTTTCCAGCCACGGCCTCGGCGGACACGTTGACGCTGTTGAGCACGTTGCCGACGTTGTGCAGCACGTTGGTGGCGATCTCCGCCATGCCCGCCTGGCGCGAGGCGCTCACCAACTGCGCCTGCGCGGCGCTCAGTTGCGCGGTGCGCTCGATCACCTGCCGCTCGATCTCCACATTGGTGCCCTCCAGCCGGGCGCGGCGCATGGCCACCTCAAACATGTCCTCAAGCGTCCTGCGGATGGAGATCACGAGAAAAGCGTCCTCAAACAGCACCCACCCGGCGTGCTCCAGCCAGCGCCAGGGGCTGGCGGTGAGCACCCCGAAGACGGACTGCGGCCAAAAAAGGCCCCGGGCCAGATGATCCACCGCCACCACCGCCGTGGCCGTCAGCATCACCCGCCAGTCTCGATAAAACGCCAGAAACGCCAGCGAACCGAAGACATGGAAGTGTGTTTCGATGCGCCCGCCGGTCAGATGGATCAAAAGCGCCGAGATCATCATCTGGGAGGCGGCGACGACATGGCGTGTCAGGGGATGTCCCGGCTGCCGCCAGGCCAGCGAGACGGGCAGGCCGCAAATCGCCCCGCCGAGGAAAACCGCGGCCCAGACATGGATATGAATCTCGCTGGTGTCACCAATCCAGGTGCGGGGAGAAATCCACAGCGCGGCGGCCACTCCCGCCACCCACTGAATGATCATCAGCTTGGCAAACAGTTGGTCCGTGTGCTTGTGCAGCTCGTGTTCGTCGGCTTGGAACAGCTCGTTGGCGCGTTGTTTCAGCGCGGCGTCCATTGGCGGTGCGCTGGTGCTCATGGTTTGCATGCCACGCAGCCGTTTGGAGTTTCAGCCGCCTCAAGCGCGCACCCAAAGACCGGTGTTTGAGCAGGATTGGAAAGCTCGTGCCGCACCAGTGCCGCCACCGCGCTGCGGCCGGGATTGTCCCCTTCATGCCCGCGTGAAAGGGTGATGCCGCCCTGGAACTGCAAGGTTCCGGCAGCATCATAGAGCAGCGTCTGGCCGGAAGTCAGAGCCTGAAAGCGCCGGGCCTCGGCCCCGTCTTGATCCAAACGCGCTCGCACGCCAGGAATCGCCGCAACCGCCTGCCACAGGCCGCTTCGTGCCCATTCCTCGCTCTTCCCCGCCGGTTGGATAAAAAGCACCTCGGCGCTCAGCCGCCCCTGGCAGCCTGCCATGAGCCGCTCCAGCTCGCTGATGCTCGCGCTCGAACAAGGGCACTGGGGATGCACAAACATGACCAAAACGGGCCGGTCAGCCGGGCGCGGCACCAGGCTCGTGCCCGGCCATTGCAGCGGCGGTCGCGCTGCCAGACCCGCTGCCTGCGAGTAGCGCAGCAGAAAAAACATGCCCGCCAGCACCACCACGAGCCAGAGGGCACTGACGGCCAGAGTGCCAATTGCTGATTTCCTTATACTAACTGTATTTTCCATTGGTGATAAAATTAAACCACCGGCGCATTTGCCAAACTAAACAAAGCTTCATAAAGCAGCCCTTCATCTAGGGCGAAACGCAGTTAGGACAGCCGGTCCGGCCAGCTCAGGGCGGAGAAATATTTCGCCCCAGGTGATGAGGGCTTGGCAAACGCGGTGTTTCCCCTGAGAATCATTTTCACAACTCTAACAACCAGCCATGTCGCGCAAACTCAGTCATATCGCCCCGGATTGGTGGGATTACACCACCCTGGACTTCGACCTCATCAACGACGCCGCAAGGCTCACCGAGCGCGACCTGCGCCAGCTCTCCCGCCCCGGCTTCAAGGTCGTCATGTACGACACGCTGGAGGATTTTTACCTCGCCGAGGCCCTGGAATACATCCACGCCTGGCGCCAGGCCACGCCAGACAACCCCACAGGCATCTGCGGCCCCATCGGCCCCACGGAGCAGCTTCCGCTCGTCGCGCGTCTCATCAACGACCTCGGCATTTCCATCAAAGACGGCCATTTTTGGGGCATGGACGAGTGGTACGACGAAAACACGAAGAAAGAGGTCAGCATGGAGCATCCGCTCTCCTTTGAGCGGGCGGACCGGCAGCTCTGCTTCGACCGCATGCAGAAAAAGCTCTGCATGCCGGACTCCCACCTGCATTTCCCGAAGGCGGACGTCGCAGAATATGTGAAAAGCTGGCAGAGCGGCGTGCGCTGCGTGGTCATGCAGGGCGGCCAGGGCGACATCAAGCACTGGGCCTTCAATGACCCGCTGAAACGCACCGGCAAATGGAAAAACGAGCCGCCGCCGCCCGCCGAATACCGCAAACTCAGCACCCGCGTCGTCGAGCTGCACCCCATCACGCTCGCGCAAAACGCCCGCACCTCCGGCGGTGGAAACATCACCATGGTTCCCAAGATGGCCATCACCGTCGGCCCCAAGGAAACCTGGATGGCCGAAAAAGTCAGCATCTGGCACGCCGGCCTGCATGACAATCCCTTGGGCCAGCGCCTCACCGCGCTCATGATCTCCAAGCGCCTGGCCGACAGCTCGGTGCCCATGTCTCTGCTGGCCGACCACCCGAACGTGCAGTTCAACTACTACCGCGGCGGCCTCGGTCACTGCGAGGTGGAGATGCATTAACCAGGGGTTCCCAATGGCAGATTGCGAGTTTGACGCGCTGTGGCGCGCTGTGGCGCGCTGTGGCGCGCTGTGGCGCGCTGTGGCGCGCTGTGGCGCGCTGTGGCGCGCTGTGGCGCGCTGTGGCGCGCTGTG
>Ga0209573_1000568_pt1 | contig 74961 bp, 69 predicted proteins | sample TNRBio252014_DNA_FD_185870 | JGI IMG/M metagenome (GOLD analysis project Ga0209573, IMG submission 185870) | Wastewater treatment Type I Accumulibacter community from EBPR Bioreactor in Madison, WI, USA - TNR Reactor_6/25/2014_ DNA (SPAdes)... | ecosystem: Engineered > Bioreactor > EBPR >...
GTAGGCCACTGCCTTTTCGAGATTCGGCTGCGCCAGCGAAGCTTGCACCGAAAACAGCTCTTGTGCATTCTTGGCACCGAGCATTGCCTTGGCATTGGAAACGCCGTCTTCCAGCATCGAACGAGCGGTATTCAGATTCAGCGCGGCGATGCGCTCGGCGCTCGCCAAAGCGGTATTGGCAAGGGTCAGCATGGCATCAACAGAAGCTTTGTTGGCGGCGGCGAATTGCTCGGGTTTGGTAAACATGGTCAATCTCCTAAAAAAAAAATGGGGGCACAACACGTGCAATGTCAAACTCATTGATCCCGCCCTTCTTGGCACCCGGATCGTTTGCTGCACTGCACCATGAGCAGAATTATAGACGCTTACCAAAACTTGTCAAGAGTTTTTTGTGCGTCGCAACAAATTCTGTACATGTCTGGTTTATATGAATTTCTGTGGTATTTGCAGCACTTTATGGGAACCGGAAAAGGCATTTTCTGCTGCGTCGCTCAGCCTCTGCGCGTGCGGCCAGGGAGCGCCTTCGGCGTGCTACTTGCCAACTGGCGCAGGCCTCAGGGTCAGTGGCGCGCCTTTCTGCGCCTCAGGATTCACGTTCTTGCCGCGCGGCTGAATGATTGCTCGCACCCGCGCTTGGCTGGCGCCAGTGGCGCTCTTGGTCTCGCCGGTGCCGGTGGTAACCAGGTATTTCTCATTGAGAGCGTCATAGGAAATGTAGGCGCCCCGGACTTCGTCGAGCCCGCTCTTCACCCAGGCGCGCCTGAAGAGTTCGCTTTTGTCGGCGCGCGCGTCATAGTCGATCTGCTCGGCCTCGGCTTCCATGTAATCGTCTTTCCCCTCGCGCTTCTGCTTGAAGCGGGCAAGCCCGCCCGCCCCTCCGAAAGCCGTACCTTTCTGGAAACCATCGGCATCCTGGATGACGACCAGGCGATCCGTGAAAATCTGCAAAGTGCCCTGGGTCAGGATCACGTTGCCTTCGAGAACCTGTACCTTGTTGAGGTCATCGATGCTCATGCGGTCGGCTTCGAGGAGAACCGGTTTCTCGCTGTCCGCGCGCTCGGCCTGAGCGGGCATCGACAAGAGCACCAGGAGGACGCTCGTGCAGGCCAGGCGAAATGTCTTTTTCATGTCTGTGGTTTCTTTTTCTTGGTCGAACGGCTTTCAATTTCCCCGCTGACGCGGGATTCCAGCAAATAAGTCTGCAACTTGTTATCGACCTGCATACCGACCCCCTGCACCCATGAGTTGCCCTGCGTGATCAACACACGGCTCTTGGTAAACGCCTTTTCCTCACTGGTCAACACGGTCAATTCGGCAGTCTCGACGAGCAAGGGCGGGTGCTTGTCGCTACCCGCACGGTGCACTTCGACCTGCTCGCTGAGATCCACCCGCTCACCTTTCGGGCCCATCACTCCGTGTACGGCACTGAGCGTCACCGGCGGCTTGGTCGGATGCAGGTAAACAAGCTTGGGTTTATCCATGCGCGTCGTATCGTCATCGGGATAATGACGAATCTCGTCGGCGATCAGCGTGTACTCCAGGCTTCCCGACTCGCCGATCTTGCGCAGGGTCGCCCCATTGACGATGTAGTCAGGATCGTGGCGAAGGTTGCCATCGCCGGGTTTTTCGGTGAAATCGGTGACGTAGCGTAGCCAGAAAGTCAGTGCCGCCAGAACCAGCAGGATACCGAGCGGCAGCATTGCGCTGCTCCACCGCTTCATTGCCCGCACTCCGCTGGCAGACAAGATGAAAACGACGGCGGCAGCGCGACGCTGTCAACAGCCATCAGATGACCTTCGCCCTGAACAGGTCGTGCATGTTGAGCGCGCCAAGCAGAATGCCGCTTTCATCGACGACGGGCAGCTGATTGATCTTGTACTGCTCCATCATTTGAACCGCTTCAACCGCGAGGTGGTCCGGACCGATGGCGCGCGGCTTCTGACCCATGATGTCGGCGACCACGAGCAATCGCAAATCGAGGCCCTTGGCAAAGGCGCGGCGCAAATCGCCGTCGGTGACAATGCCGATCACCCGGCGTTCGGGAGTGAGCACCGCGGTCATGCCGATGCCGCCACGCGAAATCTCGAGAATCGCATCCGGCACGCGGGTCGTGGGAACGACTTCGGGCAGCGCCGATCCTGCGCGCATGACGTCGCGAACGTGCGTCAGCAAGCGACGACCGAGGCTGCCACCGGGGTGTGAGCGAGCAAAATCTTCGGCGCCGAAACCACGCGCATCGAGTAACGCCACCGCCAGCGCGTCGCCAAGGGCGAGAACCGCCGTGGTGCTGGCGGTCGGCGCCAGATTTAGCGGGCAGGCTTCCAGCGCGACCGCCGCATCGAGGTGCACATCGGCCTCCACGGCCAGCGACGACTGGGTGTTTCCAGTCATGCTGATCAGCTTGGCACCGAGGCGTTTGATGATCGGCACGATCATCAGCAGCTCGGCACTTTCACCCGAGTTCGAAATGGCGATCAGCACATCGTCGCGGGTGATCATTCCGAGATCACCGTGACTGGCTTCGGCAGGATGGACAAAATATGCGGGGGTGCCGGTACTTGACAGTGTCGAGGCGATCTTGCGCCCGACATGGCCGGATTTTCCCATGCCACTAACGATCACCCGACCGTGACAATTGAGAATCAGTGCCAGCGCCTGCACGAAGGCCCCATCAATGCGCTCAGCCAAGGCCATCACGGCGTCGGCTTCAATGCGCAGAACCTGTCGGGCGAGGTCGAGCGCCTTCGACGATGGCATGATTTGGTTCATCGGAGCACAGCGGTTATCATCGGTCGAGTATAACAGAAGGCCTAGGCGCGCTCATCGCCGCGCCGAGCAACACGCCTGGCGAAACAGTGCCCGCGAAGACAAAGGGAACGGATGATGGATACGCTGCCCACAATTGTGATGCTGCTCGGTGCCTCGGTGGTGTCGGTCATCATTTTCCGTTCCGTCAACCTGCCGCCGGTACTCGGCTACCTGCTCGTCGGCACGGTGATCGGCCCGCATGCGCTCGATCTGGTCGGCGGGGTCAGTGGCATGCAGCATCTGGCCGAGTTCGGCGTCGTCTTCCTGATGTTCTCGATCGGCCTCGAGTTCTCGCTGCCCAAGCTGTACGCGATGAAGCGCATCGTCTTCGGTCTTGGCCTGCTGCAGGTCCTGGTGACCATCGCCGTGGTCACCGCCATTGTCACTGCCTTGAAGCTCAGCTGGCAGGAAGGTGTCGCGCTCGGCGGCGCGCTGGCCATGTCCTCTACGGCGGTGCTCACCAAACTGCTCACCGAGCGTCTCGAACTCGACAAGGCGCATGGCCGCGAAGTGATGGGCGTCCTGCTTTTCCAGGATATCGCCGTAGTTCCGCTGCTGATCCTCATTCCCTCCTTCTCCGAGTCGCCCGAGCGCATGGCGACAATGATGGGCCTGGCGATGCTCAAGGCGGTGGTCGTCCTGTCGCTGGTGCTGTTTTTTGGCCAGCGGCTGATGAGCAAATGGTTTTTCATCGTCGCCCGCGGCAAGTCCGCCGAACTGTTCATGCTCAATGTGCTGCTGATTACCCTGGGACTCGCCTATCTGACCGAGGTGGCCGGACTGTCGCTGGCACTGGGCGCTTTTGTGGCCGGCATCCTGATCTCGGAGACGCAGTACCGGCACCACGTCGAAGAGGACATCAAGCCTTTTCGCGACGTCCTGATGGGACTCTTCTTCGTGACTATCGGCATGATGCTCGACATCCAGCTGGTGCTCGCCAACGCGCCACTGGTGCTGGGCGTGCTCGGCGCCTTGCTGGTGACCAAGTTTGCCCTCGTGCTCGGTCTTTCGCGGCTGTTCGGCTCGACTTTCGGCGGCGCCATGCGCACCGGGCTGTGGCTTTGTGCGGGCGGCGAATTCGGCTTCGTCCTGCTCTCGGAAATGCGCCACCTGCAGCTGCTGCCGCCAATGGTCCTGCAGGCGGTGCTGGCGGCGCTGGTCCTGTCGATGCTGCTGGCACCGCTGATCGTCCAGTACAGCAACCAGATCGTGCTGCGCTTCGCGGCCAGCGAGTGGCTGATGCGTTCGATGCAGATGACGCAGCTGGCCGCGAAATCGATGAACACTGAAAAGCACGTGGTGATCTGCGGCTACGGAAGAACCGGCCAGTATCTGGCGCGCTTCATGGAAGAGGAGGACGTCACCTATCTGGCGCTCGACCTCGACCCGGAGCGCATCCGTGAGGCAACGGCGGCCGGCGAAAACGTCATCTACGGCGACGCGGCCCGGCACGAAACACTGATTGCGGCCGGCGTCAGCCGCGCCAGCGTGCTGATCATTTCCTTTGCCGATGCGCGGGTTTCCGAGCGCGTGCTGGAACACGCTCGCCAGATCAATCCCGACTTGCCGATCGTCGTGCGCACCCTCGACGAAAAGGATCTCGACGCGCTGCTGCACGCCGGCGCCGCCGAGGTCGTCCCGGAAACGCTGGAAACGAGCATGGTGCTCGCTGCGCACGCCCTGCGCCATCTGGGCGTGCCCAATGCGCAAGTCCGCGAACACTTCCGCCAGACGCGCATCGGACACTACAAGACCCTGCGCGGCTTCTTTCACGGCGAGAGCGATCTCGAAGAAGAGGCCCACGACAGCGACGAAGCGCGCCTGCATTCGGTTCTGCTCGGCGAAGGCGCACACGCCGTCGGCCGCACACTTGGCGAGCTGCGCTTGCAGGAAATCGGCGTTGAAGTGACCGCCGTCCGCCGACGTAACATCCGCGCCCTCGAACCGTCGCCGCGGCGATGTGATCGTGCTGCTCGGCACCCCGCGCGCCTTGAGCGCCGCCGAGGAGCGCTTGCTGAAGGGGTAAACACTAGAAAGCAGGCAAGGGAAAAGGCCGCCGCAGGCGGGCTTTCCCTTGCTAGCCATTTCTCCTGAGCGCGCCCCGCGCGGGGGCGCGCTCAAAACGCTCAGTAGGACGAGCAGACCGTATATTGCGTGCCATCGACGATGGCCGCCGTATTCACTGCCGCCGCGCCACGGACCGCGGTATCGACGGCCGCCTGTACCGAACCGCCGGCGGTGTTGCCGTCGTCCATTGTGCTGTCGATCTGCTTGACGTAACGCCCGAGGATGCCGGACGAACAGATGAAAAACGAACCGCGCATGCCGGCGATGAACGGTGCGGCTGCGCCAGCTGCGTTGATACCGCTCTCGATGCCGATAAAACCACCATCGGCATTGCGCGGACGGTAGTTGACGTCGGCCAGCAAAGTGGCACCGGTGGCCAGGTTGGCGAGGCGGGCGTGTTGCCAGAAGACCGAAGTTTCATCGGTGGCGACACCGGTACCGGCACCACCGGCGTTCCACACGCCGTCGACGCGGCCATTGTTCTGGACGCAGAGGCCTGCGGTGGCAACCGGCGAGCAGGCAGTTGCCACGCCAGCGCCAAAAGCCAGATCGAGTTGCGCTTGTGTCTGGTCGCCTGGGAAGAGCTTGAAGCGGTCCTGGTAACCGTAGACCAGGCTCGACACGGTGCGGAAATCGCCGACCATATTCTTTACCTTGGCGCTGTTGATCAGCTCCTGACCCTTCAGCACCCCGCCAAGCAGCAGGCCTATGATGACGAGTACAATGGCAATTTCTACCAAGGTAAAACCCGCCTGTCGCTGTTGCAGCTGGTTCATCTCGTTCTCCAGTGTTTATCAAAAGTGATATGGAGCAACAAGCATGTTTCATGCCAGCCTGAATTGGCTTCTACGGCGGCAAAAACCGTCCGAACTGTCGATTTCTCGACACTTGTGTCCGGAGTCGGACTGATGAAGAGCCTCCCCGACGCGTTCAAGGAGGGTCATGAGCGGCTCATGGCCCGTGCCGGGAGCCGCTCATGACACCGCTCAAGCACCTGGCCAGCATCCTGCGCCAGCGGCAGCGCTGGCTGTTGATCGCCTTGCTCGGCGTGCTGCATCTGGCCCTTTTGGCCGAAGCCGACCGCGCCTTCGGCACGCTCTGCTGGCTGGTAGATGTTGGCCTGTTCATTCTCTGGCAACCCTTCATTTACGCCGAGCGACGGCTCGATTTCAGCGCTCTGGCGGTGATTGCCCTGCTCCTCGGCTGCGGCATCGCCTTCTATGGCTGGTGGCTGCTGATCGTCTGGGTGGTGATCCTGGCCGCTCTGGTCGGCGGACGAGTGATGTTCATCGATCATCGGCCGACGCGGATCTTTTACCTGATCGCTTTTGCCTACCTGCTCGCGGCGCTGCTCTTCTGGCTGGTGCCACGCGTGGTCGCGAATGCAACTCTGGTCGGGCCTTCTCTGGATCCCGAGTTTGCCTGGGGAATGCCCCTGTTCCTTTTGGTCATGACCCTGCTGCCACTGTCGAAAGATAGCGACCGGCCAGGCGGCGGCATGGTCGACCTGTTCTACAGCCTGTTCATCTTTCTGCTGATTGCCGTTCTGGTGCTCGGCAGCCTGGCCTTCATGCTGCTCCGCCAGTCGGGCTATTTCGAGGCCGTGTTCAACACCTTGACCACGATCGCCCTGTTGCTGCTGCTCATCGGCTGGACCTGGAACACGCGCCCCGGCTTCACCGGCATCGACGTTTTCTTCTCGCGTTACCTGCTGAGCATCGGGCTGCCCTTCGAGAACTGGCTGCACCGCCTGACGACACTGGCCAGCAGTGAAAGCGACCCCGAGAAGTTTCTCTCGCAAGCACTCACGGAGATGCTCGATCTGCCCTGGGTGGAAGGTGGCACCTGGACAGCCGGGACTCGCAACGGCACTTTTGGCGGCGCGTCGCAGCACTTTTGCCATGAATTCTCCGGGCAGCCCCTACAGCTGACCCTGCACACCCGTCACAAACTCAGCCCGGCACTCGTCTGGCACTTCCACCTGCTGGCGCAACTGGCCAACGAGCACTACATCGCCAAGCTGCGCGCGCGTGAGTTGCAGCAGGTCAGCTACCTGCGCGCGATCCACGAAACCGGCGCTCGCCTGACCCACGACGTCAAGAACCTCCTGCAATCGCTGCACAACCTCTGCTACCTGGCGCAGACCGCCAACGGCGAGGACAGCAAACGCCTAGAACTGCTTCTCGAACGGCAGTTGCCGCAGATCACGCAACGCCTGCAGCAAACACTGGCCAAGCTGCAGAAGCCGCAGAGCGAGGCGGGCGGGGCACTGCCAGCGGCCATGTGGTGGAAGATCCAGCAACAACGCTACGCGGGTCTGCCAGTCAGCTTTGCTGCCGCCAACCTCGACCCCGAGGTGCTCGTGCCAAGCGCGTTGTTCGACAGCGTCGCCGACAATCTGCTGCACAACGCCTTGCTCAAACGCCAATCGGAAAGCGAATTGCAGGTTCACGTCGCTCTTGCCGACGACGCCTCGCTGCTGAGTGTTTGTGATAGCGGCAGCGCGATCAGGGAGGAAGTCCTTGCCGACCTGCTACACGCACCGCTGGCGTCGGAAAACGGGCTGGGCATCGGCCTCTATCACGCTGCGCGCCAGGCTGAGAGTTGCGGTCACGAATTGCGCCTGGCCTGCAACGAGCCCGGCAAAGTGTGCTTCGAGTTGCACCGAAATGGGCAAGCAACGGCGGCCAACGAGTGAATGAGTGAGTGAGTGAGTGAGCGAGGGATTGAGGCACCCCGAAATTCTGGGCAGTCGCCCGCCCATGACTATGCGGCCGCGCTACCGCTTCGGCAACCGATCAGCCGGTGGACGACCATATTGCCTTTGCCTTTCAGGTAAATCGTCTGCGCCGGATGAAACTCGAAGCGATGCTGTAAACGCTGATAAGTACGGTCATCGACCTGAACCACGCCGGGAACACCTTCGCTGGTGACCCGACTGGCAATGTTCACGGTGTCGCCCCAAAGGTCGTAAATGAACTTCTTCTTGCCGACGACACCGGCTACCACCGGCCCGGTACCCATGCCAATGCGGAGTTCGAGACGCATCTCGTTGAGTTGTACGTCATCGTGCAGCAGGCGACACATCTCCAGCGCCATTTCGGCCAGAGCGCCCGAAAAGTCGCCGCGTTCGTCGTTGAGGCCGCCGGCCACCATGTAGGCGTCGCCAATGGTCTTGATTTTCTCCAGGCCGTACTTCTCGGCCAACTCATCGAAGCACGAGAAGATCTTGTTGAGCATGGCAAAAACCTGCTGTGGCGTCATTCCTTCGGCGACCCGGGTGAAATTCACGATATCGGCAAACATCACCGAGACTTCGGCAAAGCCGTCCGCGATCGGCTGCCTGCTATTCTTCAGGCGTTCAGCAATCGGCGCCGGCAGGACATTGAGCAACAGTCGCTCCGAACGCTCCTGCTCGACCTGCAGCAAGCGGTGCGCTTCCTGCAGGCGCTGCTGCGCGCGGTGTTTTTCGCTGTCCGAGTAGCGCAGCAACAGGTAAACGATGCTCGATACGGCCGTAAAGTTGAGCGCAAAGAAAAAGGCCGCCGTCGCGGCCGGAACTTCGGGCGGCAAACTGCTCGCCGCGTCGGCGAGGTAGTAGTCGAAAGCGCCGGAAAGTGTGGTCAGACAAACGTAGGCGAAAAACCAGGCCCCGGACGCACGCGGTCCGATGAACAGCACGGCACCGATCGGCGCCAGCAAAGCCCACAGGCTGATGCCACTGGCAGTGATGAAGCTGCCGATGCTCCACTGCGCCACGAAGGGCGTAAACAGGAACAGGGACAACTGGATCAGGCGGAAGAGGTTGAAGTTCAGAGTCTTCAGGTAAACCAGCAGATTCCCGACGAGCAAGAGCTGCAGGGCAAACGGGAGGTTCGACGAGAACCTCGGTCCGAGTTGCCAATAAATCGACAGCCAGACCATCGACGCCAGACTGATCAGGCCGGTCGCAAAGAACAGCAGGGACTTCTGCAGACGCAGTTCTTCGCTGTCGCCCGGGCAAATGCCGGCGTTACGCAGGCGGTCAAGGAAGGTCCGCACGGCACTCATCGGCTGGCTTGCTGAAGGTAGAACGTAGGCATAGGCCTATTGGACCCCAATCGACGCGGAGGGTCAATGCAACGGTGCCACGCTGCCGCCGAAAATTCCGACCTTGCCGGCAAACCGCTTATGGCAACTTGCCGGCCCGGATCATCCGGCTGAAAAGCACTCCCGGCGCAATCCACACGACTTCGTCGTCAAAGCCAGGAATCGCTGGCTTGTAGACGAAATCAGGATTGGCCATCGTGTTCCCCGCGCCGGTCAACTGGTTGTCCTGTTCATCGGCATCGGCACCGGACGCCGTTTGCGTCCCCAGAACCGTGTAGGCACCCTTGCCATTCTTGCCGTGCGAGACAACGACGGCCGGCACAGCGGTGGCGATTTTGGCCCCCCCCCCGGCGGCATAGACGGTCAGTTCGCCCAGTGAACACAGCGCGAAGCCTGCGCTCTGCGGGATCGACGGTGGTGTGCACTCGGCACCGGTAAAGAGGGCAGGGTTGGTAACCGGGACTTTCTTGGTGAAGACTTTCGTTACTCGATAAGAATAGCGTCGTCCCCACGCATCGGTCTCTGCAACTCCCAGCGTCGCCCACGGCACAACCCCGGCAATATTGGGGCAACCGCTGGCATCTGGCGTCCCTTCTAGCCCGGCGCCCGCCGTGCCACTGGCAACGTTCGCCAGCGCCGGGCACGGCAAACGGCCATTGACGACGGCGTAGCCGAGTATCGTCTCGCGGATCTCGGCCAAAGCCCGCCTGGTGTCAGCAAGGTTACGACTATCAATCTGCGTCGACAGCGGGACCAGCAGGCTGCCAACCAGCAACGCGACGATGACCAGGACGATGGCCAGCTCGGCGAGCGTGAAGCCTCTATTCTTTGCCCGCAGGAAATGGCCCCGGCTCATGGCAAGCACCGTAGGATATCGTTCGCGGGAGTGCGATAGTCGAACGCCGACACTCCCGAGAAGGCAGTCCCTGCGGCCGTGGGGACAGCGAACAACGCGAGGTTGGGGTCCTCCAGGTAATTGTTCGGCTGGCCTCTCTGGGTATCATCGTTACGACTCTGGCCAGCCCCCCGGCGGCCGGCGAAGATAAGGACGCGGCGGCAGTTGCCTGAGGCAACACCGTCGATGGTAATCGGTGCCGGCGCCGGGAGTTGAGTCAAGAACAGCATTTCTTTCCAACTCGTACAGAAAACCGGGTCTGCTGCGAAACTGCAGTCCAGATTGTCGGTGCCCTTCGCGCCGGTGAGCGCGATGGCCTGCAGGTCGGCCTGGAAAGCAGGATTATCCAGCAAACTGGCGACCGCGCCAGAAAAGTCACGACGCCTGATCAGCGGATCAAAGATATCTGCGACACTAATAAACAGAAAGCGGTCGTTATAAAAGGCAGTCTCGGCCACCACAAAACGCTTGTTGCTCGCATCGGGAGCCGCGCGGTTGTTGGTGCTACCGGCGAAGTAGTTAAGCTGGCCGCTGACCGCATTGGTGTTGTCAAAAGTGTCAAGGTAATTGCGCGCATCGTAGTTGCCTCCGCATTCAGCGTAAGCGACATCGCCCAAGGCGCGGCTCTGGCCGTCCAACGCTTGACCGGGAGCCACGACCAGCGCGGCAAGATTGCTTGCAAGCAGGGCACCGCTGCCGTCGATGATATCGATCTGGCCCTGAGTATCCCAGTTCATTGGTGCGTCGGTCTTCGGCGTGATCTTGAAACGGCCCGAAACCACGTACCACAGGCATTCCCCTTGTTGGTCACGGAGAGCGCCCGTACCCAGCGTCTTCCAGGGAAACTTGCCGACAATCGAGCGTTCCTTGGAGTTGCCCGTATGATTGAGGGTTGGCACGGCACCCTCACTAGGTGCTCCGCCCTCAAAAAGGCTTCCCAGATCAGGGAGCGGCATGTATCCCGCGGCGTAGTATGCTCCCGGGCTTATTGAGGTGCGAGATACGGCGTCAGCGATCAGCGCGTCGCGGGCTTCGGCAAGTGCGGCCGCAGCACTTTCCGTGTTAGCCGCCAGAAAGCGTGTTGCACTCAACTGCCCAACGAACACATACAGTCCGAAGAGAGTTAATAGGGTAAGCATGGCCATCAGCGCAATGCCGCTCTGGCGTGATCGACACGCAAGCCGGTGCTGGTCGATGCGCGGCCGTTTCATTGGCGCACGGGCCGACTGCCCGCGACCGCCCGGCGCAGCGCGTCCACAGCCCGCGACATCGCCTACCTCGCTCCTCGCGACGTCGAGTGCACGCTGACTCGACCGCCCTTGAGCAGGTCCGTCGCCTCGCCGGAGTTGCGGTTCACGGTCTGCCCGACACGCGCTCTCGCCGCTGGCGCATCGCTGATGTCGAGCAACACCTTGCCCGGCTCGCCGTGCCGCGGGGTAACCGTCAGGCCGCTCCACAGGTCGTCTTCGTGCTGGGGCTGGCCGTTTACCCAGGCCGTGCGTCGGCCGCTGCTGCGCGTGACGACGCCGTCAATGGTCAGGGTCGGGTCGGCGGGGATTGGCTGCTGATCGAGGACATTCATTTCACGCTGACGATCAAGTTGCTGGCGGCGCTCCGGAGTGAAGAAAAGGCGGCCGAGCGCTTGCTCCTCGGCGACGGCTGACGGGCAGGTCGCCGGCAGCAGTAGCCAGGCACTCACCGCCAGCGCGGCAAGCTTTGCAGTCGGTATAAGCTCGGTCATTGACTGTCCCGCCCCTTCCTGCCCCTTCCTGCCCTTTCCTGCGCTTTCCTGCTCATTTGCCACGCAGGTCACGCAAGGTCAACCACTCGATTTCGCAATCGGCCAGCAGATTCGCCCGCCCACCGCCACGCTGTTCGCCGGTCGCCGGCAAGCGCTCGATGCGACAACTGTTGACCCGGATCAGTGCCTTCGCCTGCCGCCGCAAGTCGTCGAGCAGTCGGGTAAGATCTTCTTCATGCAGCAGTTTCAGTTCCAGCTTCATGCTGCTGGCAAAGAAAACGAAGTCGTTTCCGAGTTGGCCCTCGAGCATGCGTTGTGGCGCAATTTCGTAGCGTAGATCGATCAGACGATGCTTGTCGCGAATCTCTTTCAGCAACTCCACCCAATCCAGGCGCTGCTCGTCACCAATGATGCCACGCTCTTGCAGCTTGTTGAAGACAATCGACTTCTGTTTGACCTCGCTCTCTTCGTTGCGTACCTGCTTCAGCTTGCCGTCGGCTTCCGCGAACTGGGCAGCGATGCTGACCCTGGCCTGCTCTGCGCGTTTCATGGCCGCAAACGCGAAATACAGGGCAAGGGCGCCGACGGCGATCATCAGAACGGCGAGCACAACGCTCGCTTGCAGCTTGCGAAAATCGGCAGGAACAATTTTCATGAGCCAATCGTCCGTCGAATCTGCACCTTGAACGATCGCGGCTCCTTGCCTTCCAGCGCCGCGTCGCCACCCTTGAGCGACTTGCCAGACTCGACATCGAAGGGCTGTTGCAGAACCTCGACCTCTAACTGCGGCTTGGCCCTGAGGGCTGCGACGAGACGATTGAAAACGGCCAGCACCTGCCGCGGGTTGCTGTCGCCGTCAAGGCGCAGGGTTCCGCGGACAATTGCCGTCTCCTGATCGACCGGCTGCAGCGCGCTGCTCACGACATTGACGCCACCCGGCGCCGACGTCGATTGCGGCTTCCCGGCTTGCCAATCAATGGCCTCCAGATCGGCCCACTCGGCGCGGTCCAGGGCACGACTGATCTCGCGATACAGGTGCTCCGGCGAGGCACTATTCCTCTCCAGGTCTAGATAGCGGTTGATCACTCGACGCAGGTTTTCGTTGGTCGTTGGAATCGGCGGAAAGGTCTTGACGATGTCTGCATAGCGCTGGCGAGTGAGTCCGGTCTCGCTGGCCAGAAAAGCGACCTCGTTCTCGATCCGCGAGGCGTCGAAAAGCTGCTTGCCGGCGAGCAGCAGACAACTCAGCAAGACCAGCGAAGCGACTCTGCGGACGACCGAGCGAAGCAGCCAGAGATGGTAGCCGTGACGCTGATCATCGTTGGCGAACTGCGCGCGCGGAGGATCGGTGGCCAGCAGGTTCAGGAAAAGAGGCTCGCAGTGGGTGTCGGTGGGCAGGGTCTTGAGCTTGCATTTGCGCGCGCTGTCTTCGATATCGAGGACGGTGAAAGACAAGGCCTCGCTATCGACACAACTGTTCTCGATCGCCTTTCGAGCGCTGGCATGCGCCAGGAGGTAGGCCTTGATCGGCTGCTTGCGACCGATCAGGCGCTGACCGACCAGATATTGCTGGAGTTTCAAAGCTTCGCTCGAGAAAGTCTGCGCGATACCGCCAATACTGCTGTTGTGCAGAGGCGTCAGGCGGCTGAAATGCAGTTCGCCGTTTTCCAGATAACTCTGCCGCAGGCTCTGGTCCTGGATGGTCAGCAAAAGGCAAGGCTGGGCGGCAATGCCGAGCTTGCGAAGCAAGCTCGGCGCCAGCAACGGCAGCGAGTAAACGCCGGCGAGAGCCAGCTCGGCGGCGGCCAGAGCATCGAGCCAGGGGGCGAAGACCTCCGACCTCGTCAGCGCGGCGAGCATGATGCGCTCGTCCTTGCGACGCGATTTCTGGTGACCGAGCGAAAGCGCGGTCACCAGCTTGGCATTGAAAAACAGTTGTCCCTGCTTGCGCGCAATGACCGCCTGACGGTCTGCGCCGCGTAGAAACGGGATGGTTTCGATCTGGAAACCTTCTTCCGAGACGTTGGCCAGGATCGAGAAGACGTGGTTTGAGTTGGCCGCCAGATAGTCGGCAAATGCCGCTTGCCCGGCTTCGCTGGCGTCGAACGAGTGCTCATCGGCCAAAGCGCCGGACTGCCAGGAAAAAGCCGACAGGTGATGGGCGCTGAGGTAGAGGAGGCGACTGGCAGCCATCGTGCTATACCTTGATCTTGCTGATCACGTCGTAGACCGGCCCGAGAACGGAGAGCATGATCCAGCCGAGCAGCGCCCCCATGACCACGGTGAGCATCGGTTCGATCAGCTGCTGCATGCGCGCCACGGACTCCTTGACGTCGCGATTGTAGAAATAGCTGACGTTCATCAAGGCGTCATCGAGCGCCCCGGTATTCTCGCCGACGCGCAGCATGCGGATCACCAGCGGCGGGAAGAAGCCGGTGGCGTGAAAAGCGGCGGTCACGTTCTGCCCCTCGCCGATCAACTGCTCGACGCGCTCCAGGCCGCGGCGAATGACCAGATTGCCGACGACGTCCTGCGTGGTGCGGATCGACTCGAGAATCGGGATCCCGGAAGCGTAGAGCAGGGCGAAGGTGTTGGCGAAGCGGGAGAGGGCAATCTTGCGCAGAATGTTGCCGACAAACGGCAAGCCAAGCTTGACGCCATCGAAGCGAAAGCGTGCCAGCGGATTAGAGTGCAACAGGACGCGCAGGCCGAGCGCCAGCAACGCCGGCAGCAAAAGGAGAACATACCAGTAGTCGACCATCAGGTCGGAGATGAAAAAGAGAACCACCGTCTGCGTCGGCAGAACCTGCCCCATGTTCTTCACGAACATCTTGAGCTGGGGAACCATGTATACCATCAGAAAGAAGCTGGCAGCCAGGACGATGACACCCACGAAAGCCGGGTAGGCGATCATCTTTTTCGTTTGCGACGCGAGTTCGTCTTCCCATTTCAATGACTCGTTGAGACTGTTCAAGACTTCCGGCAGCCGACCGGTCGTTTCACCGGCGCGGATCAGGCTGACGAAAACGGCATCGAAGACGCTGCGGTGACCGTCCATGGCCTGCGACAGTGTCTGCCCGCCCTCGATCGCTTCGATCAGGCTGGCCACCACTTCACGGAAGCGCGGGTGCTCGAGACTGTCGCGCAGATCGGTCAGCCCGTCGATGAGCGGCACGCCGGCACGTACCAGCTGTTGAAGATGGAAGCAGAAGTGAATCATTTCCCGGCGTGGCACGCCACCGCGGGCAAACAGACTGCGCTGGCTGACCGGTTCGCCGCTGACCAGATCCAGCTCCATACGCCGCAAACGCATTTCGAGGTCGACCAGGTTGAGGGCATCGATCCTGCCGAGAAGCATCCGCCCTTCGGGACTGACCGCTTTATAGGTGTAGAGCGGCACCGATCCTACATCCGGTCAGTCAGGTCGACGACCCGGCCGACTTCCTCGAGCGCCGTCGAACCGTCGAGAACACGGCGCAGGCCGTCGTCGGCGAGCGTGGCAAAGCCCTGCCGGCTAGCGAGCGTGCGCATTTCCCGGAAAGTGCTGCGCCGGGCGATCAGCTCGTCCATGTCGCCATTGATGCGCAGCAGTTCCATGATCGCCAGGCGCCCGCGATAGCCCTGAAACTCGCAGCGCTCGCAACCGCCCGGTCGATAGACCACCGGCCGCGGTCCATCGGCCAGGTTGCCAAGCAGGCGCGCCTCGTGCGCCTCGGCCTGGTAGGGGATCTTGCAATGCACACACAGCCGCCGCACCAGCCGCTGGGCGATGATGCCGATGATGTTGCCGGCCATGATATCGGGCACGATGCCGATGTCGAGCAGGCGGGGTATGGCGCCGAGGGCCGAATTGGTATGCAGGGTCGAATACACCTGGTGGCCGGTCATCGCCGCGCGCAAGGCCATTTCGGCGGTTTCTGCGTCGCGCACTTCACCCACCAGAATGATGTCCGGGTCCTGGCGCATCATCGAGCGAATGCCATTGGCGAAATCGAGTTTTACCGAATCGGCCGCCGAGGTCTGCCGCACCATGGTCATCGGATACTCGACCGGGTCTTCAAGGGTCATGATGTTCACCCCCTCGGAGTTGATGTGGTTGAGCACCGAGTAGAGAGTGGTCGTCTTGCCGCTGCCGGTCGGCCCGGTCACGAAGATGATCCCTTCCGGGCGGGCAATCATCAGCTTCAGCTGATCGAGCTGCTTGTCGGCAAGACCCAGGCCTTCGAGCGGCACGATCCCTTTCTGCCGATCGAGAATGCGCAGGACGATATTCTCACCGTGAATCGTCGGTTGTGCCGAAACGCGGAAGTCGATCTGCCGACCGCGCAAGTTGAGCGAAATGCGGCCATCCTGGGGAGCGCGTGTTTCGGCGATATTCATGCCCGAGAGGACCTTGATGCGCACCGCCATCGCCGGCCAGTAGGTTTTGTGCAGCGAGCGAATCTGCCGCAGCATGCCATCGATGCGGTAACGGATGCGCAGGAAACTGGCTTCCGGCTCGAAGTGAATGTCCGACGAGTCGCGCTTGACGGCATCGGTCAGGAGCGAGTCGATCAGGCGAACAACCGGCTGGCTGTACTCGTCGGCCGACGATTGCAGGCCGCGGAAGTCGATCTCGCCGGTCTCGATCTCGTGCAGGATGCCGTCGATCGACAACTCGTGACCGTAGTACTGGTCGATGGCACGGTCGATTTCTGTCTCGCCGGCCAGCAGGGTGTCGATCTCGATCTCGTCGCTGGTCAGGGTACGTATTCGATCCAGGGCGACAATATCGTTGCTGTCGGCAATGGCGACCGTCAAACGCAGGTTTTCGGCATCGTAGTCGAGCGGCAGCAGGTGGTGGCGCTTGGCGAGGTCGCGCGGAACGTATTTCAGCGCCGAGGGGTCGATGATCGCATTCGACAGATCGACACTCTGCTTGCCAAGACTTTCCGAAAGCGCGTCGCGCAGGGTCGCCTCGGAGACAAAGCCGAGCGACACCAGAAGCTTGCCGATCGGCTGGTTACACTTCATCTGCTCGAGCAGGGCAATACGCAGCTGATCTTCGCTGAGAATGCCCTTGCTGAGCAGAATCTGGCCCAGCGGCCGGGAATGGGCCGGATGGATGGGTGTGGCTGGAGAGTTCATGAGCGCGCGAACAGCCCCTTCAGTGACGGCGATCGGCGCAGACGATGAACATCATTGCTGCAGGTCAACGATGCGCTGTGCCGCGGCATTCTTGTCGAAGGCGCTAGGCGAGGTTTCGGCGGCGGTCAGGGCCATCCGGTAATACTGCGCGGCCAGCTTCTTCTGGCGTAGCTGGTCGAGACTGACAGCAACGTTGAAAACATGGTCGGCGTTGCCCGGCTCCAGGGAATAGGACTGAAAATAGGCCTGCTGCGCCTCGCTCCAGCGGCTCTGCCCGGCGTAGAGGTTACCAAGCGCGAAGAACAAAGCGGCCGAGTCCGGTTGCTTGGCGATCAAGGTCTTCAGACGACTCTCGGAGCGAGCGGCGCTGCTCTGCCCGCGCATGTTGATCAGCGCGGCCTGCGCAGTCACGTTGCCGGGGTCGGACTCGAGAACCTGCAGATAAAGCGCCTGTGCGCGCTCGCCGTTCCCCCGCTGGCTGGCAATAACCGCCAGCCCGAGCAGCGCGTCGGCATTCCGGGGGTCCCTGCGCAGAACCTGTTCGTAGCCGTGGTGCGCCTCGTCCAGTCGATCAGATAGCCAGGCGTCGTAGGCCTTGTCGAGGGTCTGCGCCTGCTGCTTGCTGCTGCTGCTGGGTTGGAAGACCCCCGGAGCGGCTGCTCGCGGACGGCTTGCAGGGTCTCTGGAGGGGCGCTTCGCCGCCGCGGAAGTGGTCGCTGAGGGATCCGGAAGTCGCTTCGCCGGCGTCGACCGTTGCCGCGCTTCTGCTGCGGGCGTGCCCGCTGGCGGTAGCTCGCCGCGAACTTCTGCAGCCCCCTCCAGTGAACCCGGCGGCGTATTGGTCGGCGACTGTGCGGGTGGCGCTGGCTGCGTTGGCTGCTCGGCCAAGGGCAGGGCTGGCTGCGTTGCTGGCATCGGATAGGCAGGCGGCCGAGCGACGGCCGTCGATGCGACCAGTGTGCCGCCGGAAATCGACTGCAACTGCCACCAGAAATAACCCCCGATGGCCAGCGTTGCGACGCCGACCAGTCCCAGAAAAAGCCATAGCGAGGTGCGCGACCTGGGCGTTTGCTTGACGGCAAACAGGTTTTTCGCCGCGCTGCGCTCATCGGCCTGTTGGCTCTCGAAGTTGGCTCGCGAGCTCGCCGCTGTAGCGGCAGCTTTTGTTGGCGCCGATGGCGAAGTTCGTGAAGCCAGATCAGCTTGCAGCGCGTCGAAGCCCTCGGCAAGCGAGGAAAACGGCTGTTCCTCCGCAGCCTCCACAGTCTCCGTAGCCCCCCTGCTCGCCGGAGTTTCCGGCGGCAAAGGGTCAAGGCGCAATTCGCTCGGCACCGTAGCCGTCGGCCGAGCGTTGGCACTAGCCTTGCGCTTGGCTTCCTCGGCGCGCCGCAGGGCGTCCATCAACAGACTCACTGCAAGGGCTCCGGAGAGCGCTCGGGAAGCGAGAAGGGCCGGTAGACCTGATCGGTCTTGAAGAAATCTTTGTCGGGCAGGCTATCTCTGAAGCTGCTGAAGTCGCCATCGATGGAAGCGTCCTTGATCACGGTTGGGCGGATCAGGACCACCAGCTCCGACTTCGTCGACGAGTTGTTGCGGGTGTTGAAGATCTCACCGACAAACGGAATATCGCCAAGGCCGGGCAGACGCCCGTCACGGTTTTCCAGGCGGTCTTCCATCAGCCCGCCGAGAACGGCGATGTCGCCACTTTCGACACGCATGATCGACTCGATTTCGCGCATGCGGATCTGCGGCACCAGGTTCTTGATGTTGTTGGCGGCCAGACTCGGGTTGGGATCCTGCTTGAGCTCGGCAATGCTGGAAATGGACGGGCGAACGTTCAGGGTCACCGTGCCGTTGTCACTGATTTGCGGCGTCAGACTCATGAAGAAACCGATCGACACCGACTGCGGCGTGGTCGTCGTGGTCACCGTGGCATTGGTGTTGGTATTACCCGGAACAACGTCCTGCTTGACATTGAAGTAGACGAAATCCTCGGAAACCTTGAGCGTTGCGGTCTGGTTGTTGAGGACCGTCAGTTTCGGGCTGGAAAGCACCTTGACGGTACCGAAAGCGCGCAGCAGCTCTACGGTCGACAGGAGATTCAAGGGGTTGGTATTCCGGTATTTGAGGACGTAAGGCGTCACCGCGTTTCCGACGTTGGTGGTCAACGCGGGTTTGGTCACGCTGTAGTCGCTACCACTGGTAATGCGACTCCACTCGATACCCTGCTGATAGCCATCGCTCAAGCCCACCTCGATGATGGTCGCCTCGATCAGCACCTGCCGCCGCGCGCTGCCCATTACCCGATCGAGGAATTCCTGCACGCGCTCATGCTGCCGGGAGGTCGCCCGGATGTCGACCACTCCGGTTTCCGGACTGACAATCACCGAGGCCGCTTCCCGAAAAGTCATACGTTTGACGACGGTAGCACCAGTGTTCTGCAGCGTCGCCGGATTTGGACTGCCGGCCAAGCCTTGTGCGAGCTGCGTCAGGCGCGCCGCAGGGCTCTTTGCCGGTGCCGGCCCGCCGGCACCGGTACCGCTCGTGCTTTGTGCGCTAGCCTCCTCGGTCACCGTCTCGGTCGAGCCTTCCGGGAAGACCTTGTCGGTCTCATGGAGCAGGTCTTTGAGATTTTTTTCGAGGGACGCCCAGAAACGGTTGTTCGATTTGTTCTCGATTTGAATTCGCGAGGTGTTGCCCGTCCCCACCGCGCCGCCACTGCCAGTCGCCAGCGCACTGGTGGAAATCTGCGTATTGGTCGCTATCGTGCCGGTGACGTCGCGAGAGATGTTGACGTAGTCGACCTTGTAGTTCTTCAGGTAAGGCGTATCCGGCATCACCGCCAGGTTCGGGCCATCGAGTTCGAAGCGCATATCGACCTGTTTGGAGATGCGGGTGAGCAGTTGCGGTAGGGTCTGATCGATGGCGTTGAGCGTCACTTCTCCGACAATGCCGGGGTGGATATCGACATTCAGTTTGGCATCGCGGGAGAAGTGACGCTCAACGCCATCGATGGCGACGCTGTTGACCACTACGCTGTAGGTCTCGGTCTTGCCGGCCGGCCGTGGCCGCGGTAGCGAGAGGCTCTGCTGAACCGGGGCAGGAATAGTGCCCGGCGTGCTGACCACGCTGTCGGCTTGCAGGTGGGCAGGCGCCGGCCCGCCACTGAGCGTCGTTGGCGTACAGGCGCCAAGGAGAAGGGCAAAAAAGATGGCGCTGAGAGTTTGCAGAGGCACGCTCGGGCTTGCTCCGGTTAAGGGTTGACTTCATGATACCACGACACAACTTCGAGGCAAGTGCATGATTTTTATTGTGTTACGACTCTATCCCGAGGCGCCCCGGAGACCTTCGTCAGCGTAGTCGACTGACCGCTCGAACGTAGGGCTTGCTCGCCGGGCTGACCTCGGCGAGCTTGGCCAGCGCAGCGTTGGCCAACTCGCGCGACGGATAGTCGCCATAAATGACGCCGAGCCGGTCGCGGCCACTCAGACTGGAGCTATAGACGCGAAGCTGCTGCAGATCAAGCGTTGCGGCATGCTTGTCAATGAAATCCAGCACTTCTTTCTCACTTGCGGCATCAACGACGAGCAACTGAATGAAAAAATGACTATCCGGAGTCTTTGCCAGCCAGGCAGCGCTGGCCGCGCTGCGCTCAGCCAGCGTCAAAGACCCTGGCGCACGCGGCAACTCGGTGGCTGGTGGCGAGGCCTCCGCAGCGGCGACCGAAAGCTCCGCCGTTGCGGCGCCGGACGCTGCGTCCCGCGGCAAGGCCGGCGCCGCAAGCGGTGCCTCGACGCCCTGTGCCGCGGCCGCGGCGAGCGGCTGCACGGCGACCGGCAGCTCGGCAAGGGGAGTGCTGACCGGACCGCCAAAGCTGGCAAGGTGCCGCGCGCCGGCGAGATAAGCCACGACGACCACTACGCAAAGACTAGCAGCTGCTCCCGCCCAGGCCCAGCCGACGCCAAAACGGCGCTTGAGGCGGCGGAACTCGACGTCGCGAATCGCCGCCCGCACCTGCCGCCGATCGACCTGATGCACACCTTCGGAGAAAGCGGCGAGCAGGGCCTTGTCGGCAAGAATGTTGATGCGTCGGCTGAGCCCTTCGGAGGCCTTGCTGATCAGCTCGACAGCCCCTTTGGTGAAGGGATCCGGCCCCCGATAACCGGCCGCGCGCAGGCGGAACAACAGATAGACCGAAACATCGCTGCGGCGCAGCGGTTCCAGCCTGAAATTGTGGGTGATGCGATCATTGAGTTGGCGCATGCTCGTTTGCCGCAAGCGGGAATCCAGCTCGGGCTGACCGAAGAGGACGATCTGTAGCAGTTTGTGGCGGTTGGACTCCAGATTGGAAAGCAGCCGAATCTCTTCCAGAGCCTCGGGAGGCATGGCATGCGCCTCGTCGATCAAGGCCACCACCTGGCGGCCGCTGCCGTAGATCTCCAGGAGACGCTCTTGCAGGGAGCGAAGCAGCAGATGGTTACGCCCCTCCGCAAGGGGAATGCGCAACTCCTCGGCAATGGCGAAGAGAATTTCGTCGCGCGAGAGCAGCGGATTGGACAGATAGACCGTCTCGACGTTATCCGGGAGCTTCTCCAGCAACATCCGGCAGAGCATCGTTTTGCCGCTACCCACCTCGCCACTGACCTTGACGATGCCTTCATCGTGAGTGATCGCGTAGATCAGGGCCTCGAGGGTCGCGCCGCGCTTGCCGCCGGCAAAAAAGAACTCGGTATGCGGCGTGATCCGAAACGGCGCTTGATGCAGGCCGAAATGTTCCAGATACATCAGGGTTCCCGCGCCGACGATTCCATGCGGTTGTAGAGCGTCGTGCGATGGATGCCAAGCAGGCGAGCAGCCTGACTGACATTGCCATGCGCCAGCTTCAGCGCGGCTTCGATATAGCCGCGTTCGGTGGCATTGAGCAAACCATCGAGACTGAAGGGCTCGCGTTGCCGCAAGCGCTGCGTTGCCGCCGCGATGATGGCCTCGCCGTCGGACTCCTCACCGCCAGTGCCGATGCCCGTCGCAGCGACCAGGGGCTCGTCAGGCACGTCAAGCTCGGCTTCCAGCGCAGCTACGTCGACCACCTGCCCCGCGTGCTTGCTGGCCAGACGAATGACGATGTTGCGCAGCTCGCGGACATTGCCTGGAAAACCGTAGTCGAGCCAGAGGCGGCTTGCCTCAGCGGAGAGACTGAACGGCAGTAGCTGCGCTTGGGCCGCGTACAGCTGCCGGAAGTGTTCGAGCAGGAGCAGCTTGTCGTCGCCCATCTCGCGCAATGGCGGAGCCACGATGGCGCACACCGACAGGCGGTGGTAGAGATCGGCCCGGAAATTGCCGGCCCGCACCTCCTTGCGCAAATCGCGGTTGGTGGCGGCAATGATGCGCGCCCGGCTGACGCGCGGCTGTGTTTCGCCGACCCGTTGATACTCGCCGTTTTCCAGCACCCGCAGCAGCTTGGCTTGTAGTTCGAGCGCCAGTTCGCCAATCTCGTCCAGGAACAAGGTGCCCTCGGTGGCGTCTTCGAAGTAGCCCGCCTTGGTGGCGATGGCGCCGGTAAACGCGCCGCGCGCGTAGCCAAACAAGGTCGCTTCAACCAGGTTCGGCGAAATTGCAGCGCAATTCAGCGCCAGGAACGGCTTCTCGCGGCGGCGCGTATCGTAATGCAGACCAGCGGAGGCGATGATTTCCTTGCCGCTCCCCGACTCGCCTTCGATCAGTACCGCGAAAGGCAGATCGGCATACTGTCGCAACTGCAGCCGCAGCTTGTCGATAGCCGGGCTGTGACCGATAAGCGGTGAGGCCGCCGCGCCCGGCGGACGTTTCTCGACGAGGGCGCGAAACGCCAGCGCCCCCCGGAGAAGCTGCTGCAGATCGGCGGGGTTGCACGGCTTGGCCACGAAATCGGCCGCGCCAAGCGTCCGCGCGTGCCGTGCGTTGCCGTCCTCGCTTTGTCCGGAGAGGACAACGATGCGCATTTCCGGTGCGACCTTGAGCAGCTCCGAGATCAGCGCAAAACCCTCGTCCGGACGATGTGGCAGCGGCGGCAGACCGAGATCAAGCAGCGCCAGCTCCGGCGGCCTGCGCAACTGCCGAAGCAGCTGCAAGGCATGCGGGCGCGAATGGCTGGTGACCACTTCGAAGAGCGAACTCAGCGAAAAACTCAAGCTGTCACAGATCAGCGGGTCGTCGTCAACAATCAGCAGCAGGGGTTTTTCGGGCAAGGAGATTTCCGTCATGGGAAGAATGAAAAACGGGCCGTTGTTTCCGGATAGATTAACACGTCATTGTTTCCCAGATACACGGGCGCCAAGCAATTCACGCGGCTGATGCTGAGAGTCCGGTATAATCGGATTTTTTTGTCTCAGGATTCAACAGTGTCTGACGATAATCTGGTCGAAATCAAGGACCTTGATTTCGCCTACGACGATCGACCGATCCTCAAGGGGATCAGCATGCAGATCCCGCGCGGGAAGGTCGTCGCGATCATGGGCGGTTCCGGCTGCGGCAAGACCACTCTGCTGCGGCTGATTGGTGGGCAACTCAAGCCCAGCCGCGGCGAGGTACTGGTCGACGGCCTGTCGGTACCCAAATTGCGCCATGACGAGCTCTACGATCTGCGCCGGCGCATGGGCATGCTGTTCCAGTTCGGCGCGCTGTTTACGGACATTTCGGTATTTGACAACGTCGCCTATCAGATGCGCGAGCACACCGATCTGCCCGAAGAACTGATCCGCGACCTGGTCCTCCTCAAGCTCAATGCCGTTGGCTTGCGCGGCGCTGATCAGCTGATGCCCGCCGAGCTCTCCGGCGGCATGGCCAGACGAGTAGCACTGGCACGGGCGATTTCGCTCGACCCAATGCTGATCATGTATGACGAGCCCTTTGCCGGACTCGATCCGATCTCCCTGGGCGTCATCGGGCAGCTGATTCGCAAGCTGAATGATGCGCTCGGCGCAACCTCGATCATGGTCACCCATGACATTCAGGAGTCGTTGCAGATCGTCGACTACATCTATTTCATGTCCGACGGAAAAGTGGTGGCGATGGGTACGCCCGACGAGATCCGTGCTTCGCAACATCCCTTTGTGCACCAGTTCGTTTTCGCGCAGGCGGACGGACCGGTCCCCTTCCACTATCCTGCCAAGCCTCTTGTTGAGGAATTGCTTGGGAAAGCGGCCCATGAGCGAGCCTAAACACGGTGCTTGGAGTACGGTCGTGGCGATGGTCACCCACCTGGGACACCGCGTAACTTCCGCGCTCCAGCAGCTGGGCTTTGTCGCGCGTTTCTTTGTCGTGCTGCTGCTCTCGTCCGGACAGTCCTTCCGACGTATTCATCTGACCATCCGCGAACTCTATTTTTCCGGCTTCCAGTCGCTGCTGATCATCATGGTTTCCGGTTTGTTCATCGGCATGGTGCTCGGCATGCAGGGCTACGAAACATTGCAGCGCTACGGCTCGGCCGACGCGCTTGGCGTTCTGGTAGCCTTGTCGCTGGTCCGGGAACTTGGCCCCGTGGTCGCTGGACTGCTCTTTGCTTCGCGGGCGGGCTCGGCGATCACGGCCGAAATCGGCCTGATGAAGGCAACCGAGCAGCTCACGGCAATGGACATGATGGCGGTCAACCCGATTGGCCGCGTCGTGGCCCCGCGTTTCTGGGGTGGCGTGATCTCGATGCCCTTGCTGGCGGCGCTATTCTCGGTGGCAGGTATCTTCGGCGGCTACCTGATAGGGGTCGTCTTCATCGGCGTCGACGAAGGTGCTTTCTGGTCACAGATGGGGGCTTCGGTTGATTTTTACCATGACATCTGGAGTGGCATCATCAAGAGCTTTGTCTTCGGCATTGCGGTTTCGCTGATTGCCGTGTTCGAGGGCTACGATGCAGTACCGACAGCGGAAGGCGTGTCCAGCTCGATCAAGAGCACCGTCGTGCAGTCGGCACTGGCGATCCTGGCGCTCGACTTTGTATTAACCTCGTTCATGTTGCGGGAGGCTTGATGAGTCGCAAGTTACTCGACCTGTGGGTCGGAATTTTTGTTGCCATGGGACTGGCTGGCGTACTGTTCCTGGCGCTGAAGGTCGGCAACATCTCGGCTGGCAATTTCGCCGAAACATACCCGCTGACGGCCAAGTTTGCTAATATCGGCGGCCTGAAAGTCAGGGCGCCGGTAAAGAGCGCCGGCGTCGTCGTCGGCCGCGTGGCTGACATCCGCTTCGACGCCAAGGACTACGAAGCGGTGGTCACTTTCCACATCAACGAGAGCTATCGTTTTCCAAAAGATACTTTCGCCCTGATCCTGACTGCCGGTCTGCTTGGTGAGCAATACATCGGGCTCGATCCAGGCGGCGACGAAAAGATGCTGCAGGCCAACGACGTGATCACGAAAACGCAATCCGCCGTGGTACTGGAAAGCCTGATCAGTCAGTTCATGTTCAACAAGGCCTCCGAAGGTCCGACAGAATAACGGAAGGAAATCAGTGAAACCAACTTTTCCGCGCCGCCTTACCGCCTGTGCCTGCGCAGTGACGATCCTTGCTGCCAGCGGTTGCGCGACGGTAGATCAGGATCCGGCAGACCCCTTCGAGGGCTTCAACCGCGCCATGTTTGCCGTCAATGAAGGCCTGGACAAGGTTGCCATCAAGCCCGTAGCCCAAGGCTACGACGCGGTGACGCCGCTGCCGGTCAAAGTCGCGGTCGGCAATTTTTTCGGCAATATCTGGGACTCGTGGACGGCAATCAACAACCTCCTGCAGGGCAAGGGAGCTGACGCCCTTTCCGATGTTGGACGGGTGCTGATCAACAGTACCATTGGTATCGGCGGCGTCTTTGACGTGGCCGGCGAAATGGGCTTGGTCAAACACACCGAAGAATTCGGCCAGACGCTCGGCACCTGGGGCGTTCCCAACGGCCCCTACTTCTACTGGCCCATCATCGGACCGCGTACGACACGGGACACCTTCGGTTGGCTGGTCGATACCTATTACGATCCGGTCTGGCGCGTCGACGACGTCGCGCTGCGCAACAGCCTGGTTGCGCTGCGCTACACAGACATAAGAGCGGGCTACCTGGCGGCTGACAAGGTGGTTGAAGAGGCGGCTTTCGACAAATACTCGTATATACGCGATGCCTACCTGCAGAATCGTCGCAGCTTGATATTCGACGGTGTCGACAGTCCCCCGCCACCGCTTTCCCCTGACCATTGAGCGGCCGCGTCGGCTGCTGTAGACCATGCTGCGTCAAGCAGCAGTCCTCACTTGCACGGAAATATTCATGAGATCTCTACTGTCCCTTTTCTTTTCTCTATTGCTGCTGACGGGCTCCGCGGTCGCACTGGAGCAATCACCGGATGCACTTGTGCAGCAGGTCACCGACGATGTATTGAACATCGTCCGTCAGGACAAGGACATTCAGAGCGGCGACACCGCCAAGGCGCTCAAACTGGTCGAAACAAAGGTGTTGCCGTATTTTGATTTCCGGCGCATGACGGCCCTGGCCGTCGGACGCAACTGGAGCAAGGCCACACCCGAGCAGCAGCAACGCCTGGCTGAAGAGTTCAAGAACCTGCTGGTACGCACCTATTCGAATGCCCTGACCTCGTTCAAGGACCAGAGCGTATCCTACCGGCCGAGCACCTTTGCAGCCGGCGCAACCGATGTCATTGTCAAGACCGAAGTCGTGCAACCGGGCAGCCAATCAATTCCGCTGAATTACGCGCTCGAAAAGCAGGGCCGCGAATGGAAAGTCTACGATGTCATCGTCTCCGGTGTCAGCCTGGTTACCAATTACCGGGGCTCCTTCGCCCGCGAAGTCAGCAACAAGGGTATCGACGGGCTGATCCAGATGCTCGGCAATAGAAACACACAACTGGCAAACGCCAACAAATGATCGAGCAAGCGGAAGGCCGGCTGCGTGTCACCGCGCCGATGCTCATCGCCAACGCTCGTGCGCTGCTCGAAGCAGGCTACCCGCTGCTGAATTCCGGCGCACCATCAGGCGAATTGCTGCTCGACCTTGCCGGCGTGACCGAGCTTGATTCGTCATCGCTGAGCACGCTTTTCGCGTGGCAGCGCAAGGCTACCGAGCGCGGCGTCCAGCTGCGAATTGCCCATCCGCCGGCGAGCATGATCAGCCTGGCAGAGCTATACGGCGTCTCCGAACTCCTCCCGCTCGCCTGAACGGGCGACGCAGCTTCGACCCGATGCCCGATGCCATGAGCGTCGCAGTTTCCATTTCTCAAGTCGAAAAGCGCTTTGGCAGCTTGCGGGCGCTTGCGGGCGTTTCGCTGCAGATTGCCGAAGGCGAGTTTTTCGGTCTCCTCGGCCCGAACGGCGCCGGTAAGACAACGCTGATTTCCTGCCTGGCCGGCCTCACCCGCCCGGATGCCGGCACCTTGAGCGTCATGGGCCACGATGTGCGCAGCGACTACCGCGAAGCGCGGCGAAGGCTGGGCGTGGTTCCGCAAGAACTCGTTTTCGACCCCTTCTTTTCGGTACGCGAAACGCTGCGGATTCAATCCGGCTATTTCGGAATACGCAAAAACGACGACTGGATTGACGAGATTCTCGCCAATCTTGATCTCACTGCCAAGGCCGACATCAACATGCGCCGCCTGTCCGGTGGCATGAAGCGGCGTGTCCTGGTCGCGCAGGCGCTGGTGCACAAGCCGCCAGTGTTGGTCCTCGACGAGCCGACCGCCGGCGTCGACGTCGAGTTGCGCCAGGGCCTGTGGCAATTCATCCGCCGTCTCAACCAGGACGGCCACACGATCATCCTGACGACGCACTATCTTGAGGAGGCAGAAGCTCTTTGCGAGCGAATCGCGATGCTCAAGCAGGGACAGGTCGTGGCCCTGGATACGACCCGCAACCTGCTGGCACGCTTCTCGGGTCAGACACTGAACCTCCGTCTGGCGGGCGGGCCAGCTTCGCTGCCGGCCGCGCTGCGTGCTCGCGCCAGTGAAAGTGAGGAGACCTGCTCCTTCCACCTGGCAAGCCTCGACGAGCTCGAACCGCTATTGGCGACCCTGCGCGCGGCTGGCTGCGGCATTGACGACCTGCGGCTGACGCAAGCCGACCTCGAGGACGTCTTTCTCGGCGTCATGCAGGAGAGTGGTAGCGCGCAGGATGCCGCAAGATGAGCAGCGGCTTCGTGACCTTGCTCTACAAGGAGCTTTTGCGTTTCTGGAAAGTGAGTTTCCAGACTGTCGGCGCGCCGGTACTGACCGCACTGCTCTACCTGATGATCTTCTCGCACGTGCTGGAGTCGCACGTGCAGGTGAACGGTGTGCCCTACGCGGCCTTTCTCATCCCCGGCCTGGTGATCATGTCGGCGCTGCAGAACGCTTTCGCCAACAGCTCGTCGAGCCTTATTCAGTCAAAAGTGACGGGTAGCGTCGTCTTCGTGCTTCTGCCACCGATCTCTTACGTCGAGTTCTTCCTGGCCTATGTCGTTGCCGCGATGCTGCGCGGCGTGATGGTCGGCGGCGGCGTGCTGGCGGTAACCATGTGGTTCGCGCCCGTGACTTTCGCCGCCCCGCACTGGATTCTGCTCTTCATCGCCCTCGGCGGCGGGATCATGGGTACCCTGGGGATGATCGCCGGCATCTGGGCCGACAAGTTCGACCAGTTGGCGGGCTTTCAGAACTTCCTGATCATGCCTCTGACCATGCTCTCGGGCGTCTTTTACTCGATTCATTCGCTGCCCGAGTTCTGGCAACTCGTTTCGCGTTTCAACCCCGTGTTCTATATCATCGACGGCTTTCGCTTCGGCTTTTTCGGCGTCTCGGACGTGCCGCCGGGAATTAGTCTGGCAGTCGTCACCGCAACTTTCCTGCTCGTGTCGGCGGCAACGCTGGCACTCCTCAGGAGCGGCTACAAACTGAGGTCCTGAATCATGATGCACCCTGAAGAAGTCCGCAAAATCATCGCCGAAGGCATCCCCTGCGAGCATCTCGAAGTCGCCGGCGATGGACAGCATTTTGAAGCCCTGATCGTCAGCGGCGAGTTCACCGGCAAGAGCCGTGTGCAAAGGCAGCAAGCGGTGAACGAAATACTACGTCAGCATTTTAACAGCGGCGCACTGCACGCACTGTCGATGAAGACGCAAACACCAGCCGAATGGAGCGCAACGCGTGGATAAGTTGCTGATCGAGGGCGGCACGCCGCTGGCCGGCGAAATCGCCATTTCGGGAGCCAAGAACGCCGCCCTGCCGATTCTCTGCGCCAGCCTGCTGTCGTCCGAGCCGCTGCATCTGACCAACGTGCCGCGGCTGAAGGACATCTCGACGATGCTGCGCCTGCTCGAACAGATGGGCGTCGCTGTCGAAGACCTTGGCGCCGACGGGCTGGTCTTGAACAGCCGCGGGCTCAACAACCCGCTTGCCCCCTACGATATGGTCAAGACCATGCGTGCGTCGATCCTGGTCCTCGGCCCGCTGCTGGCGCGCCATGGTGAAGCGCGGGTGTCCTTGCCGGGCGGTTGCGCAATTGGCGCGCGGCCGGTCGAACAGCACATCAAGGGCTTGCAGGCGATGGGTGCCGAAGTAGTTGTCGAGCATGGCTACATCCAAGCCAGGGCGCAGGGTAAAGGTGGCCTCACCGGGGCGCACATCGTCACTGACATGGTCACCGTCACCGGCACCGAAAACCTGATGATGGCGGCAGTCCTGGCCAAGGGCGAAACGATCATCGAGAATGCTGCTCGCGAACCGGAGGTGGTAGACCTGGCCAACTGCCTCGTTTCGATGGGTGCGCAGATCGCCGGCGCCGGCACCGCCAGGATTCGCATCCAGGGGGTCGAGCGCCTGCATGGCGCAAGGCATGCGATCATGGCCGACCGCATCGAGACCGGCACCTATCTTTGCGCGGCCGCGGCGACAGGGGGCAATATCCGGCTGACGAATACCGCGGCTGCCAATCTCGACGCCGTGATCGACAAGTTGTTTGACAGCGGCTGCGAACTGCTCATCGAGCGCACGGCGATCACGCTGCAGGCACCGCCACGGCTAAAGGCGGTGAGCATCCGCACTTCACCCTACCCGGCTTTTCCGACCGACATGCAGGCGCAGTTCATGGCCGTCAACTGTGTCGCCGAGGGATCGGCGGTTATCCGCGAGACGATCTTCGAGAATCGCTTCATGCACGCCGTCGAACTGATCCGCCTCGGGGCTGACATCAAGATCGATGCCAGCAACGCCATGGTCACCGGCGTCGACCATCTCGACGGGGCGACGGTAATGGCCACCGACCTGCGCGCCTCAGCCAGCCTGGTCATCGCCGGTCTGGTAGCGCAGGGCGAAACCGTGATCGAGCGCATTTACCATCTCGACCGCGGCTACGAACGCATCGAGGAAAAGCTCGGCCAGCTTGGCGCACGCGTAAAAAGGATTCGCTGAGGGAGTGGGGGATGCGGGGCGCCTGTGGCGAGGCGATGAACCGGCAAGCCGGCGAGCCCGTCGGCTTCCGGCTAACGGTCATGACACGTGAAGACACCCCAAATCATGAAAGTCATGACCGTCTCCCGCTCTTCCCCGACCCTTCTCCCGCGAGGGGAGAAGGGAATTTCGTGAGTCGCTAGCGCGATTTTCACAGCAAGGCGCGTCATCGAACTCGGTAACGGTTGCCGCAACACGGAAGACGGCTTGTCCTTTGACAGAAATCCCCTAACGGCCGGGCAGGACGCCTTCGATCAGTTCGAGATCGTTGTCCTGTGCGAAATGCAGCACGAATCTATAGGCCATGGGCTCCACTTCGTACAAGCCACCATCGACAAAAACAGCCTTTTCGCCTTTGTAGTTGCGCGGCCCGACGTACGGTGAATAGCGCATTCGTTTCTCGGCGCCGAACGCCGAGAGAACGCCACACAAACGCTCGGCCCAGTCGCTTGGGCGGAACTTCTTGCCGGCGGTGGTCCGTCCGACGATGATGAAGGAGGAATGCGACGAAGTGGTCATGTCTTGGTGATATCGTAACGAAGAGGAGCACCAACGACTTTCCGGGATTGTCGTCGAATGACTAAAGCGAAGCGCAACACCCGGATTCTACCAGAAAGGCGCCTGCTTGGCGGCTCGTGAAGAGCCTTGCTGGCCAATGTCAGGGTGATCAATGGCGCGGCCATGGACGACTGGCGGACAACTCGGGCCAGGCCAGTCCGGAATTTGTGGCGACGGCAATGATGGTGGGCGATAGTGGGTTCGAACCACTGACTTCCACCGTGTGAAGGTGGCACTCTACCACTGAGTTAATCGCCCGATGTTGTGCTACTGCAGGGACGGCAGCTGTTGATGCGCAGCGGCTGCAAGGCTGCCGAAAAATGACGCCGACAGACCGTGCCACCGAAAGACGCGCCATCCGGGAAGCGACCCCACAGAAGGCGGGATTAGATCATAAGTCGATAGTCGGGTCAATGTGGATAACGAGCTAGCAACGGATATCACGCGCAGCAGCCGAGTCGCCAGCGGCCACCGAGAAGCGTTCAGGCGGGCATAAGGAAGTCGCGACTGATGCCCTCGCCAAGTTCATAGATGCGATCCATGAAATCCGTCAAATACTCGTGCAACCCACCGGCCAGCACATCTTCGATACGCCCGAAGTGCAACTTGGCATGCAGTACGCCCGCCTGACGCTGAGTCTCCGCCGAAGCACTGTTGGCAATCAGGGGCAGCATGCGAACGATGCCGTCCGCACAGGAATGCAGGGATCGCGGTAGATCCATGCGCAGAATCAGCAGTTCGGCGACCCGGGCCGGGGTGATCGCATCACGATAGACCTTACGGTAAACCTGAAACGCCGACAGCGAGCGTAGCAAAGCGCCCCAGCGATAGAAATCGCTCGCCCCCTCGTCGCCGTCGCGCAGGACGTGATATTGCATGTCGAGAATGCGCGCCGTGTTGTCACCCCGCTCGAGCAGTCCGCCGAGGCGAATGAAATGCAGCGCGTCGTCCCTGAGCATGGTCCCGAAAGTCACCCCGCGGATGACGGCCGAACGCAGCTTGACCCACTCGAAGAACTCGCTGACGCCGCGCGCCAGTACCTGCTCGACATTCTGCTCGCGGAGTTCAATCCAGGTGGCATTGACGCTTTCCCACATTTCAGCGGTCAGCGTACCGCGCACCGCGTGCGCATTCTCGCGCGCGGCACGCAGGCAACTGAAGATCGACGAGGGATTGGCGGCGTCGGCGACCGTGAACCGCAGGACATTTTCGGCGTTCACCTCGTCATAAACCTGAGCGAACGCTTCCTCCTGGCTGTTCAGGGCGAGGATGGCGCGCCAGTTCTCGTTCTGCGCCGCAAGGGGCTGCGGCACCATCGACATCTGGTAGGAGGCGTCCAGCAATCGGGCCATGTTTTCCGCGCGTTCGGTACTGCGCGCCATCCAGTAAAGGTGATCAGCTGTGCGGCTCAACATCTCGGCTCTCCATCCATCTCAGTTTTCCAACACCCAGGTATCCTTCGTACCGCCGCCCTGCGAGGAATTGACCACCAGCGAGCCTGCACGCAGGGCGACCCGCGTCAGGCCACCGGGCACCATGCGGATGCTCTCTCCGGAGAGCACAAACGGACGCAGATCAAGGTGGCGCGGCGCGATGCCCGAGTCGACGAAGGTCGGACAGTTGGACAGCGCCAGCGTCGGCTGTGCGATGTACTTCTCCGGCGCGGCGACGATACGCGCGCGGAAGTCCTCGATCTCGGCTTTGCTCGACGCCGGCCCGACCAGCATGCCGTAGCCCCCCGCTCCATGCACCTCCTTGACCACCAGTTCCGGCAGATGCGCCAGTACATATTTGAGGTCGTCAGGCTTGCGCAGAATCCAGGTCGGTACGTTGTGAAGTATCGGCTCTTCACCCAGATAGAAGCGGATCATCTCCGGCACGTAGGGATAGATCGACTTGTCATCGGCGACGCCGGCACCAATGGCATTGGCCAGATTGACGTTGCCGGCCTGGTAGGCGCCGAGCAAACCCGGAACACCGAGCATCGATTCCTTGTTGAAGGCCAGCGGATCAAGGAAGTCGTCGTCGAGCCGACGATAGATCACGTCGACCCGCTGCGGACCCTGTGTGGTGCGCATGAAGACCGCCTGGTCCTTGACGAAGAGATCTCTGCCCTCAACCAGCTCGACGCCCATCTGCTGAGCAAGAAAGCTGTGTTCGAAATAAGCGCTGTTGTAGGCGCCGGGGGTCAGTACCACCACCGTCGGGTCGGAGACGCCTTTCGGTGCCACGGTGCGCAAGTTTTCGAGCAGCAGGTCAGGGTAATGCTGAACGGGCGCGACCATGTGCCGCGAGAAGAGCTCCGGAAAGAGCCGCATCATCATCTTACGGTCCTCGAGCATATAGGACACGCCGGACGGCACGCGCAGGTTGTCTTCGAGGACGTAGGACTCACCTGCCCCGGCACGCACCATGTCGACGCCCGCGATATGAGCGTAAATCCCGGAAGGAAGGTCGACGCCGATCATCTCGCGCCGGAACTGCGCGTTGTTGCGCACCTGATCGTACGGGATATGTCCGGCGCCGAGGATTTCCTGATCATGGTAGATGTCGTGCACAAAGGCATTGAGCGCCTTCACCCTCTGCCGCAAGCCCGCTTCCATCACCGTCCACTCACTCGCCGGAATGATGCGCGGGATGATGTCGAAGGGGATCAGGCGCTCGGTGCCGGCCTTTTCTCCATAGACGGCAAAGGTAATGCCAAGACGGTGAAACGCGCTATCGGCCTCGGCCTGCTTGCTCGCCAGACGCTCGGGAGAGATCGCTGCCAGCCAGGCCGCAAAACCCTCGTAGTGGGGCCGCAAGCCGCCGGCAAAATCGTACATCTCGTTATAGAAGTCAACATTCATGGGGCTCACCGCCAGAGTGGATTAAGCAGCATTAAGCAGAAACCGTGCCATAAGCTAAACAAGGCGCCAGCGGGCGAGCGCCATGCGGCGAACAGGCAACGGCGCCCGCGAATGGTGCACAAAACGCCCCGCGAAGCACCGCGACGGTGCATGACACCCTGACCCGGGGCCACGTGCGGCTCGCGGTGGAAAGGTGGGCGAAAGCCTGCAACGCACAGGATGATCGCGCCTTAAGGCAAGAGCGCGCATCCCCGGCGGGGCCTTGACATGTTATATTAGACATCTCTTATACACTCTCGGGAGCCATCATGAAGAAGTCCACAGCCCTTATTCTTGCACTTTCGCTCACCTCCGCCACACAATCCGTGCACGCCCAGGAACCCGCGGCACTAATGAGCGAAACACGAAAAACCGCGCTGCCGGTCTTGCCAAAAGTGGTGCAAGCGATGCAGACAGCAGTGCAGGAACAGGGTCCCGTCGCCGCCATAGCGGTCTGCAAGGAGAAAGCGCCGCAACTACTGCTAGAGATGCAACAGCAGACCGGTTGGACGATCCACCGTGTCAGCCTGAAGACACGTAACCCGACGACCGGCACGCCTGACGCCTGGGAAGCGCGCCAGTTGGCCGAATTCAACATTATGGTCGCCAACGGTGCGAAGCCTCAACAACTGGAAGTTGGCGAGATCGTCGCCGCCAGCGACGGGCAGCGCAGTTTCCGCTACATGAAAGCGCTGCCGGTCGTCGAGGTCTGCCAGACCTGCCACGGGCCGGCTGATTCGCTATCGCCCGAGCTCAAGGCAGCGCTGGCCAAGGACTACCCACACGACCAGGCGACCGGCTACGTCGCCGGCGAGATCCGCGGCGCCTTGTCGGTCACGCGGCCGCTGTAATCCGCCGGACAGCCACTGTCTGCTATGCGGGTATGCGTTGAGACCCGCGCGCCGAAGGGGCAGGAACATCGCGCCGCGCGGAGCCGATATAGAGCTGACGCGGGCGGGCGATCTTGTATTCGGGGTCGGCGCGCATTTCTTCCCACTGCGCCATCCAGCCCGCCGTGCGCGCCACGGCAACGATGCAACCAAACATCGAAGCCGGCAGACCCAGCGCTTTCTGCAGAATACCCGAATAGAAATCGACGTTCGGGTAGAGCTTGTTCTCGACGAAGTAGGGGTCTTCGAGTGCGATCCTATCGAGTTCTATGGCCAACTTGAACAGCGGATCATTCTCGAGGCGCAACTCGGTCAGCACTTCGGTACACAATCGGCGCATCAGCTTTGCGCGCGGATCGAAGTTACGGTAAACGTAAAGACCAAAGCCGGTCACTTTGGAGTGATCGCTCTCGATCCTGGAGCGGCTGATCATCGCCGCAACTTTCCGCACATCGCCGACTTCCTGGAGCATCGCCAGACAGGCTTCGCTGGCGCCGCCGTGCTCGCGACCCGACAGGCAAGCTATCGCCGCAGAAATGCAGGCGAAGGGGTTAGCCCCGGACGAGCCCGCCATGCGCACCGTCGAGGTTGAAGCGTCCTGAGCATGATCGGCATGCAGGATCAACAGTCGGTCGAAGGCCCGCATCAGCACCGGGTTCAGCTCGAATTTCTCCGCCGGATTGGCGAACATCATGTGCACGAAGTTGGCCGCGTAATCGAGGTCGTTACGCGGATGTACCGGCGGATGACCCATGGTGTACTTGTAGGCCATCGCTGCCAGCGTCGGCATCTTGGCAATGATGCGATGAATGGTCAGGCTGCGCTGCTCGACATCGGAAAAGTCTGCCGCTTCACGATGGAACGCGGACAGCGCGCCAACCACGCCAACCATCACCGGCATGGTGTGCGCATCGCGGCGAAAGCCATGGTAGAAATTCACCATCTGGCCATGCACCGGCGTGTTCTTCCTGATCGTCTCCGCGAAGCTCAGCTTTTGCGCCACATTTGGCAGTTCGCCATTCTTCAGCAAATACGCCACTTCAAGAAAATCGCAGCGCTCGGTCAGTTGCTCAATCGGATAGCCTCGATAGAGAAGCTCACCCTTCGCTCCGTCGACGTAGGTAATGCTGGATTTGCAGCTGGCGGTCGACTCGAAGCCGGAGTCATACCCAAAGCGATCGGTGTTGCCGCCGAGCGCGCGAATATCCACGCACTCGTTGCCGTGTGTCGGCGTCAGAATCGGAAATTCCACCGGAGCTTCTCCGGTAATGGTCAAAGTCGCCTTACGTTCGCTGCTCATCACTCAACTCCCCGTCAGATACTCGACATCACGACTTGCAGGTGGCGGACAATCCGCCGGCCAGCACCTCTTGCTCGCCTTTGCCAAGGCCCAAAACAAAGGCGTCTTCATCCTGTTCAACCTGCGCTCAATTGACACACTCCCCGGCTTCTGCAGCGCCGACCGCCAAGCTGACGGTCTCTCCGGAGAATTGCTCGCCCGCACCTGACAGGCACACACCCCATTCGATCACCACTGCCGCCCCAAGTCTGTGCGAGCAGCTGATCGAAGCGCACCGGCGCCACGGCCGGCGGACAAACTTTGCCGCCAAGTGTAGCGTAGTTCCGCTCAGAAAAAACGTTTGCCGCCAGCGACCCAGCCCTGTAGAGCACCTGTCGCAACCAAAGACGAAGGCGGCGGCGGCGCTCGCCAGCGCTCCTGGCGCGACTTTTGCTTGCACCTAACGGGCCGCACCCGAGTTGGGCCAGACCGACAGCAATGGCCTGCTGCCCCAAAAAGGCTTTTCCTGATCAGCGAAAGACGAGATGACAATTCCGATGCTTCTCCCCTGGCTTGCCCGCCGGGCATTGCTTGTCTGGCCGTTGCTGCCAGGATTCCTCTTGCACGCCGGCTCACCCGCAGCGACGGGCGACAGACCATGAGCGCCGAAAACGCAGCGCGAAGCAAGCTGATCAGCAGCTTCAGGAATCGCCTGCAGGAGGGTCAAAGAGCGATCTGTGAGGGATTTCTCACGACCGGGGACGCCCTCGTTCTGCTGCATGAGCGCTGCCGGCTGATCGACGACGTCCTCTGCGACCTCTGCCAGACGGTGAACTTGCCAGCCTCGCTCGCGGTGCTGGCCGTCGGCGGTTATGGACGCGGCGAGCTGTACCCGGCCTCCGATGTCGATCTGCTGATTCTCCTGCCGGAGCACGCAGACGACGCCTTGACCGCGCAGCTCGAACGCCTGGTGTGCCTGTTCTGGGACATCGGACTGGAAATCGGCCACAGCGTGCGCACCATTGAGGAGTGCCTGGAGCAGGCGAGCGGCAACATTACCGTCCAGACGTCGATGATCGAAGCCCGCCTGCTGGCCGGCAGCGCGTCACTCTTCGCCAGCTTTTCGGTGCGCGTCAAAGCCGCACTGGATGCAAAAAACTTCTTCCAGACGAAGCGCATCGAGCAGGAAGACCGCCACCAACGCTTCGGTGAGACGCCCTACAGTCTGGAAGCAAACTGCAAGGAAGGCCCCGGCGGGCTGCGCGATTTGCAACTGATTCTGTGGACCACCCAGGCGGCAGGCTATGGCAACTCCTGGAAAGATCTCGAACAGCGAGGTTTCATCACCATCCACGAGGAACAGCTGCTGGAGAGCAGCGAGGCCTTCCTGCGCGACTTGCGCACACGCCTGCACCTGCTCGCAGGACGGCGCGAAGATCGCCTGCTCTTCGAGTACCAGACGGCCCTGGCCGAACAACTCGGCATGACCGCCACCGCCACCCAACGCGCCAGCGAACAGCTGATGCAGCGCTACTACCGGCGCGCGAAAGCGGTCCTGCAGATCAACGCCATCCTGCTGCAGAACATCGGTAGCGCCCTGGTACCGCCCCGGGAGGAGCCACCCCAGCCGATCAACGAGCGTTTCCAGAATGCGCACGAGCTCCTCGACGTGGTGCGCGAAGACGTCTTCGACGAGACCCCGTGGGCCATCCTCGAGGCCTTCCTGCTACTCCAGCAGCATGCTGGGCTGCACGGCATGACCGCTCGTGCGCAACGCGCCCTGTGGCGTGCCCGCACCCTGATCGATGACGACTTCCGCCGCAACCCGACCAACCGCAGGCATTTTCTGGAGCTATTCACCTACGGAAATCGCCTCACCCAGTCCCTGCGGCGCATGAACCAGCTCGGCGTCCTGGGTCGTTATCTGCCCAATTTCGGACGTGTCGTCGGGCAAATGCAGCACGACCTGTTTCACGTCTACACGGTTGATCAGCACATCCTGCAAGTGCTGCGCCGCTTGCGCCGTTTCGCCATCGAGGAATTTGCACATGAGTACCCGCTCTGCAGCCGACTGATCAGTGACTTCGGCAATCCCTGGGTACTGTACATCGCGGCCCTCTTTCACGACATCGGCAAGGGCCGTGGCGGGGACCACTCGGAACTCGGCGCAATCGACGCTGCCCAGTTCTGCGCCGACCACGACCTCGCGGCGGAGGAAAGCGAACTGGTCGTGTGGCTGGTTCGCCAGCACCTGTTGATGTCCAGAAGCGCCCAGAAAGAGGATATTTCAGACCCCAGCGTCATAGCCAGATTTGCGGACATCATCGGTGATGAGAGACATCTGGTGGCCCTTTACCTGCTGACCGTTGCCGACATCCGCGGCACCAGTCCGAAGGTGTGGAATGCATGGAAGGGACAGTTGCTCGAGCAGCTGTTCACCGCCACCCGGCGACACCTGCTGTCGAGCGAAGCGCCGCCGATGCCCGCGGGAGTCGTCGCGCAGCGGCAAGAGGAAGCAAGACGCGTGATGCGCTTTCTCGCGCTTCCCGAAACCATCCATGAACGCTTGTGGGAGCAGGTCGATACGGTCTACTTCCTGCGCCAATCAGCCGAGGAGATCGCCTGGCACGCACGCGTGCTGCACGACCGCCGCCAGACCGACATTCCGCTGGTCAAGGCACGCCTCAGCCCGCTCGCCACAGGACTCGAAGTGATGGTCTACGCGCACGATCAAGCCGACTTGTTCGTGCGCATAGTCGGTTTCTTCAGCAGCGCCGATTACAGCATCGTCGACGCCAAGATCCACACCACCAGCGATGGCTATGCCCTCGATACTTTCGTCCTGCTCGATGTCACCAATCGCCACAGCGAGCGCGAGATGATCAGTTACATCGAGCACGAACTGAGCCAACGTCTGTCTCGGCAGTCAGCCAGCGACGCACCGGCCAGCGGACGCGTCTCGCGTCAAGTGAGACATTTTCCCTTGCAGCCACTGGTCAGCATCCAGCCTCTGGTGAGCCTCGAAGCCGATGAAACAGGAAAGATGTTCGTACTGACCGTCGTCGCAGCCGATCGCCCTGGCCTCCTGTTCACCATCGCCACGCAGCTGGCGGCCCATCGCGCCAATCTGCACACAGCCAAGATCGTCACCCTTGGCGAACGCGTCGAAGACACTTTCCTGATCAGTGGCGGCCATCTCGAGGAAAGTGCCTGTCGTGTGAAACTCGAGGCCGACTTGCTGAAACAGTTGCAACTCTGACGATGCGACTCTTTCTTGCCGATAGCCGTCCTGCTGCTGCATGGCCTGCGCGCACCGCGGTGATCGCCGGCGCGAGCTGCCCAGCCTGGCGTATGCTTTGCCAACAACCCTCTTCGCCTTCCCCCAGGAGTTAACCGTGTCCATTCATGTTGCCCTCAACCATGTCACGCACTATCGCTACGATCGGCCGATCAGCCTCGCACCGCAAGTCGTCCGCTTGCGGCCAGCCCCGCATTCGCGCACGCCAATTCTGAGCTATTCGCTGAAAATTACGCCGGCACAACACTTCATCAACTGGCAGCAGGATCCGCAGGCGAACTACCTGGCGCGCCTGGTTTTCCCCGAGAAGACCCGCGAATTTCGCGTTGAAGTCGATCTGGTGGCCGAGATGTCGGTGATCAATCCCTTTGACTTCTTTCCCGAGCCCTACGCAACGACCTTTCCATTTGCATACGAGGCCTGGCAGCGAGAAGAGCTCGAGCCCTATCTGACCCCCTTGCCGCGGACCCCGCTGCTGACCGAGTTCCTGGCAACGATTCCCCGCGCAGCGCGCGCCAGCGTCGACTTTCTGGTCGATCTCAACCAGCGCGTGCAGCACAAGGTCGGTTACGTCATTCGCCTCGAACCCGGCGTGCAGGCGCCGGAGGAAACACTAACGCTGGCGCTCGGATCGTGTCGTGACTCCGCCTGGTTGCTGGTGCAGGTACTGCGCAATCTCGGCCTGGCGGCGCGCTTCGTTTCAGGCTATCTGATCCAGCTGGTACCTGACGTGAAATCACTCGACGGACCTTCAGGAACCGATCACGACTTCACCGACCTGCACGCCTGGTGTGAAGTGTACCTGCCCGGAGCTGGCTGGATTGGCCTCGACCCGACCTCGGGCTTGTTCGCCGGCGAGGGGCACATCCCGCTCGCCTGTTCGCCGCAGCCATCGTCGGCGTCGCCGATTACCGGCCTGACCGAGAAATGCGAATGCCAGTTCGAGCACCACATGCAGGTCGAGCGTGTATGGGAAGCGCCAAGGGTGACCCGCCCGTACAGCGACGAGCAGTGGCAGACGATCGAGGCCCTCGGCCATCAGATCGATGCCGACCTCGTCCGCGATGACGTGCGCCTGACCATGGGTGGCGAACCGACTTTCGTCTCCATCGACGACCACGACGGTGGCGAATGGAACACCGAAGCGCTCGGCCCGACGAAACGCGCCCGCGCAGCCGAAATCTTTCAGCGCTTGCGCGACAAATATGCGCCGCAAGGACTGCCACATTTTGGCCAGGGCAAGTGGTATCCGGGAGAGCAGCTGCCGCGCTGGTCGCTGAATTGCTTCTGGCGCCGCGACGGGCAAGTAATGTGGAACAATCCGGCACTCTACGCCGACGAGAGCCGCGACTATGGCGCCGACGGTCAACTGGCCGGGCGCTTCCTGCGAACACTCGCGGAGCACCTGGCCATCGACCCGAAGTACGTATTCGCCGCCTACGAGGATGTCTACTACCACCTGTGGCGGGAAGATCGCCTGCCGGTCAACGTCGACCCCTTTGCGTCCCGCCTCGATGACCCGCTCGAACGGGAGCGCCTGGCCAAGGTCTTTCGCCAGGGCCTCGATGCGGTGGTCGGCCATGTGCTGCCGCTGCAGGCGCGTGCCCAAGGCGGCTGGCAAAGCGGACCGTGGTATCTGCGCGGCGGCCGCTGCTATCTGGTTCCGGGCGATTCACCGGTCGGCTATCGCTTGCCGCTCGACTCGCAGCCCTGGGTAGCCAAGGCCGACTATCCTTACGTGCACGCGCCCGACCCGACACAGGCCTTCCCGGCACTGCCCGCACACAGCGAGATGCACGCGCAGTTCGCCATCAGCCGCAGTCTGGGCCTGCCTGCCGTCAATGCCGCAGTGAGCGGCGAACACTTCGCCGAAAAAGCCCTGGAACGTGTCGCTGATGCCCTTGCCCACGGCGCCGATAGTGGCAATGAAAGCCCACCGCGCGCCGGCGAATCGGCAAGCCTGGTCACCCGGACCTCGCTTTCGGCGCAGGCCCGCAACGGCGTGCTCTACATTTTCATGCCGCCAACAGAAGCGCTCGAGGACTACCTCGAGCTGATCGCCGCTGTCGAAGCCACCGCCGAGGCCCTCGCTGCGCCGGTGATCGTCGAAGGCTACGAGCCACCGTCCGATCCACGACTGACCAACTTCCGGGTCACTCCCGACCCGGGCGTAATCGAAGTCAACATCCAGCCGTCGGCAAGCTGGGACGAACTCGTCGCGCGCACGACTCACCTCTACGAGGCGGCGCATCTGTCGCGCCTGTGCACCGAGAAGTTCATGCTCGACGGTCGCCACACGGGTACCGGCGGTGGCAACCACTTCGTCTTCGGCGGTGCGACGACACTGGACTCCCCCTTCCTGCGGCGACCCGACCTGCTGCGCAGCCTGATCAGCTACTGGCACAACCATCCGTCCCTTTCCTACCTCTTCTCGGGTCTGTTTATCGGCCCGACCAGCCAGTCGCCACGCGTCGACGAAGCCCGTAACGATTCAGTGTACGAGCTGGAGATCGCCTTCAGCGAGCTGTCCAGCGCGACGGCCGAGGCTGCCGAAGGCATTGCGCCCTGGGTGATCGACCGGGCGCTGCGCAATCTGCTCATCGACGCGACCGGCAACACCCACCGTGCCGAGTTCTGCATCGACAAGCTGTACTCTCCCGACGGCGCCACCGGCCGCCTCGGGCTGCTCGAAATGCGGGCCTTCGAAATGCCGCCGCACGCACGCATGTCGCTCGCTCAGCAGTTGCTCCTGCGCGCACTGATTGCACACTTCTGGCGCACGCCCTATGCGCCCGAGCGGCTGCTCCGCTGGGGAACTGAGCTACACGACCGTTTCATGCTGCCGCACTTCGTGCAGCAGGACTTCGACGACGTCATCAGCGACCTGCGCGGCGCCGGCTACGCACTCGACAGCGCATGGTTTGCGCCCCATTTCGAGTTCCGTTTCCCGGTGCATGGCAGCATTTCGGTGCTGGGCATGGAACTCGAGTTGCGCCATGCGCTCGAGCCCTGGAACGTGATGGGAGAACAAGGCTCGGTCGGCGGTACTGCGCGCTACGTCGACTCGTCGCTCGAACGTCTGCAGGTCAAGTTGAGCGGTATGGCAGCCGAGCGCTACGTGCTCACCTGCAACGGCCGCCGCGTGCCGCTGCGCTCGACCGGCAAAGTCGGCGAATTCGTCGCTGGCGTCCGCTACCGCGCCTGGAACCCACCGTCTGCCCTGCATCCGACGATCGGCGTACATGCGCCGCTGGTTTTCGACCTGGTCGACACCTGGATGAAGCGCTCGCTCGCCGGCTGCCAGTATCACGTCGAGCACCCCGGCGGTCGCAACCCCGACCGCTACCCGGTTAACGCCAACGAGGCCGAAGGCCGCCGTCTGGCGCGATTCACGCCCTTCGGCCACTCCCCCGGAGAGATTGAGGTAGCGCCACTGCCGGACAATGCCGGCTTCCCGTTTACGCTAGACTTGCGGCGTTCCTGAAACCAGTCGGCCCGGGCTAACTCCCGGGCCTGTTTGCTTGATGCCAAGATCCTTGCTGTCGACCTATCCGCAGACCCCTGATCGCTTCGACGAAATGCTCGCCGAAGATGGCAGCATCCGCCGCGCCTGGCAGCCATTCGTTGCGCACCTGGAGGCGGCGACGCCCGAACAGATGCGTCACCGCCTCCAGGACGTGCGCCGGCGCATCCTGGAAAACGGCGTCACCTACAACGTCTATGCGGATCCCGAAGGCGCCGACCGACCGTGGGAACTCGATCCTCTGCCGCTGATTCTCTGCCCCGACGAGTGGCAGGCGATAGCCAGCGCCGTGCAGCAACGTGCGCGCCTGCTCAACGCCGTGCTGCGCGACCTTTACGGCGAACAGACCTTGCTCAGGGACGGCATCGTGCCGCCGGCACTGATCTACGGGCACAACAATTATCTCTGGCCATGTCAGGGGATCAAACCACTCGGCGACACCTACCTGCACCTCTACGCCGCCGATCTCGCGCGTTCGCCGGACGGCCGCTGGTGGGTCATTGCGGACCGCACCCAGACGCCATCCGGCGCGGGTTATGCGCTCGAAAACCGGACCATCATTGGCCGCCTCTTTCCAGAACAGTTCCGCGACCTGCACGTCCAGCACCTGGCTTCGTTCTTCCGCAAATTTCAGCAGGCCCTGGCGCATTGGGCACCGCACGGCGACGAGCCACCACTGATCGTGCTGTTGACGCCAGGCCCCTACAACGAAACCTACTTCGAACACACCTACCTCGCCCGCTACCTCGCTTTTCCACTGGTCGAAGGGCAGGACCTGACGGTGCGTGGTGAATGCGTCTACCTGAAGACACTCAACGGCCTGCGCCGTGTGCACGCCATCATGCGCCGGCTCGACGACGACTACTGCGACCCGCTTGAACTGCGCGGCGACTCGGCGCTGGGTATTCCCGGCCTCCTGCAGGCGGTGCGCGCTGGCAATGTGCTGGTCGCCAACGCTCTCGGCAGCGGCCTGCTCGAGTCCGCAGCCCTGCCCGGTTTCCTGCCCGGCGCCTGCGAGAAGCTGCTTGGTGAGCGGCTGGCCATGCCGTCGGTAGCCACCTGGTGGTGCGGCGAGCAGGAGGCGCTCGACTATACGATCGCCAACCTTGAGCATCTCGTCATCAAGGGCGCCTACCCCTCGCAGACTTTCGACCCGCTCTTCGGCAACGAGTTGACCGGCAGCAGCCGCGACGAAATGATTGCCCGTCTTCGCGCGCGACCACAGGCCTACGTTGCGCAAGAGCTGGTTAACTACTCGCAGGCGCCAAGCTGGAGTGCGGACCACAAGCGGCGCCTGCTGCCGCGCGGCGTTGCCCTGCGCGTCTACGTCGCCGCCACGCCGTCTGGTCACGTGGTGATGCCGGGCGGACTGACGCGCGTATCGGCAAAAGCGAACGCGCGCACCATCTCGATGCAGCGCGGTGGCTCGAGCAAGGATACCTGGGTGCTCACCAATGCCGCGGTCAACACTTTCAGCCTGCTCAAGCACTCGGTCGGCAAAGCCGATCTGGTACGCGGCGGCCTCAAGCTTTCCTCGCGAGTCGTCGAAAATCTCTACTGGTTCGGCCGTTACTCCGAGCGCTGCGACAAAACCGCCCGCCTCTTGCGCGTCGCGCTCGCGCGGCTGGTGGACGCGGGCGATGACGCCGCCCCGGCGCTGAGTTCAGCGCTCGACCTGTGCCTGGCGCTGAAGCTCCTGCCAGTCACCGAAGCCGACCCGGAGAGCGACACCGAGGCCAAGGTCCCCGCCTCGCGGGTGCAGCGTGAGGCGCTGATGCTGACTGCAATTTGCGGCAAGGAATGGGGCGCCGGGCTGGCCGGCGACCTACGCCGCCTGCTGTGGGTCGCCGCACAGGTGCGCGAACGCTTCTCGCTCGATAACTGGCATGCCCTGAATCGCCTGCAACACCAGTTGCAGACCTACAGCCGGCTGCGCAGCAGCGAAGCGCTAGCCGAGGAACTTGGCGACGCGCTGGCTTTTCTCGACCAGGTCCTGCTCGCCTCGTCCTCACTGGCAGGCTTTGCGATGGACAACATGACGCGTGACGACGGCTGGCGTTTACTGATCATCGGCCGGCGCATCGAGCGACTCATCTTCCTCGCCAAAGCCTGCGCGCATTTCCTGCGCCTGGAATCAACCCGCGCTCCCGGCGGCCTGGAGTGGTTGCTGGAGTTCACCGACAGCATCATTACCTACCGTTCGTCTTACATGACGCAACCGGAGCTACTACCGACGCTCGACCTGGTCGTCTTCGACGACGCCAACCCGCACTCGGTTGCCTTCCAACTGCAGATCCTGCTCCGTTACCTGGACCAGCAGGCCCGCCTGCTCCGTGGCCCGCGCGACGAAACCCTGCGGCAAGCGCAGGAACGACTGCAAGCTTTCGACCTCGGCCTTTTCGAGGGACAAAGCTTCGGCGATTGCCGCGCTTGCAACCCCTGCCTGCAACTGGCGACGATTCTCGAGCAGACGGCCGCTGCCGGGGCAGCACTTTCCGACCGCCTGGCGATGCGCTATTTCAGCCACGTCAGCGACGTCAGTCACTACACACTCACCTCATGACCCCCGCGAACCTGCCTGCCAGCCGCTATCACGTCGTTCACGAAACGATTTACCGCTACGAGAGCCCGGTTTCATTGTCGCGCCAGATGCTGCATCTGACGCCGCGCGATTGCCATTGGCAGCGCTGCCTGAGCCATCAGATCACGGTCGCTCCCGAGGCCAGCGCGAGCCGCCAGCGGCACGACAGCTTTGGCAATCCGATCCGGGAACTGGCCATCGAATTTCCGCACGACAGCCTCACCGTTCGCGCCGAGAGCACCATCGAAGTGCTGCCACACCTGCCGCTTGACCCGCAGCCGATGCTGCTTGGCGACTCGCCGGAAGCCGGTCGCCAAGCCCTTCGATCAGGCTCTGCAGGGCAGAGGCCTGGCTTCCTGGCCTGCTCGCCAGCTTGGGAAAGGGTACGCGAAGCGCTGGCCTATGGCTCGCGTCCGGTTCTCGTCGACGCCAGCCGTTTCCAGTTCGAATCGCCGCACGTACGCGTAAAGCACGAGTTCCTGAGTTACGCCAGCAGATGCTTCCCCCCGCAACGGCCGCTACTCGAGGCCGTTCAGGCACTGATGAGCTGCATCTACGAGGAGCTGGAGTTCGACCCGGAAGCAACCACGGTCGCCACCCCCGTGCTGCAGGTGCTGGCCGACAAACGCGGCGTCTGCCAGGACTTCGCGCACCTGATGCTGGCCTGCCTGCGTTCACAGGGCCTGGCTGCGCGCTATGTCAGCGGTTACCTGCTCACCCACCCGCCAGCCGGCCAACCGCGGCTGGTCGGCGCCGACGCGTCACACGCCTGGGTGTCGGTGTACTGCCCGGAACTCGAAGGTGGCCGCTGGGTCGACTTCGACCCCACCAACAACCTCCTGCCAGACACCCAGCACATCACGCTGGCCTGGGGGCGCGACTTTGCCGACGTTTCACCGCTACGGGGAGTGATTCTCGGCGGCGACGCCCACGAGCCGGACGTCGCGGTCACCGTGACGCCGCTTGACGAAGTCAGCGATCAAGGCAAGTAGGTCGCCGCCGGCATCGTCACCGGAGCGCCTGCGGGCCAAGCCCTTCCAGCCCCATCATCCCGCGCAGCGGGCCACACCCAGCTGACTGGCTCGGTCTACCAGAGGATCTGCACTTCCTGGACAACCTGTGGCGTCGCCCGCTGGACCGTAAACTTGATACCCGCCACTTCGATGACCGTTCCCACTTTCGGGATTTCGCGCGCATGCTCGAGGAGAAGACCGGACAAGGTATCGTAGTCGCCCTCGGGCAGCTTCAGCCCCAGCTTTTCATTGAGCATTGCCGGATCGGCCCGGGCGCTGACCAGGTAGTCATGATGGCCCAGTTTCTTCAACCACTCGGCCGGCTTCTCCTGGCGATCGTACTCGTCCTGCATATCCTCCATCACTTCCTCGATGATGTCCTCGATGGTGATTATCCCCTCGGCACCGCCGAACTCGTCCATCACCACGGCCATCGCATCGCCATCCTTGCGCAGCTCGACGAGCATCGATTCGGCACTCTTGCTACCTGGAACGTATTGCGTCGGGCTGATGTAAGACTCGATCGACGCGGACCCGTCCACACCCAGCAAATCCATCGTGTTGAGCACTCCGACGACGCGGTCGATACGCCCATCGAAGACCGGCAAGCGAATGTGCGAGCCGGCCACAGCCAGGCGAATCGCCTCGGCAACGGTACAGGTCTTCTCGACCGCGTCCACGTCAATCAAGGGCACCATCACTTTCGAAACGGTGGTCTCCGAGAAATTGAACATGCGCCGAATCATGTTCTTCTCGATCAGCTGGATGTCACCCCCTTCGTGCGGCGGCATCTGCACCATGCTCTGAATCTGCTGGCGCAGGGTAAAGGGGTTTTCTTCGTCCGCGCCGCCGGCGAGCCGGGAAAGGAACTTCGACAGCGTCACGAAGAAGATCAGGATCGGCGAAAAGAGAATCGAGAAGAAGCGCAGCACGTAGATCAGATAAGGAGCCATGACATCGGCGCGCTGCTGGAAAATGCTCTTCGGGACGATTTCTCCAAATACCCAGATCAAGGGCGCGACAATGAGCACCGCCATCCAGCTGCCGGCTTCGCCAAACAAGGAGATCATCATCGCCGTGGTGATCGTCGAGTTGGCGACAACGGCGATATTCGTCCCGACGAGAGTCGTCGACAGCAACCATTCGGGCCGCTTCTCGAGCATATCGAGAGCCAGGCGTGCTCCCCGTGAGCCCTTAGCCGCATCGTGGCGAAGCTTCATGCGGTCGGCGCTGACGATCCCGAGCTCCGAGCCGGAAAAAAATGCCTCCGCGATCAGGCAGGCGAACATGAACAGAACAGTGAGCCAGATATCGGACATTTAGACGCCCTCCGCTTTCTTCGGCGGCTCGACGGGGGCGCTCTTCGCATCCGTAGCCGCGGCTTGGTCGCCGGACTCCCCGCCGCTCGTCGCGTCCGTTTCGACCGCGGCCTCCACCTCTGTGCTCTCACCCGCGTCCGCCGTCGACTCCACAGCCGGTGGCTCGACCAGCACCCGGCTGATGCGATTGAATTCAACGCTCTCGACCGTCAGCTTCATGCCGCAGAGAACAATCGATGCGCCCGTCGCCGGCAATTCGCCGAAAGCGTCGAGCAAAACACCGGCGATAGTCTCGGCATCTTCACAGTCGATAGTCACCGCGAAAGTGCGGTTGAACTCCTCCAGAGACATACCGGCGTCGATCAGGCGGCGGCCATCGTCGAATTCGCTGACCATGTGCCGGTCCGGCGCCTCACTATCCGATGGGCTGGCAATCTCACCGAAGACGCACTCCAACAAATCCTCCATGGTCACCAGACCGGTGACCCCGCCGTACTCGTCCACGATCAGCGCGAACGAGAGTTTGCGCTGGCGGAAGGTATGGAACAGCTCGACCGCCGGCTTGGACTCTGGGAAGAAGTTCGGCTGCCGCAGGAGCTTGCGAAAAGCATGCGGGTCGCGCTCCAGCCTGCCGAGGTCGACACCGAGCAGATCACGGGTGTGCAAGATGCCGAGGATGGTATCCCGCCGCTCGCGATAAATGGGATAGCGCGACTGACGGGTAGCCTTGATCCCGGCAATCAACTCGGGCACCGAAAGATCCGCCGACAGAAATTCGATGTCCGAGCGCGGCCGCATGATGTCGCGCAGCGACTTGTTGCCGAAGTCGAAGATTTTTTCGATGTAGCGCGCTTCCTGGCTGTCGAGAGCGCCTTCACCAACAGCGTCGGTCACCAGGGTACGGATCATGTCTTCCGTAACCAGATTGCCCTGCGAGCGCTGCTTACCGACGATCAGCGTGATGAAAAACTCGGCGACCTGGCGGATCACTTCGCGCAGCGGGGTGATCAGACGCGCAAACAGATGGATTGGGCGTGCCTGGAAGCTGGCAAACGCCATGTTGTTGCGAATCGCCAGAACCTTGGGAGTGATCTCGCCAAACAGCAGCAGGATCGGCACCATGACCAGCAGATTGAGCATGTCGTTCTCGGCGCCGAACAGCTTGATGATCACTGCGGCAGAGATCACCGAAGCGGCGACATTGACAAATTCGTTGCCAATCAGAATGGTGACAATCAGCCGGCGCGGCTCGCTGCGCAAACGCTCGATAAGATCGATGCGCGGGTTCTTGGCCTTGCGCATCTGATCAAGGTGGAACGAACTCAGAGAAAACAGCGCGGTTTCGGTGCTTGAGAAGAAACCCGAAAACACCAGCAGGACGACAAAAACCGCCAGCTCTATCCAAAGTGCTGGATCCATTCTTCACTCCTCGAGAAAATTTGCACGCAGCCTTCGGAACGCCTTGAAAGCGCACGATGCAAAAGCGGACAAAACCACGGCAGCGAAGCTCCTGACGACCACACCGGCAATTCAGCGGCGGCATAAGCGTCCGTAGCTGCTTCGCCTAAAGACGAACTTGCCCGCACCTGCGCACGACCGCCGATTATCAGCGGGTTTGATGCCAAAGTCAAACCGCGGCGCGCACGGCGCGCAACCCGCCAAAGCTGGCCCGCAGACGGCTAGCGTACCTGACACGGTGCAGGGAAAAGCCCGGGTGCAGCTCGCCATTCGCCGAAGCTAGCGCTTTTCTGCCAGGGCCTTCGCCGCCAGGATTGCCGAACGCCGACGAGCTTGCGGCCTGGTAAGAGCACGCCGCTCGACGACGAGGCAGCTTCGGCCGGCACTGGCGCACCACGGCTGCCGCCCCGAACATCCAGCGGGGGCCTCAGCTCGGCAGCATTGCACCGGCCTTGCAAGTAGTGTATCAACGCTAGGAAGTCCTTACCCCGGCCCCTGAATATCGCGAGCCGGGCGCGCCAACTCTGGGAGCCATCTCACCGTGTTTGAAGCGTTTCTGCTGCTGATCATGCTCACCCTCTCGGCCTTCTTCTCAGGTTCCGAAACCGCCCTCACCACCCTCTCCAGGGCACGCACCGAATCGCTGCTGGCCGAAGGACGGCTAGGTGCCAGGGCGCTGCATCGCATGAAGAGCAACCTGAATCGGACGCTGGTCATCATCCTGATCGGCAACAATCTCGTAAACACGGGCACCGCAACCCTGGCCACGGTGGTGGCCACCGAGCATTTCGGCCACCTCGGCCCCGGCCTTGCCGTCGGGCTCATCACCCTGTTGCTCCTGGTATTTGGCGAGATCACGCCGAAAACCTATGCCACACGCTACGCCATAGTCGTCGCCTTGCTGGCAGCAACGCCACTGGAGATTCTTGGCAAACTGCTTTTCCCGCTGGTGTGGGCAATGGAAAGACTGATCGAATGGATGCACAGCCTCAGCAGCCCGCCAAAGGATCCAAGCATCACCGAATCAGAGCTGATCGCTCTGGCCGCCCATGGCACCCGGGAAGGATCGATCGAGGCCGGCGAGCACATGATGATCCGGCGAATCTTCGATTTCAGCACCTTGCGCGCCAGCGACATCATGGTGCACCGCCACGAGATCTTTTCGCTCGACGGCAACCGCTCTATTCGCGACGCCCTGGACGAGATCATCGCCAGCTCGCACTACCGGATCCCCCTTCACTCGGGCAATCCGGACGAGATCAATCAGGTCATCACTCTGCAGATCGTCCTCGGCGAGGTGGCCCAAGGCAATCTCGACAAGCCCCTCAAGGAAGCAGGCAGCGAGCCGCTGTTCGTGCCGCCGAATCAGCCGGTAGACAGCCTGCTGAGGATACTGAGAGCCGACAAGGAGCGCCTGATGGTGGTCGTCAACGAGTTTGGCGGCCTGCTTGGCCTCTTCACCCTGGAGGACATCCTCGAAGAACTGGTCGGTGAAATCCATGACGACACGGAAGCTTCGCAAGCGGATCAGACGCTCCTCGGAAAGGCGAACGGCAGCGAGCTGCTGGTCGATGGCATGACGGAACTGCGCGTCCTGGAAGGCCACTTTGGCCAGGAACTCTCAGGCAAGCCGTACGACTCGGTAAATCTCTGGGTGATCACCCACCTCGAACGTATTCCCGAAGCGGGTGAGCACCTCGCCCTCGAGGGTCTTGAAGTAAGAATCGAACGCGCATCGCGGCGCCGTATCCATGAGGTGCGAATCCGCCGTCAGCAGAATACAGCTGCCGGGCCCCAAGCCGAAAAGCCAGCAGCGCAGAAAGAGGGGCCAAACGAGAAGGGCTGATCCAGGAACGACAGCTCCGAGTAGCCATCGCGAGGCTGGCGGATCCTGGATTGCGAAATTGATGCTTGGCGTCGAACCGCAAGCCTGTATATAATGCGCGGCTAAGCTGTACCATACCCACCTGAACCTTGGATGAGTCTATGCCTGCCATTCGTGTAAAAGAAAATGAGCCTTTCGAAGTTGCCATCCGGCGCTTCAAGCGCACCGTAGAAAAAACGGGCCTGCTGACCGAACTGAGAGCGCGCGAGTTCTACGAGAAACCCACCGCCGAGCGCAAGCGCAAGCTGGCCGCCGCGGTCAAGCGTCATCACAAGCGCATGCGCAGCCAGACCCTGCCTCCCAAGCTTTTTTAGAGATCGTCAGCGTCGGTTGAACGGCCGCCTGTCTGAAGATGGGCGGCTTTTCACGCTTCTGAAGCACCCGCACTCGGTGCGCGCGGAGCTGCCTTCGTGCAGCAATCATGTAGATCGGGAGGTGCCTGGCGATGACCCTCAAAGCACGCATCAACGAAGACGTAAAGGCAGCGATGCGCGCGCGCGACGCGAAAACGCTCGGCGCCTTGCGTCTGCTGCTGGCGGCAATCAAGCAGAAAGAAGTCGACGAGCGCATCACACTCGACGACGACGCGATCGTCGCCGTCATCGGCAAGATGCTCAAGCAACGCCGGGATTCGATCACCCAGTATGCAGCAGCCGGGCGCAAGGACCTCGCCGACGCGGAGCAATTCGAGTCCCAACTCCTCAGCGCCTACCTGCCTGCGAGCCTGTCGACGGAAGAACTTGTCGAAGCGGTTGCGCAGGCCATTACAGAAACCGGCGCTGCCAGCCCTGCTGACATGGGCAAGGTGATGGCGCAGCTGCGACCCGGACTAGCGGGGCGCGCCGACATGAGCGAGGTTTCGCGGCTCGTCAAAATGCGCCTCGTTGGCGGCGCCTGAACATCACCACCAGGGCTGCCAGCCACCCGCCCGAGGGAGGCCCGGATGATCCCGGACGCATTCATTCAGGATCTGCTGTATCGCGTTGACCTGATCGACCTGATCGACAGCTACGTCCCGCTGAAGAAAACCGGCGCCAATTTCGCGGCCTGCTGCCCGTTCCACAGCGAAAAGTCACCGTCTTTCACCGTCAGCCCAAGCAAGCAGTTCTACCACTGTTTCGGCTGCGGCGCGCACGGCAACGCCATCGGCTTCATCATGGCCTACTCAGGGGCCGGCTTCATTGATGCACTCAAGGAACTCGCGGCGCGCTGCGGTTTGCAGCTTCCTGATGATCAAGGGCACGCACCGCAGCACGGTCCGCAACGCCAGCAGCTCGCAGAAAGCATGGGCAAGGCCGCGAAGTTCTACTACGAACAACTCAAACGCTCGGAAAACGCAATCCGCTACCTCAAGGAGCGCGGCGTCAGCGGCGAGATAGCCCGCCGCTTCGGCGTTGGCTACGCGCCTGCGGGAGGACAAGGCCTGGCTGCCGCTTTCGAAGACTATGGCCATCCGGAGCTGCAGCAGGCGGGCCTGGTCATCAAGAACGAGCAAGGCCGCCTCTACGACCGGTTTCGTGACCGGGTGATGTTTCCGATTGTCAGCCAAAAGGGCGAGGTGATCGCTTTTGGTGGCCGCGTCCTTGGCGCGGGTGAGCCGAAGTATCTGAACTCGCCCGAAACCCCCCTCTTCGAGAAAGGCCGCGAGTTGTTCGGCTTGCCGCAGGCGCGCACGGCAATACGTGACCGAGAAACGGCGATCGTCGTCGAGGGCTACATGGACGTCATTGCGCTGGCACAACACGGGGTCGACAACGCGATAGCGACGCTCGGCACGGCAACTACCCCGATGCACGTGCAAAAGCTTCTCCGTCAGGCCGACCGCGTCGTATTTTGCTTTGATGGTGATACAGCTGGGCGCAAGGCCGCCTGGCGAGCACTGGAGAACAGCCTCGAAGTTCTTCCCGAGCAAAAAAGCATCGGCTTTGTCCTCCTGCCGGAAGGCGAGGACCCCGACAGCCTGGTACGCCAACGCGGCGGCGAAGCCTTCCAGCGGATGATCATCGAAGCGACACCGCTCTCTGATTTCCTGCTGCGCGAACTGAGCCAGCACTGCGAGCTGAGCAGTGCCGAAGGGCGAGCCAGACTCGTCGCCGACGCCAGGCCCTTGCTTGGCCGGATGCTGTCGCCATTGTTGCGGCTACAACTGGTCAAGCGACTGGCTCAGGTCAGCGGCTTCTCACAGGCAGAAGTCGAACGCCTGTGCTCGCTGCGTGCAATCGTCAAGCCAGCGCCGGCACGGGCGCCGCGACAGGCACCCTCGCTGCTGCGGCCCTTGCTGCGCCTCCTGCTCCAGAATCCCACCCTGGCCTCCCGCTTGCCACTCGAACTGCTCCCCCAGCATGCGCCGGAAGCGCGCGCGATTCGCCTGCTCTGCGCAACAATTGCCGGCTCCGGCGCGGAGCCACTGGCCTATCCCGCCTTGCTCGAAAAGCTGCGCGGCAGCGAGGACGAGACGATGCTGCACGCCGCGGCAGCTGAACTAATGCAACAGCCTTTTGCCGAAGACGAGATCGACAGCGAATTTGACGGTACGCTTGCACAGCTGCTGGAGAGTGAGCACAAACGGGCCTTCACTCGACTACAGGACAAGATCCAGAAACTTGGTGTCGGCGGTCTATCGAACGAAGAAAAACAGGAGTACCTGCAAGCACTCAGCGCGCGCAGCAAAGGCAGCCACGCAGTGTAAGCTATGGTAGAATTTAGAGTTTTTCCAGCATAACGCTATCCGGGAATTGGTCATGGCAAGGGAAAAGGTGGCAACTACGACGACGAAGGCGGCAAAAGCCAAGGCAGCGGCAGATCTATTGGCGGTTGGCAACCAACCGCCCCCGATCGACGACGAAACGCGCAAGACTCGCCTGAAGACGCTGATCAAGCTCGGCAAGGAGCGCGGTTTCCTGACCTACGCCGAGATCAACGACCATCTACCCGATGATGTCGTCGATGCCGAGCAGATCGAGAGCATCATCAGTACCTTCAACGATATGGGGATCCAGGTCTACGACGAGGCCCCCGACGCTGAAACTCTGCTGATGTCGGACGCCGCACCGGCTTCCGGGGCAGACGATGCCGACGTTGAAGAACAGGCGGAACAAGCGCTGTCCACCGTCGACTCCGAGTTCGGCAGGACAACCGACCCGGTGCGCATGTACATGCGCGAGATGGGTTCGGTGGAACTGCTCACCCGCGAAGGCGAGATCGAAATCGCCAAGCGCATCGAAGACGGCCTCAAACACATGGTTCAGGCAATCTCCGCCTGCCCGACAACGATCGCTGAAATCCTCAATTGCGCTGACAAGATCAGCCGCGAGGAAATGCGCATCGAGGAACTGATCGACGGGCTGATTTACCCGGAAGAAGAAAGCTCTCCAGAAGATCCCGGTGAGAATGCCGACGAAAGCGACAACGCTGACGACGACGATAGTGATGACGACGAAGACGACGACACCAACGAATCCACCGAGGGCGCTGCGGCAGCAGCCTCGTTGCTCAAACTCAGGACGGAAGGACTCGCTCGCCTTGAGCTGATTCGGGAGTACGACAGCAAGGCGAACGCTCTGCTCTCCCGCAACGGCTCGCAGGACAAAGCCTATCTGACGCTCCAGGAACAGATCTCGGACGAAATGATGGGTATTCGCTTCACCTCGAAAACCATCGAGCGCCTCTGCGACACGGTGCGGGCTATGGTTGACGAAGCACGGCGCTGCGAGCGCAAGATCCAGAGGATCTGCGTGGACACCGTACGCATGCCGCGCCCGCATTTCATCAAGGTCTTTCCGGGCAACGAACTCAACCTCGAATGGGTGGCCAGCGAAATCGCGGCAGCGGGCAAGACCTACGCTGCGATCCTCACACGCAATGCTCCGAACATCACCGAAGAACAGCGCAAGCTGCTCGCCTTGCAAGAACGCATCGGGATCCCGCTGAAAGAGCTGAAAGACATCAACAAGCAGATGTCCACCGGAGAAGCCAAGGCCCGTCGCGCCAAACGCGAAATGACCGAAGCCAATCTGCGTCTGGTCATCTCGATCGCCAAGAAATACACCAACCGCGGCCTGCAGTTCCTCGATCTGATCCAGGAGGGCAACATCGGCCTGATGAAAGCTGTCGACAAGTTCGAATACCGTCGCGGCTACAAGTTTTCGACCTATGCTACCTGGTGGATTCGCCAGGCGATCACCCGCTCGATTGCCGATCAGGCGCGAACGATCCGCATCCCGGTGCACATGATCGAGACGATCAACAAGATGAACCGTATCTCTCGGCAGATTCTCCAGGAGACCGGCCTCGAAGCCGATCCGGCGACGCTGGCCAAGAAGATGGAGATGCCGGAAGAGAAGATCCGCAAGATTCTCAAGATCAGCAAGGAACCGATCTCGATGGAAACGCCGATCGGCGACGACGACGACTCGCATCTGGGCGATTTTATCGAGGATCAGGCAACCCTGGCACCTACCGAGGCCGCCCTCTACTCGAGCCTGCGCTTCATTACCAAGGACGTACTGGATACCTTGACACCGCGTGAAGCCAAGGTGCTGCGCATGCGCTTCGGTATTGAAATGAATACCGACCATACCCTCGAGGAAGTCGGCAAGCAGTTCGACGTCACCCGCGAGCGGATTCGGCAGATAGAGGCCAAGGCCCTGCGCAAACTACGTCACCCGTCGCGTTCAGACAAGTTGCGCAGTTTTCTGGATAACGGCAACAGCTAGGACGCTTGGCACACACCAACACGCGACCTGATCACCGCGTTCCCACAGCACCTGCCAACACAGCGCCGTGCGAGAGACGAAGGGGACTTTTGTGGTCCCCCTCGTGCGTTCCGGCCTGCCTACCCAAGGCTTTTGCATATCCACACGACCAGCAGATTGAAGATATGGCAGCTTCTCGCCGCGGGCCAGCGCGAGCTGTCAGCGCTTCTTGCGATCAGCCCCGCGCGCGCTCTTTCGGCTCGCCTCGCCTTCCTGGCCGCCACCCCATCGGTCCCTGAACCGGCAGCAGGCTGGCCATGATTGAATCCATCCTCCTTGCCGCAACGCGCATCACGACCTTCCATCAGCAGCAAGCGCTGACCAACGCCAGCGGCTTCTTCTTCAGGCGTGATGAGCAGCTGTTCCTGGTCACCAGCCGGCACGTGCTGTACGACGAACCTAGCCAGCACGCCCCGGATCGCATCGAGATCGAATTGCATATCAACCCGGACAACCTCGCCGAGTCGACCGCATTCTCGATTCCCCTGTACGCTTACGGCCAGCGAGTCTGGCGGCAAGGCCTGGATACGGCGGGCGCGATCGACGTCGCGGTGGTCGCGATCGATGGCGCCGCGCTGCCGAAAACGGGGGTATACCATGCCTTTACCCCATGCCACCTGCCGCTGCGCTTTGATCAGGTGGAAGTAGGCAGCTCATTGCTGGTGGTCGGCTTCCCGCTAGGCTTCCAGGACAGCCTGCACCACATGCCGGTGGTACGCCAGGCAATCGTTGCTTCTTCGTTCGGGCTCCGTTTTCAGGGGGAAGGCTACTTCCTTACCGACGCCCGCACGCACCGCGGGACCAGCGGTGCGCCGGTGGTCATGCGCGTCGCGGCAGAGGATTTGGCGTCCAGCGACTTGCCGTGGATGCTTCTCGGCGTCCACTCCGCCCGCCTCGATGTCGGCTTCCGCGACCCGAACCAGGACGAGGCACTCGGCCTCAACTGTGCCTGGTACGCTGACATTCTGCTGACCTTGACCGAGCGCTGAACGAACGCGCTCCACCACCGCGGCACCGCAGCCGACCCGGGGCTGGTCGTCGCCGACGGTGACCATGTGGGGCGCGAAGCACCGTGGCTAGTTGGTGGGGCTGGGCGCCTCGGCGAGCTTCTCCTCGATCCTGGCAAGCGGGATTGCACCCGGGATCCGCTCGCCATCGGCAAAGAAGATCGTTGGCGTCCCACTGATCGCCAGTTTGCGCCCCATTTCGACGCTCTTCTTCACCGCCGTGGTGTCGCAATCGCCCTTGCCGCCCGGCGCCTTGCCGTCAACCATCCAATCGTTCCACGCCTTGACCTTGTCAGCCGAACACCAGATCTGATTGGACTTTTCCAGTGAATCGGGCGACAGGATCGGGTAGAGAAAGGTGTAGATGGTGACGTTGTCCAGCTTGGCAAGTTCTTTTGCCAATTTCTTGCAGTAGCCGCAGTTCGGATCCTCGAAGGTCGCGAAGACGCGCTTGCCATCACCGCGCACCTGTTTGATCGCCTGCGTCAGGGGAAGCTCCGAAAACTTGATCGCGGTGAGTTTCTGCATCCGCTCGCTGGTCACGTTCTTCATCGTCTTGCCGTCAATCAAGGAGCCGACCAGCAGGGCCGAAACCTTCTCGTCTGTGTAAATGATCTGGCCATCCGCATACACTTCATAGAGCCCCAGATAAGGGGTTTTGGTGACACTGGTGACCGGAGCACCGAGCTTGCCTTCGAGCGCCTTCTTGACGCTTGCCTCATCTGCCAGGGTGGGCAGGCTGAGCGCGGCAGCGACGACGACAAATGGCATGAATTTCATATACATCTGGTTTCTCCGGGTTGAGGGACGGGTGTTTCAGAAGGCGCCGATTGCGTAGCGCACGAGAGAGTTCTTTAGGACTGGCAATGCGTTCGCCAGGTTCATTCCCAGGTTGCGCAAGGGCTTCAGCCCCGGGAAGTCATCGCGGAAGAGTTTGTGCAAGGCGTGCGTGGTCGTCTGCATGAGCAGGGTTTCCTCCCGCCGTTCACGTTGGTAGCGCAGGAGCAGGCGCTCGCTGCCAATGTCCTGCCAGTCGGGCGTCCCGGCGAGCAGGCGCGCAAGCACCTTGGCATCCTGAAAGCCAAGATTGATGCCGTGGCCGGAGAGCGGGTGGATACCATGTGCTGCATCGCCAACCAGCGCCAGCCTGGGGGCAACGATCCGCGGTACCTGCATCAGGCGCAGCGGAAACGCCGCGGGAGAAGTGAGCAATTGCAGGGCTCCCAACTGGTGGCAGCCGGCGGCTGCGACCCGGGCGCACAAATCGTCGGCAGACATCGCGAGCAAGCTTCTGGCGTTCTCGTCGGGCGTGGACCAGACGATCGAGATGCGATTTCCGGCCAGCGGCAGCCAGGCAAGAACACCGTCCGCACGAAACCACTGCCGCGCAGTGCCGCCATGTGGGCGCTCGCATTCGAAATTGGCCACCAGGCCCATCTCGCCATACGCGGTGTTGAGTGCCCGCAGGGCAAGGGCTTCGCGTACCCATGAGTCCCGTCCATCGGCGCCAACCAGCAACTTGGCCGAAAGTGTGTCACCGTTGGCAAGGGTCAGCACAGCGGCCTCGGAAGCCATTGCCAATGACCGCGGCATGGCCGGGCAACATAGTCTGAGATTGCCCTGCCGCTTGGCGTTCTCCCAGAGTTCGCAGGCCATCAACGACGACTCCAGAATCCAGCCCAGCTCCGGGATGCCCGTCTCATAGGCCGAAAAGTCAAGCTCGGCGCCACCGTCGCCGAAAATCTGCATGGCGTGAAGCGGGGCAATGCGCTCGGCGGCCATGTGCTTCCATGCGCCGATCTCCCGCAGGAAGGCGGCATTGGCCGGCGAAACCGCATAAACGCGCGCATCCCAGCCCGCTGGCCGCTGCGGGGGACGCTGCTCGACCAGGCCAAGCCTGAGACGGGCGTCACGCAGCGCACAAGCCAGCGAGAGACCCGCCAGGCCGCCACCCACTATAAGAACGTCAAACTCGCTAGCTTGCATGCAGATGGGGCTCAGAGAAGAACGGTACAACTGTGCGCTCGTCGGACGAGCCAGATTTTACAAATTCGGCCGAGCGTGTTAGAAGCTCAAAGTCATGACATCGCTCGCCAGACAAGCTACTCACCTTTACTTCCCGGCAATTGTTCGTTCCGAGCATTATTCCCCGCTAGACGCGTTGGTCGCCGCGTGCGTGCCACGACCCGAGGCCATGGACCTGGTTGCCGCTTCCTGGGCCGACCGTTATTCGAATTGCCTGCTGGCCTTTGTCGACGGCGGCCGCCCGGTTGTCGTATTGCGTACTCCCGCGGGGCGTTGGGCGGCGTGTAATGCCTTTCTTGGCGGCCTATATGCAACGGCGCAGGAGGCTGATCAGCACCTGGAAAAACTCCGTAAGCCCCGCCGCCGCGAGGCCTACGTCGTCAGCCTTCCAAGAGGCCACATTCACACCGCCACGCCGGGCAATCTGCTTGTCAAGCTGGCCGCCGGCGAGGCTGATGAAGAAAGATCTGTGCGACGCAAAACCGCGAAACGCTGGTCTGCAACCACCGACAGCAAAAAAACGCCGTCAGCGGTCTGAGAGCTGGCGCCGGAGAGCGACGCCCGAATGCCTCTTGGCTAGCCCTTGAGGCACTCGCTCATGAAGGCCTTGCGCTCGTCACCCTTGAGCGCCTTGCTGCCAGCCTTGGCGTTGCATTCCGTCATCTTGTCCTGCTGACTCGTCTTGGCAGGCGCTACAGCTGCCGGGCTTGCTGCCGGAGTCGCCGTGGCCGGCGCTTTCTTGAGGCAATTACTCATGAATTGCTTGCGCTCGTCGCCGGTCAGAGCCTTTGTTTTGGCCTCGGCGTTACAGAAGGTCATTTTCTCCTGTTGTGCCTTCTGGGCTGCAGAGGGTTCCTTCTTTTCTTCGGCAGCAAGAACGCCGCTGGAGGCAAAGACAAGAGCGGCAATAGCGATGAAAGCTTTCATCGGAATTTCTCCTAGGTTGAGGAAACGCTGTGATTAGGCCACTGCTAAAGGTCATCGTCAAGCAGCGCCTGCTGCTGGCGATCAATAAAGTCGCCCATGCTATCGATCCCGCGTAGCTGCAGGATGCTGTTGCGGACCGCAGCCTCGAGCAGAACCGCAATGTTCCGCCCGGCGGCGACCGGGATGACAACCTTGCGTATCGACACACCGAGGATATCCTGCGACTGGGCGTCGAGAGGCAGGCGTGGGCCATCGCTGCTGCTTAGCGGCCTCTGCAGATGGGCAATCAATTTGAGTTTCATTTTCCGGCGCGACGCCGTCTCGCCGAAAATGGTGCGGATGTTGAGCAAGCCAAGTCCACGCACTTCCAGGTAGTCACGCAACATACTCGGGCAACGCCCTTCGATCGTTGTCGGGGCGATACATGCCAGCTCGACGACATCGTCGGCGACCAGACCATGGCCGCGTGAAATCAGCTCCAGGGCCAATTCGCTTTTGCCGGCACCGGAATCGCCGGTAATCAGAACACCCATTCCGAACACGTCCATCAGCACGCCATGCACCGACGTTGAACCGGCCAGACGGCGCGAAAGATAGATGCGCAGCAAGTCGATGACCGCCGAACAGGGTTTCGAGCTGACAAACAGCGGCGTTTGCGTGGACTCGCAAGCGTCGCGAATCTCGGCCAGGATGTCCAGATTGTCGGCGATGATCAGCGCCGGTGGCCTCGCCGCCATCAGTTCCCGCACCTGTTGGCGCAGGCGGTCCACGGTGACGCGTTGCGCCCAGGCATGCTCGGCACGGCCGATAACCTGTAGCCGTTCCGGGTGAATCAGGTTGAGATGACCGACGACATCGGCACCATAATTGCTCTGCTCTTTGAGCTCGATCTGGCGGTCAACGCCGACTGCCACGACCCAGGACAGCTTCAGCTTCTCGCGGTGATCTTCATACAGCTGGATTACGCTGAACTGGCGCGGGGCACTCATGTTCCGTCGGCAAAGATCTGGCGAACACTATTCGAGTCGATGGCACTGGCAAGAGCTTCGCGGCACGTGCGGTCCGAAAAGTGCTGTGCCAGTTCGGAGAGGATTTGTAGATGCTGCTCGGTAGCCACTTCGGGAACGAGCAGAACGAACAACAGTGAAACCGGCTTGCCGTCCGGGGAGTCGAACGGCACCGGCGCCGCCAGGCGCAGGAAAGCGCCCGTGGCATCTTTCAGGCCTTTGATACGGCCGTGCGGAATGGCCACGCCCTGGCCAAGCCCGGTGGAACCAAGCTTCTCGCGCGCGAACAGGCTATCGAACACGGCGCTGCGCGCGATGCCGAGACAGTTTTCAAAAAGGAGGCCCACGTGTTCAAAGACGCGTTTCTTGCTGCTTGCGTCAAGATCAAGAATGATATTTTCGAGGGGAAGTAACTGGGTAATCTGGCTCATGCGACAAAAACCCGAAAAAGGCTGACGTGGATTAATTCAAACTGGGAAGCGCACGGACTAGCCGGCGATTGCTGCCGAGCCTGCCGTGCGCAGACGAAACATCGATCACTCGACGACGATGTGGTCGACGATCTTGCTCCCGCGGTGATGATCCTGCAACTTCTGCTTGTACTTCTGGACCTGGCGCTCAAGCTTGTCGGCCAGAGCATCCACGGCGGCATAAAGGTCCTCATCGACCGTTTCCACGTAGACGTCTTTGCCAGCCAGGTGAACGGTCACTTCTGCTTTCTGCTTCAGTTTTTCCACCGACAGAATCACGTTCACGTCTATCACGTTATCGAAATGACGGGTGATTCGCTCGAGTTTAGCGGTGACGTAATCGCGCAGTGCTGGAGTAATCTCGAGGTGGTGTCCACTGACTTGCAGGTTCATGATGTGGCTCCTTCTTCTAAATGGACTTGCGTAGGTTGACCGACGGAATATTAAGCGCCTCACGGTATTTCGCAATTGTTCGCCGTGCAACGACAATGCCCTGCTGGCCAAGGACTTCGGATATCTGGCTATCCGAAAGAGGCTTCTTCGGTTCTTCGGTGCTGACCAACTGCTTGATCAACGCACGAATGGCCGTTGCTGAACATGCCCCGCCAGCTTCCGTGCCGACGTGACTGCCAAAAAAATACTTCAGTTCAAAAATCCCGCGCGGCGTTGCCATGTACTTCTGCGTGGTTACCCGCGAGATGGTCGACTCGTGCAGCCCCAGGACATCGGCAATTTCACGCAAGACCAGTGGCCGCATCGCAACTTCACCGTGGTCAAGGAACTGACGCTGACGTTCGACGATAGCCTGCGCCACACGCAGGATCGTGTCAAACCGTTGTTGCACATTGCGGATCAACCAGCGCGCTTCCTGGAGCTGGCCGGCAAGCCCGGAGCCCCTTTGCCGGGAGAGAATCTGGGCGTAGAGACTATTGATTCGCAGACGTGGAAAGGCATCGGCGTTGACGCTGACCGACCACTGCCCCCGCACTTTGCGTACCACCACGTCGGGCGAGATGTAACGAGTCTCCGCCGAAGCGTACGCTGCGCCTGGCCTTGGATTCAGGCTGCAGATCAACAGATGTGCCGCACGTAGGGCGTCGTCGTCGCAACCCGTCTGCTTCCTGAGCTTGACAAAGTCATGGCTGGCCAATAGCTCCAGACAGTGACGGACGATCTCCAGCGCCAGCTTACGCGTCGGATCTGCGGGCAAGGCTTCGAGTTGTAACGCCAGGCACTCCTGTGCGCTGCGAGCCCCAACGCCGGTGGGATCGAAATGCTGCAGGTGCTTGAGCGCAATCTGCAGTTCTTCAGGTTCGATCTCCAGCTCCACCGGCATGGCTTCCGCAAGCTCCACCAGCGACTGGGTGAGATAGCCGTCGTCATCCAGCGCATCGACCAGACAGCGTACCAGCACGCTGTCGCGGTCGGGCAGCGTCATCAGGCCGAGTTGCCACAGCAGGTGTTCGCGCAGGGAAACCGTCGCTGCCTGGACATCCTGATAGTCACTGTCTTCGTCGTCGACGGAAGCCATTGAACTGTGCTGACCGTTTTCGTCACCGGGCCAGGCGTCGTCGTCGGAGAACGACTGTTCACTATGCTCGGAGAGTTCGGGACGTTCTGCGTGCTCGTCCGCCGCTACCGGGTCGGCGGCCGCTTCCTCGCTACCGCTCGTTGGCGCATCCGTCCGCGCGTACTCTTCCTCGCGCTCAAGCAACGGGTTCTCCAGCAAGTACTTTTCGAGCTCTTGTTCGAGCTCGATCGTCGACAGTTGCAGCAACCGAATCGATTGCTGGAGCTGTGGGGTCAGGGCAAGATGCTGTGTAAGCTTGAGCTGGAGGGACGGTTTCATTTACAGAACCGGGGAAGCCGCCGCATTGTGGTCGGGAAACTGCCCATAGGGTTCTCGAATTGTGGCTGAAAAACCGGCGGGCTCAGAGGCGGAAATTCTCACCCAGATACACCTTCCGGACGTTTTCATTATAAATGATTTCCTCAGGCCGGCCAGCGGCCAGAACGCTCCCTTCGTTGATGATATAGGCGTGATCACAGATGCCAAGGGTTTCGCGCACGTTGTGATCGGTGATCAGCACGCCGATGCCGCGCTCTTTGAGAAAGCGGATGATCTTCTGGATATCGAGCACGGCGATCGGGTCCACGCCAGCGAAGGGCTCATCGAGCAGAATGAAACGTGGCCCGGTGGCCAGGGCACGCGCGATCTCGACGCGCCGACGCTCTCCACCGGAGAGTGAGGTCGCCGGGCTGAGACGAAGGTGGCCGATATGCAGCTCGTTGAGCAACTCCACGGTACGCGCCTCGACTTCGTCAGCCGACAGCTTCTGCAGCTCGAGGACCGCCTCGATGTTTTCGCTGACCGTCAGCTTGCGAAAAACAGAGGCTTCCTGCGGCAGATAGGAGACGCCCAGTCGGGCACGCTTGTGCATCGGCAAGTGCGTGAGCGTCTGCCCGTCGAGATGAACGTCACCGCCATCACAGGCGACCAGGCCGACGACCATGTAGAAGCAGGTCGTCTTGCCGGCGCCATTCGGGCCGAGCAGGCCAACAACTTCCCCGCTGAGCACTTCGAATGAGACATCGTGTACCACGGTACGCGACTTGTAGCATTTCTTGAGATTCTGCGTGGAAAGTGTGCTCTGCGTATCTGACATTTCTCAATCGTCTTCAAGATCGCCGCGCAGGACGCGTCGGATGGTTTCAGCGGAAAAACCGCGACCGGCCAGAAAGCGCATCTGGCGGCTGCGCGCCACAGCATCGTCGGCGGCCAGCGCTGGTTGACGAGCGAACTTCCGCTGCCAGACGCGCCACGCCCGCGACAGCTCGTCTTCGCCCGTCGCCAGCGCAGCGCTCAGCAGTTCGTCGACAACGCCTTTTGATCGCAATTCATGAGCCAGTTGCGCGTCACCGACGCGCCCGGCACGAGCACTTACCCGCGCCAGTGCGTAACGCTCATCCGACAGCAGGCCGCTGGCGTTCAGGTCGTCGAGCAAGGCTTGCACCTGCTCCGCCGATTCCGCGTGCGGCGCCAACTTGCCGGCAAGCTCAAGCCGTGCGTAGTCGCGGCGCCGGAGCATCCGCAGAGCCCGCTCGCGCAAAGCTTCGCCCATCTCCGGGGGCTCTAGGCGGCCGTCTTCGCCGAAGGTGAGGGAACGTTAACGGCGGCGCGAATTTTTGCTTCTATCTCCGCGGCGATCTGCGGCTTGGTCTTCAGATACTCACGCGCATTATCCTTGCCCTGGCCTATCTTTTCGCCATTGTAGGCATACCAGGAACCCGATTTCTCGACCAGTTTGTGCAGCACACCGAGTTCGATGATCTCGCCTTCGCGCGAAGTTCCTTCGCCGTAGAGGATATCGAAGATGGCTTCGCGGAAGGGCGGCGCAACCTTGTTCTTGACAACCTTGACGCGCGTCTCGTTACCGACGACTTCGTCGCCCTTCTTGATGCTGCCGATGCGGCGAATGTCGAGACGTACCGACGCATAAAACTTGAGTGCATTGCCACCCGTGGTGGTTTCCGGGCTGCCGAACATGACCCCGATTTTCATGCGAATCTGGTTGATGAAGATCACCAGGGTATTGGTGCGGTTGATGTTGGCCGTCAGCTTGCGTAGCGCCTGACTCATCAGACGCGCTTGCAGGCCGGGCAAGGAATCACCCATCTCGCCTTCGATTTCGGCCTTCGGCACCAGCGCGGCGACCGAATCGATGACCACCACATCGACACTGGCAGAACGCACCAGCATATCGGCGATTTCCAGCGCCTGTTCGCCGGTATCGGGTTGCGAGATCAGCAGTTCATCGAGGTTTACACCAAGCTTCTGCGCGTAGCCCGGGTCGAGCGCGTGTTCGGCATCAATAAAGGCTGCCGTACCGCCAAGCTTCTGCATTTCGGCGATGACCTGTAGGGTCAAGGTCGTCTTACCTGAGGATTCCGGGCCATAGACCTCAACCACGCGGCCACGCGGAAGGCCTCCGATGCCAAGTGCGATGTCCAGTCCCAGCGAGCCCGTGGAGACAACCGGTACATCGGTCACCACGCTGCCCTCGCCCATTTTCATGATCGAGCCCTTGCCAAACTGCTTTTCGATCTGGGCCAGCGCTGCTGCCAGCGCCTTTGCCTTGTTATCGTCCATTGCCAGTCCCCTTGCTTGAGTGAGCGGAATTATCCCATGTTCGACGGCACTGAAGATGGCAACCTCCGCGCCAGCGAGGACTGTCATTATATACAGTCGCCAGGGAATGATCTGCCTTTACAAACTGTGGCTGGGAGTTGCGGCTCGGCGAGGCGCCGGTTCAAGCGGTGCGAGCGAGGCGACTTTCCATACGACCGATCAGCAATAGCAACTCGCGCACCGCCCCTGCGGCAAAACCTTGTCGCTCGCCATTGCGGTTGTCACGCAGGAGTTTGTTCAGGTAAGTCAGGCATTCTGGCGAGCCCCAGGTACGTGAAATCTCCGTGCTGATGCGTGCCACTCCGCCAAGCGTTGGCAGCTGCGGCAGCAGCTGGTCGATCGATGCGCTTGGTTCTTCGCCAACAAAAGCCAGCGCTTCAAAGACTTCGCCGACCGACTCCCATTCTGGTGAAGCCACGTTGAAATGGCGTCTGAGTCGCAGGCCCAGCGCTTCGAAAGCCTGACGCTGCCCATTCTGTCGATAGAGTTCGAGGAGTTTCAGCCAGGGCGTCAGCGCCACCAAAGGGTGGGCGCTGACAAAGCCCTCCAGCGCCTGCTCTGCGCCTCGGGTGCGCCCGAAGCAGAGCATGATCTTGGCGAGTTCGAGGACCGCAGCGACCTCGGCGTCACCGCGCTCTGGCTGCGGCTGGGCCGGCGACCCCGGCACGCCATCGCTCGCCGGGACGGCACCGGCAAGCATGCTGCTGTCGCTTTGGACAGGCGACACATCGAGCTCGTTGTTGGTCTGCAGCTCCCAACCGGAATCGTCGCTGCTGTCAAACGAGGGGACGTCGGTGAGCGGGAGCTCAGGCGGCTCGAAGCACTCCTCACGGCGACGGCGAAGTAGCCAGCGGACGCCGCCAAGCAAACCGAGGAAGGCCGCCAGCTTGAGCCACCAAGCGCTGTGATCGAGCACGGCCGCGGCGCCGGCGTTGTCGACGACCAGCGCGGCGCCACCCGTCGCTACGAAGGCAATCGCCAGCAGCGAACAAATACCCCACATAGCGAGAGGAGTGTGGATTATCGAGCGCATCGCATGCTCCGAAAAGATGACAGAGAGCAGATTCTCGGCGCTTATTCTATTCCAAGGGGCCCCGCCTGTGGTGCGCCTAACTATCACATTTCTTTATTTTATTAATGTTCTATAAAATTTCTACGGGGCTCGCTGTGGGCCTTAATGTGAAAGGCGCGCAAGCGACTCACGAAACTCACTCTCCCCTCGCGGGAGAACGGTCAGGGGTGAGGCGGGGAATTCAGGGAGCATGCTCCCTGCGCGGCGAACGATTCCGGCGTGCAAGCCGGAATGCGCACTGCAAGTGAGAGGGGGGCGGTCATGGCTTTCATCATCAGGGGTGTCTCGACATGTCATGACCGTTAGTCCAATGGCCTCCTGGTGCGCTGCAGCAGCCCTTGCAGGGCATGCCCCACCGACTGCGCGCGCACCGCGGAGCGGTCGCCAGCAAAGCAGCGGGTTTCGGTCTCGAGTCGCCCTTGCGGCCCAGCCCAGGCGAAGCAGACGGTTCCCACGGGCCTGCCCGGAGACCCGCCAGCCGGACCGGCAACGCCAGTGACCGCCAGAGCCCAATCCGCACGGCTGCGACACAAGGCGCCGAGCGCCATGGCCGCCGCGCAGGCCTCACTTACCGCCCCGTGCGCGGCAAGTGTTTCGGCGCCGACGCCGAGCATCTCGATCTTGGCATCGTTCGAATAGGTGACAAAACCCCGCTCGAACCAGCGCGAGCTGCCGGCAATCGCCGTCGCGCACTGCCCCACCCACCCACCGGTGCAGGATTCGGCGGTCGCCAGGCGCTCGCCATTGGCCAGGAGCTGCTCGCCGACTTCGGCGGCCAGCGCTTCCAGCGAAAATTGATCGCTGGCGCTCATGACAAGATAAAACGCAGAATCGCCAGCACCAGCACGGTATAGCCGGCAGCGACCAGGTCGTCGGTCATCACCCCGAATCCGTTCTTCACCTGCTCGTCGAAGTAACGCGCCGGTTGCGGCTTGCTGATGTCGAAAAAGCGGAACAGGCAGAAAGCGGTGGTCTGCCACAACCAGTTATCGGGACACAACAGCAGCACCAGCCAGAAAGGTACGATCTCATCCCAGACGATGCTGCCGTGATCGACGACCCCCAGATCGACGCCGGTCTTGTGTACCGCCAGCACGCCGCCGAGGAAGCAGACGACAATAAAACCCAGCAGCTCGAAGTCACTCATGTACGGACGCAGCAGCAGAAACGACAACCAGCCGAAGAGCGTGCCGAAAGTCCCTGGCGCGCGCGGCGACAAACCACTGCCGAAACCACAGGCTACCAGGTGCGCGGGATGCGCCATGAGAAACTGCAGGGATGGCGGATGGGAGGGGTTGTAAGAATTGTAAGGATTCGGATCAGGCAAAGTGGTCGAATCCCTGGCCATCGACGGCTAGTTCCTGGCCGTCTTCGTCAAGCAGCGTCAGGCGACGGTCCGCCGCAGCGACGAGCCGGCCGAAGCGCCAGAGCGGCAGATCAAGCTCGGCGGCCAGCGCGGCAAGCTCGAGCCGTCGTGCCGGCGCCGCCGAGAAAACAAGCTCGTAGTCGTCACCGCCGGCCAGCTGACATTGGCGCGCGAACGCCGGGTCGACGCCGGCCGGCCTCGATGGCAGCTGCGGCACATGAATTTCGGCGGCAACCGCAGAGCGTTCAAGGATATGCCCGAGATCCGCGAGCAAGCCATCCGAAACGTCGATGGCCGCATTCGCCAGGCGACGCGAGCGCAATTCCAGACCCAGTTCGACGCGCGGCCGCGGCTGTTGCAAGGCCGCCAGACAGCGTTTGGCGAGTGCTTCCGCGAGCTCAGCCCGCCCCTGCAAATGGGCCAGCCCCAGGGCCGCCAGGCCCGGCCACCCGGAAACCCAGAGGTCGTCACCGGGCAAGGCCCGATCGCGACGAAGCGCCTCGCCGGCAGGCAGTTCACCGAGCACCGTGAAGCACAGATTGAGCGGACCGCGCGTCGTATCGCCGCCGACCAGATCGACGCCGTAGCGACTGGCGCAGGCAAAGACGCCTTCCGAAAACGACGCCAGCCATTCCGCGCGCGCTTCCGGCAGGCTGCCCGCAAGTAGCGCCCAGCGAGGTTTGGCGCCCATCGCGGCGAGGTCGGAGAGGTTCACCGCCAGAGCTTTCCAGCCGAGCTGACGGGGGTCGGTATCGGGAAAAAAATGACGGCCAGCAACCAGCATGTCGGTGCTGATCGCCAGTTCGCAGCCTGCCGACGGCACGAGCAGCGCGCAATCGTCACCGGGGCCAAGAACCGCCTGCGGCGTCGGCCTGGAAAAATACGTTCGGATCAGTTCAAACTCACTGGGCATCACCGCCTCCTGGCCAATGCACGACCTGCCGGGCTTGCTCGGCGACGCCGCTCAGCGTGCTTTGGCGCGTGCTGCGCGCTTGGCTTCGACCTCGGCCGGACGCAAACTGGCAGCCAGCTTGTCGAGTACGCCATTGACGTACTTGTGGCCATCTGTACCACCGTAAGCCTTGGCCAGTTCGATTGACTCGTTGATAATCACCCGATAGGGCGTCTGCGGATAATTACCCAACTCGAAAGCTCCCGCCAGCAGGACGCTGGCCTCGATCGGTGACAGCTCGTGAAAGGGCCGATCCAGATACGCCTGTAGCTGCTCCTGCAGCACCGGACGCTGAACGAGAACACCGCGCAGCAACTTGACGAAGAACTCACGGTCAGCCTTGTCGAAGCCTTCGACGTCGCCGAGGTGCGCTTCGATTGCTGCTTCGTCGTTGCCACTCAGCTGCCACTGGTAGAGCCCCTGCAGGGCGAACTCGCGGGCCCGGCGACGCGGCGACCTGGCGGCAGTGGCTTTGGCGTTGACCTTGTTCGGCGAGACACCGGCCATCACGAGCGCTCCCCGAGCGCCGCCAGCAGATTGGCCATCTCGACCGCCACCTGTGCGCAATCGGCGCCTTTCTGCTGCATGCGTGCCAACGCCTGATCGTCGTCTTCGCAGGTCAGAATTCCGTTGGCGATGGGCACGCCGCTGTCGAGCTGCACTTCCATCAAGCCCCGGCTCGAATCGTTGGCGACGATCTCGAAGTGATAGGTTTCGCCGCGGATGACCGCGCCGAGCGCGACCAGCGCGTCGAAACGCTCGCTATGTGCCATCGTTTGCAGGGCCAGGGGGATCTCCAGAGCGCCCGGGACGGTGGCCAGCGTAATGCGCACTGCGTCGACGCCGAGGCGCTGCAGTTCCCTGAGGCAGGCGCTGAGCAGGCCTTCACCAATTTCCGGGCTGAAGCGGCTCATGACGATGCCGATCGCCAGCCCTTCGCCGTCCAGCGAAGCCGCACATTCGTCGATGTTCTCCTCGCGATGCACGGGAGCGGTGTTGTTACGCGTTGTCTGGGTGCTCATCAGAGTCCTTCAAGGTCGGTCAGTTTGGCAATATGGCCGGTGACTTCGAGGTCGAAGCCGGTCATGCTCGGCATCCGCCGCGGACTGGCCAGCAATTTCATCTTGCCGACCCCCAGATCGCGCAGGATCTGCGCTCCGATACCGTAGATGCGCGGGTCCCAACGCGCAGCCGGACGTTTGCTGGCGGCTGGCTCACGGAGCATGGCGAGAATATCCTGGCCGCTTTCGGGACGGTGCAGCAAGACGATCACCCCCGCCCTTGCCCGCGCCAACGCCGCTTGCGCGACGTCGAGCGAAAACGTATGGCGCTCGCCACCCGGGTCAAGGAAATCGACCACCGAGAGCGGTTCATGTACCCGCACCAGCGTCTCCTGATCGGGGCAGATCTCGCCTTTGCTGAGCACCAGATGCACTTCGTTCGAGGTGCAATCGGTATACGCGTGCAGCATGAACTCGCCGTGCGCAGAGTGTACCGGTTTCGACAGCGTGCGCTCGACCAGGGTCTCGTGCTGGCTGCGGTAATGAATCAGATCGGCGATGGTGCCGATCTTGAGGCCATGCTGGCGAGCGAAGTCGACCAGGTCGTGCAGGCGGGCCATGCTGCCATCCTCGTTGAGGATCTCGCAAATCACCGCCGCCGGTTCGAGCCCGGCGAGCAGCGCCAGATCGCAGCCAGCTTCCGTATGACCGGCACGCACCAGGACACCGCCCGCGCGCGCCATGATCGGAAAGACATGCCCAGGCTGCACGATGTCGGTTGGCTCGGCGTTACGCGCCACCGCCGCCTGGACGGTCAGCGCGCGGTCCTGCGCCGAGATCCCCGTGGTCACCCCTTCGGCAGCCTCGATTGAAACTGTGAACGCCGTACTGTACGGACTCTTGTTGTCACGCGCCATCTGCGTCAGGCCCAGTTGCCCGCAGCGCGCTTCGGTCAACGTCAGGCAAATCAGGCCACGCCCGAAACGGGCCATGAAGTTGATCGCTTCCGGCGTAACATGCTCGGCGGCGAGAATCAGATCGCCTTCGTTCTCGCGGTCTTCCTCGTCGACCAGGACGACCATCCGTCCGGCACGCATTTCGACAATGATTTCTTCGATCGGCGATACATCGCCAGAAGTGCTCTGTGGTGCCATTCTTTACATCCTCCGCGCCGGGCTTGCGCGCAAATAGGCCCACGCCAACTGGCGAAAGGCCATCGCCTGCTAACGGTCATGACATGTCGGGATACCCCAAATCATGAAAGTCATGACCGTCCCCCTCTTCTCCGGACCCTTCTCCCGCAGGGGGAGAAGGGAGGTTCGTGAGTCGCGTACGCGACTTTCACATTAGGGCGGCCAGGTTCAATGCCGGTTCCTCGGACGCCACACCGCTCCAGCTGGGCATGGAAGGCAAAGCCCGCCTGGCAAACGCCGCCCCGGTCAGCATCGCTCCCGAGCCCGGCATTCTCTCAGTTTCCGGGCTTGACCGCTATGCAGGGATGAGGCAGTTGCTGCTATCGGGGCTATTCGTCGACCAAGGTCCGGCCTAGCGATCGCCCAACAAGTCAATTATTCGTTTTATCATGGTCGACAGCGACGGCCCAGGGCCGTCGGCTGACCAATTGAACGGTAACTGGGTGTGCGTCGGCACATTCCAACGAGGGTGAATGCCAAGAGGGCGAAGGATCAGTTCAATGTCAATCAATGAGAGCTTGTTGTTGATCGCCGCAGGAATCGGCGTGGCCTTTTTCGCGTGGCGCTCCTTCAACACACGTCGTTCAGCGAACGAGCAAGCAGAACGGACGGCAATTGAAGACGCGGCCCGTGTCGAAGCCGAGCGCAAGGCCGCCGCGGAAGCTGCTCGTGCCGAAGCCGAGCGCAAGGCCGCAGAAGAAGCTGCTCGTGCCGAAGCCAAGCGCAAGGCCGCAGAAGAAGCTGCTCGTGCCGAAGCCGAGCGCAAGGCCGCCGAAGAAGCCGCTCGTGCCGAAGCAGAGCGCAAGGCCGCCGAAGAAGCTGCTCGTGCCGAAGCCAAGCGCAAGGCCGCAGAAGAAGCCGCCCGTGCCGAAGCCGAGCGCAAGGCCGCCGAAGAAGCCGCCCGTGCCGAAGCCGAGCGCAAGGCCGCCGAGGAAGCCGCTCGTGCCGAAGCCGAGCGCAAGGCCGCCGAGGAAGCCGCTCGTGCCGAAGCCGAGCGCAAGGCCGCTAGGGAAGCGGCGCAGGCCGAGGCCGACCGCCGGGCCGTTGAGGAAGCCCAGCGCCTGGAAGATGAGGAACGTCTGGCGGTCGACCAGGCCATTGCTCGAGAAACAGAGCGCCAGGCAAGTGAGGAAAATACCCGTCGGGCGGCGGAACGGAAAACCGCCGAAGACGCACGGCAGCTCGCCGCGGCCAGCACCGCGACCGTCGCGCCGGCAAAAGCGAAGACGCCAGAAGAAACAGTGGTCATGGTCGCAGACGATTCCAAGGTGGTCCGCGTCAAGACCGGCCGGCTGCTGGGCGCGCAGCACTATCAAGTGGTAATGGCTGAAGACGGACTGGACGCCGCCCGGCAAATCGAGAGCGCCTTACCCGATGTACTGATTACCGACGTTGATATGCCCGGCATGAGCGGCTTGCAACTGACGCGGCAGCTGCGCGCCAATGCGGCGACCGCAGGGCTGCCGATCATCATGGTCACTTCGGACAGTGAGCAGTTGCGCGGTGAAGCCCACACCGCCGGCGTAAACGTGCTGCTCGGCAAACCCTACCCCGAAGCGCAACTGCTCGCCCATATTCAGAGCTTGCTTGGCGGACAGAGCGGCGCTTGAGGCAGCACGCAACCAGCAGCGGCGATATGAAGAGGGAGAGCACGGCAAGGTCCGAACAAACGCCGACGCGCGCGGAACGAAAACCCGCGCTGACCGAGTTCGTCATCGTCTGCCTGTGCGCTGAATGGTGCGGCGTTTGCCGCGAGTACCAGGACGGCTTCACGAAGCTTGCCTGCCAGTTTCCGGGAGCAGGATTTCACTGGCTGGATATCGAGGAGCACGCCGACGATCTGGGCGACATTGATGTGGACAACTTCCCGACGCTACTCATCAAGCGCCGGGACCTGGTCCTTTTCTACGGGACGATGCTGCCCACAGCGAGTCACCTGAGACGGACAATCGAAGCTTTCCTCGAACAAAGCATTGAAGAAAGTCAGGAATACGCTTTCTCGAACGTCGAGCGGCACGGCTGGCAGGACGACGAGGACCTGCGCCGACTCAACGCAGCGCGCCTGGGCGACCTCTGCCCACAGGCCTAGCCAAGGCCGCGCCGTACCGCGCCTACAGGGCGACCAGAACGCCCTGCTCGTCGCGTAGGGTACCGACGCGGATCAGGTCGTGAGCCAGACGCTGTGCCAGCGTCTGGTTACCGAGCTTGAGATAGCGCGCGTTCACGCTCTGGCAGAAACTCAGGCCGGCCAGAAAATCGGGCAGATCGGCGCGTGGTAGCTGTCGCCTTTCCAGCAAAGCAAAAGCAAGGATCACCTTCAGCGCGTGCCAGACGAGCAGGTCGATATCCTGTTCGAAAGCCGCGAGCCGCCGATAGGCCCGCTGAAAAGCATCTTCGACCTCGATGAACGGCGGGCCATGACCGGGGATCACCACCTCGACCGGCAGGCGAGCCAGCACGTCGAGCGTTTTACGCGCCGCCTTCAAGCCGCCGGCATCTTCCGGATGGCCGAGAATCTCCGAGAAGATGACCCCGAAGCCGTTCCGCCACAGGGCATCGCCGGAGATCAGGATGCGTCGCTCGGGGTTGTAAAAGGCAAGCGCGTCCATGTCGTGGCCGGGAACCGCGATGGCCCGCCAGTTGAGACCGCCGAGCTCGCTTTCATCGCCGGCGGCAATCGTCGCATCGTGGCGAAAACGCGTCGCGGACTGGCCAAGCGGCGATAGCAGGAGCGCCTCTTCGTCCCACTCGGCAATCGTCGCGTCTATGCCGTGCGGAACAATGACCTGGCAGCCGAAAGCCGCGCTCACCGCTGCGTTGCCGCCGATATGGTCGGAATGGGAATGGGTGTTCAGCAAACGTGTCAGCCGCCGACCGGCCAACGCGTGTTCGAGCAAGGCGACCGTCTGCTGGGCCTGCGTGACGTAGCCGCTGTCGATCAAGGCCGCCTGCTCGCCTTCAAGAAAGACGATATTGTTCGACGACAACCAGCCGCGCTCGAGAACCAGCAGGTTCTCGGGCAGCATCAGGGACCGCCCGGAGGGTCGTCGGGCGACATCAGGACTCGCCCGGAGAAGCGCCAGGCGGCATCAGTGCTTGCCTGGAGAATCGCCGTCCAGCCCCGCATCGACGACCCGCAGCGGACCCGCTTCCTCGGCGACGATCCCCTGCGAAGCCTCGGATACCGGCTCGGGAGGGCGTCCACAGCCAAGGCAGTAACCGGAATCGGGGTCGAACATGCACACGCCGACGCAGAGATAGTCGTCTTCAGTTGCGCTCATTCTCGATGACCCTGCTCAAGTAATCCACTGCCGACCGGCCTATTCTTCACTCGCTCACTCCTCGCCTCTGCTGCTGCCCGTCAAGGCTCACAGTCGCCACCGAAGTCCCCGCCTGCCGCACAGCCAGTGTGCTCGACGCGGCGACGCTCGACAGCCACCAGTATGTTCAGACGCTGCTCGTCCCGCGCTCGGCTCCAGACGGCGATCTCCTCGATGGTCCGGAAGCAGCCGACACAGAAAGCGCCGTCGTCGTCCATTTTGCAGACGTTGATGCACGGCGAAGCGACGCTTGGCGTCGGCAGTTGACTCACGACAATCTTCTCCCCATCAAAGACCTTGCTCCCGCTTTTCGCCAGCCCGCTGGCGGGCGAGCAGCGCGCGCGCCGCTTTCGACGCCGGTTCGCGGCCCAGATGACTCGATATGAACTGGCCGGCAGCGAGCAACTTGTCCATATCGACGCCGCTCTCGATGGCCAAGCCCTGCAGCAGATAAACGACATCTTCGGTGGCCACGTTACCGCTCGCGCCGGCCGCATAAGGACAACCACCGAGGCCGGCGATCGAGCTGTCAAAGACCGCCATGCCCATTTCCAGCGAAGCGTAGATATTGGCGATCGCCATCCCGTAAGTGTCGTGGTAATGGCCCGCCAGGCGCTTCATCGGCACCACTGCCGCACAGGCCTCCAGCATTCTCTGCACCGACGCCGGCGTCCCGGCACCGATGGTATCGCCGAGGGAAACCTCGTAGCAACCCATGTCGAGCAGCTGCCGCGCGACCGCGGCAACACGCTGCGCATCAACGGCGCCTTCGTAGGGGCAGGCGACCACGCATGACACGTAAGCACGCACGCGTAGGTCGAGCGCG